>Ga0182016_10004500_pt1 | contig 15378 bp, 9 predicted proteins | sample 712S2MmetaG_FD_120491 | JGI IMG/M metagenome (GOLD analysis project Ga0182016, IMG submission 120491) | Permafrost microbial communities from Stordalen Mire, Sweden - 712S2M metaG | ecosystem: Environmental > Terrestrial > Soil > Wetlands > Permafrost | place: Sweden: Stordalen | collected...
GCTTACCTAGATCTCTCCGACAATCAGGCAAAACCCGCGTCCCACCCCGCTTCCAGCTTCACTGAAATAGGCTCCCAGCCCGAACTTCTGGCCACCGGCTTCTTCAACATCTCCGGAGCCGCCGTCAACTCCGCCGGCGACCCTTACTTTGTTGACGCCCATTTTCAGCGTATCTACCGGTGGTCGCCCAAGTCGCGGAACGCCGTTGTGGTTCGTGACGCCCCGCTCGATCCCGTCAATCTCGTCTTCGACAAATCCGACAACCTTGTGGTTCTCTCTTCCGGCGGCAAAGATCTCACAGCCTATGCCTTCCGGCCGGATGACGCGGAACAGCAACTCACTCTTCTTCAACCCCAGCCCGCCAGTAACCACCCCGGACGGACGGCTGCGCTTCCGGTCGACTATTGGTTCAACGGGGACTTTGCCAATACGTTGTCAGCCACACAGCCGTACACCTACACCACTCTCGAGGGGATGTTCAGGAAGGGGCTCGGAGGCCGCAAAGCTCTCGAATTTGTCTCCCCGGATGGCAGCCTGTTCATTCCGACTGACCCTGCGCTTGTGCAGGGGGAACCATACTTCGGCACCAAATGGGCGCCCGTTCTCGAGGCCTACGGCCTGGTGAAGGGAAATCCCGGCGAGACGTTCTATGCAACAAACGAGGCTGAACAACGGACCTATCGCGGAACACTCAACCCCGACGGCACTCTTTCTAATATAGCCACCTTCGTCGAGCGGGGCGGAGAGAGCCTTGCTCGGGACGCCGAAGGTAAGGTCTATATCGCCGCCGGACAAGTCTTCGTTTACTCACCTAAGGGCGAGCCACTCGGCACAATAACAACTCCAGAGCGCCCACACGATATTCTCTTCGGTGGTCCGGACCATCGGACACTGTATCTGCTCTCGGATCACTCTTTGTATTCTGTCCGCATTCGACCTTAATTGGTGCAGACAACATTGAACATGGGAAACTGTCAATCGCTGGAGAGGACTGGCCTTGCCCTCAGAATGCGTATCTCTTAACCGGACGGATTTTGAGGATTGAATTCATCCCCGTCGTCGGGGCGGTGGAAACATGGGAATCGGCCTCATCGGATTCCAAGGATTGTGGGAAGGGCTGAAAACGGCACGATCGTTTTCCGGGCTTTCCATAAGCCGTCATGTCCATGGCCTGCCTCGATCGCCGCGAACTCCTGGGCGGCGATCTTTACTGCTGCATCCATCCAGTCTCTCGCGAACTGCGGTGGGCTTTTATGGTGCAGCGTTGAGTGCATGCGTGTTTGGTGACACCACACGAAGCGGCGCCAAGAGACGAATCCGACTAATGTTCTTGAGGAATTGCCGTTGATCGCGCAAATCAGTGGCCACACACTCATCGCTCAGTGCAAACTGGGAGCAACAGAGTGGAGCGAACGGTCACGCTGATCGGGCTTGGATTGAAGGAGGATTATCGGATCGGCATGATCGATATCGTAGACATCAACGCAGACCTGTACGCGTTTGCGGGTCCCGGGCATTGGAACGATCCTGACATGCTGCAGATCGGCAATGGTGGCATGACGCCGGTGGAATATCGAACCCAGTTCAGTATGTGGGCCATGATGGCTGCGCCTCTGATGGCGGGCAACGATCTTTCGGCTATGTCGGAAGATACAAAGTCGATCCTGATGAACAAGGAAGTGATAGCTGTTGATCAGGATCCGCTGGGCGAAGCCGGTCGTCGGGTTTGGCAAAATGGGAATCTCGAAGTATGGTCACGCAATCTGACTGGTGGGTATCGCGCCGTAGTCTTGTTGAACCGGGGAACGGCGGCCGGCATCATCACCGCGCATTGGGCGGACATCGGATACCCTGACTCATTGAATGCCCAGGTTCGCGACCTGTAGAAGGCAAGAGAAATGGGCAGCGTGAAGAGTTATTATACAGCCGAGGTTGCTTCGCACGGTGTTGTCATGCTGACAGTCATGCCATAGCATCACGAGTCGGCCCACATGCCTTTTCTGTATGACATTGATTTCCAGCGATGCAGCACCTTTGCAGTGCAGAGGTCGCGGCCGAACCGGAACAGACATCTCGAAACGAAGCAAAGAGAAGTACGGCGGCTCGATTTCAACTCAATCCATCAAGAGGTCACCTTGGCAAATCAATACAAATCGCTTGCTTCTCGTGCAGTAAGGCTCGGAAAATCCACAGTTACCTCCATGCTTCTGGGAATCATTTTTGTTCCACTCGAGAATGTGGTTCATGCCCAGGCCCGGGCGTTCATGGGATCGATCACGCTGCCAACTTATCAAGAAGGCCCACCGGATCCAAACCCGCCCTTCGACGCTTATGCACCCGAAGGCTCCAATTATCCCTATACTATGCGAACCAACCTGACCGGCGCAAAGGTGGAACACACGTGGCGTGCGGTCATCCTCGAAAACGAGTATTTGAAATGCACAATCCTGCCTGACTTAGGCGGACATATCTACACTTGCGTGGATAAGATCAGCGGAAAGCCGATGTTCTATGAGAATCCAACGATCAAGAAGGCGAAAATCGGTCACCGCGGGGCCTGGGCTGCTTTCGGTCTCGAGTTCAACTTCCCTGTTTCGCATAACTGGGTGTCACTTTCACCGGTTGACTTTGCCTACGCGACCAATACGGACGGCAGTGCTTCGGTGACGGTCGGAAACATCGACCGGCCCTACGGGATGCAGTGGACGGTTGAACTGGTGCTCCGGCCAAAGTCCGCGCTTCTCGAAGAGCATGTTATCCTCTACAACCGTAGCGACGTGCGTCATCGTTACTACTGGTGGGACAACGCCGCAGTGCAAGTGTGGGATGACTCACGCATCGACTATGCAATGAAGTTTGTCGCTTCGCATGGCTTTACGGATGTGTATCCTTGGCCGAATCTCCGCCCGGGCGGAAGAGATTTCAGGTTTATCGCGAACCAGCTAGACGGCCCTGTCTCCTACTTCGCGCATGGAAGCCATGAGACGTTCATGGGTATCTGGAACCCGAAGACGGATACAGGCACGGCGCAGTATTCCAAGTACGAAGACCTTCCTGCAAGGAAAATCTGGTCGTGGGGAGTTGATGCCGATGGGTTGGCGTGGAGGACAGCGCTCTCCGATAACCAGAGTGCCTATGTCGAAGTGCAGGCCGGACTCTTTCGCAATCAGGAAACGTATTCGTTTCTAGATCCTGGCCAGACGATTAGCTTTACTGACTATTGGATGCCCGTGCGCGGAACCGGTGGGATTTCGCGTGCGAATGAGGCAGGCGTGGTCAAGCTCGACGTGCAGGACGCACAGCTTACGGCTCGCCTGAATGTGAATGCGCCAATCGCTGCAGCGGAAATTTCGCTCGTGGAGGGCAGCCGGGTTTTATGGCGTGAAAAATCCAATCTGGACCCTGCGAAGACTTGGACAAAAACAATAGGCCTGCAGGATTCAACATCCGCCGTAACGTTTGAGCTTAGAAATCGGGACGGTCACTCGCTCCTGCGACAAACGGAGGGCGAGTATGACATGGACCCCACGAGCTCGATCAAACCCGGGCCGCAGGCCGCTTATGTGATGCCCGGGCCGGAGCAGCGATCGGAGGATGACTGGTTGCAACTCGGCACAGACCAAGAGCTCAATGGAGAGGTCGTGCGGGCGATGACAACTTATGAAACCGCGCTGAACAAGTATCCCCGAGGATTTTCCCTGGAAGTGGCAGCGGGGCGGCTGGCCACAGCGCTGCAAAGATATGCGGAAGCAGTTCCATGGCTCGAAGACGCGCAAAGCCGGGGCACGGCCAATTCTGTTGTGGCCTATTATCTGGGAATCGCTGAGGAGGGGTTGGGGAATCCGCGTGCGGCAGAAACTGCGTTTGAGATTGCGTACCGTCAGTCTTCGATGCGAGCGGCAGCCGGCATAAAGCTGGGCGAGTTAAAGGCGCGTGAAGGAAGACTTCAGGCCGCACTCGACTTCTTCAAGACCGCTGTGGATGCCGATCCGGAGAACGGCCTAGCGCAAGAACAGTTAGAAGCTGTTACGCGTGCATCCGGGGCTGCAGCGGACGCTGATAAAGACGCTCACCGGGCCCTGAGAAAGTCTCCCACCAGCGATTTCCTCAAGGAAGAGCTTGGCATTACGGATGTGGGGCATCTCGCCGCCGATCCGTACCGTGTGCTGCGCGTCGCTGCACAGTATATGGACCTTGGGCTCTATCAAAAGGCCTTCAACGTCCTGACCCCGAATTACAAGCCGGTTCCTGAGGATGAAATTGAGCCCGGCTCTGTACTTCCACAGGACCATGCTCTCGTGATGTATTACGCCGCATACTGTCGCATGAAGCTTGGCGAAAGTCGGCGCCATGATTGGGAGGATGCGTCGAAGCTCTCGACGAGCCTGGTGTTTCCTTCGACGGAGACGGATCGTATCGTGTTGGAGGCAGCGCTCGATGAGAACCAGGCAGATGCTTCAGCACACTACCTGCTGGGAACACTGCTTTTTTCCAAAGGACTATTCGATGACGGCATGAAGCAGTGGGGCGATGCGAAGGCTATCGCGCCAAACAAATCCGTAGTCGACGCGGATTTGGGGAATGCATGGCTCCTGATCAAGCACGACATGGTGCGCGCAAAGCAGGCCTTCATTGAAGGGTCAACGAGTGATCCCGGCAACGCGGACATCTACATTGGCCTGGACCAGGCGATGAGCCTGACTTCGTCGCCCGCAGCAGAGCGCGCGACCATGCTATCGCGCTATCCTCACGCGGACAGCCCGCAATCCACAATGCCGGTAAATCTGGTTTATCAGCTTGCACTGACGCGGGCGGAAGCGGGTCAGTACGACTCGGCATTCGCCCTCTTCAAGGACCGATTCTTCGCCCGCGAAGAAGGAGGAATTTCCTCGGACCAGGTACTGTTTGAAGTAGAGTTGATGCGGGCCGAAGCGGATGCGGCATCCGGAAACTGCGAGCCAGCCGAGGCCTTTCTGATCAAGGAAGCTTCTTCGCCGGAAACAACCAAAGCATCTCGGACGCTTTTCAAGATGGCTGGGATCGCGCGGCAATGCGGCAAAACAGAGCAGGCGCAATCGCTCCTGAAGGAGGCCGGAGTCACGACACCATCGTCTGAAAACCTTCCGTGGATAATCCAAGCTGATGAGGCACTCGGCACTGGGGATATTGCGCAGCTTAAAGCGGAGCTCAGCGGAACCATTCCCTCGGCGGAACGTCTGACCGAGATCGGCACCTACAGCAGCCGCCGCTGGTACGCGATCGGCTTCGACCAAGCCACACTTGGCAACGTTGCTCAGGCTGAGACATCATTCCGGAATGCATTTCTGCTTCCTGATTCTTTTATGTCACACCACCTCGCCCGCGCGGGGTTGGCCTCGCTGCAGTCAAGCGGCCGTTGACCGTGAGTTGCTGAATACTGACCAGCGCGCCATGCTTTCGACTATTTATGGATCAGTAGAAGCGCTTCTAATCTGGTACGGGGTCATGCCCGGGAAAGTTGAGCGCCCGGATGAAGAGTCTTCGAGCGGTCCGCTCATTTCAATCGACCTCGACAGAATTCAATCTCGCCAGTTGTATCCAGGCTTTCCCGGTTCAAGCCGCGGGGGAACTGTCTTCGGAGGAACTTGTCTGCCGGAACCGGATATTTCGCGACCTATTCCCACTTAAGCAAACGGATAAACCAGTCATCACAGGTTCACGGGAGGCAGGCCTAAATCAGCCCGGAAGCGCGGACCAGTCGAGTTCAGAGGCCGACTCCTGATCGAGGTAGACCGTGACATCGGGATGGGTACGGAGAATCGAAGCTGGGCATTTGGTTGAGATTGTTTCCTCGAGCGTTCGCCGCATGATCGGGGCTTTACGGCTTCCTGGGACAGAGACGATAAGCTTCGGGACGCGAAGGATCGCCGGGATGGTAACGCTGATCGCGCACTCGGGAACCTCCTCTCTGTTCTTGAACCAACCTTCCGCTACTTGCTGTGCCCGGCAGGCCGTGTCCAACCTGATAACTCTCACGTCCTGCGGATCTTTGAAGTCGGCAACGGCGGGGTCCATGAACGCAAGGTGCCCGTTTTCGCCGATGCCCAGCAGACAGAGTTTCGGACTGGCTGCCTCAAGCTTCTCAGCATAGAGTCGGCAGAATTTATCCAGATCCTGCGTCGTGCCATCCACTTCGTTAAACGCCAACAAACCGACTTTCTGAATGAGGTTTTCTCTGAGGTAACGACGGAAGGAGGCTGCGTGCTCGATCGGCAATCCTACGTATTCGTCCAGGTGGAAGCCTTGCACCCGATCCCAGGGAATGCCTTCTATGCGGGTGAGAGCTTCGAGAGTGTCTAGCTGTGAAACGCCCGTGGCAAAAATCACTCCAAACGATTCCAAACTGGCGCCCAGTTGTTTCATGGCCTCGGCCGCTGCAAGTGCCGCCGCAGCCCCCAGCGATTCTCGGCTAGGGTGCACCTCGACCGATAGGTTCTCAATCCGAAAACGTCTCACTTTTGCATCGACTGCGATCATATTTCTCATCGAGGGATGTACGGACTCCGCTCTTTACATGAAACGTGTTGCCTGTTCATCGTCTGGCTTGAGACTGAAATCGCGCCTTCGTGGAACAGGTATTGCAACCTTAGCGAGTCCTGATCATCATGTCAAGAAAATTTGCACACATTTGTGAAACACATTGCGTCGAACGGATGAGTTTCGTGGTCAAACGGCTAAGCAGCCAGATTCGAGCAATGAATCGAGAGGAGGCCTTGTGATCGAGGCAGGATTCTGCCTGAAGCTGCGCGAGCCCCCCCGAGAGCTCTTGTTGGCCCCGCGATGAATTTCCCTTGTGGTTTCAGAAAGGCCGCCTGGTTATGGGCCTAGTCGCTTTGCGGTCCGTTCTCAAGGGCCAAATTGCCGGTAACTGCGATCGGCTGGCATGACTCTCGTTTGATCAATTCGGTTGGGACCGAGATTTCCCGGGACTCCAGTCCGGGCTTGGCAATGCGGCTTAGGATCAGCTCGGCCATTCGCATGCCTAAATGCTCTGGAAATTCGCGGATGGTGGTCAGACCTGGATAGAGCCACTCACCTACGGTGTCGTCGCAGCCGGCCACGCTGATGTCATCGGGAATCCTCAAACCGCAATCCCGGAGCCCCTTATATACTCCATGTGCCGTTGCATCATTGCCGGCAAAAATCGCAGTTATACGCTCACCACGGGCCATCAGGGATTTAGTTGCGATGTATCCGACTTCGGCGTCGTCCTCGGAATTCACACTAAGGTAACGAGAAGGTAGACCTGCATCTTCCATTGCCTGTCCATAGCCGGCAAAGCATCGCGCAAACCATGGAAGATGGGTATTTCCGACGAACCATATGTCCCGATGGCCAAGGCCGAGAAGATGGCGGGTCATATCGCTGGCCCCACGCGTTTCGTCGGAGTAAACCAGGTCTCCTTTGGACACAGACCCGAGGTTGAAGATGTTATTGCCGAGTGCGACATAGGGCAAACTCTCGTGCTCGAGCAGCTCGATGAGACTCCCCGAGTTCGTGCCGGCAACCATGACGGCGCGAATCGCATCGCGGCGTTCAAGGATTTTGGGAAGGTGAAGCCGGTCCCAGTGCGAATTGAGAGAGTAGTTGAAAGAAAGGAAAACGATGTCCCAACCTTGCGCGGCGCAATAGCCTTCGGCGCCGCTCAGGATGCTGGAATGGAAGGGATGGAGCATGACTCGATTGCTGAGAAGAAAGGCCAGCGCCCTGGCCTTGTTGCGCTGCAGCAGATCGAGATCGAACTTCGCAGCCGCATCAAGAACCGCCATTTGAATGGCTGGATCGACACGGTTGTTTCCGTTCAGAACCCTCGACACCGTCGCAATACTGACCTTGGCCTCTGCCGCGATCTGTTTGAGGCCGACCCTACTTCCCTGTGAAGGTGACTTTTTCATGCAGAATCCGGTAAAACGGGATTGAGAAACTTTTCACGCAAGCGATACTAATAGACTATACCGCATCCGCTGCGATTCAAAACAGCCGAATTAAGATCTCAAATTGTCAAATTCTCTTCGTGAATAGAGCCGAAGGCGGCTGGAGATAGGATATCTCTGCTAATTCTGTCAATTTTCTCAAAAATGTGAAAGTTTACTTGACATCGTGAATTGCGCCGCCCTATGGTGTTTTGAACATCACCGCTCCTCAGTCTCTCGCGTTGCAGGTCATCGCGTTCTCGCTTGAAATCGAGGAGCAGGCAGCCTCAGGCCCCGAGGGATTCGGGGCCATGCAACTTTTGGAGTGAATTGACGCAGGTCAAGGAAAGGTTTCCATGAGAATCAACATCTTCAAAGGGGCGTTGCTGAGTTGTGCGGCTCTGGCTCTTTCGTTGAGTGGGGCGGCGGCAGTGGCACAGACAATCACTGGTTCGCTTCGTGGAACGGTAACCGACCCGAGCGGTGCTGTGGTTTCCGGGGCTCGGGTCATGATCACCAACCTGGGGACTGGCGTAGCTAAGCAGATAGTCACAGACGCAAGCGGGTTGTATAACGTCGATTTCCTCGAACTCGGCGATTACGCGGTAACGGCAACGGCTTCCGGCTTCGAAACCACCTCGATGGGGCCCATCGCGCTGCGGATCGACCAGATTGCGGTTGCCGATGTGAAACTGCAGGTGGGAACGGCGACGACGACGGTTACCGTTTCGGCTGCTGCTGCCAATCTGTTGAACGCCGAGAACTCCACGACCAGCACCTCGATCACATCGACCACCCTGGAAAACATGCCTCTCAATGCGCAGAACGTCCAGATCGCGACCTTGTTTGTGCCGGGAGCTTACAACCCAAATGCGACAGCGATGAGCGGAGCCATGGGGACGGAGCGCGATGCCTACCAGGGGTATAGCGAGCCGGCGGATGCGCAGCCCTCATTCAATGGCAATCGGCAACAGACGAACAGTTACATCCTTGACGGTGTCGATATAAACGAAACCTTGAACAACGCTGTCGGCTACAATCCTTCTCCGTACTCTATACAGGAAGTGCACGTTATCACCGGAAACGCGGACGCCGAGTTTGGCAACGTGAACGGCGCCGAAGTCCTCATGGTAACGAAGAGTGGAACCAACCAGTTCCACGTCAGTGGCTTTGAATATCACGAGAACAGTGGGCTCACCGCAAATACCTGGGCCAACGAGCATTCACTTACGCCGGTCAGCAAAACGAGCTTCAATCAGAATCAATTCGGCGCAGCGGCGGGCGGGCCCATTTTCAGGAACAAGCTGTTCTTCTTCGGCAACTACATTGGCTTGCGCTACAGCGTTCCTCCCAGTCAAAAAATCGAGAGCGTTCCCACCGCAGCCGAACCCGGTTTTGCGCCGACGGCATCCTGTCCAGCGGGCAATGCCGACCTTTCGCAAGTGCTGACGATCGAGGGCATTCAACTCTACAACACCTCATCGGGAACAAACACCCAAACCCCTTACCTGAACAACTGCATACCGATTGTCAACCCGGTAGCAAAATTCCTTTTCACCACCCAAAGTGAAAAGCTCCTGCCTCTACCAAACGCAACGCCCGCGCCTAACTCGGTTTCGAGCGGCAACTATATAGGCTACCAGTCCAGCATTATGCACAATGACCAAGGCGATCTTCGCATCGATTACACCCTCAACGCGAAGGACACGCTGATGGGCAAATACAGCTATGGCGACGCATGGGACACCCAGAGCAAGGTCCCCATAGAGGTGCTGTTTCCTTACGGGAACGATTACCCGTTCACCAACGTCGCCATCGCATGGTTTCACATTGTTTCTCCCACGATCATCAATAACGCGCGTGCTGGCTTCACCCGGAACGTCCTCAATCAGGGCGCGTTCACCGATCCGTCCGGGCAGTTTGGAACACATGGCGATACCACACTCGGCATTCCTCTTGCGAACCAGTCCATAGCGGGTTTCACCTTCATGTCAATTCAGAATTCGGATGTTAACTCCTTCGGAACGCAGATCCTCGGAGCATTCAATGTGGACAACAACTTTGACTACAACGACACCCTCACGTGGGAGCACGGAAATCACATCTTCAAATTCGGCGCCGAGTTCCTTCGCTACCAGCAGGACTTCTTCGCGCCGGGCAATCAGGGAGGCCTGCTGGGCCAGTTCAGCTACAGTGGTGCCTATAAGGGCCCCGGTAATTATGGATTCGCCGACTTTATTATCGACGAGGCGTCGAGCGCGAACATTGCCGGCGCAGCAGGTCCATTCGGACAGAGGCAATGGCGCGACGCGGCCTATATCCAGGACGACTGGAAGATCCTGCCCAATCTGACCCTGAATCTGGGCGTGCGGTACGCTTACGACCAGCCCATTTATGAAGTCAACAACAAGATGGTGGGAGTGAATCTGCCCCTGCATATCAGGCGCCAGTATCCAAGCCGGTCCAGTCGATGCTGAACTACGCAGGGCAGTTCAATTCAGCCACGAACAAGGCCAATAGCAGGTCGCTTTACAATCCTTATTATCTGAATATCATGCCTAGATTCGGCTTCGCGTATCGTGTCAATCCGCAGTTGGTTGTGCGCGGAGGCTACGGAGTGACGGACGAAATGGAGTCCACAGGCACGGGCTGCGCATGACGCAAAACCCACCATTCCAGCCATCCTTTGCGCAAAACGCCGCAGCACCCAGCACAACAGCGGGGGGGAACCTGGTTCCCGGTGGAGGCTGGCTTTCAAACCACGGCCGGCAACAATCAGAACGTAAATGGATCAGGCTACGACACCTGGGATCCGAACATGCGTCCTGCCGTGATCCAGCAATTCAACCTGACCGGGCAGTACCAGATCGACAGTCACACCACGGTTCAGGCGGGTTATGTAGGCAACATTGGCCAGCATCTGGCGGTACCCATTTGGATCAACCAATATAGCGAACTCCCACCCAGTACTTGCGATGTCAATTTCATGTTGGCCATCGAGCCGTACTATACGCTTGTGGGCCCGGGCGGCGACGTCATTGAGACGGCCTCCAGGGCGATTACAAACTATCATTCGTTGCAGGCTACTCTGCAGCGCCACCAGACAAAAGGCCTGGAACTCCTGGTGAACTACACGCTTGCCAAGAACCTGACGAACAACGTCGGGTATTATGGCGTCGATGGTTTCGGCGTCGATGATTCTTTCTGGCAGAACATAAACAATCCGCGAGGAGACTACGGGCCCTCAAGCTTCGATGTAAGGCAAATGGTAAGTGCAAGTGCGGTGTATGGCCTGCCGTTCGGCCGCGGAAAACTCTTCGGTTCACGCTGGAGCCCCATCGTGGACGAAGCGTTCGGTGGATGGCAATGGTCTATGACAGCCCGTCTCAATACGGGACTGCCAATGTCGGTGACTCAGAGCCCCGGCAACAATTGTTCAAACATAAACTGCCCTGGACTCGCGGACTATATCTCACATGCTAACCGGTATGCGCCACTTGAGATTCGCGGCCGGGGCACCGTCGGGGGTGTATTCCACTGGTTCGGCACAGACCCGTCGGCAGTTCCTTGTACCAGTCACTACGATCCTGCGTCGGGCACAGGGACCGCGCCGACCGGGGGCTGCGCTTACGGCCGTGCTTTGGGTTTCGGGGATGCTGGCGTTGGTACACTGCGCGGACCGGGATTCCAGGACTACGACTTCTCGCTCTCCAAGGCCTTCCAGATCGTCGAAAGTCAAACCTTGAAAGCCCGAATTGACGCTTTCAACGCACTCAACATCGCGAGTTACGGGAATCCAACAACCCGTATCGGAGGCAATGCGGCCAGCTTCGGTGTGATCGGCGGAACAATATCCGCACCGCGGCAACTCCAGTTGTCGCTGGTCTACCAGTTCTAACCGCAGCCTTAGAGCATGTTTTCAACTTTGACGTCTCAACCGGTAAGGCTCCTGGGGCCCGGCTTAAAGCCGGGTTCCACCTTAAGCAGCCCCAACGAGACCAAGAGGAGACACGAAAACAAGCCAGGAAAACGCAAAAAGTGCATGGGCTAAGATGGCTAGCGAGCGCCTTGGAGTGCGGTAGTCTCACGGTCCGAGTTTCTTAGAATAGGTTGCAAAGGCGATCGATGAACTGGATGGCGGGAGATGTCGCATAGGTTCTGTCTTCCACCTCGATCATTCGCGTCGCGGAATGACAGGTGAATCTGAAGGAAACCTTAGACAGAAGGGTTCTGGTTAACAGGAACCGTCAATCACCGCCGGAGCTGACATTTTGAGGTTCATCGCAATGATCGTCAATGGCCTGCCGCGCTTCGAAACCTGTCATGACGAGAGGCTGAAAATTGTATTCAACTGGAATGACGCGGAGAAAAGAACGGTGCTGTTTTGTTTGGCAACGTGCGCCCATGATGGGATTGTCTCCGGACGATGTCCATTTTTTCCGATGGGAATCGGGCTCGCATTGATTTCTTTGGCTCACAAATCCGTGAATCGCTCCGACGAAAGCAGGGACTTAATGAGTCGCGCCTTGTAACGGGAACGATATGGTTAACATCGCTCCGGGAATGGCGTTTTTGACCGTAATATCTCCACCGTGAACGCGAACTGCTCTTCGGGCGATGGCCAATCCCAGGCCCAGGCCCCCAGTTCGCCCATCGCGTGACGCGTCGGCTCGGAAAAAGGGATCAAATATTCGCTGTGTTAGCGAGTCCGGGATTCCTGGACCGAAGTCACGCACCGTAATACTGGCTGTATCTCCGTCGCTCTTCAGAGAGACTTCTACAGACCGGCCACGAGGCGAGTACCGGATTGCGTTGCGCACGACATTCTCAACCGCACGCCGAATCAATTCGGCGTTCCCTTGAACGATCGTTTCCGGTTCTGAGCTCACATCGATCCTGCATCCGGCGCCCTGTGCGTCAACGTCGCAATCCTCAACTGTCAACGTCAACAGATCGTTGAGGCAGACTCTCTCCATTTCGACAGCTCCGGGCTCGCCTTCCGCCCGGGCCATGTCAATCAAGGTCTCCACAAGATCGGACAGCCGTTCAATCTCGTGGCGAAGCCGAGTTGCCGTAACATCCCGATCTGTCGTTTTGCGAACCATCTCCGCTTCAAAGGTCAGGCGAGCCAGAGGAGAGCGAAGTTCATGGGAAACATCCTGCAGCAACTGCCTTTCAGTCATGAGCAGCGTCTCAATGCGTTCGGCCATCGCGTTGAACGATCTGCCCAGATTGCCGATTTCGTCGTTTGACCGCGGCGTCGCGCGTGCTGTCAGCTCCCCGGCTCCAAACCGGTCCACCACACCGGCAAGTTGTCGAACCGGGCGCGTGATGTACATCGTAACCAGCCAGTACAACGCTACGACCGTTACTAGCAGCAGAACATAGAATGGGGTAAACAGGATAGTGGATGGCCCGATGGAAGTCGCAAGCCAGATGTAGTTCCCCTCGTCGGAGCGCAGTCCCATGGTGAGCTGGTTGTGTTCTCCGCGGTACGGGCGCTCTTTCCCAACGGAAACTTTGATCAGCTCAGAATGGTCCTCGCCACTTTCAAGATCGTGCCCGGAAGCATTGCAAATACTGTAATGGGTTTCTCCGGGCTGGTTCAACTCCTGCATGTAGCGCGCCAGTCCTTCCTTTCCATCCGCATGGTAGACGGTGAGCGCATAGCGAAACAGTTGCTGATTTGCGTGAGTGAAGTTTTCGGTTGTGGACTTGCCGATGACGTTGGCGCCAATCAAGAGAAATACGGCCAGAGAGATCGCCAGCGCCGCAACCGACCATATGGTGACTTTCAGCGATATCGATTTCACTGCTCGTCTCCTGCCAGCACATAGCCTATGCCGCGAATGGAGCGAATAGTAATGCCAGCGCTTTCGATTTTCCGCCGCAGGCGGCTAATGTGCACCTCAAGCGATCGTTCGAATGGCGTGGCCTGCCGCTGGTACAGGATGCCGCAAACCTGGTCGCGGGTAACTACCTTGCCTCTCGCTCGGGCCAGAAGATCGAGAATGTCGAACTCGGTCGATGTAATCTCGATCGGCTCATCTCCAATCCAGGCACCGCGTGATGCGGCGTTCAACCGCAGCGGTCCGACAGAGATCGTCTCGCTTCTCGCGGTCTGAGAACTTTGCGTTCTGCGCAGCACCGCCGCGATGCGTGCCGCCAGTTCTTCGGGACCGAAGGGTTTGGCGAGATAATCGTCGGCGCCTGTGTTCAGGCCTCGCACGCAGTCTTCTTGCGCACCGCGAGCTGTCAGCATAATGACGGGCACAGAAGAGCGGCGGCGCAGCTGCGTGAGCACTTCAAACCCGTCGAGTCCGGGCAGCATAATGTCGAGAAGGATGAGATCAAACTTCTCATCGACTGCACGTGCCAAGCCGGTTGCGCCATTATGGACGGCGTGGATCGCATAGTCGGATTCGGAGAAGAATTCGCCGATCAACTGGCACAGGCGTACATCATCGTCAATGATCAGGATGCTGTTCCGTCCGTGGTGCTCACTCTCCATGCTGCATCCTCTTTTACCACAATTCAGCGAGCGGTGATCGGCCGGTGCCGGAGCCTTAACAATTCTTGAGGCTTCGTGGCACAGGTGTTAGGTGGCCTGTCCGATTTTACAAATCTTGAGGTTCGCCCAGCGTTGTCTGGTGTTCAATCGGGTTAAGAAGCCGATAAGCAGGATGGAACCGACTCTGAAAGGCACGCAGATGCAACTGAGAACCAACTATCGCTCAATGGCCATTGTTCTTTGCGCGATACTGGGGATCGCCACCGTTGCCACGGTGGCGGAATGCCAGTCAATTCAGTCTCAAGTGGCCGCGGAGCAGAACTGGAAGACCGTTCCAGCAGGAGGCGAAGTGGCCCGGCCCGCGGACGAGGCCACGCTCGCGCACTGGTGGACTGTCTTCAACGATCCAGTTCTCACTTCGCTCGAAGAACGCGCATTGAAGGCGAATTTGGACCTCCGCACTGCGCTGTCGAGCATTGATCAGGCGCGCGCCAATCGCCTCTCCGCCAGCGGCAGCTATTTACCATCGGTGAACATTTCCGGCAGCTCGACCGGCAACCGCACCAGCAACTGGTCAGGTGGGGGGCTTACCGCCTCCAATTCGGCCCAGCTCCAGGCAAGCTGGGAGCCGGACTTCTTCGGCGCCATTCGCAAGAACGTGGCCTCCAACGATGCGAGCATCCAGGCGGCGCAGGAGGGCCTTCGCAACACCATGGTGACCCTCACCGCCGAGTTGGCCACCGACTACATCAACCTCCGCTCCTACCAGGCGCAGCTCGCCGTCACGCAAGCGAATCTGGTCAAGTACCGCGAGACCTACGAGATGACGCTGGAAAAGCGTAGAAGCGGCCTGGCCGCCGATCTCGACGTGGCCCAGGCGCTCGAAACGGTGCAATCGACGGAGGCCACTGTTCC
>Ga0182016_10004503_pt1 | contig 15365 bp, 13 predicted proteins | sample 712S2MmetaG_FD_120491 | JGI IMG/M metagenome (GOLD analysis project Ga0182016, IMG submission 120491) | Permafrost microbial communities from Stordalen Mire, Sweden - 712S2M metaG | ecosystem: Environmental > Terrestrial > Soil > Wetlands > Permafrost | place: Sweden: Stordalen | collected...
ACCCGCAGGCGTCCGAAGCGCGCCCACCACGAAACCGGCCACACATCCTGACAAACGGTGAGTCGTTCGCACCGGGGACAGACCGGCGACGTGGCGCGCGTCGTTTCCGCCAGATCGCTCACTCGCCGTTGAAGTTCCTGCAACCTGCGCGGGCGATACTCGTCTTCCACCGCGCGCTCCAGCAAGAGAAACTGTGACGGATGGTCCGCCAACATCGGCCGCCCCGGCGGCAACGACTGCGCCTCAGGCTTGGGCTGCCCTCTGCGCGCCGATCAACCGGCGCGTGTGCGGCCGGATGCGCGGCAGAACCCGCCAGAACGCCAGCGCCGCCAGCACGCACACCGCACCCCCCAGCCCGACCGTTCGGGCCGCGCCCAGCCGGTCGGCCACCGCCCCCGCCAGCAGCGAGCCGAACGGCGTCATCCCCATCATCATCATCGAATACACCGCCATGATGCGGCCCCGCAATGCGTCCGGCGCCATGCTCTGCACCAGCGTATTGGTCGCCCCCATCTGCACCATCATGCAAAAGCCGATGGCCACCAGCAGAACCGAAGAGAGCGGCAGGCTGGTGGAAAAGGCGAACCCCACCAGGAAGCAGCCCAGGCCGGTCGCCGCCGCCGCCAGCCACGTGCTCAGGCCCTTGAGCTCGGTGCGGGTTGCCAGCAGCAACGCTCCGCCCAGCGCCCCCACCCCGGTCCAGCCCATCAGCCAGCCAAGCGTGGCGGCGCCACCGTGCAGCACGCGGTCGGCGAAGATCGGCATCAGCACCGCGAACGGCATGGCCAACAGGCTCATAATCCCAAGCAGTATCAGCAGCGCATGCACCGGCGGATTGCGGATCACGAACCGGAACCCCTCCCCCACATTCGCCAGCGCCGACCCGGCCGATTCCGGCCGCCGCTTTTCCGCTATGCGCATCAGCAACAGGCCGGCGATCACGGCGATATAACTCACCGCATTGGCGAAAAAGCACCATCCCTCGCCGATCGTGGCCACCAGGATTCCCGCCACCGCCGGCCCCACCACCCGCGAGGCGTTGAACATGGACGAGTTCAGCGCGATGGCGTTCATCAGGTCGGCCCTCCCCACCATCGCCACGATGAACGACTGGCGCGCCGGAATATCGAACGCATTGACCACGCCCAGCAGGGTCGAGAGAACGAAAATGTGCCAGATGCGGACAGCCCCGCTCAGCGTGAGAGCGGCCAGCACGAAGGCCAGCAGCATGGACGCGGTTTGGGTGGCGATCACGACTTTGCGCCGGTCGAAGCGGTCGGCCACCATACCGCCCACCACCGCGAACACAAACACCGGAATCTGGCTCGAAAACCCCACCGCGCCCAGCAGTACCGAAGAATGCGTAAGCCGGTACACCAGCCAGGCCTGGGCCACGTTCTGCATCCAGGTCCCGATCAGGCTGATCAACTGGCCGGCGAAGAAGAGCTGAAAATTACGATATTCGAGCGCGCGAAACGTGGCGGGCAATTTCATGGCGCCGGCTCAGGCTACGACTCCCGCAATTTCTTCCAGAATGCGCGCGGTTTCGGCGGCGGGGTCGGCCGCGCGCGTGATCTGGCGCCCGATCACCAGGTAGTCGGCGCCGTCGCGCACCGCTTCGTATGGGGTCGCTACGCGCTTCTGATCGCCCCTGTCGCGGCCCGCCGAACGGACGCCGGGAGTCACCAGTATGCGCCCGGGGCCCAGGATGCGGCGCACCGCGGCCGCGTCCAGAGGCGAAGCCACGATTCCCTCCACGCCCGCTTCCACCGCTCGGCGGGTGCGGCGCTCCACCAGTTCGGCCATCGTACCGGTGAAGTCCAGCTCCGCCGCGTCTTCCGGCCCGAAGCTGGTGAGCACGGTCACCCCCAGCAGTTGCAGCCTGGCATCGCCCTTCCCTTCCACCGCGGCGCGCAGCACCGGCCCCACGGCATGCACGGTCAGAAAGCGCACGCCCACCCGAGCTACCTGGGCGACGGTGCGGCGGACGGTTTCCGGAATGTCGTAAAGTTTCAGGTCCAGAAACACCTGCTTGCCCCGGTCCTTCAATTCCCGCACGATTTCCATGCCACCGGCGGCGTAGAGTTCCATGCCCACTTTGTAGAAGTCGACGCCCTCGCCCAGCCGCGTCGCCAGAGCCCGCGCTTCCCCCGCTGAATCCACGTCCAGAGCCACAATGATGGGATTGTGATCCATATCTGTTTCGATTGTCCCATGCTTCGTGGCGCGGCTTCCTCGTAGCGCCGGCCCGGCGATCTTGTCGCCGGTGATTTCAAGTTGTGCCCCGCTCGGTGGGACAGACGGGGCGGACGATCGTTGTCTTGTCGTCTGTCAGACTGTTGTGGTGCGGCGGCAAGCCGAAACACGGAAAAAGGCGTCCGTCCCGGTTTTCAGCTTTCAGCACTCCGACGCGCCTCGGCGGACTGCTGAAAGCCGGCCGCTGCTGGCTCACGGCGCTTTCCTTTTCGTAGCCAGGCAACCGCTCTCGAACCCAGCAGCACCGCCACCAGGGCGCCATAAAGCGCGGGCAGGCGGATGTCGGACTTCACCAGCCAGTAGTAGTGCACCACTCCGGCAATGGCGGTCAGGTAGATCAGCCGATGCAGGCTTTGCCAACGCTTGCCGCCGAGCCTCCGAATCCACCCCTTTGTGGAGGTGAGCGCCAGCGGAACCATCAGCACGAAACCTGTGAAACCGGCCGTGATGAAGGGGCGGCGAATCACGTCCCTGGCGATTTCCGGCATGGAGAAAAACTTGTCCAGCCAGAAGTAAGTGAGGAAATGTAGCGTGCCGTAGAAAAATGCGAACAGCCCCAGCATCCGGCGGAAGCGGATCAGGTCCGGCAGCGCGAGCAGCTTGCGCAGCGGGCTGACGGCCAGCGTGATCACGATGAAACGGATCGTCCAGTCGCCGGTGAAATGGGTGATGAATTCCACGGGGTTGGCGGTCAGGCCATCGCCACCGAAGGCGCGCCACAACACCCGAAAAATCGGGGTCAGGCACAGCAGGAACAGGACGGCTTTCATCCAGCGGTTGCGCAGCATCTTCATTACCCCAGTGTAGTGTCTAATCGATAACTGTCGCGATCCACTTTCATGTCGCGCACCCCAGTTCGACAACCCCGCTCCCGATCCTGATATAACAGTTATATACCGAGTTGCGTTTCGAATTCGACAAAGCGAAGAGCCGGTCCGTCAAGCAGAAACACGGCGTCAGTTTGGAACAGGCACAGGAAATCCTTGACCAGGCTTATCTGGTCGACCAAAAGAACGACGATCCGGAACAGTTTCGCGCTGTCGGCTGGTGCGGAGGCCGCATCTGCTCAGAAGAGCCGGTTGAAGACGCGGAGCCGCGGTCATGCCGCAATCGTACGCCGCCGGACCTGTTTCTCGATGGTCTTCAGCGACTTCTGAATGGTCAGAATCAATTCGTAGTCCTTCTGAAGATTCATCCAGAAATCGGCGCTGGTGCCGAAGTGCCGCGCCAGGCGTAATGCCGTATCGGCGGTAATTCCGCGGCGCTCGTTCACGATTTCGCTGATCCGGGTGACCGGCACGTGCAGCTCCAGGGAGAGGCCGTTGATCGAAATTCCCAGCGGCTTCATGAACTCCTCGCGGAGCATTTCGCCCGGATGAACCGGAGCACGGCGGATGTTCCAGCCCCCTTCAGGACGCGCGATGCTCATCTCTCTTGCTCCTTCCATCTAGTGGTAATCCGCGATTTCCACGTCATAGACTCCATCATTCTCCCACCGGAAACAGACGCGCCATTGATCGCTGACGCGAATGCTATGCTGCCCGGCGCGGTCGCCCTTCAAAGCTTCCAGCCGGTCCCCCGGAGGTACATTCAATTCGCTCAGGGGAATGACCGAATCGATCTGAACCAGTTTGCGCACCGCCACGCGAGCAATTGAGTTCCAGCGGCGACTCTCACCGGTCTCGAAAAGTTCCCTGGTCCGCTTTTCCGCGAAGCTTCTGATCACGCAATCCCATTGTATGACGGATCTCGTTATATCGCGAGCGTTATGGTGGAGTGCCTTGTCGTGCCGGTTCGCCGCTCGGTGCGCATGTGTGGCGCGTGCACTCTTGCGTGCCGCGTTCCGACTCTTCGGGACGCTTGTTTCGAGGCGGAAAAACTGCCGGACCCGCCTCTTCTCCCGTAGGCCCGTTTGTCGCCCACATTCGTGCTACTAATGAAGGCGTGCCGCCCCCGCCAAGGTTCTGCGCACGATTGGAGTTCTGGCGCTGAGCCTGTTGCTAGCGGCAGCGGTCGGAACTGCCCTCGCGGAAGAGAACCGGGCAAGACGGAGGCCCATGCAATTATCCGCAGAAAAACTTGCCAACATCGGGACGTTTCTCGATGAGATCAACTCACCGCGCAGGGATGGATGCACGTCTAATGCTCCCCTGCTTTTGGCGATAGAAGCGACTACGAGGTGCAATTTTAAATGTGTCCACTGCTCCCACACATTTACTAACCAAATGCCGACTGACATGAGTTTAGAACTGTTTCAGGATATTGTCCCCGCGGTTCAATCGGCACTCGAATTGTACCTCTTTGGCGATGGCGAAGTGCTATTGGACATTCCACGGCATCTGGCGATGATTTCGCGTATATATCAACAGGATCCCGCATGCGCCCTCGGGTTCTCAACCAATGGAAAACTCTTGACGCCTGAAGTCTACGGACTATACTCGACTGCGGGCGTCCAGTACATTCAACTCTCTATCGACGCGGCGACCAGAGAGCTGTATGAGGCAATGCGCCGGGGCGGTAACTTTGGGGAACTCCTTGGCAACCTGGAAGGGATATTGGCCTTGCGTCGCCGATCGAAGCGGAGGCGGCCGCAGTTACGTCTTGCGACCGTAATCTCGAAGCAGAATTATCGACAACTTCCTTTATTAGCCGAATTCGCTAAAAGATACGACTTTTCCTGCTGGTACATAAACGCGGAATACCCGCACAATCCCGGTCGTGAGCTGCTGCGCTTAACAACGGCGGATCTGGCGGAGTTGGAGCGCATCAGGACAGACATAGTACAGAATTACAGCTTATCTTATTTTGCTCTTTTCGACCCCAGCATCGGATTGTCCGGCGACAGGGGTGAGAAGTGGCTAGAATCAAAGTCTCCCGTATTCTGCACCGTCCCCTGGCAGCGATTCGAGTTGAAGGCTAACGGGGACGTTAAGCTGTGTCCATACTTTCACGAGCCGATCTGTTCCATGGATGGGAAATCTCCTCTGGAAGTGTGGAATGGCAAAGAGTTCCGGCGGATACGCAAAGCATTCACTTCGGGAACAGACATCCCGTCCTATTGCATTAACTGCAACCTTGGCATGAAAAGACAATATCTACCCGGTTTTCCTGGCATGCCTGACGTTCCGCATATTAGAGCGCAGGGGCCCAAAGTTGGAGAAGATGTTACCGCTGGCTGAAATCTTCCCGATGTATCACGAACTCCGGATACGCCCCCGCGCCCAGTTCGTGCAGGTCCATGCCCTGGCGCTCGCCTTGGTCGGAGACGCGCTGGGGATAGAGGCGATTCAGGAGCCGGTGCCAGGCGTAGAAAACCGGCAGGGCGAAACCAAGCAGCGTGGAGACGGCAATCAGTTGGGCCAGAAACTGCCCGTCGCCGGAGCCTGGAATATCGGCCAGCATGCCCGTTGCCAGCACGCCCCACAATCCGCCCACCCCGTACACGGAGATGGCGCCGCCGGGGTCGTCCAGTTCCAGGTAGATGTCGAGCCACTCCACGCTCAATGGAATCAGCAGACCGGCCACGGCGCCCACGAACACGGCGGCAAAGGGGTTGAAGAACGCGCATCCGCCGCTCGATGCCACCAGGCCGCCCACCCAGCCATTGGCGCACAGGCTGGCGTCGGGCCGCCGGAAGCGGGCGCGCGTGACGGCGGCTGCGGTGAGCGCGGCCGCCGCGGCCGCGAACGTAGTATTCACGCCCACCAAGGCCAGCGCGTTCACCGAAACGCCGCCGAACAACAATGTTCCCGTGCCATTCAGCCCCAACCATCCCACCCATGCGAGCAGGCATCCGGCCAGCACCAGGACGGTGTTATGGCCGGGCAAGGCTACCGGCATGCCGTCGGACGTATACTTCGAGCGGCGCGGTCCGAGAGTCCAACACAATGCCAACGCGCTCATGCCGCCAAGCGCATGAATCGCGCCCGCGCCCGCCAGATCCACGTAGCCGCGGCCCAAGCCGTAATTGCCGCCGAGCGCCGCCAACCAGCCGCTGCCCCAAGTCCAGTGCGCGAACAGCGGATAGATACCGCCGGCCAGAAACACGGTAGAAAACAGCGCGGCACCCAATCGCCAGCGGTCGGCGCCTGCTCCGAGCGGGATCAAAGCGCACAAACCCGCCGCAAAAACGCCGAAGCAAGCCACGATTCCGGTAGGCGAGCCTGATGACAGGCTGCGCAGAAAAAATCGCTCCCCTCCAACCCAGCTCCACGTCTTGCCCGCGACCACGATTGTGTGCCCCGGTACGCCCACCGCTCCCTGCCACGCGAATCCGCAAACGCCGTAAACCAGGGCGGCCACGGCGACAATGGCGAGCGATGCCAGCATGGTATGCGCCGCGCTGCGCGATCGGCTCAAACCGGTATGAATCAAGGCCGCACCGGCCGCGGCCAGAGGAACCAGGAAGATCAGGAAGGTCGCAAGCGCGACAGTGGTTTCACTAAAGGCAGGCCCGCCGGCCAGGTTCATGTATTGCCCCCGCGGTTCCCCAGGTGTGCGCGAGCGGCCAAGCCTAGCCCCAGGAATTGCACCGCCATACCGGCGGCGGCGAATCCACCTCGCGACGCAGGCGAGTTCAGCAGCACAACCGCTGCCAACACAATCGCCCATCCCGCCAGGGCCATGAGGAATCCGGCCATTTTCATAGACTGCGGCGCGTTGTCACCTGCGGATCGCGGACTGCGATCTCCTTCGATGAGAATAGCCCAGGTGACATGGAGATTTATCAAGGAATTCTAAATCCATCCTATCCAAATTATCTATTGGCATGCGCCGCCCGCGTACAGTAGCCTTACCGCTATCGGGTCTTTTTTACGAATACTTTATGCCTGACGACAGCGAAATCGGAATGAACCCGACCGTGGGCTTCACGGGCCGGGCGACGGGGCGCGCCACGCCGGCGCCCAACTGCGCTTAAATGCTGAGTATCGAATTTGCACAAGCCTCCGATTGCGGGCGCGTGCGAGATCACAACGAGGACTACCTGGGGCACTTCGAGCCGGCAGGCGCGGGGGAGATCCGAAACCGGGGATGGCTGTTCGCGCTAGCCGATGGCGTCGGCGGGCAGGACCAGGGTGAGGTGGCGTCACGCCTGGCGGTAGACACGGTGGTGGCCGGTTTCCGGCAGGCCCGGCCCGACGATTCCCATTACACCCTTCTGCCGCGGCTGGTGCAGAAGGCCAACGCCAAGATCTTCGAAGCGGGCCTGGCCACCCGGCCGGGAGGCTCGGCCATGGCTACCACCCTGGTGGCCTGCGCGGTGCGCGCCGACCGCGCCGTAATTTCGCACGTGGGCGATTCGCGCTGTTACCTGGTGCGTTTCGGGCGCGCCGAAGCGGTGACGCGTGACCATACCATTGCCGCCGAACAGTTCCGCATGGGGATTTTGAGCGGGCTGGAGGCATCGGCGGCATCCAGCCGCAACGTGCTGAGCCGGTCGCTGGGCATGGCGCTGGTGGCCAACGTGGAAACTACCGAGCGGCAGGTGATCCCGGGCGATTCGCTGCTGTTGTGCTCGGATGGACTGCACGGCTCGGTTACGCCCGCCGATATCGGGGACATTGTCAGCCGGAAAGTTCCGCTCGAGGCCGCCGTCCGCGAACTGGTGGAACTTGCCAATCAGCGGGATGGCAGCGATAATGTCAGCGTGCAGCTTATCCACGTCGCCCAGGTGGAACGCGTGGGCATGTACCGCGGACGGCCTTACAAACTGGCGTAGCCCTATCCACCCGCATGACTCCCGTACATACCGGCGAACAACTGGACCATTACCGGATCGATAGCGTGGCGGCGCGCAGCGGCATGGCTTCGATCTTTCGCGGCGTGGACCTGCGCGACGGCCGCGACGTGGCCATCAAGGTGCCGCACCCGGAAATGGAGAGCGACCCGGTGCTGTTCGACCGCTTCCACCGCGAAGAGGAAATCGGCCAAAAGCTCGACCATCCGGGCGTGATGAAAGTCTTCGGCGACGAAAACCGCAGCCGCGTGTACATGGTCATGGAGTGGGTTCCCGGGCGGTTGTTGCGCGAAATTATGAGCAACTACGCCAGGCTGCCGGTGGAGCGCGCCATCCGCATCGCGGTGGGCGTTGCCGAAGCGCTGGAGTACATTCACAGCCATGGCGTGGTGCATCGCGACCTGAAGCCGGAGAATATCATGGTCGACGACCAGGACCGGATCAAGATCATCGATTTCGGCATCGCCGGACAGACCGGCGCGCGGCGGCTCACCTTCGCCAACCTGTCCCAGGTGATGGGCACTCCCGACTACATTTCCCCGGAGCAGGTCAAAGGCAAGCGGGGCGACGCGCGCAGCGATATCTACTCGCTGGGCGTGATTCTTTACGAGATGCTCACGGGCAGGACGCCTTTCTCCGGCCCGAACGGGTTTGCCATCATGAACGACCGGCTGCTGAACAATCCGGAACCGCCGCGCCAGATCGTCCCGGAGATCTCTCCGGAGTTGCAGGAGACCCTCTACCGCGCCATGGAACGCGACCCCAAGAGCCGCTACGGGAGCGCGCGCGAATTCGCCTGGGATTTGACCCATCTCGACCAGGTGGGCGTAGCCGACCGCGCCGAATTGAAAGAGTGGAAGCGCCGGGGCCGGCCATGGTTTCGCACGGCGCTGTTCTACCTGATGCTGGCCGCCATTCCGGTGGCGATTTTCAGCCTGCTGCTATACGTGGCGCGGCACAGCGGCCGGTAGAGCCGTACCCTCTATCGATGCCGCCCCAGCACTACCAAAAGGATGATCACGATTAGAATCGCCGCCACCAGCAGTGCGATCTTGCCTACGCTATACGGGCGCTCGCCCTGGACTTCTCCGGTGCGGGCGTTCACCACCACCTGGAAGACTTTGTTCTGGAAGCGATAGGCGCCGATCCACACCGGTAGCAGCAGATGCCGGAAGGTGCTGTTCTGGTATGCGGTGTCGACCGAAATCACGCGCTGTTGGGCGCCACCGATGTCGCGGCACACGTCGCCGTGAATGGCGGGAGCCATCAGTTCCTTGGCATGGTCGAAGCCGGCGGCCAGTTCGATTTGGTAGCGCTGGGCTTTGTAGCCGGCCAGATAAGTCGGATCGTAGGCGCAGAGCTTTTCCAGGTCCCAGGGTTCGAGCGCCTCGAGTTTGTTGCGCGCGACGGCCTTGGAGGCGGCCACCAGCACGTCCGCAAACCGGCGCGAAACCTGGCCGGCAGCCGGATACCAGGCGATGCGCTGCACCTGGCGGGTGCGCTCCACGCTATTGCCGTTGTCGTCGGTTTCGGTGTAGGTTTCGGTCTCCCAATACGGCTCGCCGCGCTCGCCGGTATATTGGCTGAAAGTATCGGCGGCATAGCTCCAGAAGGGCAGGTAGACGCCGGAGACGCTGTCCTGTCGGGCCAGCCGTTTCAGACCGCCGGGAGCGAACCAGCGCGATTCGATCCAACGGCGCACTTCGGCCTGGGCATCGGTTTTCGACACCTTGGCCGGCAGCACGCCATCCGGCGCGATCAGCGGGTCGGCGGCCTGGGGCTGCGCTACGATATTGCTGCCGCAGAAGGGGCAGGCGCCGGCCACTTCCGGCGGCTGAAAGGAGACCACGCTGCCGCAGCCCTCGCAATTCACCTGCAGCGCCTGCTGGCTCATGGCGGAAAGATGATCGGTGCCGGTCTTGGCGAGGAACTCATCGAGAGGATGCGCACCAGGCGCGGGCGCGGCCGCGGTCTCGGGCGGCGCCTGCGTGTGCCCGCAACGGGGACATTTCAGGAGGCCCGCGGCGGGGTCGAACTGCATGTCGCCCGCGCAGCCGGGGCAGCGGTATTTTTCCATTTATTGTTGGGCGCTGCCACAGTCGGCGCAGAAACGCGCCGCGCGCGGAATCGAATGGCCGCAGTTGATGCAGAACTTGGTACCCGCTCCGGCTGCCGCAGGCGCCTGCGGACCGGTTGGCGGAACAGGACCCGGAGCGCCCGGTGCCGGCGGCGCATAGGGTTGCTGCGGATTCATCGGTTGCTGGGCGTTCATCATTTGCTGGCCCATCATCATGCCGGCGCCCAGCCCCACCCCGGCACCCGCAAAACCGCCGCCTTCATTTCCCGCGGCGATAGGAATCGATTGCGCCACCTGGTACTGCGTGTAGCGGCCCATGTCGCCGATCATGTTCATGCCGATCCGCTGGTCGAGCACCTTCTGCAGTTCGTCGGGCAGCGAAACGTTCTCCACGATGAAGCTTTCGAGACTCAGTCCCAGGCCGGCGAATATCGGCTTGAGCGTCGCCAGCAGGGTGTCCGCCAGTTGCAACTGGCTGGCGGCCATGTCCAGAAAACTCACGCTGGAGCTGGCGAACGCACCCGTCATATGCCCGACGATGGTGTCGCGCAGTTGCCCTTCCAGGTCCATCTTACGATAGATATCCACCGTGCCGGCGATCTTCTGGTAGAACACCTTGGGATCGGCAACCTTATAAGAATAGATGCCGTAGGCGCGAATCCTCACCGCCCCGAATTCCTTGTCGCGAATGGTGATGGGCGTGGCCGTGCCCCACTTCTGGTCGGTCTGCAGCCGGGTGGAGAAGTAGAAGACGTCGGACTTGAACGGCGACTTGAAGGCTTTGTCCCAGTTGCGCAGGTAGGTCAGAATCGGCAGCGTTTGGGTGTTCAACGTGTACAGGCCCGGCCCGAAGACGTCGGCTATCTGCCCTTCGTTGATAAAGACCGCCATCTGCGAATCGCGCACGGTCAGCTTGCCGCCGTTCTGGATTTCGTTGTCCTCCATCGGATAGTGGTAGGACAGAATGCCCTCGCCCGGCTCGGTCCACTGGATGACGTCGATGAACTGTTTGGAAAAGAAACTCATAAAAGTCGCCGCCTTGTTGAAAGTATACGCTGACCGTGTTTCCGTTCGCTCGACGGTTTACCAAAGGGAGTACCAGGGCCGGATTCAGCCCTGCTGGTTCTAAACGGCGGCATAGTGCCGCTGGATGCTGGTGTAGGCCACCCGCGCGAACACCGCGGGCGCCATCATTCCCTTGCCCCACTTATCGTCGAAGTCCTTGGTGGGGGCGGCCGCAATCGCTTCGTCCACCGTCCGGCCCTGCTTGTATAACGGGTCCAGACGTTGATAGACGGCGTCCAGCATGTCGCGCGTGGCTTTCAAATCGTCTTTGGATGCGAGCGGGCCGTGGCCGGGAACGATCCGGGTTTTGGCATCGCCCACTTTGAGCATGGCCTCCGCGCCGGCCACCATGCCGCCGATCCAGCCTCCGGTGGAATAATCGATCACCGGATAGAAACCATTGAAGAACAGGTCGCCCGAGTGAATCACGTTGTGACCAGTGAAGAACAGAAAGGCGTCGCTATCGGTATGAGCCGGATCCACGTGAGTGTACTGCACAATATTCTTGCCGAACATCAGGCTGCCGCCCTTGGTAAAGGGAACCGTGGGAAGACCCTCCGCAGGCAGCGGATCGACGGTGCGGTTGAACGCCTCCATGGTGACTTTCCGGCTCAGCCATTTCTTCACGTTCTCGTTGGCCATGATCTTCACGCCGGCTTTGCCCAGAGCCACATTCGCTCCCACGTGGTCCATGTGCCAGTGGGTATTGAACAGGAGCCGGACCGGATGCGAATCGAGGCTCGAAATCGAATTCAGCAGTTCGCCCGAGCGCTCCGCGAAGCCCCCGTCGACCATGAAGAGGCCGTCTTCGCCGATCAGCACGGCGATGTTGCCGCCGTCGCCGCTGAAGAGCACCAGCTTTTCGGTCAGTTTGGTGGCTTGGATCGGGGTGGCCGGAGCTTGTCCGAATAGCGGCCAGGAAAGCGATAGCCCTGCCGCGCCCCCTGCCAGGGCGCGGAAAAATTCGCGTCGATCGGAATTAAGGTTGCGCACAGAGGTAGGCTACCACGGCCATCGCCCGGCGGGAGGGTGCGTAACCGATCCGGGGAAGTCCGTTCCCGGCAACCGCTCCCTTACGGTCGCGGCTCCGGCTGGGTGCGGATCGTGGTCGTGCCGGCGAACAATCCCGCGCCGGTCGCGGTCAACTGAATCGCGCCGGGTTTACCGCGGACGGAGCGTACGATTACCAGCGCCAAACCGTTGAAGGCCTTGCGATGGTCGGCGTGAAACGGTTCGGTGGTGGCCGCATTGCCATTGTCCACGGCTTCGATCCGGCCCGGCCCCTCGATCTGGAACTCCACCAGGTTGTCGGCCATAGGGCACAAGGTGCCGCGCTGGTCCTCAAGCCGCACGGTGACGAAGGATAGATCGTCGCCATCGGCGTGAATCACGGCGCGGTCCGGAACCAGGCGAATACGGGCGGGGGATTCGGCTGTGCGCACCTCGTCCACCGCTACCTGGCGGTTCTCCCGGTAGGCCACCGCCTTCAGCGTTCCCGCTTCATAGGGGACTTCCCAAACCAGGCGGTACTTAGTGGAGAAGCGCTTGTCCGGGCTGACGTTGGGTCCCACCGGCATCACCCAGGGCTCGCCAAACCGCTTCTTGCGCCCCAGCGATTTGCCGTTCAGCGTCAGCTCCACCTCGTCGGCGTTGGTGTAGCACATCACCGGAATCGCCTGTCCCTCGCGGCCTTGCCAGTTCCAGTGCGGCAGCAAGTGCACCATGGGCTGGCTGGTCCACTGGCTCTGGTACAGATAATAGCGGTCCTTGGGGAAGCCGGCCAGGTCGACCATGCCGAAGTAAGAGCTGCGCGCGGGCCAATCGGTCTTATTGGCGGCGCTGCTGTCGAAAAACGGCGTGGGCTCGCCCAGATAATCGAAGCCGGTCCACACGAATTCGCCTAATACGGCGGGCAAACGGTCCTGCGCGTCGAATTCCACGTCGGGGCAGTAGGCCCAGGGGGGAGCGATGATGTCATAGCTCGAAATCTGGAGCGACGGGTGCTTTTGGTACTTCTCGATGGGCAGATGATAGACGCCGCGCGAGCTGACGCACGAAGAGGTTTCCGTTCCGAAGATAGCCCAGGCGGGATGCTCCTTCATGATCTGGGCGTAGTGCATGGGCTTATAGTTGAATCCGGGAACGTCCACTTCGTCGGCCAGTTTGTTCTTGATGGCGCCGGTCCAGTTATCGAACGCGGAGGTGGTGGGGCGGGTGGGATCTTCTTCGTGGAAGAAACCGGTCAGGCGGCGGGCTTCCTTCCAGCCGTCGGGCTTGCTTTGCTCGGGAATCTCGTTGCCGATGCTCCACATAATGATGCTGGGGTGATTGCGGTCGCGGTGGACCATATCGCGCACCTCGCGCTCGCTCCACTCGTCGAAAAACTTACTCAGGCCGTTGGGCACTTTCGGAACGCGCCACATGTCGAAGGATTCATCCATCACCAGCAGGCCGAGGCGGTCGCAGAATTCCAGCAGCTCCGGGGAAGGCGGATTGTGGCTGGTGCGAATGGCATTCACGCCGCCGGCTTTCAGGATTTCGAGCTGCCGTTCGGTGGCGCGGCGGTTGACGGCGGCGCCCAGAGCTCCGAGGTCGGAATGCTGGCAGACGCCCTGCAGTTTCAGATGGCGGCCGTTCAGCAGGAATCCCTTGTCCTTATCGAAAGCAATCGAGCGGATGCCGAAGGGGGTTTCGTAGCTGTCCTCGACGCGGTTGCCATTGCGCACTTCACTCACCAGCCGGTACAGGTACGGATGATCGATGTCCCAGCGTTCAGGCTTGGGCACGGTCAAGCTGGCGGTGACAGTTTGCGCGCCGTCGGGCGGAATGGCGGCGTCATCGTCGTGCCGCGCGATCTCCTTGCCGGCGGCATCGAGCACGCGCGTGCGCAGAGTGACGTAGGCTTCGCCAGCCTGACGGTTGCGAATCTCGGTTTTGACGGAGACGGAGCTTTGGTCGGCGGCAACCTCCGGCGTAGTGACGTAGGTGCCCCAATGGGCCACGTGCACCGGCCCGGTCACCGTCAACCACACGTTGCGATAGATGCCGGCGCCGGCGTACCAGCGCGAGGAGTGGTCCTCGGGCGTCAGCCGCACGGCCAGCAGGTTGGGCGCAACTCCGAAGTGCAAATACGGTGTCAGGTCGAAGGCAAAACTGGCGTAGCCATATGGGCGCGAGCCCAGTTCCTGGCCGTTCAGCCACACGTGCGCGTTGGACATAGCGCCATCGAACTCGATCGAAAAGTAGCGGCCCTTGGCGCTGTCGGGAAGCGTAAACGACTTGCGGTACCAGCCGGTCCCGAACGCCGGCAACGCACCGGTGTGGGGATTCAGGTTGCGGTCGAACGGCTCGGAGATGGCCCAATCGTGGGGGAGGGCGATCTCGGTCCATTGGGAGTCGTCGAAGGCAGCCGCTTCGGCGCCGGGCGCCTCTCCTTTGAAGAACCTCCACCCATCATTGAAGCTGATTCGGCGCCCGGCGGCCAATCCGACTTCGCTGGCGGCGCTGGCGCATGGCACGGCCAAAGACAAGGCCATCGCGGCCAGCATCCAACTTCTTAGTCCCAGGGTTCGCATAAGCACTCCATCATATTCCCGCGCGGTACTGGTGTGCGACGCGGGAACGAAACGACGGGGTGGTTAACCGATCTGGGGGAAATCCGTTCCGGCAACGGCTGGGGAGCTTCGAAAAAATCAAAAATCGCAGGCGGAAGCGCCTGCGCCACTGAGAGACGGGCGGTAGCAAGCTGCTCCTGGAAAGCGGCCAATTGCGGGGCAGACCACAAAAAACGATGGTCTGCCCCACGGGTCGAAGGGCAGACGCACTTCGAGCAGGGTCCGCTCCGCGGGGCCCTAAACGGAGGGGTTTTTTGCGATCCGGCGGCCTTAGGCGGCCCTGCGGAGGGGCTTTGGGGTCGCCTGGAGGAGCTTTTTGGCTTCGGCGAGGCGGGTGAGGTGGGTGGCGAGGCGGGCGATTTCCGGGATTGAAAAATCAAATTGCGGGGGGAAGGCCTGGCGCGGGTAGTCGCGCGCGATGTCGTAGGTTTCTCCTTTGCTTTCCGCGAGTTGGGTGAGGAGGGAGACCTCTTCGGCGACGCGCTGGAGGGCTGCCTGGCGCTGCTGCTGGAGCTCGTCGAGCATCTTCTTGTTCTTCTCGACGCGGCGCTGGATGCGGTGCTGGTAGAGGGAGAGGAGCTGGAGGTTCTTGCCCTCGGAGAGCCAGACGCGGGCT
>Ga0182016_10004506_pt1 | contig 15361 bp, 12 predicted proteins | sample 712S2MmetaG_FD_120491 | JGI IMG/M metagenome (GOLD analysis project Ga0182016, IMG submission 120491) | Permafrost microbial communities from Stordalen Mire, Sweden - 712S2M metaG | ecosystem: Environmental > Terrestrial > Soil > Wetlands > Permafrost | place: Sweden: Stordalen | collected...
CCGCCCGCTGGCCCCCATGTGCGTGAGCTTCGCCGCGTCCTCCTCGAGGTGCACACGGTGGATCCGCACGTCGCCCAGGCCCCCGCCTTTGCACAGCGGTTCGTCGTACTGGGAGATCTGGTAGCCCTTTGGCAGGTCGGGATAGAAGTAGTTCTTGCGGTGAAAGACCGAGTGCGGCGCAAGCTCACTGCCGAGCGCCAGGCCCACCATCAGGCCGAGGCGGACGGCCTGCTCGTTGACTGTCGGCAGGCTGCCGGGCAGGCCCAGGCAGACCGGGCAGGTTCGCGTGTTCGGCTCCGCGCCGAACGTCAGCTCGCAGCCGCAGAACATCTTCGTCCGAGTTTTCAGCTGGACGTGGATCTCCAGCCCGATGACCGGCTCGAGCTCAGACAAGTGCGCTGCTCCCGTCGAAGGCGATGGCCTGCTCGAGCGCGTATGCGGCCTCGAGCAGCGCGCTGTCGGCGAATGCCGGCGCGGCGAGCTGCAGGCCGACCGGGAGCCCGCCCGAGAGACCGCAGGGAATCGAGATCGCCGGCACGCCGGCGAGCGACATCGGCACGGTGCAGTAATCGCTGAGGTACATCGCGAGCGGGTCCGCGGTCTTCTCGCCGAGCTTGAACGCGACCGTCGGGGCGGTCGGCGTGGCGATCAGGTCGACGTGCTCGAAAGCGGCCTTGAAGTCGCCGGCGATCAGCGTGCGCACGCGCTCGGCGCGATCGTAGAAGGCGTCGTAGTAGCCGGAGGAGAGCGCGTAGGTCCCGAGCATGATCCGCCGCTTGACCTCCGGGCCGAAGCCCTCGGCGCGGGTCCGCGTGTACATCGCGACGAGGTCGTCGGACGGCACGCGCTGCCCGTAGCGCACGCCGTCAAAGCGGGCAAGGTTCGAAGAACACTCCGCGGGCGCGAGCACGTAGTAGGCGGAGAGGCCGAACTCGGCGCTCGGCAGCGCGATCTCGTGGATGCTCGCGCCGAGCGCCTGCGCGTTCGCGAGCGCCGCCCGGAAGCTCTCGAGCACGCCCGCTTCGATCCCCTCCCCCGTCAGCTCCGGCGGCACGCCGATCCGCAGGCCCTGCAGGTCCTCGCGCGAGGGCAGGCCGATCGCACCCGGGAAGGCGAGCGAGGTCGCGTCGCGCTCGTCCTGGCCGACGATCGTCTGGAGCATCAACGCCGCGTCACGGACGCTGCGCGTCAGCGGCCCGGCCTGGTCGAGCGAGGAGGCGAAAGCGATCATCCCGTAGCGCGAGACCGAGCCGTAGGTAGGTTTCATCCCCACGATCCCGCAGAGCGCCGCGGGCTGGCGGATCGAGCCACCGGTGTCGGTGCCGAGCGCCCACGGCGCGAGCCCCGCCGCCACGGCCGCCGCACTGCCGCCCGATGAGCCCCCGGGAACCCGCTCCCGGTCCCACGGGTTGCGCACCGGTCCGTAGGCGCTGTTCTCGTTCGAGGAGCCCATCGCAAACTCGTCCTGGTTTGTCTTTGCGACCAGCGGCGACCCTGCCTGCTCGAGCCGCTCCACGGCGGTCGCCGTGTAGGGCGGCCGGTAGCCCTCAAGCAGCCGCGAGCCCGCCTGGCTCGGCACGCCCGCGGTGCAGAACAGGTCCTTGGCGGCCTGCGGAACGCCGGCGAGCGGGCCATCGGCGACCGCGGGGCGCTCGTCCGCGACCCAGGTGAAGCAGTTCAGCCCGGCCTCGCCCGCGGCGCGGTCCGCCGCGGCGCGGGTGCGGTAGGCCTCGAAGAGCTCGGCTGCGTCGAGGTCACCGGCCGCCACGGCGACGGCGGCCTGCTCGGCGCCGATCGCGATCAGCTCGCGGGTGTTCATGCCTGGGGGCTCGGGACCAGGAAGCCGTCGGCGTCGGCGGCGGGGGCCTGTGCGAGCGCGACCTCGCGCGCGAGCGACGGGCGGACCTCGTCCGCGCGCAGCGCGCCGGAGACGGCGACGACGTGCGAGGTCGGCTCGACGGCGTCGAGGTCGAGTTCGTTCATCCGCTCGATGTGCCCGAGGACGTTCGAGAGCTCCCGGGCCATCGGCTCGATCTGGTCCTCGTGCAGCTCGAGCCGTGCCAGCGCGGCGACGTGCAGTACCTCGTCTCGGGAGATCACAGGTCCGGCATTCTAGGCGTCGGCGTGACGCTCAGGGCCGCGGCCGTGGCGTCGAGCGCACTGGCGGGTAGAGACTGCGGCGCTCATCGCGCATCGAGATCCAGGAGCCGACGAGCACCGCGGCGCAGCCGGCGAGGCCCAGCCACAGGCCGATGCAGGTGCCTGTCGCGTGGTCGGGGCGCTCGAGTACGCGCACCACCGAAGCGATCACGCCGACCAGCGAGACCACCGCGCACCACACGCCGCAGGCGACGGACACCGCGGTGCTGTCGCGCTCGAGCAACGCCGCGACGATCATCGTCAGGCCCGCGAATAGCGTCGCGATCTGCAGCGCGACGGCGGGCCCGAAAGTTTCCCAGGCGCTGAGGTTGCCGACCGGCGAGCTGTAGGCCCTGGTCACCAGCGACGCGACGATCAAGGCGCAGCCGACGAGCGCCAGGGCCTCGCCCGGCCGCAGGCGGCGCAGCATCAGGCCTCCTGCAGCTCGGCCGCCGCGAGCGTGTTCTCGAGCAGCATTGCAATCGTCATCGGGCCCACGCCGCCCGGGACCGGGGTGATTGCACTCGCGTGCTCGCTCACAGCGGCAAAGTCGACGTCGCCGACCAGGCCGCTGCGGTTGCCGGCCTGCTCGGGGGTCAGGCGGTTCATGCCCACGTCGATCACCACGGCGCCCGGGCGCACATAGCTCGCGTCGACCATCCGCGCCCGGCCGATCGCGACGATCAGCACCTCCGCGCGGCGGCAGACGGCGGGCAGGTCGCGGGTCCGGGAATGGCATGTCGTGACCGTCGCATTGGCCGCCAGCAGCAGCTGGGCCATCGGCTTGCCGAAGAGGTTCGAGCGGCCGACGACGACCGTCTCGGCGCCTTCGAGCTCGACGGCCGCGCTACGCAGCAGTTCGATCACGCCCGCCGGGGTACACGGGCGCAGCCCCGGGCGCCCTAGTGCCAGCAGGCCCGCGTTCTGCGGGCTGAGCCCGTCGACGTCCTTCGCGGCAGGGATCAGCCCGAGCAGCGCGTCACTGTCGAGGTGTCCCGGCAGCGGCAGCTGCAACAGCACGCCGTTGACCTCCGGGTTCTCTGCGAGCCCCGCGAGCGCGCCGGCGACCTCGCCGTGTGCCGCGTCGGCAGCCAGACGCACATCGAAGGCCCGCATCCCGACTTCCTCGCACGCGCGCTGCTTGCCACCGACGTAGACCGCCGACGCCGGATCGTCGCCGACGAGCACGGTCGCCAGTCCCGGCCGCGGCAGCCCCGCCGCGACGCGCGCGGCGACGCGCTCGGCGACGCGCGCGCGGACCTCGGAGGCGACCTGCTTGCCGTCGATCAGTGCTGCGCTCACGTCCGCAACCCTACGAGGCCCGCCGCAGCGGGGCGTACTCGCTGACCAGCTTGCGTTCGCTGCCGTCGCCGGCGAAACGCACGACGATCACCCCGCCGGGCTCGAGGCCGGTCACGACGCCATCGCCCAGCGAGGCGTGGATCACGTCTTCGCCGAGCCGGAACTGCTCGCCCGCGGCTGCGCCGGCGCCCGCCGGTGCGCCCAGCGAGGTCCCGAACGCCGGCGGTGCGGGCGTCGTCAGCAGGTGCGCGGGAACCTCGTCGATGAAGCGGCTGCGCATCGCGATGTTGGTCTGCCCGAAAACGGCGCGACGGCGCGCGAAGGTCATGTACAGCGTGCGCATCGCGCGCGTGACGCCGACGTAGAACAGACGTCGCTCCTCCTCGATCGAGCCCTCGTCGATCGAGCGCGAGTGCGGGAAGACGCCGTCCTCCATGCCGGCGATGAAGACCACCGGGTACTCGAGGCCCTTGGCATTGTGCAGCGTCATCAGCGTCAGCAGACCGCTGTCGCCGCGGCGCGAGTCGGCGTCGGCGACGAGCGCGATCTGCTGCAGGAACTCGTCGAGCGTGCCCGTCTCGTCCCGTTCGCGGCCGAACTCGCGCGCGACCTCGACGAGCTGTTCGAGGTTTTCGATCCGGCCTTCGGCCTCGATCGTCCGTTCGGCCTGCAGCGCGTCGGTGTAGCCGCTGCGCGAGAGCAGCGTCTGCAGCAGCTCGGCGACCGGGGTGCCGGTCTCGGCGAGCTCGCGCAGCTCGACCATCGTGGCCATGAACCGCCCGAGCGCCTTGACGGCTGCGGCGCCGAGGCCCGACACACGCGACGGTTCGGCGGCGGTATCCCAGATCGTCTCCTCGAGCGCCTGTGCCTGGCCCGTGACGCGCGCCAGCGAGGTGTTGCCGATCCCGCGCCGCGGCGAGTTGACGACCCTCGTGAAGGCGACCACATCGGCGGGATTGGCGAGCAGCGTCAGGTACGCGACGGCGTCCTTGATCTCCGCGCGCTCGTAGAACTTGGTGCCCCCGATGACCTGGTATGCGACGTCGCTGCGCACCAGCTGGTCCTCGATCACGCGCGACATCGCGTTGGTGCGGTAGAGCACCGCGATCTCGGCCGGCGAGGTGCCCTCGTCGATCAGGCGCTGCGCCTCGCCGACGATGTAGCGCGCCTCTGCATGCTCGTCGGAGAGTTCGCGCAGCTGGACGGGGTCGCCGGGGCCGAGGTCGCTCCAGAGCTCCTTGGCGATGCCGCCATGGTTGTTGGCGATCACGGCGTTGGCGACCTGCAGGATCGTCTCGGTCGAGCGGTAGTTCTGCTCGAGCTTGACGACCTCGGCTTCGGGGAAGTCGCGCTCGAAGTCCAGGATGTTGCGGACGTCCGCGCCGCGGAAGCCGTAGATCGACTGGGCGTCGTCGCCGACGACCGCTAGGTTGCGGGGCGCGCCGGGCTCACGGCCGGCCATCAGTAGCTGCAGCAGCCGGTATTGGGCGTGGTTCGTGTCCTGGTACTCGTCGACGAGCACATGCGTGAACGCGTTCGCGTAGCGCGAGCGCACGTCGCCCTCCTGCTCGAGCAGCTGGACCAGGCGCATCAGCAGATCATCGAAATCCATCGCGTTCATCCGGCGGATCTCGCGCTCGTAGTCGAGGTAGACCTCGCCGATCATTTCCTCGAACTGCGAGCCCGCCTGCTCGCGATAGGTCTTGGCGTCGATCAGGCGGTTCTTGGCGTCCGAGATCTGCGCCTGAAGTGCCGCCGGCTTGAAGCGCGTGAGGTCGACGCCGACCGCCTCGGCGCTGCGGCGGGCGAGGCGCCGCGAGTCGGCCTGGTCATAGATCGTGAACGAGCGCGTGAAGCCCAGCCTGTCGGCCTCGTTTCGCAGGATTCGCGCCGAGGCGGAGTGGAACGTCGTCAGCCACATGCCGCGCATGCCGCGGCCGAGCAGCTGTTCGACGCGCTCGCGCATCTCGCCGGCGGCCTTGTTGGTGAAGGTGATCGCGAGAATGTCTTCCGGCCGTGCGGCGCCCGTCTCGACGAGGTAGGCGATCCGATGCGTCAGGACGCGCGTCTTGCCGCTGCCCGCCCCGGCGAGGATCAGCAGTGGGCCGTCGCCGTGTTCCACGGCGCGCTGCTGCGGCGCGTTCAGACCGGCGAGCAGCGCCTGCGCACGCGGAGAAATCTGCTGGTCACCCACGGGCGCCAGCATAGATGTGGCCCCGGGCGCCCGGCGCGGGCGCTCAGCCGCCGGCCGGGTTCGGGCCGCGCGCGCTGCGCAGCGGACGCACTTCGGCGCCGTGGTGCTCGCGGCCGGTCAGCTCGGCGATCAGCTCTTCCTGCGCGGCGATCCGTCGCGAGAGCTCCTGCAGCGCCTCGGCGATCGGGTCGGGGAGGTGGATCCAGTCGGCGTCCGGCCCCTCGACCCGCCGCCCGTCGACGCGCACCGGGTGACCGGGGTTGCCGACGACCGTCGAGTTCGGCGGGACGTCGGTGATCACGACCGTGTTGGCACCGATCTTCGCGCCATGGCCGACCGTGATCGGCCCGAGCAGCTTCGCGCCGGAGCCGATCGTGACGTTGTCCTGGACGGTCGGGTGGCGCTTGCCGACGGCAAAGCCGGTGCCACCGAGCGTCACGCCCTGGTAGAGCGTGACGTTGGCGCCGATCTCGGCGGTCTCGCCGATCACGACGCCCGCGCCGTGGTCGATGAACAGGCCCGGCCCGATCTTCGCGGCGGGGTGAATCTCGATTCCCGTGAAGGCCCGGGAGATCAGTGCCATCAGCCGCGGCAGCAGGGCTACGCCCGCGCTGTCGAGCCGGTGCGCGACGCGGTGCACCAGCAGGGCGTGGATCCCCGGCCAGGTCGTGAGGATCTCAATGCGCGAAACGCCGCGCGCGGCCGGGTCGCGATCGCGGGCGGCCGCGACATCTCGCCGAACCTCCTGGGCGACCCCGGAAAGGGGACCGAAAAGGGCCATCGGGGTGAATGTAGCGCCGGGCGGCCGCTACGGGGTGAAGAAAGCCTGCGAGATGTAGCGCTCGCCCGAGTCGGGCATCACGACGACGATCCGCCGTCCGGCGCTTTCGGGGCGCTCGGCGACCACCAGGGCGGCGTACAGCGCTGCGCCGCACGAGATCCCGGCGAGCACACCCTTGCGCCGCGCGCAATCCCAGGCGGTCTCGATCGCGTCGTCGTCGCTGACCGCGATCACCTCGTCGATCAGCTCCCTGTTCAAGACGGGTGGTACGAAGCCCGCGCCGATTCCCTGGATCCGGTGCAGGCCCGGACGGCCGCCGGAGAGCACCGGCGAACCCGCCGGCTCGACGGCGACGATCCGCAGACGCGGGTTGACCTCGCGCAGGTATTCGCCGGTCCCGGTGAGGGTCCCGCCGGTCCCGACGCCGGCCACGAAGACGTCTACCTCGCCGAGCGCGCGGGCGATCTCGGGCCCGGTGGTCCGCCGGTGGACAGCCGGGTTCGCGGGGTTGGTGAACTGGTCGGGCAGGAAGGCCTCGCCCGCCGCGGCCATCGCCCGTGCGGCGTCGACGGCCTCCTGCATCCCGCCCATCGACTCGGTGATCTCGACGCGGGCGCCGTAGAGACGCAGGAGTGCCTCGCGCTCGCGGCTCATGCCCTGGGGCAGCGTCAGCACCAGCTCGTAGCCCTTCGCGGCGCAGACCAGCGCCAGCGCGATCCCGGTGTTGCCGCTGGTGGCCTCGACGATCGTCGTGCGCCCCGGCTCGATCAGTCCGTCGGCCTCGGCGGCCTCGATCATCGCGACGCCGATCCGGTCCTTGACGCTGCCGCCCGGGTTGAGCGCCTCGAGCTTGGCGAACAGGCGCGTCCCCTGCGCCGCGGCCCGCTCGCCGAGCAGCGTGCTCAACTCGATGACGGGGGTGCCGCCGACAAGCTCTGAAATGTCGATCGGAATTGGCCCCATGGCGCGACTCTAGCGGCGCGCCGACGGGCCCGGCCGAGCCGCGCCGCTCAGATGAAGTACATCGCCGCGCCGGCCTCGCTGCGCTCGCGCTCGAGCACGTCGGCGACGGTCGCGGCCTCGAGCACGCTGCGCGCCGCGGCGCAGGCCTCGGCGAAGATCCCCTCGGCGTCCTGGCCGAGCGGCCCGTCGAGCAGCTCGACGACCTCCAGCACGGTTACCTGCGAGGGGTCACGCGCGAAGCGGTAGCCGCCCTTGACGCCGCGCTGCGAGGCGATTATTCCGGCGCGACGCAGGACCGCGAAGAGCTGCTCGAGGAACTGCGCCGGGATCTCCCGCTTGCGGGCGAGCTCACCGAGCGGAACCGGCTCCTCGCCGCCGCAGGCCGCGAGCTCGCAGAGAGCCGCGAGCGCATATGGGGACTTTGAGGTGATCGACAGCACCAGTGCCGATCGTAGACGGCCGGCGGGACCTAGAGCCAGCCGCGCTCGGTGGCCATCAGCACGGCCTGTGCGCGATCGACGGCGCCGATCTTGCCGTAGATGTTGTGCAGGTGGGTGCGCACAGTGCTCGTCGAGAGCCCGAGCTCGGCGGCGATCTGCTTGTAGACCTTGCCTTCGGCGAGTGGGCGCAGGACCCCGAGCTCGCGTGCCGAGAGCGGGCAGGGCTCGGTGTTGCGCGGACGGCTCGTGCCGCCGGTGCTCGGCAGGTCGTACATCACCGTGCGCAGCGCTTCCTCGCCGATCCCGACGCTCCGCGCACACTGCATCAGCGCGGTCGGTGAGATCTGGCCGCCGCGCGCATAGTGGGCGAGCATGTCGGCAAGACGGATCATCGCCGCTTCGCCTTCGGCGTCCGGGTTGTGGTGGCGCTCGACGGGCGTCGCGATCGACGCTGGCAGTCCCCAGCGGCGGATCAGCACGCCGCCGACGACGGCATGGTCGACGCCGAGCTCGAGGCGCTCGCGCCGCAGGCGCTCCTCAGGGGTCCGCGCGTCGCGGTGCACCTGCGCCGGGTATCCCGGGTAGGCGTGCAGCAGGACGAGCTTGCCGACGTCGTGCAGCAGACTCGTGGCCATCAGCCGGTCGCGTGACTCGTAGCCGATCTCGGCGGCGATCATCTCGGCCGCGCGCTGCGTTGCGAGCGCGTGCAGCCGGAAGCGCTCGGGGACGGTCTCCCAGATCCCGGAGCGTTCGAAGAAGTCGAAGGTCCGCAGCCCGCCGGCGAGGTTCTGGACGGTGTGCGGTCCGAGCGCGCGCACGGCATCGACGACGCTGTCCACGTGCTGGCCCGAGCCCGGAGCGCGGTTGGCGAGCCTTAGCACCGCGATCAGCAGGGCGACGTCGGACTCGACGGTCGCGACGACGGAGCCGATCGGCGGCTGCTCCTGGCCGGCGAGCGAGAGCAGGCGGTCGCGGGACTCGACGAGCGCCGGGAACGCCTCGATCGCTTCGAAGGCTTTGGTCAGCCGGCGGCCGTGTCCCTCGCGCGCGTCCTGGTGCGTGTCCGAGACCGAAGCGGGAACCTCGGATCCGAGGCTTCCGTTTGAGTTTTTTCCAGAGAGGTTCGCCGCCATCATTCCCACCACTTGGACTATCGGCAAATGGTCGAGCCACTTGAGCCTCAAGCGAGGCGATCTCCTGTTTATTTGTGGCCAAAGCTCCCACTCGTGAGTCATCGCGACGCCGGCGGGCGCGGACAGATGTCTTGCGCGGACTCGCAGGCCGCCAGCGGGGGGCCGCTCAGCGCACGGCGTCGATGCGGTGCAGGGTCTCCTCGCGCCCGAGTAGCGCGATGCTCTCGAAGATGCCGGGTGAGATCGCGCTCCCGGTGAGCGCGACGCGCAACGGCTGGTAGACCTCGCGGGGCTTGGCTGCGCGAGCGGCGACGACACCGGTCAGCGCCGCCTCGATCGCCGGCTCCGTGAAGTCCTCGAGCGCGGCGAGCGCCGCCCGGGAGTCCGCGAGCGAGGCGCGTCCATCGTCGTCAAGCCACTTCGCGACGGCCTTATCGTCCCACCGCGGGCCGTCGAGCAGCGGCCCGGCGAGCGGCATCAGGTCCGCGAGGGTGTGGATCTTCTCGGCGCTGATGCGCACCAGGGGGCCGAGGTCCTCGCGGCCGGTGAATGCTTCCGCGCGCCGTGTCAGCTCGTCGGGGTCGAGCGCGCGGATGTACACGCCGTTCAGCCAGCCGAGCTTGACCTCGTCAAAGCGCGCCGGGTTACGGCTGATCCGCGCCAGCGTGAAGCGCTCGACGAGCTCCTCGGTCGACATCACGGTCGCGTCGTCGCCGGCGCCCCAGCCGAGCAGCGCGAGGTAGTTGCGGACCGCCTCCGGCAGGTAGCCGGCCTCGCGCAGCTCCTGCACGGACGCTGCACCGTGACGCTTGGAGAGCTTCTTGCCGTCGGGACCATGCAGCAGCGGCAGGTGGGCGTAGAGCGGGTCGGGGGCGTCGGTGAAGCCCGCGGCGCGCAGCGCCTCGAGCACGAGCAGCTGCTTCGGCGTGTTCGAGACGTGGTCCTCGCCGCGCACGACGTGGGTGATCTGCGCGTCGGTGTCGTCGACCGCGACCGCGAAGTTGTAGAGCACGCTGCTGTCCGCGCGCGCGATCACCGGATCGTCGAGGTGCAGATGCTGGAAGGCCGTCTCGCCGCGGACCGCGTCGTGCACGACCGTCTCCCCCGCGTCCCCGACCCGCAGGCGCACGGCGCCCTGGGCTTCGCTCTCGCCGCGGAAGCCGCGCTCGGCGCCGTGGCGGTCCTTGTAGGCCTGGACGTCCTGCGCCGTCGCCTGCGAGCGGTAGGCGAGGCCTGCCTCGAGCAGCGCGTCAAGTGCCGCCGCATGGCGCTCTGAGCGCGAGCTCTGCATCACCGGGCCCTCGTCCCAGTCGAGTTCCAGCCACCGCAGGGCATCGATGATCTGCGCCACGTTCTCCGGCGTCGAGCGCTCGCGGTCGGTGTCCTCGATGCGCAGCACGAGCTCACCGCCGTCGTGGCGCGCGAGCAGCCAGTTGAACAGCGCGGTGCGCGCGCCGCCGATGTGCAGGGCACCGGTCGGTGATGGAGCGAAGCGAACCCTCATAATCGCGGCAATGCTAATCGGGGCTCACGTCTCTCCCGCCGGCGGGCTCGCGAAAGCCGTCGAGCGCGGCACCGAACGCGCCTGCCGCGCGATCCAGATCTTCAACCAGTCGCCGCGGATGTGGCGCCCGACGGCGCACAGCGACGAGGCGATCGCGGAGTTCCGCGCTGCGATGGACGCCAGCGCGGTCGACGCGGTGGTGATCCACGCCGTCTACCTGCTCAACTGCGCGAGCGAGGACGCGGAGATCCGCGCCAAGACCCTGACGTCGCTGATCAGCTCGCTGGAGTTCGGCCGGCGGATCGGCGCCGCGGGTGTCGTGCTGCATCCCGGCTCGGCCAAGCAGTCCTCGCCCGAGGCGGCGATCGCGCGCGCCGGGGAGACGATCCGCGAGGCGCTCGAGGAGACGACGGGCTGCCCGCTGCACCTCGAGAACACCGCGGGCGCCGGCGGCACGCTCGGCCGCTCGATCGATGAGCTCGCGCAGCTGATCGAGGCCGCCGGCGCAGACCGGCGCCTGGGCCTGTGCCTCGACTCCTGCCACCTGTTCGCCTCCGGCCGGGACATCCGCACGCCGGCGGGCGTCGACGCGGTCATCGAGGACGTGCGCGCGCGGATCGGCATCGAGAGGCTCGGCTCGCTGCACCTGAACGACTCCCAGACACCGCTCGGCTCCCAGCGCGACCGGCACGCGAACCTCGGCGAGGGCGAGCTCGGGCGCAAGGGCTGCGCGTCGTTCCTCGCGGCGCCGGACTTCCAGGACCTTCCGTGCATCCTCGAGACGCCCGGCGAGAACCGTGAGGGCGCCGGCGAAGCTGAAGTCAAGCTCGCCGAGCGGCTGCGCCGCCAGGGCATCAAGGCCCGCGGCTAGGCGGCCAGCGCCGAGCGCCCGCGCAGCAGCGCCGAGAGCTCCGCGCGCAATGCCGGCGTGTGCAGCACGCGGAACGATTCGCCGAGCCGGAAGCGGCGCATCCCGTCGTGCGTTTCGATCTCGATCACGATTTCGGCGTCGCCCGGGAAATCTCCGATCATCTGCTTGAGGTCATCCAGGCGCCGCGTCGAGAGCGCCTCGGCAGCGACCGACAGGCGCACGGTCGTGGCCGCCGCCGCCGCCTCGCGCTCGGCGGCGCGCGCCGAGGCGTCGGCGCGTGCGATCTCCTCCTCGGAGGGATCGAACGGCTGCACGGACTGGACGAGGATCGTGTCGCCGAAGTCGCTTTCGCGGCGCTCCAGGCGGCCGCGCACGAGGACCACCGCGTCGAGCGCGAGCGCCTGCTGCTGCTCGGCTGGCGCGCGGTCGGGGAAGAACGTCAGCCCGATCACGCCTGTCAGGTCGTCGAGTTTGCCGACGATCATCGTCTGCCCGGAGCGGGTTTTGATTTTGCGCAGTTCGCTGACGATGCCGCCGACCGTCACCTGGTCGCCGTCCGGGCGCGACTCGAGCTGTCCGATCGTGCGGTCGACGCGGGCGCGCAGCGCGGCGCGCACCGGCTTGAGCGGGTGCGCCGAGATGAACAGGCCGATCGCTTCCTTCTCGGCAGCGAGCAGTTCGCCGCGCTCGAACTCCTCGCCGGTGATCGCCGGGTGCGGCGGGCGCGTGACCGCGCCGCCTTCGCCGCCGGCGCCGCCTTCGAGGTCGAAGATCGAGCCCTGCCCGATCTGCGCGTCCTGCTGGGACTTCTGACCGGCGCTCTGGGCCTGTTCGAGCACTTCGAGCATCCCCTTGCGACTCGCCCCGGTCGACCCGAACGCGCCGCACTTGACGAGCGCCTCGATCGCCGCGCGGTTCACCGCGCGGTAGTCCACGCGCTCGCAGAAGTCCCAGAGCGACGTGAACTCGCCGCTCTCGTCGCGGGCCCGTTTGATCGCCTCGACGGCCTGGAAGCCGACGCCCTTGACGGCGTCGAGACCGAAGCGGATGTTCCCCTCGACGACAGTGAACTCGTGTTCGGAGCTGTTGACGTCGGGGGGCAGGATTTCGATTCCCATCTCCTCGCAGCGGGCGGCGAAGAAGGGCACGCGGTCCTTTGTCGACATCACCGACGAGATCAGCGCGGCCATGTATTGCGCCGGATAGTTGGCCTTCAGGTACGCCGTGCGGTACGCGATCAGCGCGTAGCAGGCGGCGTGGCTCTTGTTGAACGAGTAGTCGGCCGATTTCTCGTTGGTCTGCCAGAGGTAGTCGATCACGTCCGGTTTGGTTCCCGATGCCTTGCAGCCCTCGACGAACTCGGGCTTCAGCGCGGCCATCGCCTCGCGCTTCTTCTTGCCGATCGCCTTGCGCAGGTCGTCGGCCTTGGCGCCGGAGAAGCCCGCGATCTCCTTGGAGATCTGCATCGCCTGCTCCTGGTAGAGGATCACGCCCTTGGTCGGCTCGAGGATCGGCCGCAGGCGATCGTCGGGGTAGCTGATCGTTTCGGGGTTGCGCTTGCCCCTGGCGTAGTTGGGGATCTGGTCCATCGCCCCCGGGCGGTACAGCGCGACGAGCGCGACGAGGTCGTTGAATTCGTCCGGGCAGACCTTGCGTAGGGCGTCGCGCATCCCTTCGGACTCGAACTGGAAGACCCCCACCGAGTCGCCGCGGGCGAGCATTTCATAGGTCTTCTGATCGTCGAGCGGCAGCTCGGAGATGTCGATCCGCTCACCGGTCGTGCGCGCCACCAGCGCCAGTGCATCGTCGATCACGTCGAGGTTGCGCAGTCCGAGGAAGTCCATCTTCAGGAGGCCGATCTCCTCGATCTGGCCGCCGGCAAACTGCGTCACGACGCGCTGCTGGCGCTCACCGTTGTCGCCGGCGGGCATCTCGGCGAGCTGCAGCGGCACGATCTCGTCGAGCGGCCGATCGGCGATCACGACGGCCGCGGCATGGATCGAACTGTTGCGCACGATGCCCTCCATGCCGCGCGCGAGTTCGACGATCCGCTTGGCCTGGGGGTCGCCGTCGACGGCCTTGCGCAGTTCCTGGCCGCTCTTCAGGCACTCCTCGAACGATGGGGCGCGGCCCATGATCGGGTCGGGGATCATCTTCGCGAGCCGGTCTCCGGTCGCGTAGTCCAGCCCGAGCACGCGCGCCGAGTCGCGCGTCGCCTGCCGCGGCGCCATGCGGTTGAAGGTCCCGATCTGCGCGACGCACTCGCGGCCGTACTTTTCGGTCACGTAGCGAATCACGCGCTCCCGGCCGCGCACCGAGAAGTCGATGTCGATGTCCGGCATCGAGACGCGCTCGGGGTTCAGGAAGCGCTCGAACAGCAGCTCGTAGCCAAGCGGCTCGAGATCGGTGATGCGCAACGAATAGGAGACGAGCGAGCCGGCCGCCGAGCCGCGGCCCGGGCCGACCGAGATGTCGTTTTCGCGGGCGAACTTGATGAAGTCCCAGACGATCAGGAAGTACGCGTTGAAGCCCATCCGGTCGATCACCCCGAGCTCCATCTCGGCGCGTTCGACGGCCTGTGCGGGCACGGGGTCGCCGTAGCGTTCGCGCAGCCCCTGGTCGACGAGCCCCCGCAGGTAGTCGCGCTCGCTCGAGCCGTCGGGGGTCTTGAAACTCGGGATCAGCTGGCGGTCGAGCTCGAGCGAGATCTCGCAGCGTTCGGCGATCTCCACGGTGCTGGCGATCGCCTCCGGCCACTCGGCGAACGCGGCGGCCATTTCCGCGCTGTCGCGGAGGTAGAACTCGTTGGTCTCGAAGCGCAGCCGTTTGGGGTCGTCGAGCGTCGTCTTTGTCTGGACGCACAGCAGGGCCTCGTGCTGGTCGTAGTCCTCGCGGCGCAGGTAGTGCACATCGCCGGTGCCGACCAGCCGGCCACCGAACTCGCCGGCGATCTTCACGATCCCCTCATTGCAGCGGTCCTGGAGCGCGATCCCGTTCTTCTGGACCTCGAAGTAGACGTTGTCCGTGCCGAAGATCCGGCGCAGGTCGTCGGCGTGCGCGCGCGCGTCGTCGACGCGGTCTTCGGCGAGCCGCTTGCAGAAGCGGGAGGCCAGGCAGCCCGTCAGTGCGATCACGCCTTCGGAGTGGCGCTCGAGGTGCTCGAGGCTGACGGCGGGACGTCCGCGCGTCATCCCGTCGATGAAGCCCGCGGAGCTGAGCTTCATCAGGTTGCGGTAGCCGGCGTCATCGGCGGCGAGCAGCGTCAGGTGGTTGCGCTCACGGCGCCCGCCGGGCATTTCCTCGCCGGCGAGGTAGATCTCGCAGCCGAGAATCGGCTTGATGCCGTGACGCTTGGCGGCCTTGTACATCTCGATCGAGCCGCTCATCACGCCGTGGTCGGTGAGCGCGAGCGCCGGCTGGCCGAAGGCCGCGGCGCGCTCGGCAAGGGCGTCGATGTTGCATGCCCCGTCGAGCAGCGAGTACTCGGAGTGGACGTGCAGATGGACGCAGGACTGGTCGCTCACGGGCCGTGAATGCTAGGCCGCGGCCCGGCGGAGCTTCAGCCCGCGTTCCGCTGTTTGCGGCGCCGGCGCAGGCGTCCAATCAGCGAAAGCGAGTGCTTGTGCGGCTTGCGCTCGGCGACCGGTTCCGCGGGCGCCTCGGCGCTCGCCGGCGGGGTCTTGGCGGGCGGATCCGGCGTCACAGGCGGGGTCGGCGGCCCAGGGTCCTGGCTCGCGGCGGCCTCGGCCTGAGTCGCGGGCGCGTCGGCGGGCGGCTGCTCGGAGTCCTGTTCGGCGGCCCGCGCGCGCAGCCGTTCGGAGGCCGCGGCGAGTGCCTCGGCGAGCTCCTGCACCTCCGGGGCCTCGCGGACGGGCGCGGCGTGAGGCTGCGGGGCGCGTGCAGTGACCGGGCGCGGCGCCGGCGTCTCGGTGGCTTGGGCGGTGGCGAGCTCCTGCGCCTCCTGCACCTCGCGGACGGGCGCGGCGTGGGGCTGCGGGGCGCGTGCGATGACCGGGCGCGGCGCCGGCGCCGGC
>Ga0182016_10004509_pt1 | contig 15358 bp, 8 predicted proteins | sample 712S2MmetaG_FD_120491 | JGI IMG/M metagenome (GOLD analysis project Ga0182016, IMG submission 120491) | Permafrost microbial communities from Stordalen Mire, Sweden - 712S2M metaG | ecosystem: Environmental > Terrestrial > Soil > Wetlands > Permafrost | place: Sweden: Stordalen | collected...
CCCTGCCGGTCCACCTGCACCTGCACCTCCGCCACAAACGTGGCGTCATCCATATCATCCGGCCGGTTCCAGCGGTCGCGCAGCACATATTCCATGTAGCCTTTGTAAAGCTGCACCGGATCACTCTCGGAATTCACAGCCTTGCCGCCTCCGAATTCAAACGAAGGCACTTCCGCCGGCGGCGGCGCCACCACAGGCGGTGCCGCCGGTGGCGGGGTGGCCGTCTTGGCCGGTTCCATCTTCGGCGCTTCCACCACCTTCGGCGGTTCCACCTTGGGCGTCTCTGGCTTGGGCGGTTCCTTGGGCTTTTCCGGCGGCTTTTCCTTCACCATCTGCACGGAGATCTTTTGGAGTTTCTTCCCCAGATATCCTTCCCGCGCCGCAAAGTACACCAACCCGGCAATCAACAAGGCGTGAAAGATGAACGAAATCGTCAGGTTCACCTTCGACGAATTCTTTTTGGGTTTGGGCTTGGACTGCGGGATCATTTTTTCTCGATTTCAGTCGCCAGATCCACTTTGACAATGTTGGCCTGCTGGCACAGGTCCAGCACCGCCCGGATGTCCTTATAATGCGTCTTGGCGTCCCCGCGCACGATGATGTTCAAATCCGGATCGTTCTCCCGCAGATTCAATATCTCTTGCAACAACTGATTGAGCGGGATCTGCTTCGTGTTCAGGTACAATTTCCCGTCGGCATCCAGCGAAATGTAGTTGGCCTTGCGCGGCGGATCCTTCTCATGCTTGGAAGCGGACGGCAGTTTCAAGTCCGTATCCTTCACCGGCGGAATGGTGGTGATGATAAAGATCACCAGCAACACAAACGCCAGGTCCAGCAGCGGTGTGATGTTCAGTTCCGTCAACGATTCGTGGGCGGAGTGCGAACACTTTTTCATTAGGCGCGCCGTTTGAGGGCTTCGGCAATTTTATCCTCGATGTCCCGGTTGTCGACGTAGGCGTGTTCGATCTGGTTGGCATACCGGCTGGAGAAGCCGTCCAGTTCCATCGTAATGTGACGAATGGTCGTCACCATGAAGTTGTAGCCGAACATGGCGGGAATCGCGACCAACAGGCCGGTAACCGTAGCGACCAGCGCCGCGGCCACGCCGGGGGCCATCGCTGTCAGGCTGGCCTGTTGCGCCACGGCAATGCCGGCAAAAGTAGACATGACGCCCCAGACGGTTCCGAGCAGCCCGATGAAGGGGCCACCGGCGACAGCGGTCGAGAGCACGATCATGCCTTTTTCCAGCGACATCGCTTCGGCGGCAGCGGCCTCTTCCATCACCACTTTGACTGCGGCAAAGGAAGCCTGGCTAATCTTTACGGTGTTGGAGCGTGCGAGATGATCGGTATTGCCCTCGCCGATACTGGTGTTTGCGAGCGTGGTCACAATGACTGGATTATTCTTTAAATGGTAGGTGACTTCCTCGGCCGCCCGCTGATAAACATGAAACGCAGGCGCACCTTCAAACTCCTCGCCGCGCTTCTGGATGTCCAGTGGATCACGCGTGGCGCTATAAGCTTCGAAGAATTTCCTGGCCGCCCGCCGCGCGATGATCAATTGCCGCACTTTGGTAATAATAATTGTCCAGCTAAACATTGAAAGTAGCACCAAAACTGTGATGGTGGCCTTGCCCTCGATCGTCGCTTTCTCAACCGCAAATTGTAGCGCGTTTTGCGCCAGCATCGGATGTATCCATGTCGTCATATCTCGTGTCTAGTTTTCGGTGTGATGGCTCGCTTTTAAATCTGGCCAGTTTAAGAATTTTCGGCGTTTTAACGGATTAACCTTGCCAAATTTGGCGGCGCTTGAGGTCCGTCACCTGACTCAAACGTCCTAAAATACACTATCATTATTATCGTTTATCGTTTCATGCCACGCTGGGTACCGCTAACTCGAACTCGAGGCCGTTCATTTATGAGCAGGGATGAAATTTTGAGCATCATCGTTTCACTCAAGTTCCTAATAATATATATCGACTTGAAAGGTCTGCAATCATAAAAAGTTAATTGATTTGCTCCGTAATAATAGGGTCAAAAATCATTTGACGACGCCCTCGGCGCGCTTATAATACGACTTGAATGATCGTTGATATGCGGGTTCAAATATGAGAATATGCTTGAGTTTTGAACTGATTAAATTGACTGAGAAGCTGATTGAAATCAAATGATGCTTCCAAAGATAAGCGTCATAACGCCATTAAAATGATCATCTCAAGTCAAAATTTAAGCACCCTTCCGGAGGCTGCTCTAATCTTTTGCGAGGAAGCGGGCTGTCCTGCGGCCAATCAGTCGGCGCAAACAACGCGCGGGCAAGCATCGCGGTCACATGGGTAGGCCTGCTGTTTGGTGCTCAACTCTTAGTTACTCGGGTGTTTCGCAAGGCATTGACCGGCCCACCTGCCAGTGACGTCGAACTGCAACCAGCGGCGAGTTAAAACGCCTAAACTATTCAGTCGGCGCGTGGTTTTTGCATTAACCGGATAAACCGGTCCTTTGGATCAGACAAGAGTTGGAAAGTAGAGCGGATTTGAATATTAACAACATCGAGTTCCAGATGATGATGCGAAAAAATGGGAGAGTTCCGGGCCAGCCTCGTGTGCGAGGGTTGGTCCTGGGACTGTGCCTTCTCCTGCCGCCATTATTTAGTGCCTGGAAACTCTCAGCGGCTGAACCTCAGATTGCTGAGGTTGCTTCCGTTGAGAGCTATCTGGACGAAAGTAAGTCGGAGACCTCCTCCGGTTATGATGTCCAGAGATATGAAATTCAGAGCAAGACGCTGCTCGCCACAAATAGTCTGGGGAGCCTTTTTACCAAATACACTGGCACCAATGTCAGCCTTCAGAAAATTGTCCAGGCGGCGGCGGATCTGGATTGGGAGTACGCCCAGCAAGGGTATGAGAACATGACCGTCCTCATCGCCCCCAAGCACATTGAGCACGGCGTTGTCATCCTCGATGTCTTTCCGGGAGCAGTGGCCCAAATCCTGGTGGCGGGGAATCGTTATCTGATTTCAAGCAATATTCTGGCGGCGGCGACGCCACCTTCTGCCGGCGCCCCGGGACTTGCCCCGACCAATGCAGCAGCCGCCACCGTGGTCGTCAAAAAGGCTGTGCCGGGATATCCTGTAAAAAAATACCTCGTGCTGGGCAACACGCTATTGCCGCCCTCAACGATCGCGGCGGCCCTGACCAATATTAGCAGCGCCTTTGGAACCAATGTCAGCTTTGAAGGCATCCGCTCGGCCGTCTCCGGGCTTCAGGCGGCGTATCGTGCTCGCGGTTACGTGACGGTGTATGTGGGAGTGCCGCCGCAAAAGCTTACGAATGAAACGGTCAAATTGAGGGTGACCGAGGGGCGGTTAGTCGAGATTGAAGTTAAGGGAAACCACTATTTCAGCTCGAACAACGTCATGCGGGCATTACCCAGTTTGCACACGAATATTATTCTGAATAGCCGCATTTTCCAGGCTGAGCTGGATCGCGCCAACGCCAACCAGGACCGCCGGATTTATCCACTAATCGAGCCCGGTCCGGATCCCGGCACCAGCGACCTCACGCTGAAGGTCAAAGACCAATTGCCGCTCCATGGAAAGGTCGAATATAATAACCAAAGTTCGCCTGGCACACCGCTGTTGCGGCTGAATACCTCCGCCGTTTACGATAATCTTTGGGACTTGGAGCACTCGCTGGGTGTGCAGTACAGTTTTTCCCCCGGTTACTACAAGGACGGATCCCAGTGGAATGCCTATGATCAACCGCTGGTGGCTAATTATAGCGCGTTTTATCGCATGCCATTCGGGACGCCGCAGTCCATTGCTGATCTGGTTGCCGACCATCCGGGCAACTTTGGCTACAGCGAAGCCACACGCAAGTTTAACCTCCCTGCGTCAGCAGGTCAGCCGGAGTTAAGTTTCTTTGCCAGCCGTTCCACGATTGATACGGGGCTCCAAAATCTCGATAGCACTGTCCTGTTATATATCCCGGATGTAAAAAAAATAACAGATAGCGCAGTGCAACAGGATCTGACGGTCAATCACGATCTGGGTGGCCGTTTTAGTACCCCACTGTCAAGCTCCAGCCCTCTTTTATCGGACGTCGCCGCCGGCCTTGATTTTAAGACCTACCAGACGACCAGTACCAAGACTAACGTCTTTGACATTTTACAATATCCATTGAGTTCTTCCGGCAACGTTCAGCCACCGGTGATCAGCACCGTCAACTCGCCTGTGCCATTGACTTATCACGAGGTGAATTATTTGCCGCTGACCTTGAATTATCACGGCAACTGGCACGGCACGGCAACCACGCTTGACTGGGGCCTGGGCCTTTCTGCCAACCTCTGGTATTCGGGTTCACGCAGCAACCTCCAAAGTGTAACCGGCTCCACCCTATCCACCGGCCACTGGGTGGCACTGACTCCAAGATTTTCCTGGCAATTTCCCATTTATACCAACTGGCTGACGACCCTGCGCGCCGATGGTCAATGGACCAGCGAACCCTTGATCAGCAACGAGCAATTCGGCGCGGGTGGTGTCAACAGTGTCCGGGGCTATCGTGAGGGCGAGGTTTTTGGCGACAATGGATGGCACGTTAGCTTGGAACAGCAGACGTCGCCCCACAACGTGGGCGTGGTGTATGGGGACGTTCCACTTGTCTTGCGCGGTTCAATTTATATGGATTACTCCCAGACCTCCTTGATTGATCCGCAGGGGCGCCCAGGAGTGGTTGATCTTTGGGGCGCCGGCTTTGGCTGGGTTGCTTCGGTTGGTTCGCATTGGGAAACACGCTTTCTTTTCTCGGTACCGCTCTTGAGTACCACCACCACCGTGGCCTATGAGCCATTTTTTAACTTCTCTCTAACCGCACAGTTCTAATGAGTTGCAAAATTAAAACGCTAAATTATTTCTTTAAGGAGGCTTATTATGATTAAACATGCATCCATCAGTTCCCTGCGCAATCCGGCAATCTTGACGTTGTCCTGGTTGATATACGAATGGGGCAGGTTATCCGTCGAGGCCAATCCCGGTATTGGCACGGTCTCCCAGGGGTCTGCCTCTTTCAGCACCGCTGGCTCCCTCGAAACCATCACAACCTCTGCCAATACGTTCATCAATTGGAGCAGTTTCAACATTAACGCCGGCGAAACGACAACCTTCGTTCAGCCCTCCGCTTCCTCTATTGTTTGGAATAATATTGCGGGAGGCAACGCTTCGCAAATCCTGGGCAATTTGAACGCCAATGGTTATGTGATTTTGCAAAACCCGTCCGGTTTCTACGTGGGCGGCCAGGCGGCCATCAGTGTTCACGGGTTGATTTTGAGCACCGCGCCCATACCCGCCCCCAACCTCTCTGGTGGCGGGCCTTGGGACTTTAACGCCCCCCCCCCGACTGCCAAGATCGTCAACTACGGCCAGATCAACATTGGCGGCGGCGGGTCGGCTTTCCTGATCGCGGACGATATTGAGAACAAAGGCAACATTTCCGCCCCAAACGGCAGCATCGGCCTCTATGCCGGCGAGCAGGTCTTGGTCTCTACCGCGCCCAACGGGCTTGGCCTGAGTGCCCGCGTCACCCTGCCGCAAGGCTCGGTTGACAACCAAGGCCGTTTGATCGCAGACGGCGGCAGCATCGCCGCCGAAGCTCAAACGATCAATCAAAATGGTCTCGTCCAGGCAAATTCCATGCAGAACGTCAACGGCACTATCGAACTGGTGGGCAGTGATATGGTCAGTTTGGGTTCTAGTTCGGTGATTTTAGCCCAGGGTGATAGCTCGGGTACCAGTTCAGGCGGTTCCGTCACCGTCCAGTCGGGTGGTACCTTCTCCGACCAGGTGGGATCAACTATCAAGGTCGCCGGTGGCACGCAGGGTGGCAATGGGGGACAGGCTGAAATTTCGGCTCCGGAAATGGGCTCGATCCAATCCAGCATCGATGGGCAGGCATCACCTGGATTTGCGGGTGGGACTCTGACCATCGACCCGGCCAATATCTGGCTCGCTTCCTCTAGCACCGACTCCAAGGCACCGGCAGATTATTCAATCATTAATGTTAATTCTTACAACGGCCTGTCCTCGATAAATCTACAGGCGGATAATAACATTACTTTGAATACTCTGTGGACACTGTCCGACCCCGGAGTATCAGCCACCTTGAGCCTCATTGCCGGCAATAATATCACTCTGAATGATGGATCTGGAATAGCGGCTGGAAATAATTGGGCTGTCAATCTTTCAGCTGGCACCGCTTTCGTGAAGAGCTCGGCACAACCGGTGCCGGCCTCCGGCAACGACGGAATTTATTTGAATGGCAGCTCTTACATTCAAACCGAAAACGGCAATATCAACCTCTCGGCAGCCAATGAAGTGGTCGTCAATAACGGGTTTATTAACAGTGGTTATAATACAATCCAAGGAAACGGTGGTAACATAAACGTCACCACAACATTTGGCGATGTTAACACTGGTTCAGACCCGAGCGGTTTCGTTTATGGCTACACCGCTCCTTATTTCTCCGCCGCCTCGACAGTTGGCGGAATCAGTACACTCAGCGGCGGCAATTTAGGTATCCAGGCCGGAGGCGATGTCATCAGTTATGTCCCAAAATCAGGTGATACTTCTGATCCCGGTACCGGGGCATTTGGTTCGGCGCCGGGCAACGTCACGATAAACGCCGGAGGTAGCGTTTACGGTCATTATGTGCTTGTCAATGGTACCGGGAGCATCACTGCCGGAGGTAATGTTGGCGTCGCCAGTGGTGGGGATATTTTCTCCCTGAGTTTGGTGAGCGGAACTTGGAACGTCAATGCGCCTGACGGAAATATTTATCTGCAGGAGGTGCGAAATCCCAACGGGGATTTCAATGCCGTCACCCTCACCGGCGGGCTTCATCATAAGCCCAACCCGGGCTTGCACTTGTTTGATTACGCTGCCGACGCCACAGTGGATCTGACTGCAGGAGACGGAGTTTATTTGACCGCCAATGATATCGTTGATTCTCCTGATACTGCCCTCCCCCGCGTCGCCACATCTGATGACAATAAAATCCAGGTGATTTATCCACCGATATTGGATATCACTGCCGGTGCGGGCGGTATCAATCTGGAAGGTGATGTGACCCTGTTTCCTTCGGCGGACCAAAATCTCAAGCTTACCACCATCGACGGTGGTAACTTGACGGCTACGCTTGAAACGGTTAGCCCGACGATTCAATTGCTAATGTCCGATAGTTCCCAAGCCCAATGGATTGATAATACCAGTTTGGGCCTGCCGCTTCCTTTTAGTCTCCAGGACAACAGCTCAGGTCTGCCGCCCCAAAGTGGCAATCCCAATCCCGTTAGCATCAACATTTCCGGTAGCATCGAGAATCTCAATTTAATCACTTCCAAGGCGACCGATGTGACGGTGGGGGGAAATATGATAAATTCCGGTTTTTCAGGACAGAACCTAAATGGGAACGATGTGACGTCCATTACGGTGGCGGGACAGATTTTCAACCAGAGTTCGTTTTCCTACGTTGATAACGTTACCATCCCCGATGTGCCTTCTTCGGATCTGTTACCCGGTTTGCCCAGCGCGTGGTATGATGTGTTTTACCTGGCCGTGAATCCGTCAGCTCTAGTGAACCTCACCATTCCTAATACAGTGAATTCAACTCAATGGGCACAATACCTTCTCGGCAGCGGTTCCGTCTCCCTCTTTGGAGCCGGAGGATTTTTGACCGGTACCCCCAGCCTCCCAAGTGGCCTGATCGGCAGCGCAACGGGGGGCGCGGGTTTTAGCTACAACCCAGTCACCAGTCAATTGGGTTTGGTCAACCAGCTCTCATCGCAAATTGCCTCGGACCTGGAGCAGCCGATCACGATCTTAAAACTCGTCAACGGACAACCGGTGCCGACCACGGTAGTCAACCCGAATGGGACCACCAGCACCACTTGGGAGACCACCACGGTCAATTGGGCTCCGGCTGCGGTTGTACAAACCCTCTACGCCGATAACGTTGGTGTGCCGGGTTTGAATACTCCTTCCTTGGGTTATCAAGTAGGCGGCCCGGGGGCGTTTGATATCAATGCCGGTTCGATTTCTCTGGGGAGCTGCTACGGCATTCTCTCTTGTGGCGTTAATGACCCGGCAAGCTCCGCTCCGGCGGTCGGTTTGAACCGTTACGGTAACCTGTTCTCGATTACGCCGTCCGGAGCCACGGTGAATGTAACTGTTACGGGCGACATCGACATGCTCAGTTCCACCATTGCCTCCTTGGGGGGTGGCGACGTCAATGTGATCAGTACCTGCGGTTCGATCACGCTGGGTTCTGAGAATCTGGTGGATGATTATCGGGCGCTCGGTTTCGGTATTTTTTCCTCCGGCCCGGGCAATGTCAAGGTTTCGGCCTTGGATGATATCAACATCGGTGGTTCCCGCATTGCGGCCTATGACGGAGGAAATATTTTTGTTGAATCATTTCAAGGCAGCGTCGATGTCGGGACTGGCGCTAATAATTATATCAACGTTCAGCTTTCCTACATAGATCCGAATGGCAATGGCAATTATTATACGGAAGCGGTTGCTGGCAGTGGCATTTTAGCTACGACTCTTGCCACACCCAATCCCGAATATCAAACTTACTCGAAGCCGGGGACTGATTGGCCGGCTGAGCGCGCCGCGGTGCCTGGAAATATCACGGTGGAAGCACCACAGGGTAATATCACCTCAACTTTGGGAGGTATCACGCAGCAGGCGCTCAATGGAAACATCGATGGCGGTCCCACGGTAACGTTGATCGCCGGTACTTTGCCAACCGGCAAGCCGGGTGATTTAGATTATGCTCCAGGCTATCCCGGGAATATTGACCTGGGTCAATCCGGGGTCATTGGCGGAACGGTCAATATTACTGCCAACGGCAATGTGAACGGTTCGATTTTTTCCCGGCAGGATAGCAATATTTCGGCCTCGCAAAATGTTAACGTGCAGGACGTGGCTGGCGGCAAAGCCGATGTTTCCGGTCAGACGGTTACGGGAGACATTGTTGGTGGCGAAGGAGTCAGTGCGGTTGGTGATGTGACCGCCGCCATCTTTGGCCAGAACGTTTCGGTTAACGGCGGCGCCTCACAATCGACGCTTGGCAGTTCCGCGACGGCCACGAGCACCAGCCAGTCCGCCGCCCAGCAGGCCAACAGTGCGAACCAGCAGTTGGCTAGTAATGACTACGGATCGGATGATGACGACAAAAAGAAGCACAAGAAAACCCAACCACTGATGGAGCGCGTCAAGCGCGTCACCGTTATTCTGCCGAAAACCTGAGAGTTTGCTCATCGCATCAAAAATTTATTAAAAATTGGCACCTAAAAGTTGGTGCTCTTTCAGCCGTTGATGATGTCGCGAATTTTTCAAATGCATTCCGTCTGCAGCGAGGATTATTTCCCTAGGCTTGAACGATGCAATTCGACATGATGCCCTGGTATTAAGCGATATTTCCGTCTTCAACATGTGGCGAAACGATTAAAATTATAATGGTTCTTTAGGGTAGCGTTTGTACGTCGCCGAAGTGTGCTTGGCGTGACCCGCCCCCAAGGATTAGCTTTGTGCTTAGCAAGGACGGAGGCCAATGTTCGGCCCTTTAAATATAAAATGCAACTAGCGTCGAAGATGATCCTCCGGCAAGATACCGGAAGCACGTTGACGGTAGTCTTACGAAGGTGGGCAATATATAATAAAGTCGCCTCAGTCTCCCCATGAACTCCGTTTTTTTCAAGGGATGAAGATATGTGGCTTGTTAAAGGTCTGGCTGCTTTGGTCGTACAATCACGGAGATACCGCACCCATGGCGCTGCCTGATGATTTGGCAGTTCTGGTCAGTTGCACTTTGCCGCCCCCCTCGGCTGTTGACGGAGACTCCTTAGAGTATGTCTGAAAATTCATGAATGGTAAGGAATCAAGCCAGTCGGCGGAGCTGAATTCGTATCATCGCGATATAGATCCAAGCCTCGGCGCTGGTCTCGGTGGTTTCGTAATCGCGCACCAGTCGCCGCTGACGCATCAACCAGCCGAAGGTGCGCTCGATGACCCAGCGGTGTGGCAATACTTTGAAGCCAGAGAGGTCATCGGAACGTTTGACGACTGCGACGTCCAGTTTAGGGCGGAGCCCCTTGACCCATTGGGCGAAGGCCACGCCGGTGTAGCCGCCATCGACCCACAGGATGCGCAACCAGGTGAACCAGCCCAGAACCCGACCCAAAAGCAGTTGGCCTCCGTCGCGTTCCGTGGTGTTGGCCGGGGTCACCGCCACGCCGAGCACCAGCCCCAAAGTATCCACCAGCAGATGGCGTTTACGGCCCTTGATTCGCTTGCCGGCGTCATACCCAACGTGACCACCGTGGCCGGCGGACTTGACGCTTTGACTGTCCAGAATGGCGGCGGTGGGCCGGCTGCGCCTGGCGTGGGTCTTTCGCACGAGAATGCGCAGCGTGTCGTTGAGCAAAGCCCATTGATGGTTGTGGACCCATTGCCGGAAGACGTGATACACGGTTTGCCACTGGGGAAAATCGGCGGGCAGATAGCGCCAGGGACAGCCACACTTGACCAGATAGAGAATAGCATCAATGATGCGCCGCCGATCTTGGGGCGGACGTCCGCGTTTGGCGGGTTTGGGAAGCATCGGTTTAAGGTAAGCCCATTGGGCGTCGGTGAGATTGGTGTCGTAAGCAGCGATTTTCATCGCCTCACTGGCGCTACCGCGAATGAAAGCCGCAAAAACAACCAGTCAAATCAAGTGTTTTATTCATTTATTCGGCGGTCACGGTTCCAAAAACACCCAGGTTTTCTTTTTCAGACATACTCTTAAACGGAGGGAAATTCCAAGCTGGCTGGCAGGCCCTAAAAAAGGCTGGCTGCCGAAGGGCAGCCAGTCAATCGTAATTTTGCAGGTTTAGGGCGAAACCAACTGAAAGAAACTGGCTGTATTGGTGGTTGAGGTGGTGTAGCTGAAAGTCCCTCCACTGGTGAAAGTGTTGGTCACCACTGGCTGCCAGCTTGAGAGTGGCAAAGTCACCGTGGGCGAGGTCAAAATACGGTATTGCACGCCGGCGGGATCATTGGTGCCGCTCAGCACAAAGTTACCCCCCGAACGGGCCACGCTTATTTGTGGAGTGGGCGAGGCAACGATGAAGTTGGCCACGGTGATTGTGCTGGATCCACCCGGTCCGTAGACCGTCAAGGTGACTGTATAACTGCCACCCGCGACATAGGTGTTGGTCACGCTGGCACCAGTGGTGTTGGTCACGCTCGTGCCATTGCCAAAGCTCCAAACATAGTTAGTAATGGTGCCGCTGGCGCTGTTCGTAAAGACTACCGTCAAAGGTGAAAAACCATTTGTGACTGAGCTGATGATCGAGCCCGCAGAAGGAGGGGCGGAGGCTGAGGCGCGGGTAAAGGTCTCCGAACCATCGGGGTTCAGAATAAAGTAACCCACCAAATAAGCATTTCCCGTCGTTAAGCCTGTGATCGGATCAACTGACCCGAGGGGAACTGACTGGTAAAAATCGTCACGCTGGGGGGAGGAAAACGGACTCGGAGTAGTATTCTCAACCACATTGGGCAAAGGCGTGCCGGATGAACCAAAATTGCCGATGTTAAAAGGCTGGCCATCCGAAGCACTGTTGCCGATAAAGACCGAAAGCGTCGTACCTTCGCCGGCCTCATAATAAGATACGGGTTCGACTACCACGGTGGCATCGTTATCAATGTTGGAAATCTGCAATTCTGAGGAGATAGTCACGGCTCCTTCGCCAACGCCGTTTATCAGTGACTTTATATTGCTTTGTTCACCGCCGGTAAGCCGGGCCGGAGGCTGCGTCTGGGTATTCACATCTGTCGCCGGAAGCGTGTACCAAATGGTGTTCTTAGGAAATGCTCCCACTGGAGTGGTCCAGGAACCGATATTGATTTGAAATTGAGAGAACGCCGACCAGTTAAGGTTGTCAAATCCACCAGTATCGGCGAATGCATTCGTGATCTGCGTCGTGGAGTAATTTGAAACGGTGATGGTCGAGCCGGCGGGTAGCGCCAAGAAATTTGTGACGCTCCCCAAATCTACCACCAGCTCATTGAGACCTGCATTCGTCGTCTTGCGGAATCCGGCTAGTACATCACCGATGGAGTTATATTTGAATTGCTGGGCGCTTGCCACCTCCGGAAGTATCAGCATGGCGATCAATCCAAATTTCAACGCGAGTGTTTTAAGTTTCATATTATTTATATAACGACCAAAGTGGTTGTTATTCGTATGCATAAAATAGTGGGATTGCGCCGTCGTTGCAACTAAAATACAAAAGATTTCGATGATTTTTAAAAAATCTTATTGGAAATTGACAAGTCGTTGGCCACAAGTTAGCTATGCTGAACACGGCTCGACGGTGTCCTTTCAATAAAACCCATTTTATTAGGAATTGTTTGATGGTTGGATAAATTATTTTTCTTGCTGCTCAATTAATTGGCAATTATTGTAATTAAATAACTATGCATTCAATCGCGATTATAATTAAATCCAGCCGATTCGCTGCAACGATATTTTTATTATCAGCGATTGTCAGTGTCTCTCAGGCGCAAGACCCGGGTACGAACCTCGTAGTGAGCACGATCGCAGGCGAACCAAGTGATCCCAAGGCGTTATATGAACTTGGCCGCAATTTTTTGAGAGGCTCTGGCGTGAACCGGGATGATGCCAAGGCCGCGAAATATTTGCGTTTGTCGGCCGATGAAGGCTATGGAGACGCCCAGGTGGTTCTTGGCTCGCTTTATGGCAAAGGCCGGGGGGTGCCCAAAGATCTGAAGCAGGCGATTTTTTGGTATTTTAAAGCCGCTGATCAAGGGAACGCACTCGCCGAATATGCCATCGGCAATTTTTACTATACCGGCCATGGAGTCACCAACGACTTTGATCTGGCCATTGCCTGGTGGCAAAAAGCCGCTGCGCAGAACCAGGTGGATGCGGAGGCGGCCCTTGGCCAACTTTATCTAATACCAGCAGCGCCTTATGGTACCCGCTATTTGAATGTTTTCGAAGCGATCCCCTGGCTACGAAAAGCGGCTGATCAGGGATCTGTCGAGGCTATGAATAACCTGGGTGTGGCCTTTGAGCATGGCTTGGGAGTACAGCGTGATTTTAGCGAGGCTGCTAAGTGGTACCGTGCCGCTGCCATCCGGGGGGATGCCCAAGCCCAGGCGAACATCGGCTTGCTTTACCGGTTTGGTCAGGGCGTAAATAAAGATCTGCCGGAAGCTTATGCGTGGTTTAAATTAAGCGCCGAGAAGGGAAACCCGCTGGGTGATTCGAATTTCTCTGAGCTGCAATCCCTTGACCCGCTGACTCCGGCACAATTGAATCAAGCGGAGCGGCGGCTAACTGATTTGAGGTGGGAAATTGCGGGCACGCATTAATCCAGGGAGAATCCTTAGCCGAAGCCCGAGGTTAAATTTCGATTCGATGTCTACCTGAATTGCATGTGGATCCGCGAATCAGAGACACTCACTATCTGTGGCACGAAAAAGGGATCTGCCAGAGTTCCCTCGCTCGGTTTTCAGGGATTGGCTCCTACTGGAAGCTCTTGCGTTACCGACGAGAAACCCTGCGGAATGGTTGGCTGGGACGTGTCGTGCATTCTGTTTCTGCGGGCGCGCAGCCACAAGGGCTCATATCCTCCCGTCGCACGCGTGGTCAACCCAGCTGACCCGGTGGTGGATGAGCTGGTTTCGCTTGTGTCCGTGGCGCTGAGCAAGCACAACTTCTGAATGATTCCATTATTATCAAACGTGACCATGGCTGATTCTACGTCAATCTTTTGAACTTTAATACCATCCTGACTCTCTCCCTCCCCCAAGATATAAGACTGCTCCCGGGTCGTTGGTTGACCTGGAACTGGCGCGGCCATAACTTTGAACAAAACCTGCGGACTTCCGAAAATCGTTGTTATTCCATTGGGTGTGATTGTAGCCGTTGGGATCATTGACGTGGTAGCCGCCGGTTGATTTGTGGGAATCGGCAACAATCCAAACATATTTCGGGAGGCAATAGTAAAGAAAGGATTGGTGTCCGGCGTGACGTCGGCCCGCACCACCTGGCCGTACCAATAGCCTGCGATGACGCCCCCCATGAGGGTGATATGGAATATTTTCATACTAAAACAAGTAAACGTTACAATTAATCCAACAGCCCTTTTGCCGGGGCTCTAAATCTGGTGCCAGAAATGTCGTGGCGAGCCACCGTGTCGAGTTATCGCGAGAATTTTCACTCTTATCTGAATGTGGTCGTGTTGAGCACTGCTGATAATTATTCCCGAACCTAAAAACCAGTGCGAACATTACGTTCGCACTGGTTGCGTAAGGCCTTTTAACTAATTTGGCATTACCACTAATTAGTTATTGGGGACCGGGAAACCACCATCGCCCGCACGGGTCACCTGCAAAAGGCTTACCGGAATTACCGAGCTTTGAGCATGATAAACCGGGCCGACCGCGCCGGTCGCCGTGCCTGAACCATTGGTGGCGATGAAGGTCTTGACTCCGTTCGCCAGTGCCTGGCCAGTCAAATATTGAATGCTGGTCGGCGATTGGCCAACGCTGCCGAAGATATGTTCATAACCCCAGAACGGATAGGAGCCGTTGATGACTCCCTGATCGGATTCATAAACGCCATTATACGACAGGTAGGTTGCCGGTCCACCGCCAGCGGCGATAACGGAGGAGGCAGGTTGATAGGCACTGACAGCATCCGGAACCGCCAGCGGTTCAACCAAGACGACGCCTTGACCGGTGCCGTCAAAGTTCAACTGGGCCGCAGCCGGGCCCGCAGTATTGAAACCATCATTCAGGCCATCAAGAATAGCCCCGGGATTACCGTAGTTGGTTCCCGCGCCAAGCGTTCCAGGGGTATTATAGTTGACGTCATAAAAATACTGGTCAACCGTCGAGGTGATGGGCCGTTGGGCGGTCAGCAATGCATTGACGCGTGTGCCGGAACTGAAGTTGCGACCCGTCAGGGCAACGGATTCGCTGCTGTCGCTAGAGATGCCGGTTACAAAGCTGGCCGCGTGCGGAGCTGAGTAAAGCTGATTGATTTGAGCAGTCGTGACGTTGACCACATTGCTCCAAGTGGCATCCGGGGTCTTCTCGTATCCTTTCAAGAAACCGAATGGCACAATGGCGAGGGCCCCAAAGTCCGTCAGCGGATATTGGGCTTTCGAGGTCAGCGAGACCGCCTGGGACGTGTCGTCGAGGGCCAGGTCAGGCAGAGCAGGAGCGCCCGGTATGTTGGCCAGTGTGGCCGTCGTTTTCCAGCCCGACGCGGGTGTTAGAAACGTTGCCGGAG
>Ga0182016_10004512_pt1 | contig 15354 bp, 14 predicted proteins | sample 712S2MmetaG_FD_120491 | JGI IMG/M metagenome (GOLD analysis project Ga0182016, IMG submission 120491) | Permafrost microbial communities from Stordalen Mire, Sweden - 712S2M metaG | ecosystem: Environmental > Terrestrial > Soil > Wetlands > Permafrost | place: Sweden: Stordalen | collected...
ACATCTCCTCCGCCGACCTGATGCCGCGAAACCTCGACCACCGCGTCGAGCTGGCGGCGCCGATCGAGTCGCCGGACGCCCGCGCCGAGCTGCTGGACGCTCTCGAACGGGGCTTCGCCGACAACCAGAACTCATGGCAGCTGGACAATCGCGGCGTGTGGCACAGGCGCACGCTCGCGCCGGGCGAGCAACCTCGAAGCCTCCAGCTCGAGCTGGCCGAGCTGCATGCGATCCGCGCCGGGGCCGACCGCAAGACCGTGGATCCACTGCAGGAGGCGCTACTCGGTCACTGAACGGCCGCGCTCGGGATCGCGGCGAGTGCCGCCTTGAGCTCATCGACCGACTGGTAGTCCAACCCGAGCAGGTGATCGTGGCGGTCGCGGACGATGCCCTGCTCGTCGATCACGATGACCGAGCGCTTCGTGCCGAGGCGCGCCGAGTGCGCGCTGAAGGCCTTCGCCACCGCACTGTCGACGTCCGCGAGCAGCGGGACGTTCAGCGAATGCTTGGCCGTGAAGGCCGCGTGGGAGTCGAGCCCCTGAGAGGAGATACCGACCACGGTCGCGTCGAGTGCCGCGAAGTCCTCCGCCCTGTCTCGGTAGGAGCAGAACTGTTTGGTGCAGACCATCGTTTCATCGCCGGGATAGAACAGGAGCACAACCCGCTCGCCGCGATGATCGGACAGCTTGAACGGGCCGTCGGTACCCGCAAGCTCGAAGTCGGGTGCCACCTCGCCCACGCCGGGTGTCTTTGCCATGCTCGTCGTCTCCTCGCCCTTGGGTGTACTGCCTGGCTGAGCTTAGCGACCGGTGCACGGCTGCCGATGCGTTAGAACGTCGGGGATGAAGGTCGCCGCCCTTGCTTCCCTGGCGCTCACCTCAGGCGCGTGCACACTCGCGGTGGCATGTGGCGGTGGCGTCTCGAACGCCGCCTCCAATGAGTCCTCGACGGCCGCGCTGTCGGCAGCACCGTCGGCGACGAGGACCCAGATCGCGCACCTGCTGAGCTGGCCCGAGTTCGGTCTCGACCCGCAGCGCTCGGATGTGACCGAAGCGGCGACCGGGATCACCGCGGCGAATGTCTCACGGCTGCATCGAACAACGGTTGCGCTGGACGGCACGGTCGACTCATCCCCGGTCTACCTGCACGGCGCGAGCGTGGACGGGGCCTCCCACAACGTGATCGTGGTCACCACGACTTACGGCAAGACGCTCGCGATCGACGCCGACAGCGCCAAGGTCCTGTGGCGATTCACGCCACCCGGCTACGGCGGGTGGGCCGGAAGCACACAGATCACGACGGCCAGCCCGGTGATCGATCCCGACGGCGAATGGGTATATGCAACCTCGCCGAACGGGCTCGTGCACAAGCTCTCGCTGGCGAGCGGCGCGGAGGACCGCGGTGGCGCATGGCCGGTGAGCATCACTCGCGACGCCACACATGAGAAGCTCGCCGCCGCGCTCAACATCGACGGCGCGTACGTCATCGCGGCAACCGGCGGGTACTTCGGCGACGCGCCCCCCTACCAGGGCCACGTTGTGCTGATCGCGCGCTCCAGCGGACGCATCGCGAGGCTCTTCAACACGCTCTGCGCGAACCGGCGGGGACTGATCGTCCCGCGCACATGCCCGGCGAGCGATTCGGCGATCCTCTCGCGCGGCGGCGTCGTCGTCGAGCCCGGCGGCGGGCGCATCCTCATCGATACGGGCAACGGACCATGGAACGGAATCACCGACTTCGGCGACAGCGTGATCGAGCTCACGGTGCCCGGCCTGCGCGTGCGTCAATCCTTCACGCCGGCCAATCAGGAACAGCTCAACACGAGCGATACAGACCTCGGCTCGAGCGCTCCGGCGTTGCTCGGCAAAGACCGCGTCGTGCTCGCGGGCAAGGACGGGATCATGCGCGTGCTCGCCGCCTCGCGCCTGAACGGCCATCCCCCCTCCGCGCGCGGGCGCCTCGGAGGGGAAGTCCAGCGGTTGAGCATCCCCGGCGGCGGTGAGTTGTTCACCGTGCCCGCGGTATGGCAGCACGGAGGGCGCACGGAGATGTTCGTCGCCGACGAACGTGCGACGGCCGCGTATGTGCTCAGTCGCGGCCGGCTCGAGCAGCTGTGGGAAAACGGCACCCCAGGCACGAGCCCCGTACTGGCCGGCGGTCTGCTCTACGTCTATGACCCCTCGGCGGGGGGAATCGAGGTCTACAGCCCGCAATCCCCCCGCCCGATCGCGACGCTCGCCGGCACGCCGGGACACTGGAACAGCCCGATCGCCGTGGATGGCCATGTGATCGAGCCCGAGGGCGATGCCAACGCCCACCTGCTGAAGGGCACGCTGGAGATCTTCTCGGCGGGATAGCGGGAACGGCCGGCCGGCGAGACAGACCTCCGCGACAGCGATACTTCAAGCGATGGCATCCGAGCGCCACGAAGCGACGCCGCCGAGCGGTGGAGCGTTTGACGAGCAGGGCGACGCCACGCGGCGGACGCGACTGGCGACGGAGCGCACCTACCTGGCCTGGTGGCGCACCGGGCTTGCCGCGTTTGCCGTGAGCCTCGGCTCGGGGCGACTGGTCCCGGCCCTCGCAGGTGGCCCGCAGGGGCTCTACAGCCTGGTCGGGGTCCTCTTCGCCGTGATCGGGGTGATGCTGATCGCATACGGACGCCGTCGCGGACGCGAGGTACACGAGGCGGTCTCCCAGGGCGGCTACAGGCACGCCGACGAGCGCTTCCTCACCCTGATAGCCGTCCTTGCCGCAATCGGCGGCCTGCTGCTGATAGCCCTGATCCTGATCGGGCGGTGAGCGGCGATGACCGAATCGCTCTCCGGTCAGCTGCTGCTCGCATCGCCGAGCCTCCACGATCCCAACTTCAGCCGTACGGTCGTCCTCATCAGCCTGCACAGCGCCGAGGGTGCGATGGGGGTGGTCCTCAACCGGCCATCGGCCGTCACGGTTGGAGAGGCCGTCCCGCAACTCGAGGACGCCGTCGCCGAGCAGGAGCATGTGTTCGTGGGCGGGCCGGTCCAGCCCACCTCGATCGTATGCCTGGCCGAGTTCATCGATCCCGCTGCTGCCGGTCTACTCGTGCTCGGCCGGATCGGCTTTCCGGCGGCCGACGCCGGCGTCGAGGAGCTCGCCGAGGCGACGGCGCGCCGGCGCGTGTTCGCCGGCTACGCGGGCTGGAGTGAGGGACAGCTCGACGCGGAGCTCGAGCAGGGCGACTGGATCGCCCACGCGGCGATCCCGGAGGATGTGTTCACGGACGCTCCAGAGGAGCTGTGGAGCTCGGTGCTGACGCGCAAGGGCGGGAAATACGCGCTGCTGGCGCGCATGCCGCCCGACCCGAGCGTCAACTGAGGATGGCTAAGCTTGAGGGCGCATGCTCGCGCTAGCCCGCTGGTCGACAACCCACCGCAGATACGTGCTGATCGGCTGGGTGCTCCTCCTGGTCGTCATCAACGTCCTCGGCCAGTCGGCAGGCACCTCCTACTCGAACAACTTCACGCTGCCGAACTCCGACGCCCAGCGGGCGTCAGACCTGTTGACGCGAAGCTTCCCGACGCAGGCGGGCGACCGTGACACGATCGTCTTCAAGGTCACCTCCGGCACCGTGCTCGCGCCGGCCGTGCGCGAACGGATGTCGGCTGCGTTCGCTCGCGTGAAGACGCTTCCCCACGTCACCGACGTGATCAGCCCATACGCAGGGGCCTCAGCCGGAAAGGCGATCTCGGCAAGCGGGAAGATCGCGTTCGCGACGGTCGTGTTCGACGAGAAGGCGGGGACGCTGCCAAAGAGCGCACCTGAACGGGTTGTCAAGGCGGCGGCCGCGGCGAGCCAGCCAGGTCTTGAGGTCGCGCTCGGAGGGCAGGCGATAGAGCAGACCGAGCAGTCGGGCTTTGGACTCTCCACGGCCGTCGGGCTGCTCGCTGCAATCGTCGTGCTGCTGCTGACGTTCGGCTCGCTCATCGCGATGGGTCTTCCGATTGTGACCGCACTCTTCGGCCTCGGCACCGGGCTCGGCGAGATCGCGCTGTTCACGCACATCGTCGACACGCCGAACTTCTCCTCCGAGCTCGCGGCGATGATCGGCCTGGGCGTCGGGATCGACTACGCGCTGTTCATCCTCACGCGCTTCAGGGAGGCGTATTCGACGCCGGGCCCGACGCTCGGGAACTCGCGCGAGTCGGTCGTCCAGGCGATGGACACCGCCGGGCGCGCCGTCCTGTTCGCCGGCTCCACCGTCGTGATTGCGCTGCTCGGGATGATGCTGCTCGGTGTGACCTTCCTCTACGGCCTGGCTCTGTCGGCGTCGATCGCGGTGCTGCTGGTGATGCTCGCATCGCTCACCCTGCTGCCGGCCCTGCTGACGTTCGCCGGCGGTCGCGTGGCGGGCAAGCGCAGCCGAGCGCGCGCACGCTCGGCAGAGCCCGCGACGGGCGCGGTCGCCTCCGGCGCATCTGAGACGGTCGGCCACTCGGCCGCGGGTGGCGCCTGGATTCGCTGGAGCGCCTTCGTGCAGCGCAGGCCCTGGGCGATCGCGATCTTGGCGACGTTGGCGATGCTCGTCATCGCGGCGCCGGCGACGGCACTCAGGCTCGGTTCGAGCGACGCATCCAACGACCCGACCAGCCAGACGACCTATCGCGCCTACGAGCTGATGGCACAGGGCTTCGGCGAAGGGTTCAACGGCCCCCTGCTCGTGGTGGCAAAGGTGCCCAAGGCGGGCACAAGCCTCGAAGGCCTGCGCTCGGCGATCGACGCGGCGCCGGGCGTCGCGTCGGTCACGCCGGCCCGGCTGAACCCGGCGGGCGACGTGGCGACGATCAGCGTGTACCCGCGCTCCTCGCCGCAGGCATACGCGACCACACAGCTCGTCTCACTGCTGCGCGGGAAGGTCATCCCGCCGATCGCAAGGGAGACCGCCACCACGGTCTACGTGGGCGGCGTGACCGCCGGCTCGGTCGACTTCGCCACCACCCTCGGGCACAAGCTGCCGCTGTTCATCGGCGTCGTGGTGCTGCTCAGCGCACTGCTCCTGCTGGTCGTGTTCCGCTCGCTGGTGATCCCGCTGCAGGCAGCGGCGATGAACCTGCTCAGCATCGGCGCGGCGCTGGGCGTGATCGTCGCGATCTTCCAATGGGGCTGGCTCGGCGGGCTGATGGGGACGCAGAAGGGACCGATCGAGTCGTTCATCCCGGTGATGCTGTTCGCGATCGTGTTCGGCCTCTCGATGGACTACGAGGTGTTCCTGATCTCGCGTATGCACGAGCGCTGGACGCACACCCACGACAACCGCCGCGCGGTCGGTGAGGGCCTCGCGCTGACCGGCAAAGTCGTGACGGCGGCGGCGGCCATCATGGTGTGCGTGTTCCTCTCGTTCGTGCTCGGCGAAGACCGGATCATCAAGGAGTTCGGTCTGAGCCTTGCAAGCGCGGTGTTCCTCGACGCGCTCGTGATCCGCTGCCTGCTGCTGCCTGCGGTGCTCAGCATTATCGGACGGCGGACGTGGGCGCTGCCGGGCTGGCTCGACGGCGTGCTTCCGCAGCTGAACATCGAGGGCACCGCAGAGAAACGCGACACGCCGGGCGAGGGGCCGGGACCCAGCCCCGCGCGCCCATCGGCGCCGATTCACCCCGAAGTCGCAACCGAGGGAGCAGAGGGCTGAAGCGACACGCGCGGAGGGCCTCGCCGGCCCTCCTCTGCGCCGCAGCGCTGCTCGTCAGCTGGCCGTCGGCCGCGGCGGCCGCCCCGGCCGGTCAGGCCCCGGTGGTGCTCGCGTTCCTGCCCGACCCGCCGGCGACCTCCGCGCGCGAGACGGCCGGCGGTCACTCGCCGGGCGACGCATTCGAGGCCGAGCTCGCGAGCGTCGGCGGCCTTTCGCTCGGAATCATGTCGGCCACGCAGGGGCAGTACACAACCGAGCAGCTCGCTCTCGACATCACACAGGGAGCGCGGGTCGCCCCCTCGGCCTACGAACACCTGCGCCCGCCTCCGATCTCGCTCGTCCCGTTCGGCTCCGGCGCCAAGGTCGCCGGCTGGGCAGCCGCACGCAGGCGCGCTGAAAATGCGCCCCAGCTGCTGCGGCCCGGGCTCCTGGCCTCGACGATCCCCGCCGGGGCCGCGTATGCCGGCATGGACGCACAAGGCGCTATCGACGGCGCCGTAGCGGCGGGCGAGCATGGCGTGGTCGCCGAAGTCTCCTTTGGAGCCGCCCAGACGCTTGCGAGCCGCGTCGAAGGACTCGGCCGGCGCCGGCGACTCGTGGTCGTCGACCTGCCAGGTGGAGCCCCCGGATACTCTGAGCTGCGGGCGCTGAGCGAAGACCGGAAGCAGGACCGGTTGCTGATCGTGATCGAGCGCCCTACTGCCGAACCCGAGCATGAACTACTGTGGGCGGGGCTCGCCGGATTGCCGGGAGGCGGTGAGCACGAGCTCAGCTCCTCGACGACGAACGAGCGCGGGCTGATCGCCGCGGTCGACCTCGCCCCGACCGTCCTCGCTTCCCTACACATCGCGGTGCCCGCTGACATGCGCGGCTTCCCCATCAGAACCGACGGGACGCTTCACCCGGCGAGCCTGCGCGCCGAGTTCAACCGTCTGGGTGTGATCGGACAGCGGCGGTTGCGGGCGCTCGGCTTCCTGCTTGGAGCGCTGGCAATTCTGCTGCTGGTGAGCGCCGGGCGGCCCGGAACACACAGGCGGGCGATCCGGGCGGGCGCACTGGGCATCCTCTGGGCACCTGTCGCCGTCCTAATTCCGGCCGCCCTCGAGCCGAGCGCGCCGGTCGAGTACACGACGATCGTGGTCGCCTGCCTGCTGCTCGGGTTGCTCACCGACGCGCTCGTGCCCTGGCCGCGGGCCCCGCTCCTCCCGGCGGCGGTGGCCGCAGGTGTGCTCGTCGTCGACGCGCTCGCCGGCACCCAGCTTTTGATGCGCTCGCTGCTCGGACCCGACCCGGCGCTCGGCGCACGCTTCTACGGGATCGGAAACGAGCTGAAGTCCGGGCTCGCGGTGCTCTGCTTTGCGGCGGTCGCCGCCGCGCTTTACCCGACCACCGCGAGCAGGCGCGCGGCCGCCGCGATGGCGGGCACGGGCGTACTGCTCGCCGTGATCGAGGGCTCGGCGCGAATCGGTGCGGGGGTCGGCGGCGTGATCCTCGTGAGCGCCGGCGCGGCCGTTGCGACCGTGCTGCTTCTCCCCCGTAGGGCGGGTCGCGCGGCGCTCAGCGGGCGCGCGGCGCTCGTGATCCTCAGCCCGATCGCCGCCCTGTTGGCACTTGCCGTGCTCGACCTCCTGACGGCCCACGGCACCGGCCACTTCACCGGCAGCGTCCTTCACGCACGCTCGGCTGCGGATGTGCACGACATCATCGTTCGCCGCTACTCGGCCGCCCTCGAAGAGCTCGGCAACCACGCCATGCCGTTCGCCACGGCACTCGCCCTGCTCGCCGCGGCATGGGGCGCGTCACGCCGTGCGGGTCTCCTGGCCCCACTCGGCGCGGATCGCGGCTGGTTCGCCGCGCTCGCCGGCGGGCTCACCGCGGGCGTGGTGGGCGCGATCAGCGAGGACTCGGGACCGGTGCTGTTCGTGGTCGCCGTGTTCGTGCTCGGCTGCGTCCTCTCATACATCTGGGGCCGACCGGATGGGTCACGTCGCCGCACAGTCGGCGCAGGCGCCGTGGAGAACGACCTCATGCTCTGAGACGGTCATCCCAACCCGCTCGGTCAGCCTGTCGATCGCCCGCTCGAGGGCAGGATCGGAAAACGGGAGAACGACGCCGCAGGCGTCGCAGACGAGATGGTGGTGATGCTCGCCGCCACTGCCGACCCGCTCGTAGCGGGCCATCGCCTGACCGGTCTCCACGCGCTTGAGAAGGCTGAGCTGCTCGAGCTCGTCGAGGATGCGGTAGACGCTCGCCCGGCTCACGCGCCGCGAGCCGCCGCGCAGCAACGCCTGCTCGATCTCGACGGCGGTCAGCGCGCAGCTCTCGCGGTCGAGCAACTCAAGCAACGCCCGCCGCGCGCCGCCCCGCCTGTGCCCGGCGGCGGCCAGCGCAGCCTCCGCATCGCCGACCCAACTGCCGGGGCTCAAGTGAGCATCCTCGCGCCGTAGTAGATGGCGACCGCGACGGCGACGATGGAGCTGCCCGGCGGCAGAGATGGGATCGCGTAGGAGAGCAGGAGTCCTCCCCACATCGCCCCGACCGCAAGCGCCGCGGACAGCCCGATCCCGGCGAGAGGGCTTCTGGCGAGCCGCTGCGCTGCGCCGGCCGGCGCAGCCAGCAGTCCCAGCAGCAGCAACGCGCCCACAACCTGACTGGCCTCCGCCACGACCACGCCGAGGATCGCGAGGAATCCGACACCGAGCAGGCGAGTTGGCACGCCCCTGGCAGCGGCCACTTCGGGCGCCACCGAGGCGAATAGAAGCGGGCGGGCGATTGCGACCGTGCAGAGCGTGACGGCGAGCGCGATCACAGCCGCCAGCAGCGCCGCCCGGGAACTCAGCCCGAAGATCGAACCGAACAGCGTGTGGGCCGCCTGGATGCCCGTCCCACCACCCGAGCCCATGCTGAACAGCGTGAGAAAGAAGACGCCCAGGCCAAGGATGAACGTGAAGACGATTCCGATCGACGTGTCATCGACCGGGGCCATCCGGGCGCCGCCGCCGGTGCCGATGGCGAATGTCCGCCTGCCGAACACTCCGATCGCGCCGCCCATCGCAACGGTCGCGGCAAATAGGCCGACACGCTCGTCGAGACCGGCGGCGGCCGCCGCGAGCGCACCTGGGAATGCGACGTGGCTGAGGGCATCCCCTGCGAACACCTGCCCACGCAGAACCACGAACCAGCCGGTGACCCCGCACGCAAGGGCGACGAACGTCCCGGCGAGCAACGCGTTGAGCATGAATTCCTGGGAGAACATCAGGCGATCACCCCGTCCGGTAACTGTGGAGCGATGGCCGGCGGCGGGCGGCGATCGCTCCTGCGCCGGCGAGCGGTGCCGTGCAGGCGCGCGAGCGCGTAGATCGCAAAGGCGGTCGCCGTGATGAAGCACGCCGCCGGATAGACCGAGAAATACGCCAGGCTCATGCCGAGCCAAACGACGGCCAGGCCGAGAACGACCGTGAGTAGGAGGCTCACCAGGGGACGTGGGGTGATCGCCTGTGCCGTCGCTGCCGGCATCACCAGCAGGGCGAACACGAGCAGCGGCCCGGTGATCTGGCTGGTGGCCGCCACCGCCAGCCCGAGCAGCAGGAGAAACGCGGTCGACAGGGCCTTGACGGGAACGCCCCGGGCATCTGCCACGTCCGGATCCACCGATGCGAAGAGCAGCGGCCGAGCGACCGCGCCGAGTGCCAAGAGGACGACCGCTCCGACGATCGCGAGCGTCCTCACCTGGCCGTCGGAGACTCCGAGCGGGTTGCCGAACAGAAGGCTCTCCAGTGAGTCGAGCACCCCCGAGTAGAGACTCAGGAAGAGAAAGCCGAGCGCCAGCGCGAGCGCCTGCACCGTGCCGATCCCAGCCGACTCCTCATCCCATGAACCGGTCGCCCGATCGGAGAAGCGGCTGATCGCAAGCGCCCCGGCACCGCAGCAGGCGAAATACCCCCACGCGACGGGCACGCCGATCAGCGCCGCGCCACTGGCGCCGGGGAAGGCCATCAACGAGAGCGTGTGCCCGGCGAACGTCTCACGCCGCATCACCGTCAGCCACCCGACCAGGCCGGCCATGACGGCGACGATGCCTCCCGCCAGCAGAGCATTGATCATGAAGTGGTATTCGAGCAGCTCGTTCACGTCGTGAACCGGGTTCAGCGTGAGCGTCGGATGCGCGATCTCAGCCGGCATGCGCGTGGGCGTGGTCGTGGCGGTCGTGGTGGTGGGCCGGCGCTTCCGGCTGGCCGACGACGACCAGCCGGCCGTCGGATGCGCGAAGAACCTCCACCGGAAGCCCGTAGAGCCTGCTGAGCGTCTCGCCGGTTATGACCTCCTCGACCGGCCCCTCCAGGGCACGGCCCGCTGCCAGGTAGACAACCCGGTCGAGGTATGGCAAGAGGGGGTTCACGTCATGCGCGACCAGCAGCACGGCGACCCCGGCCTCGCGGCAGATCTGAGAGACGAGCGCAGAGACGGACGCCTGGTTCGGCAGATCGAGACTGTCGAGCGGCTCGTCCAGAAGCAGGAGCTCGGGCCGACGCACGAGGGCCTGTGCAATCAGCAGCCGCTGCTGCTCGCCGCCAGAGCATTCGCCAAGCGACCGGTGAGCGTAGGCGCCCGCGCCGACCATCTCGATCACCTCTTCGACACGCCGCTGGACAGCTCGGCGGCGGACGCCGCGCGATCCCCAGCGAAGCGGCAGCGGAACCCCGAAGCGATCGCCGTCGAGTCCAAGCCGCACGATGTCGATGCCGCGCAGACGCACCCCCACCTGGAATGAGTGTCGCTGGGGCAGGTAACCGATCGCCCCGTTGACGCTGCCCGCAGGACGGCCGAGCACGCTGATCGCGCCTGCCGTCGGCCGCACCGCCCCGAGTACGGCCTTCAGCAGTGTCGACTTGCCCGAACCGTTCGCGCCGAGCAGCGCGACGAACTCACCCGCGGCGACCTTCATGCTCACGTCCGACCAGATCGTGCGCCCGCCGATCTCCACGGCTACCTGGCGCAGTTCGAGGGCCGTCGCCCCGTCACGCCTGGCCATCGCGCCGTCGCCTGCGACCGGGGATACCTCGCTTTGGGTGTCCGAGGACGCCATCAGTCGACTATGCTATACGAGATTGAGTCTTGTTCTTAGCTCAGTCCGAGTGCGTGTCGCAGCTCCCTCGAATCCATGCCCTCGATCCGTACGACCTTCTCGCGCGCGCCGGCGCCCTGCACAACGGCAACCCGGCCCGCGGCCACATGCAGCCGCTTGGCAAGGAGACGACACAGGGCGTCGTTGGCCCGCCCCTCCACGGGCGGTGCGGTCACCCGAACGATCAGCAGACCGCCGCGCTCGCCGGCGATCTCGTTCGCCCGTGCTCGCGGCATCAGCCGGACCCGGATCGTGGCGTGGTCCATTCACGAGCATCATCCATGCTCGGGCGAATCGCCGCCGAGATCGTCAACATCATGGGCGAGCCCGTCTGCGACCACCTGAGCGGTCACTGTCCGTCCACGCGAGGAGAATGCGCATGCACAAGCTGAAGGTTGACTCAGAGGAGATGATCTCACCCACCTACGCCGGGCGATCCTTCTCCCACCGGATTCCGAAGTACGTGATGCCGGCCGGCGGCATGAGCGCAGATGCGGCCTACCAGCTGGTTCACGACGAGCTCAACCTCGACGGAAATCCGGCGCTCAACCTGGCTTCGTTCGTCACGAGCTGGATGGAGCCCCAGGCCGACCGGCTGGCGGTGGAGACGCTGGCCAAGAACCTGATCGACCAGGACGAGTACCCGCAGACGGAGGTCGTACACGAGCGCGTGGTCGCGATGATCGGCAGGCTCTTCCACGCGCCGGCCGGCGCGCAACCCACAGGTACGGCGACAATCGGCTCATCCGAGGCGATCATGCTGGCGATGCTCGCCCACAAGCGCTCCTGGCAGCTGCGACGCGAAGCCGCCGGCCAACCGACCGAGCGGCCGAACATGGTGATGGGGGCGGATGTCCACACCTGCTGGGAGAAGTTCACGCGCTACTTCGAAGTCGAGGCGCGGGTCATACCGATGGAGAAGGACCGCTACACGATCGGCGCCGCGGAGGTGGAGCCGCTTCTGGACGAGCGCACGATCGCCGTCGCGGGCCTGCTCGGTTCGACGTTCACGGGGGGGATGGACGACCTGTCCTCGATCGACGCGCTGCTCACGCGTGTCGAGTCCGAGCGGGGCTGGTCGATTCCGTTGCACATCGATGCTGCCTCCGGGGGCTTTGTGATCCCCTTCTCCCAGCCTGAGCTCGAGTGGGACTTCCGCCTCCCTCGCGTACGTTCGATCAACGTGTCGAATCACAAGTTCGGCCTCGTATATCCGGGCATGGGAACGGTCGTCTTCCGCGACGCCTCCGACCTTCCGGAGGAGCTCGTGTTTCACATCAACTACCTCGGCGGGGACATGCCGAACTACTCGCTCAACTTCTCCAGGCCCTCGAACTCCGTCGTGCTCCAATACTTCAACTTTCTGCGCCTCGGCCGCTCCGGCTACGAGGAAATCGTCTCGAGCGTGCTCGCGAACGCCCAGGCGCTGGCCCACGAGCTCGGCTCGATCAACGGCATCGAGCTGCTGAACGACGGCTCGGAATTCCCGATCGTCGCGCTTCGCGCAACCGATCCCGAGGCGCTCGACCTCGTCCTGCTCTCCCATCTGCTGCGCGAGCGCGGATGGATCGTCCCGGCCTACACTCTGCCGCCAAACGCCCAGTCGGTGACCGTGTTGCGCATGGTCGTCAAGGAGAACTTCTCGCGCGATATGGTCGACATGCTCGCCCACGATGTGCGCCACTCCGTGCAGACACTGGACACTGCCCGCACCACCGGACACATCCGGCGAGGTCGGCCGGCCGTGCGTCCCCCCTACTGAGCCCTGCCGCCGCGCCCCACCCCCGCAGATCGGAGGCTGCTCCGGAGCCTGACCCTAGGGCGCGTCGCCGCCGGCCGGAGCGGCGGGCGAAGCCGCTCCCTCGCCGGCAAGCTTGCGGCGCCGGTCGATCAACAGCACGGCGGTGACGACGACGATCACAATCACCACGATGCCGCCCGCGATATAGCGCAGGGTGTGATGAGCGGCGGCTTTCGTTTTCGCTTTGCTTTTCTCGATCGAAACCGAGATCCCCTTCGCTTCGAGCTTCGCCGCGATCTGCGGCTCTTCGTGGGAGGGATAGCTGACGAGCGCGTATTTGCCGTTCTTGAACAGAAGGTGCAGCGAGTGCGCCTTCTTGTTGAAGACCGCTGAGGAGATCAGGCCCGAAGCGAGCTGCCGTTCAAACGCGCCGAAGCTCTCGTGCTGATAGTGGATGACCGGTGCCTGGGCGCCGGCATTCGCAACGGCGAGCGCCAGCGCAAGCCAGGTGGCGGCGACCATCGCAGCGAGCCGCGGTACTCGTGTGGACCGGTTCATGCGCGGCAGAGCCTAGCGGCAGGCGAGGATGTGTGCACAGGCGCCGGCCTGAGCCGATTGCAGCCGCTTCGTTCCCTAGCCCTTGCCGGCCGGCGCGTTATAGATCGCCCGGCCGAAGGACACAAGACGCGGGTTGGCCGTGTAGCCGATGCGCTTGACGCTGAAGAGTTCCTCGAGGCTCAGAAGCAGCGAGAAGTGGTCGTAATACACTTCGCTCGTGCTCCCGGCTTTGACGTAGGGGGAGATGAGCAGCAGCCCGACACGGCCGCCGCCGCCCGTGGGCGTGGTTTCTCCGCCGCCGGGCAGAGCGGTCGTCGTGGTCGTCGTTTCGCTCGTCAGCGTGGTCCCGGTCGCGCCCGTCGCAGATGTCCCCGTCGTGCCGGTCGCCGCCGCCGGACTGCTGAGAAGGTTTGGGTACTGGGGTGTTTCGCAGCAGGCGCTCGGATCGGCGTTTGGACCGCTCTGCGGCGCCTGGTCGAACGTGATCGCGATCAGCCCGCCTTCCCTGTAGGCAGCCGAGCTCTCGATCTCCTGCACGACCGTCTGCAGAAAGGAGTCCGCGGCGGCGAGTCCCGCCGGGGCTCCGGGAGCGCACGGCTGTTCGCTGCCGTCATGGCAGCGGTCGGGGACTATGTAGGCCAGCGACGGGGTATCGGCGGCCTTCTTCAGATCGGGTGCGAGCTGTTCAAGTCCGACATCCCCTTTGGCGCAGGCGCTCCCGTCGATCAGGGAGTGGAAGTAGACGAAGGGGTTGCGCCACGTCACGTACGGATCGGTCGGAGTCGCCGTCTGGTCGGGGTCGGCCGATCCGAGCGCCGGATGGCGGCACGTCGCCGGTTCGCCGGCCGCGCCACTGCCGACGCCCTCGACGTAGGCCTTCCAGCTCTTGCCCGCGGCGGTGAGTTCGCCGGCGAGGGTTGGTGTCTGCGCCGGGTAGACGCAGCCCGCGCCCGCGACCTGTTCTTCGGCGCCGATCGTGCCCGGCGCGATGTCGGTGAATGTCGGACAGTCGGCGACGGTCTGCGGTGTCGGCCCCTGGCCGCCGATCAGCGCGATCTCATTTGCAAGCGCCCCGCCGGCGACCGAGTAGTAGTTGCGCAGGAGCTCCCCCTGGCTCGGGAGCGTCTTTGCGAGATAGGTGGCGGGCGAGCTCGCACCGAAGGCTTCCGTGAACCCGTGTGCGTCGAGGACGATCTCGAACACGTGCTTTACGGACGGAAATGCGCTCGGGGCCGGCGATGAGGCGGGGGCTTTCGTGGCGGGTTTGGTCTTCTTCGGTTTGGCGGCGGCGGCCGGCTTCGGCGTGACCGCCGCCGTGCTCACTTCCGGCGTGATCGCCGCTTCGACCGGCGGAGCGGTGGCTGTCGCAGCCGGGGCACTCGCCGGCGGCGGCGCATCTGCGACCAGCAGCGAGGGAGAGCTCGATTCCGGAGGCCTGACGGCCTCGCCGACGGCAACACCGAACGCGAGAAATGCGAGCACGGCCACCGCGACAGCCGGGGGCCGGGGCATGGCCGAGCCCGCCGGCCAGAGGACGCGTGCCCAGCGGGGGTCGCCACCGGAATCGGACGGCGGCACGCTCGCACCCACGCTCGCGCCCTCGGCCGCTCCGGTGCCAAGCGAGCTTGCTGCCTGCTCGGGGACCCCGGAGCGCATGCTCGCGATCCGCTGGCGGACGGGGGAGGGAAGCGGACCGCGTCGAGTTCCGCACTCCACGCAGTAGCGCTGGTCACGGGCGAGCGCGGTCCCACATTCGGTGCATCGCGCAGCGCGACTCTCTTGAACCCATGAGGCCACCGGGACCGCTCAGTGTCGCATCGGCGCGCTTGTAGGATGTGAAGATCCAGAGCCGCTCGGGGCCCACGCACACGACATGGCGATCGGCCCGGCGGGCCTGTCATCGTCGTGTGCCGAACGAGCGATAACCTCAGCGGACTTGTGGAAAGACACCAGGCGCATGCAGCATTCCGATAACCGGCTGTTCACAACTTCAAAGCCGCCCGGGCCAATACTCGGCGGCATCGCCACGAAGCTCGTCGCGTCTGTAGCCGGGGCTACGCGGCGCCCCACACCGGCTGTCCATGGATTCGGTAGACGCCACCACACTCTCCAAGGCCGATGATACCCACGCCGAGCCATCTGCGATGAGCGCGGGCTACGAGCCCGGCGCACCCGGGCCCACTCCCGCTCCGCCCGCTGTATCGGGTGGATCGACGCCGCTCAGAGCCGGAGCGCAGGACGACCGCTGCGCGGAGTGCGGTGCTC
>Ga0182016_10004514_pt1 | contig 15351 bp, 12 predicted proteins | sample 712S2MmetaG_FD_120491 | JGI IMG/M metagenome (GOLD analysis project Ga0182016, IMG submission 120491) | Permafrost microbial communities from Stordalen Mire, Sweden - 712S2M metaG | ecosystem: Environmental > Terrestrial > Soil > Wetlands > Permafrost | place: Sweden: Stordalen | collected...
GCCTGGTGGACGATTCGAATTCGCGCGGCGCGGTGGATATGGGGCTGCTTCCCGACGCGGGTGCACTGGCGCTGCCGGAGATGGTTGCGGCAGAGGATTTGGACGTCTTGTGGGTGGTGGGGGAGAATCCGCTCCCCGACAGCCGCGGCGCGGTAACCCGGTTTGCGGGGCGGTTTGTGGTGGTCCAGGACCTCTTCATGACGGAGAGCGCCCAAATCGCGGACGTGGTATTCCCTGCCGCATCGGCCTACGAAAAGAACGGCACCGTCACCAATGTGTGCGGCGAGGTGCAGCGGCTGCGCAAAGCCGTGGGCGCGATGGGCGCCAAACCCGACCTGGAGATCATGGGCCTGCTGGCCCGCGAGATGGGCGTGGCCGCCGAGCTGGGTCCATGGATTCCCGATACTGTTTTCGCGGAGATTCGCAAGACGGTGCGCGGATACGACGTCCCATTGCCGGTGCTGGAAATGGGCGGCGCGGCGCAAACCGCGGCGTTGAACGGGCGCGTGCCGCTCGATGGCCGTCCGGAATTAATACGATCCGCCCACGAGAATTTATTCACCTCGGGCACGCTGGGGCGCTATTCTAAGGTACTGAACTCTGTAGTGGAGAGTCACGGCAATCGATAAATGAACTTCTTCCTGCTGAGCCTGATCAAGGCTGTGGTGGTAGCGGCCGTGCTCCTCACCACGCTGGCGTACCTGCAATGGGTGGAGCGCAAGGTCATCGCACATATCCAGGTGCGCATGGGGCCTTCGCGCGTCGGCCCGCACGGCCTGTTGCAGCCGCTGGCGGACGTCATCAAGCTCATCACCAAGGAAGATCTGATTCCGCCCTACGTCAACAAATTCCTGTACCTGGCGGCGCCGTTCTTCGCCATCACCATGGCGTTGCTATCGATTTCGGTGATTCCGTTCGGGTCCGAGATTCACGTCCCGGGCGGCACCACTTGGATGCAGTTGGCGGACCTGAATATCGGCATCCTGTTCGTGCTGGCGGTTTCGTCGGTGAGCGTGTACGGAATTGCGCTGGCCGGGTGGGCGTCCAATAACAAGTACGCGCTGCTGGGCGGCCTGCGCAGCTCGGCGCAGATGATCAGCTACGAATTACCGCTGAGCATGGCGGTGGCCGCGCCGCTGCTGCTGGCGAACACCTTGAGCCTGCGCCACATCGTGGAGGGGCAGGCCGGATACTACCTGGGCTTCATTCCGCGCTGGAGCATCTTCCAGACGCCCATGCCGCAGATCTTCAGCTTCATCATCTTCCTGATCGCGGCCTTCGCGGAAACCAACCGCGTGCCCTTCGATCTGCCGGAAGCGGAGAACGAGCTGGTGGCCGGCTTTCACACCGAGTACAGCAGCATGAAATTCGCGGCGTTCTTCATGGCCGAATACTCGAACATGATCACGGTGTGCGCCATCACTACCACGCTGTTCCTGGGCGGATGGCTGCCGCTGTGGCCGGCATCGGCGGGATCGAATTATGTGCCTGCGATTGTGTTTCTGCTGGCCGGCGCGATCAGTTTATACCACGGGCTGAATCCGGCGCGCAGGCTGGACCGCCTGACGCTGCCGGTGGTGGCGTTGGTGTTCTTCGTGATCGCCGCGGTGTTTCTGATTCCCGTTTTGAAGGAGGCGCTGCTGCCGCTGTTCTGGTTCGCGGCCAAGACCGGCGCACTGCTGTTTCTCTTTATCTGGATTCGCGGGACGCTGCCGCGCTTCCGCTACGATCAACTGATGGCCTTCGCGTGGAAGTTCATGTTCCCGGTGGCCGTCCTCAACCTGCTGGTCACCGGCCTGCTGGTGGCGTTGTTTTCCTGATATGGACGTCATCCTCTTCCTCATCTTCGCGGCGATTGCGGTGGTTTGCGGCTTCAACGTGGTGGTGCAGTCGCACCCGATCGCGAGCGCCATCTCGCTGATCGGAGTGATGGGATCGTTGGCCGTGCTGTACCTGCTGCTGGGCGCGGAGTTCCTGGCGGCCGCGCAGGTGATCGTGTACGCCGGGGCCATCATGGTGCTGTTCATTTTCGTGATCATGCTGCTGAACGCCGGCGCGGAGATTCGAAAAGGGCGGGCGCTGCTGGCGCAGGTGCTGGGGATTCCGCTGCTGTTCACTTTCCTGGGGCTGATGGCGTATTTCGCCAGGAACATGTTTCCGGGCGCGGCCGATGTGCGCTTCGGCGGGTTCCAGCATGGCACGGCGCTGGATGTCGGGCGCGCGCTGTTCACCCAATATTTGCTGCCCTTCGAAGTGGTTTCGGTGCTGATCCTGATCGCCATTCTGGGCGCGGTGGTTCTGGCGCAAAAGGAGATGGAGTAACATGTCCGCCGGCGTGCCGCTTTCCTGGTACCTGATCCTGAGCGCGGTGTTGTTCAGCCTGGGCATCGCCGGATTCATCCTACGCCGCAACGTGATCACGGTTTTCATGTCGATCGAGCTGATGCTGAATGCCGTGAACCTGACCTTCATCACGTTTTCATACCAATTGAAACAGGTCAACGGGCATATTTTCAGTTTCTTCGTGATGGTGGTGGCGGCGGCCGAAGCGGCTGTGGGACTGGCGATTATTCTGACGGTGTTCAAGAATCGCTCGACGCTGAATATCGACGACGTGAGTTCGATGAAAAACTGATGCTTAGCCTTTACCATCTGTGGGACCAGTTCTGGCTCTCTTGTGGGGCAGGCTCTCAGCCTGCGGCGGCCTCTCAGGCCGCCCCGCCGCGTGCCACGGAGCGTTATCACTGATGCAACTCTGGCTCATTCCCGTCCTTCCTCTCGCCGGGTTCCTGCTCAACGGGATCTTAGGGCGGCGCCTTTCCAAAACCGTCATCAACACGATCGCCATCGGCTCGGTGCTGCTATCGTTCGCATGGGTGCTGAAGACGCTGGCCGGTCTCGGCGATCTGAACACCGCGCACACCGAGCAATACTTCACCTGGATTCAAAGCGGCAGCCTCAACATTGGTTTCGATTTCACCGTCGACCGCCTCACCGCCGTAATGCTGCTGGTGGTGACCGGCATCGGCTCCCTGATCCATATCTACTCAATCGGCTACATGGCGCACGAGGGCGGCTATTACCGCTTCTTCGCCTACATGAACCTGTTCATGTTTTTCATGCTCACGCTGGTGCTGGCCGCCAATTACCTGGTGATGTTCGTGGGCTGGGAAGGCGTGGGGCTGTGCAGCTATCTGCTGATCGGCTTCTACTTCGATAAGAAGTTCGCCACCGACGCGGGCAACAAGGCGTTCATCGTGAACCGCATCGGCGATTTCGGTTTTTCCCTCGCGATGTTTCTGATCGTGGTGAATTTCGGATCGCTGGATTTCGGCACCGTGTTCACCTCCGTCGCGGGAAAATCGGAAGCCACACTTACCGCTATCGCTTTCCTGCTGCTGGTGGGCGCTTGCGGCAAGTCCGCGCAGATTCCGTTATATGTCTGGCTGCCGGACGCCATGGCCGGTCCGACGCCCGTATCGGCCTTGATCCACGCGGCGACCATGGTGACGGCGGGCGTCTACATGGTGGCGCGCTCGGCGGCGATTTACACCCACGCACCCGCGGCCATGGAAGCCGTGGCTATCGTCGGCCTGGCGACGGCGTTCTTCGCGGCCACCATCGGGTTGGCGCAGAACGATATCAAGAAGGTGTTCGCCTATTCCACCGTTTCGCAGCTTGGCTACATGTTCCTGGGCGCGGGAGTGGGCGCGTTTTCGGCGGGCATCTACCACCTCGTGACGCACGCGTTCTTCAAAGCGCTGTTGTTCCTGGGCGCGGGCAGCGTGATTCACGCGCTGGGCGGCGAGCAGGATGTGCGTAACATGGGCGGGTTGCGCAAAAAAATTCCGTGGACGTTCTGGACCATGATGTGCGCCTCGGTGGCCATCGCCGGCGTACCGCCGTTCGCGGGGTTCTACAGCAAGGATGCGATCCTGGCGGCGGCCGACAATCACGCGCACTGGATGTATTGGGTCGGCGTGATCACCGCGGGCATGACGGCGTTCTACGTTTTCCGCGCGATGTTCCTGGCGTTTTTCGGCAATTATCGCGGTAAAGCGCATCCGCACGAATCGCCGTTGGTAATGATCGCACCGCTGGCGGTGTTGGCCGCGCTGTCCCTGGGCGGCGGCTACTTCTTCAAGGTGCCCGAGTTCCTGGCGCCGCTGTTTCCGCCGGTCGAAGAGAGTCATGACATCGGGCCGGTGGTTGTCTCGGTGGCATTCGGCCTGGCCGGGATCGCGCTGGCGTGGCTATTCTACGTCGCCAAGCCTGGCTTGCCCGATCAGGTGATTGCCACCTTCAGCGGCCTTTACAAGCTGATTTACAACAAGTATTTTGTGGACGAAATCTACGCCGCGGTGGTGGTGAATCCGGTCGTCTCCGGATCGCGCGAAGTGTTGTGGAAGGGCGTGGACGTAGCGGTCATCGATGGCGCAGTGAACGGCGTCGGCACCCAGGCGCGCGGGATCGGCGGCGTGCTGAAGCGGCTGCAATCCGGCAATATCCGCAGCTACGCCGCGTGGGTGTTGCTGGGCAGCGTGGTGCTGCTATTTGTGATGGGAGTGATGGGAGGCCTGCGATGAATCGGATATCCCACTCTCCATCATTTTCCTGTCAGGCATTATCCCACTCCCCATCAGTTTCCTGTCAGGCATGTGGGGCAGGCCCTCGGCCTGCGCGGGGCCCCCGGCCCCGCTCTGCGGGAGGCCTCCCATGAACCTCCTCGACATAGTCCTGGCCATCCCGCTGCTAGGCTTTCTCGTCCTGCTGCTAGTGCCGCGCGCCGCCGAAGGAGCCATCCGAGCGATCGCCCTCGCATTTTCACTGATAGCTTTCCTTGCCTCCCTAGGGCTCGCCTTTCAATACGAGATCATCCGCCCCGGCGAGCAGTTCGTCACCGACATCGTCTGGGTGACCTCGCCCAACATTCACTACCACGTATCGCTCGACGGATTGAGCCTGTGGCTGTTGATCCTGGCCACGTTCCTCACACCCATCTGCATCCTGATTTCCTGGAACTCTATCCAAATCCGCAGCAAGGAGTTCTTCGCCTTCATGCTGCTGCTCGAGTTTGGCCTCACCGGCGTATTCGCAGCGCAGGACCTGTTCCTGTTCTACGTGTTCTGGGAAGTCTCGCTGGTGCCCATGTATTTCCTGATCGGCATCTGGGGCCACGAACGGCGCATCTACGCGGCGGTCAAGTTTTTCCTGTACACCATGGCCGCTTCGGTGCTGATGCTGACGGGCATCATCTACGTGTACAATCACGCGGGCACGTTCAACTATTCGGATATATTGGCGCAACTGGCGAGCGGCAAGCTGTCGTTCAATCCCTCGCAGCAGATGCTACTGTTCCTGGCGTTCTTTGTGGCGTTCGCCGTCAAGGTGCCGATATTCCCTCTGCACACCTGGCTGCCGGACGCGCACGTGGAAGCGCCCACGGCCGGCTCGGTGATGCTGGCGTCCGTCATGCTGAAGATGGGTACCTACGGCCTGGCGCGTTTCTGCCTGCCGATGTTTCCCAGCGCCGCACGCGCCTGCGCGCCGTGGATCGTGGTGCTGGCCATCATCGGCATCGTTTACGGAGCGCTGGTCGCCATGGTGCAGCCCAACATGAAGAAGCTGGTGGCATATTCGTCGGTGAGCCACCTGGGTTTCGTCGTGCTGGGCATCTTCTCGTTCACCCAAAATGGCATGGATGGCGCGGTGTACCAGATGCTGAATCACGGCATCTCGACGGGCGCGCTGTTCGTGCTGGTCGGTTTCCTCTACGAGCGGCGGCATTCCCTCGCGATTGCGGATTACGGAGGCGTGGCGACTATCGCGCCGTGGCTATCGACGGCGTTCATGATTACCATGCTGGCCAGCATCGGCCTGCCGACTCTGAATAACTTCGTCGGCGAGTTTCTGGTGCTGCAAGGCTCCGCGCGGGCCAATATCTACTGGACCGCCTTCGCCTCGATCGGCGTGATCCTGTCGGCGTGTTACATGCTGTGGCTCTACCAGCGCGTGTTCTACGGCGCGACACCCGATGAGGTGAGGCACCATGTCTTCGACCTGAAGCCGCGCGAGTGGGCCGCCATCGTGCCGCTGATCGCGATGATGGTTTGGATGGGCATGTACTCGCAATCGTTCCTGCCCGCCGTGCGGAAGACCACGGCGCACATCCTGGAACAGACGCAGTTGAACGTACAGATCCGCGTGCAGGCGCCCGCAGCCGCACCAGAGGTGGTGGCGCATGCCCGTTAGCTTCTCACCCGCCGCCGTCGAATACCTCCGGTTCCTGCCGGAGATCGTCCTGATCGTAGCCGGCACGCTGCTGATGGTGCTGGACGTGCTCCTGCGCAAGCAGGCGCGGGAGATCTACGGGCACATCTCGATTGTGGCGCTGGCGGCCGCCATGGCGGCTGCGGTATGGGCCTACTCCTCGCCGGGCGCCGCCTTCTCCGGCATGCTGATCGTGGACGGGTTCGCCACCTTCTTCCGCGTGCTGGTGATCGGCGTCGGCATCCTGACGGTGCTGTCGTCGTACCGCTTCCTCGCGCGCGAGGGCGCGGAGACCGGCGAATTCCACGCGCTGCTGCTGTTCTCCGTCGCGGGCCAGTCGGTGATGGTTTCGGCCAACGAGCTGATCATGATCTTCATCGGCCTGGAGATCTCGTCCATCTCGAGCTACGTGCTGGCCGGTTATCTGCGCGACGACAAACGCGCCAACGAAGCCGCGCTGAAGTATTTCCTGCTGGGATCGTTCGCCACCGCGTTCTTCCTCTACGGTGTGGCGGTGGTTTACGGCATGACGGGATCGACCTACCTGACCGCCATCCACACGGTGCTCAGCGGCGGGCCCGCGGCGCCAGCCCCCATATTCATCGGCGTGGCGGTGGCGCTGATGTTCGTGGGCCTGGGCTTCAAAGTTTCCGGCGCGCCTTTCCAGATCTGGGCGCCGGACGTTTACCAGGGCGCGCCCACGCCGGTCTCCGCGTTCCTGACCACCGGCCCGAAAGCCGCGGCCTTCGCCATTTTCCTGCGCATCTTCATGACGGCTTTCGAACCCATCGCGCGCGACTGGTACATGCTGGTGTGGGGATCGGCGCTGCTGTCAATGACCATCGGCAACTTCGCCGCGCTCGCGCAATCGAACATCAAACGGCTGTTGGGCTATAGCGCGATCGCGCACGCCGGATACGTGCTGGTGGCGCTGGCCGCGCACTCGCAAATGGGTACGGCCGCGGCCATGTTCTACCTGGCGGCGTATGCGTTCATGAACATCGGCGCGTTCGCGGTGGTGTCGCATCTTTCGGGCAAGGGCGAGCGCTTCCTGAACGTGGACGATTTCGCGGGCCTCGGAGTGAGGCAGCCGGGCACGGCCGCGCTGCTGGCGATCTTCCTGATGTCGCTGATCGGCGTGCCTCTCACCGGCGGCTTCTTCGGCAAGTTCTACATCTTCAAAGCCGCGCTTAGCTCGCACCTGGTATGGCTGACGGTGCTCGGACTATTGAACAGCGCGGTGGCGGCCTATTACTATCTGCGCATCCTGGTGGCGATGTATATGCGCGAACCGAGCGAAGCGACAGCGGAACTTGAGCCGCTCCCCCTCGGGCTGCGAGCGGCATTGGTAATCCCGGCGCTAGGCACGCTGTTCCTGGGCATCTTCCCCGCCTGGGTGCTGGACTTCGCCGGCAAGTCGGCGGCGTTAGTGAAATGAATTGTGGGGCAGGCTCTCAGCCTGCGGCGGGCTCTCAGCCCGCCCCTAAAATAAACTCTATGTGCGGCATAGTTGGCTACATCGGGAACCGCAAAGCGGTCCCCATCATCCTGGAAGGCCTCAAGCGCCTGGAATATCGCGGCTACGATTCGGCCGGCATCGCGGTCTATTGCGATGACGGCCAGCTCGCCGTGCGCCGCGCATCGGGCAAACTGCGCAATCTGGAAGAAGCCATCCGGCTGAACCCCATCGACGGCGCGTACGGCATCGGGCATACGCGCTGGGCCACGCACGGGCGCCCCACCGAGGAAAACGCCCACCCGCACCGCGATTGCACCGGCGACATCGTGGTGGTGCACAACGGCATCGTCGAGAATTACCTGGCCTTGAAACAGCAGTTGCAGGCCGAAGGCCACCAGTTCAAGACGCAGACCGACACCGAAATCATCGCGCACCTGGTGGAAAAGCACTTCCACGGAAACCTGGAAGAGGCCGTGCGCGCGGCGGTGAAGGAGCTTGCCGGCGTCTTCGCGCTGGTGGTGATCGCGCGCACTGATCCAAACAAAATCGTGGCCGCGCGTTTCGGGCCGCCGGTGGTGATCGGGCTGGGCGACAACGAATATTTCGTGGCGTCGGATGTGCCGGCCATCCTGCCGCACACGCGCGACATGTTCTTCCTGGCCGATGGCGATCTGGCGGTGCTCACGCCGGAGGGCGTGCGGCTGAGCGACTTCGACGGCCAGCCGGTGAACCGGCAGGTATCCCACATTCTGTGGGACCCCATCATGGCGGAAAAAGGCGGCTACAAGCACTTCATGCTCAAGGAGATTTACGAGCAGCCGCGGGCCGTGCGGGACACCACGCTGGGGCGCGTGAGCCAGGAGACCGGCCAGATCTTCCTGGACGAGATGGACATCACACCGGCGGAGTTCCGCGAATTCCGGCAGGTGAAAATCATCGCCTGCGGCACGAGCTGGCACGCGGCGCTGTGCGGCAAATTCATGATCGAGAAGCTGGCGCGCATGCCGGTGGAGGTGGATTACGGCAGCGAGTTCCGCTATCGCGATCCGCTGGTGGACGCGGGCACGCTCACGGTGGTGATCTCGCAATCGGGCGAGACTGCCGACACGCTGGCGGCGCAGCGCGAGGCCAAGCAGAAGGGCTCCAAGACGCTGGCCATCTGCAATGTGATGGGCTCCATGATCACGCGCGAGGCGGCGGGCGCCATCTACACGCACGCCGGGCCGGAGATCGGCGTGGCGTCCACCAAGGCCTTCACCTGCCAGTTGACGGCGCTCTTCATCCTGGCGATGTATCTGGGGCAGGCGCGCGGCGAGCTGCAACCGGCCCAATCGCGCGCGCTGGTGGAGGAGTTGTGCCGCATTCCCGGCAAGCTGGAGACGGTGCTCTCGCACGATGCGGTCTACGAAGAGCTGGCGCGCAAGCTGTTCCGGGCGGGCGACTTTCTGTTCCTCGGGCGGGGCGTGCATTTCCCCATCGCGCTGGAGGGCGCGCTGAAGCTGAAGGAGATTTCCTACATTCACGCCGAAGGCTATCCGGCGGGCGAGATGAAGCACGGGCCCAATGCGCTGATCGACGAGAATCTGCCGGTGGTGGTGCTGGCCACGCGCGATCCTGCGAGCGAGGAGAGCCGGGTGCTGTACGAGAAGACGCTTTCGAATATCCAGGAAGTGAAGGCGCGGGAAGGCACGGTGGTGGCGATTTCGACGGTAGGCGACGAAGACGCGCGCAAGACGGCCGACTACACCATCGAGATTCCAGCGGCGAGCGAGTTGCTCGCGCCGATCCTGGAAATTGTGCCGCTGCAGCTTCTGGCGTATCACATCGCGGTGCGGCGGGGCTGCGACGTGGATCAGCCGCGCAACCTGGCCAAGAGCGTGACGGTGGAATGAACGGCGGCCTGTTGATGCTCGCCGGGCACGCCATCTATCAGGGCGGCCGCTGGCACGGAGGGCATCAGAACGAAGACCAGCTATACGAAACGCACGTGCGCGATGCGTTTCGTATCTTCGTGAACGAAGGCTACCAGGCGCTAGCGCTGAGCGGCGGCCGGTCGCGGCCAGAGCTTGCGGACAAGGTCTCCAATTCCGAGGCGGAGGGCATGGCCGAGTGGGCGCGCACGCATGGCTTCGTTTGGCCCCCTGACGAGGTGCTCTTGGAGCGCTTCGGGCGCGACAGCTTCGAGAACCTGTTCTTTTCGATGCTGTACTTCCACCGGCAGTTCGGCGAGTGGCCGTCGCGCGTGGGAGCGGTGAGTTGGAAGTTCAAGGCGCTGCGGTTTTATCTGATCGCCTGCGGGCTGCGGCTGGCGGAGGGACGCTTCCGGTTCTACGGCAGCGGCGATCCGTCCGGCTTCGAAGAATTCGCCGTAGCCAGCGTACAGTATGACGCGATGATCGTGCGCAACGGCGAAATCGTAGACCCATTGCATCGTGATGCACAGTGGTTCGCGGCGAAGCGAATGGGACGCACGCCCCGCGAATTCAAGAGTAATGAGGACTACCTGCGCCTGGTGAAGCAGGAATACGGCAAGGCCGCCCTAATCGACCTGGTCGAATCAATCGAACCCGGCCCAGCCTGGCGCGACCTCAATTGGCCCTGGTTCTAGTGGGGCAGGCTCTCAGCCTGCGGCGGCCTCTCAGGCCGCCTGCCCCTTGCGAACCTTCCCATAAATCGCATCCCCCACCCGCCGCATCCAAGCCAGTTCATCCGCCGCCATCGGACCCCGCCGCAAAGCCTCCACCGCCTGTTCGAATTGCGCGGCATCGGACGGCCCGGTCATGCAGATATTCACCGCGGGCTCAGTCAGCACGAAGCGATAACAATCGGCCGCGGTGGGAATCTTCTCGCCGGACGGGATGCGCTTGTGATCCAGTAACTGGCGCCAGCTTGTGGCCGTGAAAGAGACCAGCCCCGGCGGATTCTCGATCAGCAATTGCGGAAAAACTTCGCGCTCCGCGCCGCGATGCACGGCGTTATAGCGCACGTGGAAGATATCGAATTGGGGATCGGGGGCGAGGCGCGCGATCAGCGGGCGGTTGTGCGTGGAGACGGCCAGATAGCGCACCAGGCCGCGCTCGCGCAGTTTGCGGCAGGCATCCAGGATGCGCGGCGGCGGCGCGCCGTTCCACAAGCCCAGCAGCAGCGCGTCGGTGTAATCGAAGCGCAACGCGCGTAGGGCGCGTTCGAGGCTGGGTCCGATCAGGGAGGCCACGCGCGAATAGGATTGCGTCACCAGCAGGAAGCGGTCGCGCCGGGCGGTGAGCGCGCGCAGACCGTCGCCGAAGGCATTGCGGCGCAAGCTGCCCCAGTAGAAATAGTTCACGCCGTGGTCGAAGGCTTGTTCGACGGTGCTGGCGGGCGCGCCGTAGCTGGAGCCTATGCCGAGGCGGCAGACTTCGATGCCGGTGCGGCCTAGGATGGCGCGATCGAAGGACATAGGTTGATTGTAGCTGGGGATGCTTTGGTGGGGCAGACCATCGCACTTTGTGGTCTGCCGCCTTCGGGGAGCGTTGGCAGGCGACATAAAACGATCGTCTGCCTCACTTTTTACGCCAACGGCGCCCAGTGGATCACGTCGCTTCTGGCGGCGCTGATCTCCACGATCTCGGTCCACGGGTAAAAGTGCACGCCCATCGAATCTTCGGCCACCACGCCGAAGCTGGAGACTTCCCGCAAGGTCAGCGGCGGCAGGTCTTCTTCATCCACAGCCACGATGCGCACCCGCTTGCCCAGCAGATTGCGCAGGAAAGCGCTGTCGTCGTGCATGTGTCGCCCCCAACCGCGCAATTGTAACACCTATATAATAGAGCTTCGATCTAATTTCGGAGTTTTCTCATGCATACACCTAAATTCTTGACTTTCGGGCTGCTCGCAGCCTGCCTGCCCCTGTGCGCCGATGAGGGCATGTGGACGTTCGATAATCCGCCCGTGAAGCAGTTGGAGGCTAAGTATCATTTCACGCCCACGCAGCAATGGCTGGACCATGTGCGCCTCTCCTGCGTGCGCTTGAACGATGGCGGCTCCGGCTCGTTCGTCAGCGCGCACGGCCTGCTGCTGACCAATCACCACGTGGCGCGCGGCCAACTGCAAAAGAACTCGACGGCTGAGCGCGACTATGTCAAGAACGGCTTCTACGCGGCCACGCCCGACCAGGAGATGAAATCGCCGGACCTGGAAGTGAACGTGCTCATATCGATGGAGAACGTCACCCAGGCGGTCGTGGCTGCGCTCCAGGGCGCCAAAACACCGGCGGAAGAATTCACCAGGCGCAAAGCGGCGATCGCCAATATCGAGCGCGAAAGCATGCAGAAGACCGGCCTGCGTTCCGACGTGGTGACGCTGTATCAAGGCGGCGAATACTGGCTCTACAGCTATAAGAAGTACACCGATGTGCGGCTGGTGTTCGCACCGGAGGACCAGGCCGCGTTCTTCGGCGGCGACCCGGACAACTTCACTTATCCGCGGTACGACCTGGATATGGCGCTGTTCCGCGTCTACGAAAATGGCAAGCCCCTCGACACCAAGGATCATTTGAAGTGGAATGCCAAGGGCGCCGGCGACAACGAGTTGGTGTTTGTGCCAGGGCATCCCGGCCGTACGCAAAGGCTGGATACGGCGGCGCAGCTCGAATACGACCGGGACTACGCCGAGCCGCTCAGCCTGAAGCTGCTGAGGAACCGGATTGCGGTACTGGAGCGCTATGGCGCGCAGGGCACCGAGCAGGCGCGCCAGGTGGCCTCCATGATCTTCGGTCTGCAGAATAGCGTGAAAGCCATCGACGGCCGTTACAAGGGCCTGCTGGATAAGAGCGTGATGGACAAGAAGCGCCGGGACGATGAAGATTTCAGGGCCAAGGTAATGGCCAATCCTGAGTGGAAGCAGGCCTACGGCGGCGCGTGGGAGGCCATCGCGGGAGCCACGCGAAAAGCGGTTTCGCGGGCCAGGCAGCAGGCCTACCGCAGCATCGATTCGCAACTGGCCGCCACCGCGGCAACCATCGTGGACTACGTGGCCGAAATCAAGAAGCCGGACGGCGAGCGGCTGGCCCAATACCACGAGGCGGGATTGGAATCTTTACGGCACCGCTTGTTCTCGCGTGCGCCCACCTATCCTGCCATGGAGATCGCGCGCATGACCGGCGCGCTGGAAGCGGACGTGGCGGACCTGGGGCCGGACGATCCATTTCTCAAGATCGTACTGGACGGACGCTCGCCGAAGGAAGCGGCGGCGGCGTTGGTGAACGGGACTAAGCTGGCCGACCCGGCGGTCCGCAAGGAACTCGTGGACGGCGGCGAGGCGGCAGTGGCGGCTTCCACCGATGCCATGATCGTGCTGCAGCGCAAGCTCGACCCCCTGCGGCGCGAAATGATCAAGTGGCAGGAAGACAACGTGCAGAGCGTGCAGCAGGAAGCCGGCGAGAAGCTGGGCAAGGCGCGCTTCGCGGCCTACGGCAAGACCACCTATCCGGATGCCACGTTCACGCTGCGGCTCTCTTACGGCCAGGTAAAAGGATACCCGATGAACGGCACGGAGGCGCCCTACAAGACCACGTTCTACGGCCTTTTCGACCGCGCCACCAGTTTCGATTTCGATGGGCCGTTCTATCTGCCTTCGCGCTACAAGGAAGGCCGCGACAAGCTGGACCTGGCGACGCCGCTCGATTTCGTGACTACCAACGACATTATCGGCGGCAATTCCGGCTCGCCGGTGATCAATCGCAATGCCGAGATTGTGGGACTGATCTTCGACGGCAACATCGAATCTCTAGTGGGTGACTTCGTATACGATGGGACCGCCAATCGCGCGGTGGCCGTTCACACGGCGGGGATGACGGAAGCTCTGCGCAAGTTGTACGGGACCGATCGGGTAGTTGAGGAGTTACTCGGCGAGTAGCTGTACTATTGTCCACCAGTTTCTTCGCCACTGTGGGGCAGGTTGCCAACCTGCAGGCCGATTGTCAATCGGCCTTGCAACTCCGGACCGGCCTCCCGCACGCCGCCCTCCGTCACCCCGCCGATCTCCACATCGATCAGCCGGTTCGGTTCGCAGGCGCGCGCCAACTGCACCTTCAAATAGTTGCCGCTCAGCGCCGCGCCCGCCTCGTGCAGCGTCACCACCGATAGCGTGCGCCCGACCGCGCCACGCCGGAAGTCCAGATTCTTGCGCGCGGCCAACTCCCGCAAAATGCGATTGCGTTCCTTGCGCACCGGCATGGGCACCTGCTCCGGCATCTCCGCGGCCGGCGTGCCGGGACGCTCCGAGTAAGTGAACACGTGCAGGTAAGTGAACGGCAGGCTTTCGATAAACTGGCGGCTCTCCTCGAAATCGGCGGCGGTCTCGCCGGGGAAGCCTACCATCACGTCGGCGCCCACGGCGCAGTCCGGCATCAGCGCGCGCGCCTTCGCGATGCGGTCCGCGTAGTGCCGCGGCCGGTATTTGCGATGCATGCGCCGCAGGATGCGGTCGCAACCGGATTGCAGCGGCGCGTGTACGTGCCGGGCGATGCGGGGCGAGGCGGCCATCAGCCCCAACAGATCGTCGGAGAAATCCATGGGCTCGACGGAGCTGAGCCGCAGCCGCTCGATGCCGGTCTCATCGAGCAAGCGGCGGATGAGGTCCGCCAGGCGGGGTGCCCACTGGGCCCGGCTGCCCAGCTCGCGGCCCCAGCGGCCCAGGTTGATGCCGCTCAGGACCACTTCACGATAGCGGCGGCTGAGGCTGCGCACCTGCTCGACCACCTGGTCCGGCGGCGCGCTGCGGCTGCGCCCTCTGACGAACGGAATGATGCAGAACGAGCAGCGGTTGTTGCAGCCGTCCTGGATCTTCAGGTTGGGGCGCGTGCGGTCGCCGGCGGCGTCCTCCACCGGCGCGGAGAGGAAGTCGTGCTGCGCGAAAATATCGCCGACGAAAATGTTTCCGTGATACGGCGCGGCACCGACTAGTTCGGCGATCTCCGTCTTGTGGGAGTTTCCCACGACCCACTCCACGCCGGGCATGGCGGCCAATTCATCGGGCGCGCGCTGTGCGTAGCAACCGGTCACCAGGATGCGGGCCGCGGGGTTCTCGCGATGCACGCGGCGCACGGTCTGGCGCACGTCTTCATCGGCGGCCTGGGTGACGGTGCAGGTGTTCAGAACCACCAGGTCGGCGTGGCTGCGCTCCGCCGCCGCTTCCAGGCCCTTGGCCGCAAGCAGCGTCTCGAGCGCGGCGCCATCGGCCTGGGTGGCCCGGCAGCCGAAGTTTTGGACGAAGAAGTTACGCACTTGTTTTATTATAGTGGGGCGGACCTCCAGGTCTGCGCGGGTCCTCCAGGACCCGCTCCCGGCGCGCGAACCTCGCTCAGCCGCCCCATGAGCCGCGCCTTCCCCGGCGTGGACGCGGTGCGGCCCGCGGTTGCGCCTGCACCGCCAGACCGAAGCCAGCTTATGGGGAGTAACGCCTGTGCGGTGGTAGAATCGGTCAAACGAATGCCGACGATCAGTGCGTTCTATGGCATTTTGATCCGGATGTTCTTCAATGATCACCCGCCGCCACACTTTCACGCGCGGTATGGTGAGTTCGAAGCAACGGTCGATTTGGGCACGCTGGAGGTGGTCCAGGGCGAACTACCCCGCCGGGCC
>Ga0182016_10004515_pt1 | contig 15347 bp, 8 predicted proteins | sample 712S2MmetaG_FD_120491 | JGI IMG/M metagenome (GOLD analysis project Ga0182016, IMG submission 120491) | Permafrost microbial communities from Stordalen Mire, Sweden - 712S2M metaG | ecosystem: Environmental > Terrestrial > Soil > Wetlands > Permafrost | place: Sweden: Stordalen | collected...
TCTATCCGCGCTCTGTTTATCGGATTACGACTGCTTTGCATGGTCTTAAGTGTCATCCGCTGACCTGCATGTTGTTGAAAATACGTTTGACTGATGATTCGAGTCCTACCTGAGGAGCCAAATTATGTCCAGACTTGTCCAGTCCCAACCATCCGACATAATAAAATCAGTGATTTAGATAAATCCCTATCCAGATTAATCCACACCAAACCAGTTGAAACCAAGTAAAATGTGGGCATCCTGTGGGTATCTTCTGCGCGGGAAACGGAGGGATCACGTGGCTGGAGCCAGACTGAAAGACCTCCAGATCAAGAAAGCAAAACCGTCTGACAAGCCATACAAACTCTTCGACGGTGGAGGAATGTTCCTTTACGTCACGCCGACCGGAGCAAAGGTCTGGCGCTGGCAGTTCCGCTTCAATGGGAAGTACCAACAAATGTCCCTAGGGCCCTACCCAGAAGTGAGTTTGGAAGAAGCTCGCCTCAAGATCAGGGACAAGAAAGAATTCTGCACAGCGGGCGTAACCCGATGGAGGTCCGTAAAGAAGAGAAAAGGGGCCGCATCACTCCATTCGAAGATAACTCTGCGATGAAGAGCTTTGCAGAGATTGAGAAGGAGTGGTTCGATCACTGGAATGCCGGAAAGCAGGATCGCTACATCAAGCAGATGGAAGCCCGGGTCGCTACGGATATTCTGCCCCACCTTGGCCGCAGGCCCATCGATGAGATCGAGGCACCGGAAATCGTCGCCATGGCGAGGGCCATCGAGGGCAGGGGAGCAAATGAACTGGCTCGTAAAGCCCTCCGGAGCACCGGCCAGATATTCCGGTACGCTATTGCGCACGGCCACGCGAAGCGAAACCCTGTGAGCGACATCCGGCCATCCGACGTTCTCAAGTCTGCGAAAGTTATAAATCAGCCGCGCGTTCACGAACGTGATCTTCCAAAGTTGTTACTCGACATCGATAGCTACACGGGCAGGGAGGTGGCTTCGACATTTCGGAGCGAACTGTGTTGCGCTGGATGAGGAGAGCGCCGAAGAATCCTGAACCGGCAAGCCGAGTCCGACAGGCGGCTTCACATTCAACTTCATCAATGTGGAAAACAGAGATGCGCCGTTGCTCAAATCCGTTTTTTTTGAACCCGATCAGACTGGTCCCGGCAGCAAGGTTCACTTAGAGTTTGCTGCCGGCAGATGGCCTCATTCTCATTGGGACTCATCGCTTAGCCAATCCACTTCCACTGGCCCAATTAAGCCTGAGGGCATGAGAGGCGAATTCACTTTGTAGGTACTGCTGGGTGTGAAGGCGACCTTTTCCGCGCCCGGCTGCTGATCGCCGATCAGTCGATTCGGCCAGAGGTTGACCACCTTGATCGAGAGCGTGTTTGCACCCGGCTTGACAGCATCAGTTATATCCACGCGATACGGCGGTTTCCATGCAATCCCTTCCGTCTTCCCGTTCACAGCGACCTCAGCCACTTCGTGCACCTTTCCAAGATCGAGTTCAAGTTTCGATCGCGAGGCCAACGCCGACTCGGCAATCTCAATTGTCTTGGTGTAGGTCGCTGTGCCGGAGAAATACTTGATTCCAGGATTGGTGTTGTTGCTCCAGTCAGACAACTCATCGAATGTCGCCGATGGCGGCGCCCCGCGGCCGGACTGAAAAGCGACTTCCCACGGTCCATTCACATCCGCCAGCTTGATGCGGATAGGCGCGACAACGGTCCGCGACACGACACTTGTCGGCTCACGGAAGACCACAAACAGCGCGTCTCTCGACTCAAGCGCCAGTGGCACGGTCGTAACCCCGTCGTGGATTCTGTAGGATGCGGGTTGAATGGTGCCGCGGTCCGCGATCCAGATCTCAGCGGATTTGCCGGTGACACGGAAGGTGGCATTTATCGGCGTCGCCTGGTCGGAGCGATTGTTCACAAAGTAGATATCGGTGTCGCCAGCGATGCGATGATAAAACTTCACATTTGAATCCTGTTGAGGCTTTACATAGTCAAAATCCGGCTGAATTGATTCTTCACCAAAGACTTGGCTCAGATTCAGTGTCTGGTAGACTTTTCCCGACCCAACTTTGTGAATCATCGACTTATCCGGCCATAGTTTCTTCGCAACCGTATTCCACTGAGTCATATCGTCCGACAGACTGGGTGAGTCCTGCGGAGACAATCCAACCACCACCGCTCCTGCCGCGGCCAGGGCGCGCACTTTCTGGAGCACCGGCAGGGTCATGTAATTGCTGGTTCCGCCGAGGTAGAGAATCCGATACTTCATCCCAGCCCTGGTTACGAGCTTTCCGCCCTCGACCGAGAATTCGTTCAGCAAGGACTCCTTATTGACGAAGTCGTAATTATAACCATCAGTGATCTCCGGCGCCCGCGCGTCGTTGACCGTTGTCGACGGACCTTCTTCGCCGTAGAAATACGCGACATCGACAACTGCATGCCCCTGCTGCATGAGGTAACAACTTCGCGCAATGTAGTCCGTCCATGCCCGCGCCTGCTCCGCCCATGTGTCTAGGCGATTGAACCACATACCGAACTGACCGAGGGCCAATCCCGGCGCATTGTCATTGGGTTGGTGTACCGAGACATGCAGTGTGAACTGGTTGATGCCGGCGACAAACTCCTCGTCGGCAACTGGCTTGATGTCCCATGGCCCGTACGCCCAAGGAATTCCAGTCGACGTGATGGATTCAGCCGAAGCTACTTTCTTGCCGTAAATGTTGGCTACCGATGCCGTGTCTCGAATGTCCGCGAAGTAGTTCTGGTTCAGCCGATCGGGCGTGGGCAACCACAGTTCACCCATGGGGTAGTCCGCCCGCGTCTTCATCTCCATTGCATCGCCAATTGTGGCCCTACGTCCGGCCATGGCTTCGGTCACATACTTCAGTCCGCGCTCATGCAGGCTGTCTCGCACCTGGTCGAAGTTCGACGAAATTACGAGGTCCGCAATCGTGCGACGGAAGTCCCAGAGGAACTTATCCGTGGCGTCGCTTGACTGCACAATGCGGCCGGTGAGCGTCGGCAGCCACGGTCTTGCATCGTATCCGCGCAGACGCTTGAAATCAGCAAGGATGCCGTCGGTCCAGTTCTGGAAGCCCGCTTCCCAGCTATCGGTGGCGACGTTATTCACACCGTGTTTGCCCATCATTCCGCCTGAAGCGTCTTCATACAGACTCAGGTATTCGTCCATGAATGTCTTGGTCGCGCCCTTCTTGATTTTGTCCACCTCGTATCCTGTTGCCTCAAGTGGCGCCGGAGCATTTGTCTGGCCTGTGAGCGCGTAACCCATGCGAAGCACCGTCCACTCGCCGGCGGGAACGGTCCAGTCCAGAGTTCCATCCGAACGCATATTGTCCGTCAGGTCGATTACGTCCGCCTCTTTCACTACACTCGAAACATCTGCCTCTGGCGTAGCTATGTCGTAATAATTGGGGACGGCGGCGAAGCCGTCCTTCTCTTCAAACCGATTCACAGGCATCGCGGTGTGAAGCTGAAACCGGCAGATCCTGAAGGACTCAGAGCTTGCGCTCGGAAGCAGATAACGAAAATACCGCCCGGCGACCGGCTTAAAGGCGAAGGTTCGCTGATAGATCACAGTGCGCGGCAAATCGATCACATGCGTGAAGTGAACGCCATCATCGCTGACCTCCAGTGACTGTGCGGGAGCATTGTCCGCAGCGAAGGTGGCCACCACGTTCCGGGTCGCCACGGTGACTCCGCGGATCGTCTGCGGAGAATCGAATGCAATCTGAATCCAGGACGGTTTGCCGGCGACGGCGGGCAATTCGACTGGTTTGGCGTACGTGCCGCTCGAGAGATCGGTCCACGTGAAGCTACCGCCGCTCGAAGTGACGGCTGGATGCGCCTGCTCCAGAGATTTCACGGCCGCTGCCACGCGAAACGCAATCACCGACTGGTCTTTATAGAGCGTCGGCAGCTTGGGAACAGGTCGATCGGGTCTGACGAACCGCGCCTGGTCCTGAAAGGGACCGTTTACATCGGGCGGCTTCGGAAGTACGCCATCAAAGCGCTTGCCGCCTTCGATCGTCGTCTCGGTCCACACCAGTTTTTTCATTGCATCGGCAGGTTTCACCCAGGGTCCGCCGGTCTGGCTCCATCCGGGAGCGGCGCCAATGGTCACCTCCATGCCAAGCTTATCTGTCAGCGTGATGGCGTGACGGAATGCGTCCTTCCAGTCAGGCTGCATATATACCAGCCGGTGATCCACTACCGTAGGTGTGGAAACCGCGACATCGAAGGTCTCGACGCCTGCTACACCCGCACGATGCATCCATTCGAGATCTTTCGTCAGCCCGTCTTTGGTAATGTTACCGTTCTGCCAGTACCAGTAGACGCGTGGCCGAGCGATATTGGGTGGGTCCTTGAAGCCGTCGGCAAGCGATGTCTGTGCATATGAGGGCAGGTTGAATAAGAACAGAGCAGCGAAGGCTCCAAGACTCAGTTTTCTGGCAATCATCGGCAACTCCTTCAATCGCCTTGCGATTGGATGTATCTGCTTTGCGCGCGGCGTAGTTCCGGCAACTAGGCCGCCCTCTATCCTACTATGCGATTTGACCCCGCGGTACAGGACGCGATTCTATCTTTGCTTCCGCCGCAACGCCGTCCATCACGAAGCTATGGGATCGGCAACTTGAATCAGAACCAGTAGGCCCACGGCAGCGCGGATGCTGGTGGTTCCACAAAGTTCACCGCTAGTACAAGATTTCGACGGCTGATCGTTAAGTCAACAGGCATGGGATCCTTTCCCGTTTACGAGAATCAGGGATTTCGGCCTGCAATAAGATGCGTGGGAAAGGAAGGCTGCTTTGGGGAGTGACAATTGGTGACAAATTGATAAATTCGCATCATATCGGTCCTTGTTTCGAACATGCAATTATCCGCGAATGAAATCGACCTCATCACCAACATGGTCAGGCGCACAACTTCGGAGCGGCGCATGCCTGTGCTGTAGAGGAGCATCAGGAAGGTGCGCTGGAACAGGCTGCCGCTTGTGTTGATCAGGCGAGCGACTTCCTCCTTGCTCAGAATGTTGGGCAGCTTCTTCTGAACTCGCGGATAAGGCAGGAACTCGCGGAACTCAGGTCGCCTCAGTGTGCGGACAAAGAAGAACCGGAGAGCAGACATATGCTGCTCAACCGTAGCTGGCGCCAACTTCCGCTCCTTCAGCAGGTAGACCTGATAGGTGCGCAGATGATCCGGTCCGAGCTTGTCAGGAGACTTGCCGAAGTGTTGGGCGAACATCTCGACAAAACGCAGATAGTGGCGGATCGTCAGTGTAGTGACTACACTCCGATGATTCATGAGAGGAGTAAGGCCGGAAACGGTTTGAGGTTTGGCGGTCTGGCCTGCCGCAATCGCGGCGCATGCCGCATCCACAGGAATGCGGCGAGAGTACTTGATAATGGACATGATTACTACTCCTGGCGCGGATAGCGCCGTAGTGTATGTTGAGCGGGTTATGGTTGATCCCTTGGCTTCACTCCGGCCTTGCTGAGCACAATGCCGAGGGCGTGGGTGGAGAACCATCTCAGGTAATTCTTCGTGGAGCGGCGGAGTAGGCCCGGCACGACTGGGCCGCGCCACTTACTCCAGGTCATTCTCGACATGCGCCTGATCGCGAGCCGCACATTCGAAGCGCTGTTCGCGGGTCGAGAAGTGCTTCTGATCGCGAGTACTGTATGGGTTTCGAAAGGGCGAACCCAACAGCATTGAGGGGCGGATTGTCCAAATGACGTTTGAGGACAGGAGCTACCGCATGATGACGAAGCCACGCAGTGAAGCCCCTCAGAATGTGAATATCTTGGCAAGAAGTCTGCTCCTCGCTCACATGCTCGACGTTGGATACGCTGCTAGGCAGGTTCTCGCAATTCGTAGGCTGCTGGACAAGGGTCCACGTGTCATGTCAATGCAGCGTCTTCTGAACAACATTAAGGTAAATCGACATTTAATCACTCGCGAAAATTATGTTGCACACGACGGGAAACCATACGACCCGGATGGATGGCGGTCGTTACCGGCCAGTCCAGACAGCCAGATGATGCGTGTCGATGCTCCGAGGTTCTTTGGCTACGTAATGCCTGGAGAGCGGCACAAAGTATTTGACAAACTCTCCGGGGTTCCAGAAGTAAGCTGTTCCCGTACCGACCTGATTAGTGAGAAGATTTTCGACAGATTGGAAAGCTGGCTGAGGTCAGCCGAGGAAAAGCTCGTAACCCTAAGCCATAAATTCTTCGCCCATGCTGCGGACGCGGCCACCCGTGGAAATCTCACTCACTCCGGTTTTCCATTTAGCGACATTGAAAAGGCGCAGAGAGCTATCGTTCGAGTCGAAAGGGCAATAACGGATGACATTTTGTTCATTGGAGTGGCACGTGAAGCAGTAGCCTCGGAACCGCTCGGATTTCTTAATCGACTATACGCACCCTACGTTACTACGGAGATGATTGCGAAAATGGATGCACATTGGGATGAACTCAAGGCCGAGCGGAACACTTGGAGTAAGGGTTACGAAAACGACCTATACTCGTGAAAATGACCTTGCCCTCAGAATGCGTATCTCTTAGCCGGCCGGATTTTGAGAATATTCATCACCCTCGTGGTCGTCGCGGCGGTGGGAATGTGGGAATCGGCTTCATCGATTTCCAAGGTTTGCGGGAAGGGCGGAAAATGGCACTATCGTTTTCCGGGCTTTCCATAAACCGTCATCTCCACAGCCTGCCTCGATCGCCGCGAACTCTCAGGCGGCGATCTTCATCGTTGCATCCATCCAGTCTTTCTCGAAACGCATTGGGCTTGCATAGTGCAGCGTCGAGTGCATTCGGGTTTGGTTATACCAGAGCCGCCATGCGATGGTTTCATCCTTAGCCTGACGGATGGTTTCAAATCGCTGCCCATGCAGCCGTTCCACTTTCAGTGAACCAAACAGAGTCTCGCTGCACGCGTTGTCCCAACAGTCGCCCTGGCGGCTCATCGAGGGCGTGATTCCGCATTGCTTCGCCGGGGTGCCCATCGCCATGGACAAAGATTACGAACAAATCATGTGGATACCGCAATAACATCCAGGCAATGAATCAGGACTTGAACCACGGGCTGCTAAGAGAAACTAGGATCTCCAAGGTCCGCTTCGATTCATCCGCAGAATTCTTAGCGAGCCCTCTTTTCCCTATCCATCTCAGGATGTGTGAAGCCCACCTATGAATGGACGAGCCACGGCAACAAAATCTTAGGGATCGCAACAGGAGAGGCTTGGTCGATGCTGGGCATCTTTGCGCTAACGTTCAATAAGCTGGACGAAGTCAAAGTGGATAGCTCTAGTTGGCGAGTGAGCTGCGGGTACGGATTACCGGATCCGTCAGGGAAGGCTCAGCGAACACGGTGAAGAATAGAGTAAGAGTCGCCACGGGCAGCGCAACTTCAATGCAGAAGAACTACGCTGATGCGGATCAGTCCAGGTAATTGAACACATTAAATGCGATGAATCACTATCTGATTGACAAGCAGGAAGAAGTGAAACTTAATCACACATAAGAGGGCGAGTGCCTCCGATCTCGTATCGTGTTGAGCAACTGGAACTGGTACTAGGGCCCTGTTGGTGAGTAGATCTGTTAACGTCTGATTCCTTGTTGGTTAACGATCGATACGCGCTTTCTGCGATAGACCTGTCATGGCAAAGGGGTTGCTGCCATGAAACTTCCGGGTACCTATGCCCGAGGTGCGGCCGAGAGTATCGAAGGTTGAGAGGACAATTCAATGAAAAAGATCGCGAACTGGACTTTGGGGACAAAGGCGTGCATGTCTTTCTGTGCAGGGCTGCTTCTGGCAGCCCCCCTAGGCGTTCCAGCCTGGGCGCAGTTTACGACTGCTCGGCTCAATGGCACAGTTGTCGATGGGGCAGGGTTGGCACTCGTTGGAGCGACCATTCAGGTGGAGCAAGTGGGAACGGGGTACTCTCAGTCGGCCACGACGGGCGCATCCGGCGAGTATCTGTTCCCCAGCCTGCCGGTGGGTGCTTACAAGGTGACCGCGACGATGACTGGCTTCAAATCCTATATCCAGCAAGGAATCGAATTAGCCGTGGGCCAGGCAGTCACAGTGCCGATTCACATGGAGTTGGGTTTAGTTGTTCAAAACGTAACGGTCACTGCAAATGCGTCGATGGTGACAACCGACTCAGCAGCACTCGGTCAACTCATCGACCAGAAGCAGGTGGTCGAGTTACCGCTGTCAAGTCGGTATGTGCAGCAGTTGGTATTTCTAACGCCCGGAGCGTCGAACGTAACAGCCAACTATTGCGCTGCAAACTGCGAGGGCGGTGTCTTTCCCAGCGAGCAATACGCCAAGGTCAACGGCGCCGGCGCAAATGGTGTGAGTTACCAACTGGATGGCGCGGATTTTAATGACACTTACATCAACACAAATCTACCTCTTCCGAATCCAGATGCCATCCAAGACTTCAATCTGATGACTGCCAATATGAGCGCCACATATGGAGATGCGATTGGCGGCGTTGTCAACGTTACGTTAAAGTCCGGTAGCGATTCGATCCATGGCGATGCCTTTGAATTTGCCCAGAACTCTGTCTTCAATTCGAAGAACTACTTTGCAACCACTGTGAGCCCTCTCAACCAGAACCAATTTGGGGGCGATATCGGGGGTCCAATTCTCAAGAATAGATTGTTTTACTTTGGGAGCTACCAGGGAACCAGGTACGGTTCGACGAACAATGGTCAAGGGGCTTATGTGCCCAGCACCAACGAGCGCCAAGGAGACTTTTCCGATCTGCTGCCTGCGGCCGGAATCTGCAGCACTTCATTGGGGACATGCGTTCAACTCGTGGATCCTGCTACGGGAGTTCCTTACAACAACAACCAGATTCCAGTCAGCCCGATCGCGACGTACATTCTGGACAAGATCCCTCTTCCCAATGCGGCGTCCCTTGGTTTTCCGGCACCCCCTGGAGAGCCAAACGACGGCCTCTACTACAACGGCCTGCCAACAGTTCAGACTACCAATGAATATCTGGCCAAGGTTGACTTCAATTTCAACAAGCATCATCTCAGCGGCCATTATTTTCAACAGAACTACTCTCAGCCGCTCGTGCTGCCCCCAACAACAAACATTCTTGAAATGAGCGGCAGCAGTGAAACGCTGATCGACAAGAATGTGAGTATTGTGGATCTTTATACACTTTCGTCCCACGCTTTGTTGGGAAGTTATTATGGCTTGACACTCATCGACGGTACGACCTATTCGTCAGCGCCATTCTCCATGGCGGATGCAGGAGTAAAGATAGCTCTCCCGCCCGGCAAAGGCGGCGGGGACGTTCCCTCACTCAATCTTGGAGTCAGCACATTTGGATTGGGGAGCGGCAACTATGGGGTCTGGAATCGAGGGGATCAGTCCCTGCGGGAGATCGCCACTCTCACCAGAGGCAAGCACGTGCTTCAATTTGGCGGAGAGTTTGTTCGCGTAACACAGCCAATGGGCAATACGTTTCAGGAGGGAGGCACATTCGAATTTACCAACGCATTGACCGGCTACGACATGGCGGACTTCGAACTGGGAGCCATGTCCAGCTTTGTCCAGGGCGGTGGGTTGTACCTGAACTTTACCGGCATTAACTGGAGCGCCTTTATACAGGACGATTGGAAGGCGACCTCACGGTTCACGGTGAGCGCGGGCCTGCGATGGGATCCGTTTGTTCCATCTAAAGACAGTTTGGGCAGAGTTGCATGTTTCGAGCCGGGCGCCGCGGAGTCGGTGCGGTATCCCAACGCACCACCGGGATTGATCTATGGGGGCTCCAACCACGACCCTGGATGCCCGGACTCCGGTATCTTCGCAAGTTATAATAATTTCGGTCCAAGACTCGGGTTTACTTATCAACTGGATGCGAACGCGAAGAATAGTCTGCGCGGTGGCATCGGATATTACTATGAGCCTCCGAATTCTCTCATCTATCAGCAGATAGTCGGCGTTCCGCCATTTGCCCCGGTCATCAATCTCACTGATATAAGCCTTGCCGATCCTTATGGCAGCGCGGGAGTCGCCAGCCCATTCCCGGCAGAGTTTGGTCCGGTGAACCCTGGTCCATCGGCGATCTTCCCGGCGGGCGCAATCTCATTCTCGCAGTTACAGGACCCCCACCTTCGACTGCCGATGGTCCTGACCTACAACCTTACCTATGAGCACGGCTTTTGGCAGGACTGGCTGCTTCGCGTGGCCTATTTCGGAAATAATGGCCATCGTCTTTATGGCACTGGCGACCAGGAGAGCGGACTCTTACAACTGAATCCTGCCATCTATATTCCCGGGCAGTCGACAGAAGCGAACACCCAGCAGCGGCGTATGTATCCGAACTATGGGTCGATCGCTTCAATCAATTCCGGCGTGAACAGTAACTACAATGCTGCCCAGGTTACGGTCGAAAAGCGTTTCTCAAAGGGATTCTCCTTGTTAAGCAACTTCTCATGGTCGAAGGCGCTGGATGATTACGCTCCACAAGGATCCCCATACTATACGAATTCTTGTAACTGTGGACGGCACTTCGATTACGGGGCGTCGGCGGATGACCTGAGCAAGGTGTTCAAGCTCAATGGGAATTACGAGACTCCGCATGTTCATGTGCAAAAGTTGACGGACAAGATTGTGAACGGGTGGGAACTCACGACGATTGCCAGCTGGCAAACAGGAAATCCATTCACCATTTTCAGCGGCGTCGATAATTCATTCAGTGCCATCGGATCGGATCGGGCCGACCTGACTATTCCGAACATTGGCAAAGCGGTTCTTGGCCACGTCCCGCATCCCGGTCTTGTCGGCCAATGGTTCGATCCCACGGCATTCACTGCAAACGCAATAGGAACATTCGGCAACAGCGGGAAGAATGCCATGTTCGGTCCAAGGTTTTTCGATACCGATCTTGCCGCAATCAAGAACTTTAAAATCCGCGAGCGGGTTTCTGTTCAGTTTCGGGGTGAGTTCTTCAATGTGTTCAACAATGTCAACTTCGGCTTGCCCGGCAACGTTCAGAACAGTGTTGGATTCGGCCAGATCGGCGGAACGCGGGGATCGGGTGCCTACGGCGGAGCAACGTCTTATGGAACAGCTCAGCCCAGGACCATGCAATTCGGACTCAAAGCGTCGTTCTAAGCCAGGGTTGCGGTGCAAATTGTCGCTCTGAACAGAACGACCGAAAATCGAGGAAATTGACAGAACCTAGTTCATTTCGCAGAAGCTTCCTGAAACTGGCAGGAACAGGTGTGGCAGGGGCTGCGGTTGAGGCACTCGCCATTCCCCAGAGCCGCGCACAACATGCTTCTGCAGCAGAGAACGAGCCTGTTGCGAGGTTTAATGTCAGGGCTTTCGGGGCAAAGGGAGATGGCACAACCCTGGATACATCCGCCATTAACGAGGCCATCGAAGCTGCTAATAGAAGTGGCGGAGGAACTGTTCAGTTTCCACCAGGGGTCTACCTTTCCTATTCGATCCGTCTCAGGGACAATGTCGTCCTATCTCTCGATTCAGGCGCAACGATCCTTGCAGCCAGTGTTCCGGCGGGGGGCAGATCTAGCGGAGCATACGACGCAGCGGAGCCAAATGAGCCATGGGATCGCTATCAGGACTACGGGCATAGCCATTGGCATAACAGCCTGATCTGGGGCGAGGACATCCACAATGTGGGGATTGTGGGGACAGGGTTGATCTGGGGTAAGGGTCTCAGTCGTGGAGCGAGCGAAGTACCGCGGGCCGAGACTCAGGGGATGGGCAACAAGGCCATCGCACTGAAAAACTGCCACGGCATCGTTCTGCGCGATATTTCCATATTGGAGGGCGGTCATTTCGCGATCCTGGCAACGGGTGTCGATAACCTGACGATCGACAACCTTCTGATCGATACCAACCGTGATGGCATTGACGTCGATTGCTGCCGCAATGTGCGCATATCGAACTGCAGCGTGAACTCTCCATGGGACGACGCGATTTGTCCCAAGAGTTCGTTCGCGCTGGGATATGCCCGTGCGACGGAGAATGTAACGATCACAAATTGCTATGTTACAGGCGCATACGAATTGGGCACCATGTTGGACGGAACATGGAAACGATGGCTTGCAGACAAGACAAGTCAGTCCAAGGTGGCTCCCTATTTCCCGGAGGAGTTCAACGGAAGTATCAAGCTGGGAACTGAATCCAACGGTGGCTTCAAAAATATAACCATCTCCAATTGTGTCTTTGACGGAAGCAAGGGGTTTGCGCTTGAAAGCTCCGACGGAGCAGTCATCGAAGGCCTCGTATTGTCTGGCATTACGATGCGCGACTGCACCAACACGCCATTGTTTTTGCGGCTGGGCAGCAGGATGAGAGGGCCAGCCGGCATCCCTGTGGGCACTCTGCGTGGAATTACACTTTGCGATATTGTGAGTTACAACTCGGTCGCTCGACTGGGTGGCGGAGGGATTATTGCCGGCATACCTGGGCACGACATCGAAGATGTGAAGATTCACGATGTATACCTTGAGCACGGTGGCGGAGGTACAGAGGCGATGGCCGCGCTCAATCCGATCGAGGCTGCGAAAGACGATCCGTATCCCGATCCTGACATGTTCGGCAATGTTCCAGCAAGCGGGTTCTTTCTTCGCCACGTAAAGAATGTCGAATTCACGAATGTAGAGATTGCAATGAGAGCGCCGGATGCACGACCTGTCTTCTGGATGGACCACGTGGACGGAGCCGATCTGTTCCGCATAAAGACACCCAGAGCGCACAAGGCTTCGGTCTTTGCGCTTCGTGATGTAAGAGATTTCCGGGTGACTGCGTCTCGCGGCGTTGGAGATGCGTACATCGAGAGCGTAGTACAAAAGGATCTTTGAGGCCGGAGAACAGACTCCACAGCCAGCAATCTCTTCGCGGCCAATCCAGGCTGCCAGCTAGCTATAGAGGAAGAAAAGGAAAAACGCATGAGGAAGATGGTATTGCGCGTTGTTGCGGTATGCGCTTTATGTGCCCTGGTGATTGCATATCGTGATGCCCACGCACAGACAACGATGCTTCCGTCCATCGTTGAAACCCTAGCACACCCCGTGCAGCCCCCGGCAGTGACCCAGTTTCAGCTGCAACGTTATCTTATGGATCGCATCCCACCGCTGCCACGGCCCTCGGGTCCCGAGCAGTGGACTGCCGAGGTGAAACGGCTGCGTAAGCACATTCTCGACGATGTTGCGTTTCATGGATGGCCGCGGGAATGGGTGGAATCCGCACCGCACTTCGAGGAAATGGGGGTAATTGAATCCGGTCACGGCTACAGGATTCGCAAGCTTCGTTATGAGATCGTGCCCGGGTTCGTGTCAACGGCGCTGCTGTACGAGCCGGAAGCGATTTCCGGACGGGCGCCTGCCGTCCTGAATGTGATCGGGCACGAACCGGCAGGGATTGCGGTGGAGTATGAGCAGAAGCGGTGCATCAATCTCGCCAAGCGCGGCATGGTGGCACTGAATCTGGGCTGGATGGAGTTTGGTGAGCTTTCACAACCGGATAACGCACACGATTACGGTGCTCATCTCGATCTTGCAGGATCGAATGCACTAGGCCTGTTTTACCTGGCGATGCGACGCGGTCTGGACTATCTGGCGGCCTCGCCGGAAGTGGATCCCGCGCGCATCGGCGTTACGGGGCTTTCCGGGGGTGGTTGGCAGACAGTTCTGCTCGCCGCCCTGGATCCCCGCGTTGCGGTAAGTGTAGAGGTGGCCGGGGTTGGATCGAGAGAATCGAATCTTACCGCCCCAGGAGACACTTACGAGATAGAAGAGGATGCGCCGGATTTCATGAAGGGATTTGACTTTCCGGAACTGATTGCCATGCGCGCGCCGAAACCAACCTTGCTGGTGCATAACGGAGTGGATAGTTGCTGCTTCAGGGCGCCGCTGGTTAAACCCTATATTTATGAAAACGTGACGCCTTTCTTTAGGATGTACGGGGCTCAAGAGAATTTCGACTGGCACGAAAACATCGATCCCGGGGTACATAACTATCAGCTCGATAACCGGATCCAGGCTTATAGGTTCTTCACCGCACATTTTCATTTGCCAGTCGCCGATAACGAGATATTCAGTGATGGGGAGATTCGTACGGCCAAGGAGCTTGCGGTCGGCATTCCTGCCGGCAATCAGACCGTTCTTGGGCTGGCCAGGAACTTGGCCGCAAAGATCATTCGGGAATCAATTCCGGAGAGTGGCGCGGCGCACATGGAGTGGGTGCAAACGAAACGGGCGGAGCTGAGATATGTCGTACGTTATCAGCCTATAACGGTAGACCGTGCACTTCGCAAGGCGAACTCCAAGGGGATGGATTTCCGGAGCCTTTCTTACCGCTTCGATTTGTCCAATGGCTTGAGCGCCACGGGGATCTGGTTTAAGCAGGACGCGTCTCCTGCGAACGAACCGGTGACAATTGTGCTCAACGACAAGGGTTATCAGGCCGCCGGGGAACAAGTGTTCGAAAGCCTGAGTAGCGGACACGAGGTGTTGGCGCTGGATGTTCTGTTCAATGGGGCCACACGGCCTGAAGTACCTGACTCGAGCGATTGGGAACTGCTGGTGGACAGCAGCGGTGATCGTTCGCTGGGGCTGGAGGCCGATCAACTGCTCTCCGTAGCGCATTGGCTTCGGGCCGCGGGAGGAGCAAGCGAGATCAAGGTGGAGACAGATGGAATTCGCAGTCAGGTCATTGCGCTGGTTGCGGCCGCGCTCGACCCCAGTGCATTTGTCGAGGTGACCACGCAAAACGGAATGAAGAGCCTGGGCTATCTCCTGGATAAGCCCGTCCCCCTGCGCGATGCCCCAGAACTGTTTTGCCTGGATCTCTACAAGGACTTCGATATTGACTCACTGGGAGCGCTGGCCGCGCCGGTGAAGGTCGTTCAAGCAAGCGCTGCGGGGAAATGAGCGGCACCAGGTCACCGTAGCAATGGCGAACTGTGGGTGCTGATTGGATATATAGACCGGCTTAATGAGCTCACAGGTGTGTGCAAATCCTCGGATGCGATAGATAATGCGAGTTACTACTTAACCCGCAGGCGCAAAAAGGCGATTTGCACGGAGGAACTCCGCTGTTATGGGCTGCGACCGCGCTGCTGCGATAGAGCGCGATCCCTGTGCTGTTTAGGGTCCCCATCGGGAAGCGAAAGGTACTTGGCGTCATGTTCTGTCATCGAATCAGAATCAAGCGTGAAGAAGAGCTCGACTAGATAAGTCGATCCTGAAATAGCGAGCAACTATATTTAGAATCAATAATATAGATTGGATAAATGTGCTATAA
>Ga0182016_10004518_pt1 | contig 15344 bp, 12 predicted proteins | sample 712S2MmetaG_FD_120491 | JGI IMG/M metagenome (GOLD analysis project Ga0182016, IMG submission 120491) | Permafrost microbial communities from Stordalen Mire, Sweden - 712S2M metaG | ecosystem: Environmental > Terrestrial > Soil > Wetlands > Permafrost | place: Sweden: Stordalen | collected...
CAGATTCGAGCGCAACTTCAAGCGAGGCTGATTCATCTGGCAGGGGAATGTCCGTGGTGTAAAACGCGCTTCGAAAACACGACATGATACTTAACCTAGTATTATTAGGTGCTTTCGATGCCACTGGAAACGCAGGCTTGAATGCCAATGAACTGGTTGGGTTGTATAATTCAAGTGGAACTCTTTTGAGTTCAGCGACGGTTCTTGCTGGAACCGCAGATCCCCTTGTTGACGGGTTTAGGTGGGTTAATATTTCCCCAGTCACTCTAACCGCCGGTCAGACATACGTCGCGGATTTGGCTCCTGATGCGCTAGATGCTTGGGCCTACACATATCTGGGACAGCATGGGAGCCTTTTTTCGCCTAGCATTACGTATGGGACATCCCTATATACTTATGACGGTGCTGGCTTGCACTTTCCAACCGGCGATTACGGGTATGAATCTTATCTCGGTCCGGGACTGTCCGTTGGGGCAGTTCCAGAAGCCTCCACAATCATCTCTGGCGCGATGCTGCTGCTGCCGTTTGGTGGGAGAGCCGTGCGGCAGTTACGCAAGAGATTTCACGCCGCTTAAAGCGTTTCAGTTCATCATAATTCGAGAGGCGTTGGCTTTGGCCAGCGCCTATTTGTTTCGGCCGCGCCTGTTCTGGTCGTAATCGGCCTTGGGAGGCGGTGGTAGAAGGGCCGCGCGCGCCGAAGGTCTGTAGTCGGCACATTTCCTGCGCTTCTCATATTTGTGTCTTCCACCCAGCCGCGTGTGCGGTTGGAGCAGGGCTCGGCTGCTCAACAGCCGGGCTCCGCTTCTTTTCTATTCCCGCCCCAACCACTAGCGATTCGATCAAACAATGGTCGGATGGGTGAAACGTTATTATTTCTGTGAGCGCGATCGTCTCGACCGCATCCGTCGGAACTGCCGCGCGAGACGCACGGCAGAAGCGACCGGGACGGTCGCGCTCCCCGGAAATTCCCCAGTGATTCGGGTTACCCTCAAAAAAACTGAATTAACTGTTGCGGCCTAAGTTCCTGCCTGATATTCGTTTGTGCCGTTCATTTTGTTGTCTGAAAAAGGGGGATGCAGTGGAAACGCATTTGGACCGGCATTTAGAGATAAAATAGATTTTTTGTGACATTTTTTCATCGTTTCAAAACGACCTTGGTTGGCTTTTGCGTGGCGGCTATGCTGCCAACCACCCTCCTTCATGGAGCCAATGTCAGTTTGGAGTGGTCTCCATCTCGAGACCCTCGTGTGGACGGTTATAAGGTTTATTATGGCACGGCCAGCAGCAATTACACTTCGGCAGTGGACGCAGGCCGGAACTCGAGTGCGACGGTGAGTGGTTTAACGCCTGGGACGGTTTATTATTTTGCGGTGGCGGCCTACGATGGCAAGGCCCATTTAAGCGGATTCTCCAACGAGGTGACCAACAGTGTCGCAGCGCTTCCAAACCTGACGCTTTCCGACCCGAATTCCAATGCGCCGAACGCCACCCTGACAACATCCGATCCTCTGGGAATAGGCCCTGGCGCAGTGGCCACTTCAGCATCTCTGGCCACCAATGCAAACGGCAGCCTCCCGCCTCCCAATAATCCGGGAACTGATCCTGGCGCGGTGGCCAGCGCAGCCTCTCTTGCCACCAATGCGTTTGCCTCCGTGGCGGGGACCTATAACGGGTTGTTTTACCAAACGAATGCGGATGGAAGTCCCAACGTGACCTCGGGCACGGCAGGATTTCTGGGCAATTGCATTGTGGACAGCAACGGGGCGTATAACGCGGAGGTCTCTTTTGGTGGGGCGACTTACCCGTTGATGGGAACTTTTGATTCATTTGGCAATGCTTCTGAGACGATTTTGTTGAACAACGATGTCCAGTCCAACTTGACGGTTTCATTGCAGTTGGATTTAACCAACGCCACGAGCCAAATAACGGGCCTGGTTTCAGGCACGGCGGGCGGGGAAGCCTGGACGGCATTTTTGCTCGGAGACGTGGCCACCAACGCTTTTCCGCCGAGTGCTTCCGTGTTTCTGCTCCTCTATCCATCGGAGCCGGAATTCTCTTCTTTCGAGTTCGGCTTGGTGGGTGGGGTGGTGACGAACAGCGTTCTGACGCTGCTTGGGAGCATGGGGAGTGTCGTGATTTCGCAAACCGTGCCTATTTCCAAAGATGGAAACATCCCATTTTACGTGAGCCTGGACGCAAATGGTGGCCTGCTGGAAGGATGGCTTAATCTGACCAATACCTCGGCGGCGGCCAATCTTACTTGCATTTATCCGGGCGGCACGCTGCAAACACAGCCGTTCGTTGGGACATTCTGGTCCCCATGATAATTGACCTCTTGCAGGCAGGACGAAACTCGGCCGAACGGTGACTTAGTTTTTTGGCGGAAAAAGTCAGGGTTCGACGGAGTCTCACCCTACCGGGATGTGATGGACGGACTAAGAGCTAAAGCTTGCCGGGCGGGCGGTGGCCGGAACCGGGACGGTGGGTCAGCGCATCGCCTAGTTCGGAGCGGGCCTTTTCCGCCGCGGCTTCGAGTTGGGCGATGATCTCGGGATGGGCGGCGGAAACGTCAGTCGTTTCGCTTATGTCCCGGGCGAGGTCGTAAAGTTCCTCTTTTTCAATTTTGCGGTGGGAGTAGGCCACGGGGACGCCGCCCTTTCCGCCGGATTGACCCGCCAGCGTTTGGTAGGTGTGAGGCATCTGCAATTTCCACCGGCCATCACCGCTAGTCACGGCTTGCAGCTCATTGACCTCGTAATAAAACCAATAAGCGTCGTGCGGATTTTTCGCGCCCGGTTGGCGGGAAATAATCGGCCAGACATCCAGGCCGTCGAGCTGACGCCGAGGCAATTCGGCACCCACGATTTTGGCAATCGTGGGAAAAAGATCAATCGTCATGAGCATGTCCCAGGTGTCCGCTCCGGCGGGAATGTGGCCCGGCCAACGCATGATGCAAGGTTCGCGAGTGCCGCCCTCCCAATTGGTGCCTTTACCCTCGCGCAGGGGTTTGGCAGAACCGGCATCGGTGCCATAACAAAGCCACGGGCCGTTGTCGGAAGTGAAAATAACCCAGGTGTTCTCCTCGAGGCCATGGCTGCGCAACGCGTTCAGAATCTGGCCGACAGACCAATCAATTTCCTCAATGACATCGCCGTAAAGGCCACGGGCGGTTTTGCCGCGAAATTTATCGCTCACCCCCAACGGCACGTGCGGCATGCTATGGGCCACGTAAAGAAAAAACGGCCGCCCCTTGTTCTTGTCAATGAATTGCACCGCCCGTTCCGTGTACCAGGTCGTCAAATGATTCAGGTCGTCGATGGTCATTTCGGGATGGAAAATCTTCTCGCCATCGTAAATGGGCAGGTCCGGGTAACTGCGTTTGAGCAGAACGAGGGCGAGCGGAAAATTCGTGATCAGGTCGGGATGGCCCGGCCAATAATCATTGGACACCGGCAGGCCAAAATACTCGTCGAAACCGTGCCGCAAAGGCATGAAGCGGGGCGCATCACCCAGGTGCCATTTGCCGAACATGGCCGTGGCATAGCCTTGCGCCTTGAGCAATTGGGCCAGCGTCGTCTCCTCATCGCTAAGGCCGGTCTTGGTGCGCGGCGCCAGCGCACCATGAATGCCTATGCGGTTCGGATAACACCCCGTCAGGAGCGCGGCACGCGAGGCGGAGCAGACCGGCTGGGCGACGTGGAAATTGCGGAAAATCGCGCCTTGTTCCGCCATGCGGTCGAGATGGGGCGTCTGAAAGCCTTCCGCGCCAAATTTGCCAACGTCAGCATAGCCTTGGTCGTCGGTAAAAATGATGACGATATTAGGTTTGGCGGCGCCAGCCTCCGCCGCGCCGCAAGAGGCCGAAGCAGCGAAGAGGCCGAGGGCGAGGCAAATTAAAGAGGGCCGATTCATCTTACGGAGTGAAATCGGTCGGAGCCGGCCCAAGGTCGGGCCGGGTAAACCGTTCGCCATATTTCGTAAAGTTGGTAGTAAAACCGCCTGTCGAGAGGAAAAATTCTCCGTTCTCCAGGCCCATAAAGCGATCGAGGCGATTGGTCTTGCCGGTCGGGTCGTGGCTGAAAGAGGCCACCGTCTGCGCGTGCCATGCGCCATCGGCGGTATGAAACCATTGGTTGCCGTAGAGCGCCTTGCGCGCAAGTTCGCCATTGCCGCCGCCAAAGTTCTCGCAGAAGCTGTAAAGGCCATGCAAGTAGCCGCCATCTCCGGGCGCTTTCCAACTGGAAATGAGCATCCATTTTTTTTGCCCTGGCTCAAACCAATAGCCCGAATAAATGGTATGAGTGGCGTCGGTGGGTTTGGCGGTAACGAGAAAGCGCTGCTTTTCGCCGGTCTTCCAGTCGCAGACCAGATGGCTGTGACCGCCGGTGCCTTCATGGCCAAAGTCGCCGGCAAAAACCCCCTCTCCCTTGGCTATGAGCGTGACGCGATTTTCCGCGCCGACCTTGGCGCGATCGACGCTTTCACGGCCGCTGTCCCAAACGCTGAAAATGACGCGCCGTTCCGTTGGGCTATTGACTTGCATGCCCAAATAGCCGCGATGCCACCCGCAGGCCTCGAAATAAGTCCAAAGCGGCGTTTCCAGGCCCGTCACCTCGCAATAAAACATGTCGATATTGGTGGCGGCGACAGGGTAAGACAAATGCACAGAGGCGGCGTTGCGGCGCTCCGCGAGATTAAAATGCGCGCCCACAGAGGCCGGACCATCCAGCACGAGATTCGCCAGGTTGCCTGCCGCTTTGCCGGGGGCATTGAGCGATTCCAGCATGAGGCGTTGGTAACCATTGGTTGGAATTGCAAAGACACCAAAATCGAGCCGCAGCGGAGCGTGGCCGGTGCCCTTGCCTGTGGCTTCGTGGGATTGGCCAGCCACGGTCAGACGCAGCCGGGTTTCCTCGCCGGCTGCCAGGCGCAGTTCGAGCGCACAAGCAAGCTGGCCAGGCGTCTTGAATTCGCCAAACCAAAGAACTTTCAGAGCGGGGTCTTTCCAATCGGAAACACCCTCCGATTCAGTGACCTGTGCTCCGTCAGGATCGGGCTCCAAATAAGCGGTGAAGGCCGGCACGCGCCATTCCGCCTGTAACTGGCAGAAGCTGAACAGAAACAAGGTAAGGAGAAGTTTTTGTTTCATGTCCAGCGCATTGTGAAAGGAAAATGATTCAGGCGCAAGCGTCCAGCGTTCTACCTGAGCCTCGCCGCAGAAGAAAATCTTGAATTCCAAAATACTTAGAGTGGCGATGCCGCGACCAAGGAGTGACCACGGATTCCACGGATCGGCACGGATGGAAGCAAGGCGAAGACTCGCGCGAAGGCGCGGAGACCGCGGAGAAGACTTTTCTTTTTTTACTCCGCGTTCTCCGCGCCTCCGCGCGAGTTTAGTCTGTTTTAGATTCAAATCCATGCCGATCCGTGGAATCCGTGGTCTCCCCCGTTATGGAACATTAAGGCGCCGCAGCAGTTCTTGCGCTTCCGGATAATCGGGACGGTGAACGAGAGCGCGTTCGGCGGCGGACCGTGCCTCGGCCAGCCGGCCAAGGCGCGCTAACACCGTGGCGCGGGCATAGGGAATGCGCGGATCAGCAGGATCAACCGTCTCCGCGTGCGCGAGGGCGTCGCTGGCGGCGTTCAGGTCATTTTGCGCGGCCAAGGCCAGGCCAAGATTGCGCCACGCATCCGTGTAACGTGGATTGAGACGCACCGCCTCGCGCAATTCGACCACGGTCTGAGCCAATTCGCCGGCGTCGCTCAGCGCCAGCGCGAGGCTGAAACGGTACTCCGCTTCGCGCGGCTCCAGGCGCACGGCTTCCCGCAATTGCGCCAGCGCCTCGCGGCTTTGATTTAATTGACTGTACAGAACAGCCAGGTCGCGGCGCATGGCGGCGGAAGCGGGGTCCCAGGCCACCGCCGTGCGGTAATGTTCGAGCGCTTTGGGCGGATCGCCCTTGGCGAGAGCAAGCTGGCCTAGCTGCACTTGGCCCCCTGGTTGGTCGGCGTTCAGTTGCAAAAACACAGCCAGGTCGCGACCGGCCCGGCTTTTCGGGTCGAGAGTGGCGCGCAAGGCCCAGGCGGCAGCAATGCGCACGGAGCACACGGGATCTTCCAGGCATGAGCGCAGCGCGGCTGCTGTCTCCGGGTCATTCTGATTTTCCAAGGCCATGTCCAGCGCGTGTGCGGATTTGCCGCGAACGAGCGCGCTGACGTTCGCAAGACCTTGCCGCATCACGGCCGCGACCCGCGGCTCCGCGGCCCAAGGCTGGAGATAATTGATGATGGCGGCTTTCCAGTAAGAATTCGTTTCGACAGCGAAGGTTTTGAGCAATGGCTCGACGGCTGCCGGATTTCCAGAGCGGGCGGCGGCCAACTCGCGCGCACGCTGGCGGCTTGGGCGCTCCATCGATTTGCCATACCACTGATCCACGCGGGCGGCGGCCCAATCCGCGTCCTTGTCCTGATGGCAGCGGTTGCAGGCATTGGGAATGCCGCATTCCTTGGTCAACAATGGGTCCGGGATGGTCATCCCATGATCGTGCCGGGACTGGCGTTGCATATAAATTTTTTGCGGCATGTGGCAACTCACGCATTCGCCGCCGGTCTCTTTGATTTCCTCCGGGCGGAAATGAGCCAGGTCTGTGTCCGCCACTTTGCCTGAATCGTCGTAGCCATGCACGCGGTGGTGGCTGTGCGTGACCGGATTGATGACCGGGGCGTTGGTATAACTGCCGTTATGACAGCGCAGGCAGAGGAAATTGCCCGGCAAACGGGTTTTGGCGGAATGCGCCTGGTGACAGTCCAGGCAAACGACTCCAGCCGCGCCCATGCGGCTGCCGAGGAAGGAGGCGTACTCGTAATCCTCATCATGTACTTGACCATCCGGGTAATAAAGTTCCGTGGCGTCGGCCATCGCCAGATCGAAGTGGGCAAGGAAATCGTCCCCGGGCCGGAAATCGTCCGTCAGTTCGGAGCGGCGGGCGTGGCAGGCGCCGCAAGTGTCGAGGTTTTGGCGGCGGCTGAGCAGCTGGAGGGTGGGGTCTTTGCGTCCGGACTTCGCGTAGCGGTGCTGCCAGGCGGCGTGCGCCTTTGCAGGACCGTGGCAAGCTTCGCAGCCGACGCTCCTCTCCGCCATCGTGGTTTGATAGGAGTCCGTGAGCGCATCATAGTTTTTGCGCAGGGCGGTGTTATGGCAAAAAGCGCACATGCTGTTCCAATTCATGCCACGGCCCGTCCAATGTCCCCATTCCCCCGGCCGGCGTTCTTCCGTACCGAAAACATTAAACCACTCGTGCTGGCGCGTGTCCCAGGCGGTATCAAATGCCTGCCAACGCCCGTTGGTCGTGCTGATCAAGAGCTGAAGCAAGGGCTCGACTCCAATGATGCGGTCCACCTCCCAGTTCGTGCCGGAGACGTTCGCAAAATGCTTCCCATTCCGCGTCACCGTTTTCAAGCCGAAGGGTTGCGCGATGTCATTGCTGTCAACCAGGGTCTCCGCCAAACCGTGATGCGATTTGGCCCATTCGCCGTATTCCTCCTGGTGACAATCGCGGCAGGAGGCTGAACCCGCGTAATTGGAAAGAGAGAATTGCTCTTTATTTGAAAAAGATTCCGCGTGGCGGCGAATGGCAATCCAAGAGAGTATGGCCGAGGCGAGAAGCGCAAAAACGGCCACCCGAAAGGCCAACGAACGAACCTTTACTGAATTATATTTCAAGCCAGGCATCGCCAACGTTGTCCTGATTAATACGCGCATGAACGTTTCGCCAGCTTGGATTAGGGCAAAACCCTGGGACCGCGACCGTTTTAACCTACGAAGCTCGAAGAGCGAAGGGGGACCCGGTCGCCGCATTGGGGGTTCCGTCTGACGCTTTCCCTTTTCGGAGTGGCCGGCGAGACGCCAGCCAAGGCGGTCGAGACGACCGCGCTCCCCAGAGACCGCATCGTCAAGGCTCTTGCGGTTTGAGCGGCCTCAAACTACCTTCAATTCATGCCTGCGGTTACTTTAAAAGCCCATTTCAATGGAAAACAGATTGTGTTGGACGAACCATTCGACCTGCCGCCTGATTCACGGCTCATGGTCACGGTCCTCCCGAAAGATGGTTCCAGCGAAGATGCCCAATGGCATAGTTTGGCTTCTGGCGCGCTGGCCAGAGCCTACGGAGACGATGAGCCGGACTATTCTCCCGCTGATGTTCAGCGATGAAGGAGGGAGACATCGTGCTGGCGTTGCTGCCGCAAACGGACGGGCGAGGCAAGCATCGGCCCGCCGTGGTGTTGCGACGAATGCCTGGATTTGGCGATCTGCTGGTATGCGGCATCAGCACCCAACTTCGGCAGCAGGTGGCTGATTTCGACGAAATAATTGAACCATCCGAGGCTGATTTTAAAACGAGCGGCCTCAAAGCCTCTTCACTGATCCGCTTGGGTTTCCTGGCAGTTCATCCTGATAGCAACTTTATTGGAACAATCGGCTCCCTTTCAGACCAACGCCATCAGCGTCTTCTTTTCAAACTGTCCACGCACTTGCAGCCGAAGGGTAACCTCTGAGATTGAAAAATGTGATAACGATGAACTTTGACCTTCGCCGGTGGGTGGCCGCGCTTTGCGCGGTTTTGGTTTGGGCTGCGGGGCTGGCGCGCGCGGAGGGGGCGGCGCGGCCGAATATTCTTTACATCATGAGCGATGATCACGCGGCTCATGCCATCAGCGCTTATGGCAGCCGGGTCAACCAGACGCCCAATCTCGACCGCCTCGCCGCCAGCGGGATGCGTTTCACCCGCTGCTTTTGCGTCAATTCGATTTGCAGTCCGAGCCGCGCGACCATTCTCACGGGAAAGTACAGCCACTTGAACGGGGTGCCAACCTTCAATCGCTTCGATGGTGCGCAGCCCACGGTGGCCAAGTATCTTCAGCAGGCGGGCTATTACACCGGCATGGTGGGCAAATGGCATCTCGGCAGCGATCCGACGGGATTTGACCACTGGGAAATCCTTCCCGGTCAAGGCGTCTATTTTGACCCGACTTTCATCAATCCGGCTGGACGCCACCAGATCAAGGGCTACGTGACCGATGCCATTACTGATCTGTCCATTGATTTTCTGAAGAACCGCCCCAAGGACAAACCGTTTTTTCTCATGTGCCATCACAAGGCACCCCATCGGCCGTGGCAACCGGCGGAGAAATATCGGGCGGTTTTTGCGGTCAAACATATTCCTGAACCGAAGACTTTGCGCGACGACTATGCCACGCGCACGGACGCCATCCGGGAATGCACGCAAAAGGTTTTCTACGACCTGACGCGGGGGGACTTAAAGCTCACGCCGCCGGCGGAATTGCGCGGGCGCGCCCGCGACCAATGGCTGGATGTTAAACCGACCGAGGTGGAACTGGAGGTCAACGGGCAGAAGCAAGTATTGACCGGGGAAGCGCTTAAGGACTGGAAGTATCAGCGCTACATGCAGGATTACCTCGCGTGCGTGCAATCGGTCGATGACAACGTGGGACGTTTGCTTGATTGGCTGGAGCAAAACGGACTGTCCAGCAATACGGTGGTCATTTACACGAGCGACCAGGGCTTTTTCCTGGGCGACCACGGCCTGTACGACAAACGCTTCATGTATGAAGCTTCTGTGACCATGCCTTTCATCGTGCGCTGGCCGGGTGTGACCCAATCCGGTTCGGTACAGGAATTAATGGCCATCAACCCGGACTTCGCGCCCACGTTCATGGACATGGCCGGTTTGCCGGCGCCGGCGGATATGCAGGGCGTCAGTTTGGTTCCGTTGCTCAAAGGGGAAAAACCGCCTGGCTGGCGCGCCAGTTACTATTATCGTTATTACCATGATCCGGGCGACCACAATACCCGCGCCCATTACGGCGTCCGCACCATGACGCATAAACTCATTTATTTCTGGAAGAAGGACCAATGGGAAATGTACGACCTGCGGAGCGATCCGGATGAATTGCACAACCTCTACAACGACCCAAGTCAACAACAAGTCGTCGCGCAACTCAAGGCCGAGCTTTACCGCTTGAAAAAAGAGGTCAAGGATGACGACCAATACGCCTGGCAGCAACCGCCGCCCGGGACGGATTGATTGGGCGCTCAGTCAACGGAACGGAGCGCATGGAGTGACGCGTCCTACCCGCGCTATGGTTGGGAGGCGAGATTTTTGGTGAAATCCTTTTCGGGATGCTGCTCGTCCAAAATGGGCTTTTCCAGGCCGGCCACGGAAGGCTGGCGTGGACCGAGAATGTCAAGAATGACAATTTCGTTTTTCCCCGCGCGCAACCAGCAGCCCGGCGCGTAGGCTGTCTGCGACGGGCCGATGTTCCAATAGCGGCCCAGGCAATGGCCGTTGACCCAGAGAGCGCCTTTGCCCCAGCCGCGCAAATCAAGGAAGGTATCTCCCGGTTTTTCGAGGGTGAAACCGCCGCGCCAAAAGGCGGGGCCGGTGGCGAGACCCGGCTGGAATTTCAAGCCAGCCAGCATCGCGTCATTGAGCGGCAAATTGAAAACCTGCCAATTCTCCAAGACATGCTTTCCCAGAGTCACCGGGGCGATGATCCCTTTGTGATCGGCCATCTTGGGCCCGAAATTAATCCGGCCCATCGGCTCGACCAGGATGTCAAGGCGAGCTTTATGCCGGCGTGGCGGCAGAAGCAGGGTGGCGTTGGTCGCGCGCCGATCCAGCACGCCGATGGATTGGCCATCGAGGAAGACAAAGCCAAAATCGTGGACGCCCGCCGCCCGGAGCGGAAGCGCCCCGCCGGCCGGGAGGGTCGTGCGATAGAGGATGCAACCGTAGCCCTGGCCGTACGCTTCCATGGGCCGGGGCCTGGTGACCTGCGTCGCGGGTGGCAAGTTGTCAAAGAGGGGCGCGGTATCCGTCAACACCACCGGCGGGAAGGAAACGACAGGATTAGGCGCGGGCGGCTCCGGCAGAGTTTCGCCGGGCAAGAGGTACTTGGCAAAAAGCTCGCGAGTGCGGAAAAACTTGGGTGTGGCCCAGCCGGCTTCGCTGATGGGCGCGTCGTAATCATAGGTTGAGGTATCGGGCTTGAACGGTTGATCGCAACCGGACCAGAGGCCAAAGGTGGTCCCGCCGTGAGCCATGTAAATACTAAAAGAAGCGTCGTGCGAAAGCATGTATTCGAGATCGCCCAGATAGGAATCCATTTTGCCGAAATGATGCGGCTGGCCCCAAGTGTCGAACCAGCCGGGATAAAACTCGCTGCAGAAGAGCGGCCCGGCGGGTTGCAATTGACGTAACGCCTGAAAATTCTTTTCCGGCTCGCCGCCAAAATTCGCGGCCTGAAATAAATTCGTAAGCAGGCCGTTTTTCATGTCGGCCGGCGGGTTGCAGGCAAAGAGCGGCACATCAAAACCCGCCCCTTGCAAGGATTTTCGGATTTCGTCCATGTAGGCGGCATCATGGCCAAAGGAACCGTATTCGTTTTCCACCTGCGCCATGATGATGGGACCGCCATGCGTGATTTGCAGCGGTCCAAGAACGCGGCCCACTTCATGCAAATACGACTTGACGGCGTCGAGGTAACGCGGGTCGCGCGTGCGCAACTTGATGTCGTCGTTATTCAAAAGCCACCAGGGCGAACCGCCCATTTCCCATTCCGCGCAGGAATAGGGGCCGGGCCGCAAGATCACCCAAAGCCCTTCCTCCTGGGCCACGCGGCAAAATTCGGCGTCATCGGCCTGGCCGCTCCAGACAAATTTTCCCGGCTCCGGCTCGTGCAGGTTCCAAAAGAGATAAGCGCAGACCGTATTTAAGCCCATGGCCTTGGCCATGCGCAGCCGCTGATGCCAGTATTCCTTCGGCACGCGCGCGGCGTGGATTTCGCCACAGCGGATTTGCAGGCGGCGTCCGTCCAGCAGAAAATCGTTGGTGCCGATGGCAAAGGTATGCCGTCCGTTTTGCGCGGAAGCCGTCTCACCCGCCAACGATTGGACGTACTCGCTCCACAGCTCCTGCACGGTCAGGCCGGTGAATTCCTTCCACAATGCCGTGTTGTAGCGGCCCTGGCGCAAGGCCGCGTTCATTCTGACCACAAATTCATGATCGTGCTGTTTCGTAACATATTCCAGAAAACCGGCCGTCGTTTTGTAGCTGTCGGAATACTTGGCCCGGGCGGCTCTTTGGGGGGAAAGGGTGGGGTGATGCGCCGGTGGTTCATACTGAAACCAGCGGAGATAGTCGGCGATGCCTTCGACCAGCCAACCGGGATTGCCCCTGCCTTTATACTGCTGCACCACATGCGCCAATTCGTGGATCACCGAGCCGATTGCCTCGTTCCACTCCGGTTTTTTGATCTGACCTTTGATCCAGGATTCGCTCACGACCACGTCGGTATCGCTGGTGTAGGCCACGCCGCGCGCCGGTTTGATCGTGATCGTAAATTTTTTCGGAGCGGTAAAGCCATCGCTAGCCAGGCAATCTTCCCAGACCGGATACCATTGATCCACGGCGGGCTTGAGTTTTGTTTCCGCCCATTCCTTCAAATCAGGTGACTGCGAAACATCCAGGGTCCAGGCAAAGTCCTTCACACGCAGCCTGGCGCCCTCACCGGCGGGCGTTTCCGTTTCCGTGGGCTGCGTCGCGCGCACGTCCATTTCACTGAAAAAAGTCTGGCCAAAGCCGTCGGCGCTTTCCGTCTTGAAAACGTCAAAAAGAAAATACCGGAATGTGCCCAATGTGCCAGCCTCGTCCGAGATGCTCACGCCATATTGCCCGCCGGCGCCGCCAAATTTCTCCCGCGTGTCCACTTTGGCCAGCAGTTTCCAGCCGCATTTGGCCGGGTCGGTCCCGCGCTTGGGCGCGGAATTGAAATCCGTGGCGGTGCCCTCGGAGGCGTAGAGAGCATAGACTTGCGGCGCGCGGCTGGCCGGATGCCAGGAATAAGTATTGACCTGCTTGATGTCGATCACCTTTTGCAAATCGAGCAGGAGCCGGCCGCCGTCACTGCCGGCGGCGAAGAAAAAATTGTTGCCCGGATCATCGGCTTCTTCAGGCAATCGGCCATCATTTAACACCCGCAGATTGCCGCTGTTGGCGTCTCGTTCGCCATCGATAATGGTGAAGCGGGCGCGCTCCCGGTCGGCGGCATCGTTGCGGACCGGTTGGGGGACGTTTTTAAACTTGAATTGCGGATCGCCCTCCGCGTTGCGCTCCATCAAGACTTTGACTTCTGCTCGTGCCACCAGGCCCGGCAAAAGGAGCAGGGCGGCGGTGGCCAGGGCTATGCGTATGGTCCTCATAAAATGCGGCGACTTTCTCTTTCGGTTGCGTCTGAACTGGTTCATTTCACCGAGGCGATGGCCAAAGTCAAGCCCGGTGAAGAAATGGCAAGACGGACGACTGTTTGTCAAATGGTCCGCCAAACGGAAAAGGCACGAGGACCATTTTACCTTTGGTCATGGAAGGGCTTGCCATCGGCGGCGGTGTAAACGTCCTCGGCCGCGTCGTGCAGAAAGTCCAACGCCGGGCTGGCTGACACCGCATTAGTCCAAGCGGCCTCCGATATGTCATCCGACTCTAGGACCAAGACAATCACGCGAACGCGGCTTTGCCCCGGAATGGGCAACGGTTCATCAAGCCGCAATTGATGATCGGCATCTACAATTCCGGTGGTCTCGATTGCCTTCATGTCCGCCAATATAATGGCCCTCAGATGGATCTAAATCAAGGCAGGATGCCTTTCGGAAAAACGATCAACCTCAGGGCCGACCGCCGACAATCGCCAGTGATCCGCGAAGAAAGGAACCCTTCCTATTGTTAATACTCGCGCTAGGAGGCGAGTTTTTTTAGCAGCAATTCCACGTAGGGGACATCGTCCGGCAAGGTCACCTTTGGATTGGGCGCGGGCAGGACGACGAGTTTGACGGGTTGGCCGATCAATTCGCAAGCGGCGGTATCGTCGGTCACCGGCAGCCCGCGCTCGCGCACCGCCGCCAAAGCGCGGCGGATGATGGGGACGCGAAAGGTCTGCGGCGTTTGCACGGCCCACAAGCGGGAGCGGTCGAGGTGCCGGGCCACATGAAGGCCGTCCTCCGAGAGCTTGATCGTGTCCGAGACGCGCTGGGCGGCGACCGCCGCGCCCTCCAGGCGGGCGGCGGCGATGGTCGCTTCGATCAATTCCAGGCTGGTGCAGGGACGGGCCGCATCCTGGATGGCCACGATCTCCGCTTGGGGCGAAAGAGCCTCCAAGCCGTTCCAGACGGAGTCCTGCCGTTCCTTGCCGCCCAAGGCGAACCGATAAGGTTTGTCAAAATGAAATTGCGCGGCCAATTCGGCAAAAGCGCCTTCTCGTCCGGCGCGCACGACTAAAATAATTTCGTCGATGCAGGCCGCCTGAGCAAAGCGTTCCCAAGTATGGGCGACGAGCGGACGCCCGCCCAGCGGCAGGAACAATTTGTCGGTCTGCCCTCCCATGCGGGTGCTTTGCCCTGCGGCGACGATAATGGCGGAAATCATGAGATTATTGGCTGCTTGTTTGTCTGCCGGAGGCCAATTGTTTGGCTAGACGCAGCGCGGCCCGCATACTCGAAGGCTCGGCTTTGCCCTGGCCCGCGATGTCATAAGCCGTGCCGTGGTCCGGCGAGGTGCGAATGAACGGCAAACCAAGGGTCCAATTGACGCCGCTCTCGAACGCGACCATTTTCATGGGAGCCAGGCCCTGGTCATGGTACATGGCCACCACGGCGTCGTAATCGCCACGATAGGCTTGATAAAACAGGGTGTCGGCCGGCAATGGGCCGACCACGTCAAGACCTTTTTGTCGCGCGGATTGCACTACCGGCCCAATGGTGGTGATCTCCTCGTCGCCAAACTCACCACCTTCGCCCGCGTGCGGGTTCAATCCGCAAACCGCCACGCGCTGCCGCGCCAAGCCCAAATCCCGACAGGCTTGCGCCGCCAGGGCGATGGCCCGTTCGATTTTTTCCGCCCGCAATTGCGCCGCCACCAGCTTCAAAGGCAGATGAGTCGTGGCCAAAGCGACGCGTAGCCAGCGCCCCCGGTCATCCTCACCCAAGAGCATCATGATGGTGCGTTCCGTGCCGGCCAATTGGGAGAGAAACTCCGTTTGGCCAACGAAGGCTTGGCCAGATTGGACCACAGCGTGTTTATTCAATGGAGCGGTGACCAACGCGTCCAACTCATGGCGCAAACAGCGGCGGGCTCCCTCCGTGAGCCAAGCCAGCGCGGCCGTGGCGGCTTCGGTCGCGCCGGGCCGCAAATCCGGCGGCAAGGGCGCGGGCATGGGGTTGAAGAAAAAAAAACGTCCCGCTGCCGAGTAATCCGTAAAAGGGCGCAAGGGGA
>Ga0182016_10004519_pt1 | contig 15344 bp, 14 predicted proteins | sample 712S2MmetaG_FD_120491 | JGI IMG/M metagenome (GOLD analysis project Ga0182016, IMG submission 120491) | Permafrost microbial communities from Stordalen Mire, Sweden - 712S2M metaG | ecosystem: Environmental > Terrestrial > Soil > Wetlands > Permafrost | place: Sweden: Stordalen | collected...
ATCGCTACCCGCCAAGGCACATGACTCCGCGGCCCCGCCTTCGCTCCTAAGTATCAGAATTTAAGCTGAAAAAGAATCCCACCTCTGCGTTTTTCGAGATTGGCCGGTTTACGGTCACAAGAATCTTCCGCAAACTCGCAACTTTTTGCGGCTTTTGCCTCAACGCTTTAGCGATTTCCGCCGATTTCGTCCAGACCCGCGCGCGTGGGGTGCCGGGCTAATCTGTAGGCCGGAGAGACCCCCATGATTCGCCGTTTCCTACTCGCCGCCGTCTGTCTGACCTCATCCTGGGCCGCTACCCCGCAGCTCACCACCATCCAGGACGTGCTCTACAAAGCCGATGGCACGCGCTTCAATGGCATCCTGACCATCAGTTGGAACAGTTTTCAGTCGGCCGATAGCGCCGATATCGTCACCCAAAGCCTCACCGTGAAAGTGCTCGCGGGGATTTTGCGAGTGCAACTCGTGCCCTCGCCCACTTCGCCGGCCGGCTATTACACAGTGGTGTACAACAGCGACGGACGCGTGCAGTTCCAGGAAACGTGGTCGGTGCCGGCGAGCTCCCAACCAGTGCGCGTCAGCGCGGTGCGCGTGAACAACCCGTCGGCCGGCCTGATCGCGCCCGGCGGCGAGATCAGCGGCGGCCCCATCACCGAGTCGCAAGTGACGGGGTTGACCGCCGACCTGGCGGCGCGCCCGCTGGAAGGACCCGCGTTTGCCACTGGCCGCGCGGCCGTCATCAACACGCTCGGTTCGCTCGACGCCGCCAGCGGCAGTCCTTCGGATTGTCTGCATGTCGATGGCTCTTCGGGCGCGTGCGGAAGTTCCGGCGGCACGAACGCGTCCTTCGTGGACGGCAATTCGCCGGCGGGCATCGTGGACGGCTCCAACACTACGTTCACGCTCTCCCAAACTCCCAGCCCCGCCACCAGCCTCGCGCTCTATCGCAACGGCATCCTGCAAAAAGTGACCCAGGACTACACGCTCAGCGGCAACACCGTCGTCTTCGTGACCGCCGATACTCCGCAGCCCGGCGACACTCTGCTCGCGTCCTATCGCCTGGCGGGAACCGGCGGCAGTACACAGTCCAACCCCGCACCGCAGGTGCTGTGCAGCGGAACGGGCGCGTCGACAACGGGGGTTTCCATGACCGCGATTGGCGCCTGCGCGATTCCTTCCGGCATCCTGCTCGCGGGCGATCGTGTCGAGATCCACTTCGACCTGGCGCATACCGGCACGGCGTCGGGGTTCACGTTCGAAGTGGATTGGGCGGCCACCCCGATTCTGAATCGGACGGGCGCCACGTCGGACGCTCTGGTATCGGGCCGCGCCGATGCGGCCGTGCTGCAATCCGGATCGCAGCTCAGTTCGCAATCGTGGGGCACTGTCCTACCGTTCAGCGCCACAGTCGCGCCATCCACTGACGCCTACGCTTCCGGAATCACGATCAATTTCCAGGGCATGCTGGCGAGAACCGGCGACACGCTGGCGCTGGCAAATTACAGTGTGATTCGCATACCGTGATTTCCGAGCCGCGCGCGTAAGCCAGCGGATTCGATAATTCACCAGCGGCTTCAGCAGAATACCGCAAGTCTTGAAAATGGGCTTGGCCCATTTCGCGTCCGGGACCGCTCCCTCACGGTCGCGGCTCGGTAAAAACGTCCGTTACCGAGCCGCGCGCGTAAGCAAGCGGTGCTATTTCGGGAATCTCTCCGGCGCTCTTACCGATTGCCAGCCCTCTCCACTCAGTCCCTTCAGGAACGCCACCAAATCCGCCTTCTGCCGGTCCGACAAGTGCAGCGGGCGGATATTGGCGTCGAGATTCCTATTGGGAATCCCGCCCCTGTTATAAAACTCCACCACTTCATCCAGCGTCTGTAAGCTCCCATCGTGCATGTAGGGCGCAGTGTGCTCCACTTCGCGCAGAGTGGGAATCTTGAACGCGCCCCAATCGCGCGCATCGTGCGTCACCGCGTAGCGTCCCACGTCCGGCTCCGGCTTATCGGCGCCGATGCCTTCGTTGGCATAAGCATTTGACGTGAAGTTCGATCCCTGATGGCACCGGTCGCACGATGCCTTATCGAAAAACACCGCCATCCCGCGCACCTGTTCGGCCGTCAGCGTCGCCCCATCCCCGCGCCTGTAGCGATCGTAAGGCGAATTGCCGGAAAGCACCGTTCGTTCGAAGCAGGCGATGGCCATCGTCACACGCTCGATGTCGATGCCGTCGTTCCCGAACGCTTTGGCGAACATGGCGCGATATCCGGATATACCGCCGAGCGTCGACACCACAGCCTGATGCGTGTTCCCCATCTCGAACGGACTCTCCATGGGGACAACCGCCTGCTCTTCGAGTGTCGTCGCGCGGCCGTCCCAGAACTGCGCCAACGAATACGCACGATTCAGGATGGTGGGCGCGCTACGTGTCCCCTTCTTCCCGCGAATTCCCGTCGACAATGCCGCGCCATCGGTGAATCCGTGCCCCGGATCGTGGCAGGTGGCGCAGGAGACCGTCCCATCCGCCGAAAGACGCTGGTCGAAGTAGAGGTAGCGGCCCAGGTCGGCCTTTTCCGGCGAATAGGGATTGTCGGCGGGCCAGACGAGCGGCGGAAGTCCGGCGGGCACGGCCGGCGGACGCTCCGCAGCCAGCGACAAAAGAACAAAGGCCGGCAGCGCACACGCTTCGGCCGCGATCTTGCGATTCATGCCCTGCTTCTACTTCGTCAAGCCCACCACATAAATGGCGTGGTAAGCGCCTACTGAAGCTTCCGTGCCATTCACTTCCACTATGTGGCCCATGTGCTCCGCGGCCGACGCCTTCGCGTCCACACCGCCGTCACGCCGCGGATCGTGCTCCTCCGGCATCAGCATGTACAACTCGCCGGATTTCGTCAGCAATCCGATGGGCTGGCCGTTCTGCACGCATTTCTGGCCGCAGGAACGATGCTTTTCGCCGTGCTTGCCGAGCTGCAGGTAGCACGAAAAATCGACAATCTCACCCACCACCGTAATCGGTTTGCCGGGTTCCGGTGTCTTGTTCACGCCCGCCGCGATGGTGGTCGCGGTCCACGGCTCCGCCGGCTTGCTGCCGATGGTGGCCGCCGGATGGTCCCAAGTGCCGGTGGTCACCGCCATTTCGGGATGCAGAATCTTCTCCTGCGCGTACAAGGCTAATGCTAAAAGGACCGCAATCGACGCTGCCAAGATCTTAGATTTCACGAATACCCTCCGTTCAGCAAGGGTATCACAACCGCCCGCGACCCAAAGTCACGGGTGGGTTACAGGTTGTACGAAATCGCGCCGTGCGCGGTCCAGTTCCGCCCGCGCGGCCGGCATGGCGGCGGCCGCGACTTCCAGGTGCTGAATGCCCTCGGCGCGCGTTCGCTTATCCTGCGCCAGAAACGAACCCAACAGATAGTGCGCCGGCATTGACGATGGATCGAGCCGCAGGGCCTCTCGAACCGAACGCGTACCCTCCGGATAGCGATGGAGCCTGTACTGCGCGAAAGCCATATCGCTCAGGATCACCGCCGTCGGCCGCGAAATCTCGCTCGCCCGCGCCAGTTCCTCGAGCGCCTGCTGGTAGCGCTTCAGGTAGATGTGCTCGGCCCCGAGATCGATCCAGGCTTCGGCGTATTCGGGCGAAAGCTGAGTAGCTTTTTCGAGCTTCTCGGCGGCCTTCTCGTGATCGCCTGCCAGCGAGAGCCTCTGCGCCGCCATGAATGCCTTGAACGCCTGTTTCGTGGGTGGGTGCAGCAGTTCCCACACGGAGACGCTGCCTGAGGCGGGTTTCGGATCCTCGCTCACCTCCACTTCGACCTCGATCGGTGGCTGCTGGGAGCGCACAGCAATCAGCTCTTCATGAATGGGCTTACCGGCAGCCAGAACGGTCAGACGATACTGCCCGTAGGGCACTTGGCGAAACTCGAATCGTCCATCGCCGCCGACGGTTGCCGATGCGATATTCGGACCGCCTCGCAAACCGGTCAGGGTCACTTCACCACGAAAATTGGCGGGAGCGCTCACGCGCAGCTCGCCTTTTAGCGAATCGGCCTCCGAACCCTGGCCCCAGGTGCTGCGGCTCATCGACAGCACCGACAGCGCTGCCAATACCCGTATGTGCTTGATTGACACAAGCCACCTCCGTCTAGATTTTGTTGTTGTTAGTTGGAATCGGCGGAGACACTCCGCCGCGAGGTACAGCAGTTACGTGGTCGGGGGGACGGGGCGACTAAGGGACTTCGAAGTTAATCGATCCCTTTATTTTGACGATGCAGTTCTTCTGCGAGAATGATAGCCTCGGCCAGTTCCCGGATGGGACGGCGCAGACGCCGGCTCTGGTTGCGGAGGCGCAGGTAAGCTTCTTCTTCGGTGATGTTATGGTTCTGCTGCAGGATTCCCTTGGCGCGCTCCATCAGCTTACGGGTTTCGAGCTCGCGCTTCATTTCCTGCGTTTCTTCCAGCAGCCGCGCGTTTTCTTCTTCCAACAGGTTCTTGGAAATCGTGACGCCGAGCTGTTCGCCGATGAAGATCAGGGTGCTGATCTCCTCGCTGCTATGATCGTGCGCGCTCCGATGATGAACGTTGATCACGCCGATCAATTCGCCGCCGCTCACAATCGGCACCGAGAGGAAAGCCTGATAGGTATCTTCCACTAACGTTTGGAATCGCTTGAAACGAGCGTCGCTGGCCGCATTCGAGGGCAGCGCGACAACCGACTTGTGCTCCGCCACCCACCCGGTGATGCCTTCGCCGATCTTGATGCGAAGGTTCCCTAGGTCGTTGGCATGCGGAACTTGCGAGGCGCGAAGGACGATTTCATTGGAACTGTGGTCAATCAGATAGACCAGGCACGCGTCACAATCCGAAGCCTGAACTGTCAAGCCGACCACTTCCCCCAACATCTCATCCATGGACAAGTTGGAGCTGACTATACTGCTCACGCGGTGGAATAACGAAACTTGGGATTCCGACATTACGCTGAGTGTCCTCGCTGCCATGTATTTACGCTACAGTCCAGGGGGCTTCGGCGTCCAATTGAATTTTTCTATTCGAGCCATCACAACAGTTCTGTAATCGTCTGTTTACTTTGATTTATCAGCTTCTTGCGGCGTGGTACCGGTACCGCCTTTGCGCCGCTGCACGGCCTGGCGCAGGAGGTACTCGATCTGCCCGTTGACGCTGCGCAATTCGTCCTGCGCCCAGGCTTCCAGATCGGCCCAAAGGGCGGGGTCGATGCGCATCAGGAAGGATTTACGTTCCGCCATGGGGTTCGGTGTGACCGCTCCCTCACGGTCGCGGCTCGGACCCAGCAATAGCCCGGTCGCTCTAAACTAGGGGAAACAAATACCGTAGCCGTCTCTCTGCGATTCGCAGACGCCGGAATCTGAAAAAATCAAGCGAAATAATCATCGGTCGGCTACACTTAATCAGCTTTTCTCACTCTGCGGGGGAATCCATGTTTTCACGCCGCTCGTTGTTTCAAGATACAGCGCTGCTTTCCGCATTGGCCGCGCTAGTCCGGGAAGAGGGCTTTGCGCAAGCTCCAGATCAAAGCCCGAAGGTCGCGGATTTTTGGGACGCCTATTTCGACGAAGCGCAACGCGATCCGAATCAAGTTTCCAGAGGCAGCACCGACAGCTCCTTAATCGAGCCGTCTAAGCGGGTCCAGTTAATTCAGGCGACCGATGACGGCCTGATCTACCCGGACGGCATAGACAACACGAAACTGCTGGCCGAGTCCGATGTTGTGGTCACGCTAAATCCCGCCCATTTCCGTCCAGCGCCGGACGATCACCGGGCAATCAGCAGGACCAAAGGTTGTCAGATTCGTCTGGACTGTATCCAGACGCGGCCGATTATGAATTTGCTGGCGCCCATGGCGTGGGCTGGTCTGGCAGCCTGGTCCCTCGACAAGACTACTTACACCAGCACCAAGGTCGTCAACTCGAGCGGGGCCGCCGTGATCGACCCGACAACCAAGCAGCAAAAGATATCCATGAAGGCGTCCGCACCGAGTCCGCCGGAACTCAAGGATCTCGATTTCAAAGACCCCAACGCTCCCAACGCCCCCCAACATAACCAGGTGGTACTTCCCGGCGGCAGCGGCCGGATGGCCTTGAATGTGAGAGGAGTGAGCACCAACCAGCGCCTTCAAACGGTGCTTGACAAGACGGTTTCATACTCGTCGATCATCGCCCCTTTCTTCGGTTTTGCGGCTCTGGCGCTCCCCGCGCTCAAAGTTTTCACCACCCTGCTGGGCGCAGTTTTTAACCACGAGACGGTGATCATGAACAGCATGCCGGTGCAGATACTGGCGACCCAGGACGCGTGGAAGGGTCCCCACGATTCGAGCGCGGTCAAGATCGTGGCCGGCGATTTTATCGCCGTGCCAATCAACCAGGCCGCAATTCTCAAAGACAGTATGGAAAAGCTCAGGATCGTCAACGGCTGGCTGGTGCATCAGGACAGCAGCAAGAATTTGCCTCCGGAACAGCGTGCACAGGACGCGCGAGTGCCGGCGATCACTTACATGTCAATCGCTCTGACGGTGCAAACTTTAGCCGACGCGCAGAAAGCCAAGGCCACAGGCGGTTAGTCCGGCGCCGCAGGTCACTTTTTCTTCGCGCTCTGGAAGGTAATCCGTTCGATCGACCATTCGCTCGGGGCCTTGGCCGCATTGGCGCCCCGCGTGGAATTGCCGTAGGCATCCAGCAGATCCTGGAGCGGGCTTCCCGCGGATCCGCGCAACTCTGCTCCCCGGGTGGATTGAACTCCGTCGAAGTCGAATATATTCGGATTTGGAATCGCTTCCAGGGACGAAATCAGAATATACGTGTCGGTGCCCCAAGGCTCGCCAATCTCCAGGTCATACGGCTGATCGAGCATGCGGATCAAAGGTGCCGCCGGCGCCGTGGGCCTCTCATCCTTTTCCGCTCTGGGCAAGTGATTGCCTTCGTTCCCGCTACCTAACCCGGGGAACAACAACGTGCCTTTTCCCTGCCGACTGATCGCAAACACATAGACCCAGCGGCGTGTGGCTGCAGGCTCTTTGTAACTTGGGTCAAGTTGGAGGAAGAGCTTATATTGCTCGCCCCCATAAAGAACGGCTGAACGCACATTGGAGTCGGAGCCGGGTTTGCGCAGAATCAGGCGATAGGGGAAAGCGGTCTGACCGGGCCGCCCGGAAAGAGTCAGCCAGGCGCGCACTTTGCCGATCCGAACGGCGTACTCCGTCAGCATACCCGCGACATCTTCCGGCTTGCCCTCTTCCCAATCGGTGCGATTGGGAAGAGGGCGAGGCGGGACGGCGGCGGGACGGTTGGTTTTCGCCGCGGCAGTCGAGACGCGCGAGGTTTCCCGCGAACCCAGGCCCGCATCCGCCTGTAGCCACGCATATTGAATGCCTGCGCCCATCAACCGGCCGTAAAGCCGGTAGTCGGCACTCGCGGAATCTGCGCCCTTCAGCCTCTGAATGCCTGGGTAGCGCGTGCCTTCACCCAGGGCGATAGCTGCGCTCATCGCGGCGTCGGGAGGCATCAGCACAAAAAATCGAGCGCCGGTTGTCAGTGCCTTTTTCACATCGCCGGCCGAAGGCGAAGCCCCGAGATCGAGAGTTTTCACACTGCCCGAGACATGATCGAGCATCCACCGGCCGGAAGTCCAGCGCAGAATGTCGCCGGGACTCTCCACCGTCGGGTCGTCTATCCAGTGGATCGAGGGGTCGTCGCGCAAAGGCGTCATGCGCTCCGCCATCTGGCGGATGGTTTCGATTGCCGCCGCCGGCGGCACGTAGACTCTCAGATTCGGTTCCTCCGGGGCGGCCCACTTGGTCACCTCGAAGCGATCTCCGGCAGCTACTGCCGTGCCTGCCGGGATGATTTTCGCGGCCGCCTCCGACAGCCCCAAAGAGCTGGTTACCACCAAGGTTGCCGGTTGGGACGCGGCTCCGCCGGGTATGCGCCGCAACTCTGCGCCTGCATAAAGGCCGATAGCCTCGCCGGCACGCAGCACCACTTCGCCGCCGCGAACCGCTCCGGCAATCACGCTGAACGGTTCCTGGCGGGCAGGTTCGCCGAGAAGGTCCTTTTCGCCGCGGCCCTTCCCGCCCAGAACGGGCGTTTGCGGCAGATTCGATGCCTGCATGTAATTCCACATGCGTTCGAAGATGCGATCCATGCTGGCGTGCGGGCCCTCTTCGCGGATGGCGCGCACCAATGCCATGGTCATTCCGCCGTGGGTCTCGTTCTTCTCACCTGGAAGTTCCAAGGCCTCCTGATTTTCCTGTGCCGCCGCGAGAGTGAGTACTCCCGCTTCTTCCGGGTTGATTTCCTTGCGGGTTGCCTTGTCGATAGGGGCTGGGTCATCGATCAGAGGCTCGCCAAAATCCGCGCCATAAGCGCCGCCGCGAACACCGGAGTTGGACCGCGATGTTCCGCGCAGGTCGGACGGCCCTCTGGTCAGCGAACCGCTGTGACAACTATCGGCGATGAAGGTGACAATTACACCCTTGCGGGCGGAATCCCAGAGGATCCGGGAGAGTTCCTTATCGCGAACGTCCACCGCACCCTGCCATTGGTCCGAGGCCACAATCGTCTGGTCGAACTCATTCCGCGTATTCGGGTTGGCCCTCTTGAGAGCGGCGTTGCGGATAAAATTCCCATGGCCCGAGTAATATACCAGGCGAAAATCTCCGCTCACCGCCGTCTCCACCAACTCCCGCCGGAGGGTTGCGAGGATCTCCTCCGCGGTGGTCCTTTCAGGTGTTATTAACTTCACGATGTCATTCGGCTGGAACCCGAAATCCGGGGCCAGGAGCAGGCCCTCGATCAGATTCACATCGTTGATAGCGCCTTTCAGATTTGGAAAAGTCCAGTGGCGCACATCTCCGCTGACGAGCGCCCTCCGAGATGGAGATTTCTTCGCGGGATCGGTGGAAACCTTGCCGTCGGCTGGATTGTACTGGTTGATTCCGATCAGGACCGCCCGCCGGGTCGCGCCGAAACCGGGCAAGGCAACCAGAAGCAGTATCACCGTAGCGCGTAGGCGATTCATCTCGCGTCTCCCTTGACGGCCACGCGCAGCGTGTAGTGTGCGGTGGGGTGTGCGACGACATAGACGCGATAGTCTCGCGCTCGCGGAATTCTGCCGCTCCAATGCCTTCCCCCGTCCGACCCGCTGCCGAAAGTAACCGGCTCCGCATTCATGAAACTGGGGGATTCGCTCACCATGAATTCCGCCCGATTGCCGGCGCTGCGCTCCCACGAGATCTCGACCGACAGGGTTTGCCCCTCGTCCGCATGGATCCCGTAGCTATCGTGAGCCTCGCCGCCCACAACTCCCTCCGCGGCCGCGGGAGTCCGCAATCGCTTTTGGGGAACGGAATCCTCCTGCGCCCCGGCAAAGATCGCCGCCGACAGTAACACCGCTGGAACCAGGCTGATTCGCATCCAGTTTTCTCTCCGATTACGGATTCGCCTTGGCCGCGAGGCTCTCCCGCAAGAGGTTCCACTGCGTCGCCGACCATTCGTAGTAGAAGGCGCCGCATCCCTGTTTCAAGCAGCCGCGCATCGCTAGCAGGCGGCTATCGGGCTTGAATTGCACTCCCATCTCCCCGCCTTCGAACTTCAGAGGCTCCATCGAGTAGCTGATGACGCCGGCGTCGCCGGGCCCCAGCGCCACCGTTCCACTGACCAGGTCTAGCACGACGTAGTATTCCACTCCTGTGCCCGCGCCGGGAAGCGAAATCATGCTGTATTGCCCAGTGAAATTCGCGGGGGCTTTCGCGGCCTCGATAATCGCGTCCCGCCATACCGTATTCTCTTGAAATTCCTTCTTCAGCACGGGCTGAGCCGGCGTCTCGATCTGGCGCGGCTTCACTCTGTACTGTTCAAACGCGGGGATCGGCTGGCTGGCCGCCGTGGCGGCGAAGGCCAGCACCACCAAAATCGCAAGCGCATAGCGACTCATTGAGGCTGAGTATGACATAAACAACTCGCCGCGACCCCTCTTAATTTGGAAGCAGGCCGAGTTTGCGCTTGAGGCGGGACTTGGCGGCGGTTTCGGACGAGACTGCTAGGCTGCTGGTCCAATCCTGGCGAGCGGCATCCTTTTGGCCTTCGACGAGCGCTGCGTCGCCGCGCAATTCCAGCAGGGACGGATTGGCGGGCGACAGCTTCAGCGACGCTTCCACCTGCGCTAATGCGTCCGCCGGCTGGTTGCGGGCCAGGTAGAGCCGCGCCAGAGCTTCGCGCGCTGCCACATAATCGGGCTGAACGGCGACGATGCCTTCGAATTGCAGAGTGGCTGCGGTGGCGCTGCCGCGCGACGCCAGCGATTCCGCGTAAGCCACCCACGAGGACATAAACTTAGGTTCCTGGGCCAGGTTGAGCTGCCACAACCGGTCGGCGCGGGCAAGATCGCCGCGCTGCGACCAGAGAAGGGCAAGGTTGTGCCGGGCGTTGGCATTACCGGGGTCGTCGGCGAGGGCTTTTTCGAACAGAGCCAGCGCTTTGGACTGGTGGTTCTGCGCACGCGCCACGGTGCCCATGACGTTCCAGATTTGCGATCGTTCCGGCCAGGCGCCGGAGGGACGGCGGCCGGAAGTTTCGGCTGCCTGACGAGCGGCGGCGAACCAGCGTCCGGCGCGATTGAGATCGCCCATGCGCTCATAGAGCAAGCCTAAGTTATAAGGAAGATACGAATACCCGGGCGCGATCGACATGGCGCGGACATAGAGACGGATGGCCTCGTCATAATTGCCGCGCTCGGTTTCGAGCAGCGCCAGATTATGCACGGGATAGGCCCAGTAAGGCGCGTATCGCATGGCGGACTGAAAGTTGACGGCGGCTTCCGCCAAGCCTTGGCCGGTGCGCGCGCTGCGCTCCAATAGAGCGATGCCCAACGCGTTGTAAGCGTAAGCGCGGTGGGGATCGATGGCAATGGATTCGGCGAGCAGCTTTTCGGCGCTGTCATACTGCGCCTCGAAAACCAGGGCGCGCCCGCGGCAGAACAAAGCGCGGCTGCGGTCGAAATCCGCCCCGGGATCGAGTAGCAGGGCCTCCTCGAAGTCGCTCGCGCAGCGCTCGAAATCGGCCTTGGTCTGGGGAATTTGCTCGCCCTCCAGATAGCGCGACATGATCTCCTGGCCGTGGTCGCTCAGGGCGATGTGCAACCGGCGGGCGCGCTCGAAAGCATCGTCCTTAGCGAAAGGGATGGCGGGGGCGGCGGCCGGCAGGCCAGCGCCGTACCTTAGTCGGTCACTTCAGAAGTTCACTAACGTATTGCCCGACCGCTTGCTCACGCGCGCGGCTCCGTTATGAGCCGCGGCCGCGAGGGAGCGGTCTTCCACAAATGCGAGACCGTATTTATGAAGCGCCGTACCTTAGCGGCTGAACCGATGCAGATTCAGGCAAATAGGCAGGCCGCTCCCGATTGGTAACGAGAAACGTTAGTACTCTATCGGAAACGCCCAGACGGAAGACTCCCCTCCCTGTCGGCGCATCCGGAAGTTGGCAGCGGACTCCAGCCTGACGGGCAGCCAACCCTGGATGCGAGACTGAAGGCCCCGTGTGGGAGATTACTCCTCGTGAACGCGCCGCGCTCCCGCGACGCTTAGGCGATTCCCCGCCGACGGTAGAAGCGCTCCAAGTTCGAGTCCGGCTAGAGCGAGCTTCGCTCGCTTGGACAAGCTGAAGCTCGTCCCACGTGCCCTACCCTGAACCCATAGATTACGAACGTGTTACAATTCGATGACGCCTGTGTGATTGGGTGCGAGTCGGAGGGCGATTCTCACAGGTGCAAAAACTACTTTTGAGAGTGTGCCTGTGTCGAAACAGTATCTTGGACATCTCTCCTCGCACGATCCTTTGCACACCTATCTGGCGCAGTCCGTGCTGCCGCAGATAGGCGCGGGAGTGCGCCACGGCTCCGCCGAGTTCCGCGTCTTCAGCATGAAAGACGACAAAGTATATCTCTACGAGGAGCGTAACAGCTGCGCCCAGGTGGTGGGCAAGTTCTTCATGAGCGGCTGCCATAATTCCGAAAATGGCATGGAGCGCATGCGCCGCGAGTTCGACAACCTGCAACTGCTGCGCGGGTACGGGCTGGCCGGCTATCCCCATCACGTCGTCCGTCCGCTAGGCACGAACGAGCAGCTCAATAGCATTCTGGTGGAGGAGTATGCGGAAGGCGTCCCGCTCGGCGCTTTCGTCACGGACGCGATTCACCAGGGGCAGTCGCAGCCGCTTTTCGAGAAGCTAACAGCCCTGGCGTACTTCTTCGCCACGCTGCACAACCGTACCGCCCTCGGGGAGCGGGTGGATTTCAATCAGGACTGCGCTTACCTCGACAAGCTGGTCCGCAAGCTCCACTCGAAGCGCATAATCGGGGCCTGGGACGTGGATGAATTATCCTGGCTGCGCGACCGCTGGCGGGAGAAACCCCGCATGTGGGAGGATAATCAGGTGCTCGTGCACGGCGACGCCACTCCCAGCAATCTGCTGTTCGGCCGCGGCCTCAGTGTGATCGCCATCGATCTGGAGCGGATGACGCGGGCCGACCGCGTTTTCGATCTCGGCCGGATCGCCGGAGAGCTGCAGCATTATTTCCTGGAGGCCACCGGGAGAACCGACCGCGCGGAGCCGTTCATCGGACATTTTCTGTGGGAGTATGCCTGCCACTTCCCCGACCGCGGCAGCGCATTCCGCTCCATCACCGCACGTTTGCCCTTCCAGATGGCCATCACTCTGTTGCGAATCGCGCGAAACTCATGGGTGAGCGTTCAGCAACGCAGACGGCTGGTGGAAGAAGCGAAAATCATATTGCATACACCATGAAAATTCGCGCCCTGCTCTTCGACGTCAACGGAACTTTAATCGATATCGAAACCGATGAATGGATGGAGGAGGCGTACCGCGCCATCTCGCACTTCCTTACCTATCAGGGAATCAGGATGAAGCGCGGCGAAGTCCGCGACCTTTATTTCCAGCTCATGAAGGAGCAGTTCGCCGCCAAAACCGAAAAATATCCCGAGTTCGACGTGGTAGCGGTCTGGCGGGAATTCTTACGCCGCCAGGCCACCGATTTCACCCGTTCTCTCAATCCGAAAAAGCTTCAGCAAATGCCGTTCTTCCTGGCGGAAGTGCAGCGCGGCATTTCGCGCAAACGTCTGGTGGCCTTTCCACAAATCCGCGAGATCCTGCCCGAGTTGAAGACGCAATATTCTCTGGCCATCGTTTCCGATGCCCAGACCGCTTATGCGATCCCCGAGCTCCATCGCGCCGGCCTGGCCGAGTTTTTCGACCCCATCGTCATCTCCGGCGACTACGGCTACCGCAAGCCCGACCCCCGGCTCTATCGAACCGCCCTGGAGAAGTTAGCCATCGGTCCGGAAGAAGCGGTCTTCATCGGCAACGACCCCTTCCGCGATGTTGAAGGGGCGCGGCAGGTGGGGATGAAGACCATATTATTCTGCCCCAATGGCAACCCTGGCTGCCCTCCGGAGAGGACGCCCGACTATTTTCTCCATCAATACGCCGACCTCCCGCGCGCCATCCAATTCCTCAGCGGCGAATAGCTACATCGCCAGCAAACCGGCCATCAGTTCGATTCCGTCCCAAAGATTCTGCACCCGCAGATTCTCGTTGAAGCTGTGCTGATTGTCGTCGTGATTGGCGATCGGCACCACGATCGCGCGCGTTCCCAAAGGACGCACGATGCTGGTGAGCGGCAAGCTCCCACCCATATTCGGCAGCTTCACGGTAGGACCGCGCACGCTCTCCGTCACGCGAATCACTTCCTGCGCGATCGGCAAGTCCATGGGAGTGCGCACTGCGTTATCGCCCCCGCGCACCGTTACCAGCGCCACCTTTTCGTGCGACCGGCGCATGTCGGCATCCGGTTCCTTGTCCACTACGAAGAATCCCTGTTTGCGAATGTGCTCGACCACGCGGCTGGTAGTCTCATGCGCGTCCATGCCCGGCACCAGGCGAATGTCGATGGATGCCGTCGCGGTAGCCGGGATCACGTTCGACGCTTGATTGCCCGTGCGCGAGCTCGCCATGCCGCGCACGTTCAGCGCCGGCTGGGTGACCAGCTCGTTGAGCTTGGCGCCGCCCCCTTCCGTCGATCCGAGCCAGAATTCGCGCATCAGCCCGCTGTCGATGTCGGGAGCCTCCGCGATGGCGCGCTTTTCGAGCGAGGTCAGTGGCGTGATGCCGTCGTAGAAATGGTCGATGGTGACCCGCCCCTGCGCGTTCTTCATGGACGCCAGCAGTTGCGCCAGCATCATCGCCGGATTCGGCGCCCAATTTCCGTAATGGCCGCTGTGCAGTTCGTAGCGCGGACCGTAGAGCGTGATGTCCAGGCCCGTGTCGCCGCGGGCGCCGAAGACGATCTGTTGCCGCCGCGTCTGGTACACCGGACCGTCGCACATCAGCCACAAGTCGCCCGCGAAGAGCTCCTTGTTCGCTGTCAGGATCTTTTCGAGATTCGCCGATCCCGCTTCTTCCTCGCCTTCGAATGCGAATTTGATGTTGGAGCGCGTCTGAATCCCCGCCGCGCGCATCGCATCGAGCGCGGTCAGCATGGCGACGATCGGAGCCTTGTCGTCTCCCGACCCGCGCGCGTAGATACGCCATTCCGGATCGAAAGGCTGGCCGGCCGCGGGCAGCGGAATCGATTTGCCGCCATCCTGTACGGGCTTGTCGCGCAGTACCGGTTCGAATGGCGGGCTCGCCCACTCCTTCGGGTCGAGCGGCTGGCCGTCATAGTGCGCGTAAAAGACGAGCGTGCGGGTCGCGCCGGGAGTGCGGATTTCGCCGAATACCACCGGGTTCGAGCCCGCGACACTCACCAGCTGCGCCGCGACGCCGCGCTTTTCGAGCATGTGCGCGATGGTCTCCGCATTGCGCTGGATGTTCTCGCGATCGCGCGCGATATTGGGGATGGCTAGCAGCGCGAAGAACTCGTCGACAATCGCCCGCTCATGCTGCTGCCGCCATTCCCTCGCGGCGCGCGCCGCCAGATTGTCCTGCGCCATCGCGGCCGCGGCAGCTACGCAAATTAACGTCAATACTCGCCTCATTCTTCCTCCACTCGGTAGTTCCGGAGAATATTTAGGGGCCACAGACGAACACCCCATGGCGCCAGCCGACGGCTCCGTGGCCTCCGCCACCTCCGTGCGCTCGGGTCTGGCCTTTGATTTGTTTTTCTCGGTGTCTTATAGTTTCCCCAGAGCAAAAAATCCAATATATTCTTGGTTTTTTGATCTTGCCACCCAAGCGCGGTGTAGCTTGGGTGGCTTCCCAACGCTCCAAACATTTGCTACCTCTTTTGTTGGAGCG
>Ga0182016_10004520_pt1 | contig 15342 bp, 16 predicted proteins | sample 712S2MmetaG_FD_120491 | JGI IMG/M metagenome (GOLD analysis project Ga0182016, IMG submission 120491) | Permafrost microbial communities from Stordalen Mire, Sweden - 712S2M metaG | ecosystem: Environmental > Terrestrial > Soil > Wetlands > Permafrost | place: Sweden: Stordalen | collected...
TCATCCTGCTGGCGCTTCTTCGTTCCGCCGCAGAGCAAAATGACAATCCGCTCTCCGTCTTTGCCGAAGTAAACCCTGTACCCCGGACCAAAGTCGATGCGGTACTCGAAGACCCCGCCCCCAACGCTCTTCACATTTGAGAGATTTCCAAGTCCTAATCGGTAAAGAGCAACAGTCACCTTCCGCGCTGCTTCCGAGTTCAGCCGGTCAAACCAATCGCCGAAGAGATTTTTTCCATCCCGCCCGAGATATTCCCGGATCTCGATCATTTATTAAATAGTAACATATATTTTACCTTCGTATAAGAGGTTATAGCTGAGAATTTACTGCGATTGCCTGCAGCAGCCACACCACAACTGAACGTTCGCCGGCAATCTTGGCTGTCGGCCAAAGAATATTAGCGAATCGGCATCGTGCTAAAGTGGTGCAACGAGGCAGCGCATGAAGCACAATAGCAAATTCACCGTCGTGATCGAACAAGACGAGGAAGGCCTTTTCGTGACTTCCTTTCCCGCCCTGCGCGGATGCCATACGCAAGCCAAAAGGCTCGATACGCTGATGAAGCGTGTACAGGCGGTCATCTCTTTGTGCCTTGATGAGGAGAAGTCTCCTCCCGTCGCGCTTGAACTGGTAGGCATACAGCAAGTCTCTGTATGACCCGTCTCCCACGCCCCAAGGGAAAAAAGAACTTGTCCGCACACTCGAACGAGCGGGTTTCTCGGTCGACCGCACCCGAGTTTTCCATGCCCAGCCCTCGCGGCGAGCGCCCCTACGCAACCCGGCAATTTGCCGTACAATAGAACGTGCAGCCTCAAGAGGGAATGCAATGCCCCAAACCCAAACAACCCGCGCCGCGCGCCTCGAAGCCCGCATTTCCCCAGACCTCAAGCGCCGCCTGGAATATGCTGCCTGCCTGCGCGGCGCCACGCTCACTGAGTTCGTGGTCCAAAGCGCACAGGAGGCCGCCGCGCGCACCATTCGCGAAAACGAAATTCTCACCCTGAGCGAGCGTGCGCGCGTAGCTTTTGCCAATCTTCTGCTCAACCCGCCCGCGCCAAACCGCAAGGCCATCGCTGCCGCCCGCCGCTACAAAGCCGCGTTTGCCAAGGACTAAGCCCGGAGCACCCAAATCCTGCTCTGGCCAAGTAAGAAGGTCCATGCGTGAAGATCGAACCCCTCGACAAGAAAGGCCACGACCGCTCAGCCTTCTCATGCGGCGTTTCCGCTCTAGATAATTACTTGCTGCGTCAGGCCTCGCAAGATATGGAGAAACACGTGGCCGTGGTCTACGTCGCGGTCGTTGAACCTCCAGTGATCGTTGGCTATTACACGCTTTCTCAGTTCAGCGTCGACTTGGTAGAGTTACTGGACGACTTGGCCAAGCGGCTACCGCGCTATCCAGTCGTCCCTGCAACGATGCTTGGCCGACTTGCAATCGCAAGCTCATTCCAAGGGCGGCGCCTCGGCAGAACCCTTCTCTTCGATGCCTTGCATCGTTCACTTGAGCAGAGTCTTCAAATTGCCTCAGCAGGTGTCATAGTCGACGCAAAGAACGAGAGCGCCGCGGCCTTCTATCGAAGATACGGGTTTGCATCCATCCTGGACTCAAACCAACGCTTCTTCCTGCCCATGAAGACCATCGAGCAAATGTTCTCGGCTTGAGGCGGATACGTGAATGTCTGGTATGCCCCATACCCACTCAACGTGATGTATGATGATTGATGCGTGATGTTCACCGCCGGAGGGCCCATGCGCACTACTCTTGCCATAGACGACGATGTTCTGGCCGCTGCGAAAGAAATGGCTGCTGCTGAGCGCAAATCCGTGGGCGAAGTGATTTCCGCGCTGGCAAGAAAGGCTATGACCCCAACACCCCCGAACCACGCGACGCGCAATGGCGTTCCTTTGCTCCCAATTCGGCCTGGAGCCTCGAGGGTGACCTCTGAGTTGGTCCGTCAGCTGCAGGAAGAATTGCAGTGATCCAAATGATCGAACCGGCACGTTACCTGCTGGATGTGAATGTCCTGATTGCGCTGATTGACCCGGCACATGTGCAACACGACCGGGCACACGATTGGTTTGCCACCCAGGGCAATCGAGGCTGGGCAACATGCCCCTTGACTGAAAACGGAGTCCTTCGGATTGTGGGGAATGTCCGATACCCTAACTCGCCTGGCCCGCCGGCAGCGGTGGCAAAGATCCTCTTGGGTCTCCTAAGTTTGGAAGGGCATGAGTTCTGGCCAGACGACATTTCCTTGTTCGACAAGCAAAGGGTCAACGCAGACAGGCTGCTCGACTCCGCACAGGTGACCGATGCTTACCTGGTAGCTTTAGCGTATGCACATGGCGGGCAATTAGCCACCTTCGACCGTCACATAGTGAGCGACGCGGTGGTCGGCGGATCGAAAGCGCTCCATCTGGTTGGCTGATGCCTGCTGCAGGCTTAGTACCGATTACGAAATTCAAAGAAGCCTTCTAAAAACGGTTCCGCTGCAAGCAGTAGATTGCGACAATCCTTGCCTCATTCAAATACTCAATTCCAACTCTCCGGAAAACCTAAACCTCCGTCTACACCTCTCATATGCAGGAGGGAAGACCGAAATGAAAACCATCCCTGCAATTGTTTGCTGTCTGGCTCTAAGCGGCATGGCAGCGGCACAGACCAAAGGTAAGCCGATGACCGACCAGCAGTTTCTCGACACAGCTGCCCAAACGGACATGCTGGAAGCCCATCTGGGTCAAATGGCAGCCGGCCATGCGGCGTCTCAAGATGTTAAAGATTACGCTCAAATGTTGGTCGCCGATCACACAGCGGACTATCAGCAACTCACAGCTCTGGCCGCAAAAGACGGCCTAACAGTTCCCACAGCTCTCGATGCCGCCCACAACCAGAAAATCGCCCCCTTTGAAAAGTTGCAAGGCGCGGCCTTTGACTCCAAATACAGTCACATGATGGTCGAGGGCCACACCGAGGCCATCGGCGTCTACACCAAAGAATCGTCCGACGCCGCAAACCCAGACGTGAAGGCCTACGCCAGCGCCACCCTTCCAACCCTGAACAAACACCTCGACGCCGCGAAGGGTCTCGCCAAAAAGCCGGCTGGAAAATAGCCTGCACCCTGGCTCAGCTCCAATAAGCCCCATCCTTCGCGCAAGGCGAAGGATGGGAGTCGATCCTCAGTGGCTTATTGCGAATACGTCCGGTCGTGGATTGATCCTGATAGAATTGCGCCACAATGCTTCGCCGATTTGCGCTCGTCTCTTTGCTATGGGCAGCTGTGTGCAGCTTTGCCTCCGCTGCTCCCGAGCAGTGGTTTCAGGTGACCAGCCCGCATTTCACAGTAATTACGAATTCGAACGACAAGCAGGCCCGTCACATTCTGGATCAGTTTGAGCGAATGCGGTGGATGTTCCAGACGCTGTTTCCCAGGACAAGAGTGGACCCGGCGCTGCCCATCGTTGCAGTCGCAGTGCGTAACGAAAAGGACTTTGAGCAGTTCGAGCCCTCGTCGTACATGGCCAGGGGGTCGCTGAATCTGGCTGGCTTTTTTCTTAGAACGGCGGATAGGAACTACATCCTGATTCGGCTGAATACCGAAGACGAGCACCCGTTCTCCACGATTTACCACGAATACACGCACCTGCAATTCAGCGACTCCATGGACTGGATGCCGCTGTGGCTGAATGAGGGGTTCGCCGAATTTGTGCAGAATACAGAGATTCGCAACAAAGATGTTCTGCTGGGCGAACCAAGCAAGGACGACATCCTCTATCTGCGCCAGACCAGCCTGCTGCCGCTGACCACGCTCTTCAAGGTAGACCATGACTCGCCCTACTATCACAACGAACAGAAGGGCTCAGTTTTTTATGCCGAAGCCTGGGCGCTTACTCATTATCTGGAGGTAACCGATCGCGAAAACGGCACGCACCGGATTCCGGATTACGTGGCGCTCATGCGGCAGCACCAAGACTCCGTGACAGCGGCGCAAACAGCTTTTGGGGACCTCAAAAAGCTGCAGGCGGAACTGGAAGCCTACATACGAGACGCCAGGTATAAGCAGTTCGTCCTTTCCAGCGCAGCGGCGCCTATCGACGAATCGTTGTATAGAAGCGCGTCGATTTCCCAAACGCAAGCAGATGCAATTCGTGCAGATTTTCTGGTGAATGTGCAGCGGACACAGGACGCGCGCAGGCTATTGGACGCCGTGCTCAAGGCCGATCCTGACAATGCCCAGGCGCACGAAACCATGGGTTACCTCGCCTATCGCGATGGAGACTTTGGCGGTGCGAGCAAGTGGTATGAGCAAGCTGTGAAACTGAATTCGCAGAGCTTCCTGGCGAACTATTATTTTGCGATGATGGCGATGCGCGACGGAGACTCCTCGAATAAACCTGAAGTTGAATCGAGCCTGCGCGCGGCGATCAAACTAAACCCCTACTTTGCGCCGGCATACGACCAGCTAGCCGGCCTGTTGGCGATGCGCCACGAAAATCTCGATGAAGCGCACATGTTGAATCTGCAAGCCATTGAACTCGATCCAGGGAACATCGCCTACCGCATGAATGCTGCGATGGTTCTGATGACGATGGACCGATACGACGACGCTGCCACGGTGCTGCGCAACTCGGAGAAGATCACCACCACCGCAACCGAGGCAGGCTTGCTGCAAAGCAGATTAAAGGAGATCGAGCGGATGCAGGCAGTGGGGGCTCACCCGAACAGCACGATTACCGTGCCGCCCACGGGCCAGGCGGACACCGAAACGGTAAACACGGTGGTCGACATTATTCCGAAGCATCCAACAGAGCCGCTGACCGGACCGAAGCACACGGTGGTTGGAGTGATTCACGCAGTACAGTGCAGTTATCCGGCGGTGATTGAATTTCAGATCGACGGGGGCAAGAAGCCGGTTTCGGTTTATTCGAATAACTACATGAAGATCGATTTGACGGTGTTGGGTTTTACGCCCAGTGGCGATATGAATCCCTGCAAAGACTTTGAGGGGATGAAGGCACGCGTGCAGTATGCGGAGAGCTCAGACAAGACGGTCGACGGTCAGGTCATTGCAGTGGAACTGCGAAAATGATCGTTGAAAGCGCAAAGGCCGGATTCCACACTCGGATCTGGAAGCGGATATCGGGCGGCTTTGTCCCGCGTGCAGGAGAGGTTCGACCCCGTCAGCTAGCGCATTGAACAGCGATGAGGGCTGGGCTGGCCCATCTATTTGCAAGGCGGCGAGAAGGGGCGCGTGAAGTGTCACAGTATTGTGCTTGCGCCGGGAGCATGGGCTGGCGGGTTAAGCGAGCGAATCCGCTTCGGCGATCGAACTATAACCCTGAGCCCCCCAAAATCTGCTTGCCTACCGGATAAAATGCCAGAGCTGCCAGATGCCGAAGGCCCCGAATGCGACCGTGGCTTCGAGGGTTAATGCCACCACCAAGCCCTTGATGCAATTACCTCTCTCTTCTGCTTTTTTGGAAGGGTGATCGATCTCCACGACCAAAGACCGCCTTTGAAGTTGGTAAGGCGCCCATCCTGGTCCAGGGAGAATGTCCCGGAGCATGAAGGGTTGAGTTAACTCGATCTCGATTTGATTCAGGACTTGGCTTGCCACGTGAAATCCTCACTAAGAGTGAATTGCCGAACACCGGCGAATGAAACTGGGCCCGAACTCACAAACTTAGAATCGGACGATTCATTTTGCGTTGTCTCTTCCTGTGAAAGATGTGCTGTAAGTCACATTTTTTGGGGAAAATCTTCAGCTGCTTGTCAACTTCTAATCTTTGCTGCCGACATCGCTCTCGCTATTCACCAACCGGATCACTTTGTGCCTCTAGAATCCTTGTTGGAGGGCAACACACAATGAATCTCACAGGCAACACGATCCTCATAACAGGCGGCGGTTCCGGCATTGGCCGCGGCCTTGCCGAAGAGTTCCATAAGCTTGGCAACCAGGTCATCATTGCCGGACGCCGCAAGAGCGCCCTTGAAGAAACCATCGCGGCAAATCCCGGCATGAAGTCGGTGCAACTCGATATAGAAAGCCCAGCCGCAATTCGCTCCTTCGCTGCGCAGGTGACGTCCGACTTTCCTTCCCTCAACGTGCTTATCAACAATGCCGGCATCATGCGCGCGGAAAAGCTTCTGTCGCAGCAGCCGGACCTGGTCGACGCGGAGGCCATTGTGACAACTAACCTGCTCGGTCCCATCCGCCTGACCGCGGCTTTGCTTGCGCATCTTGAAAAACAGCCGCACGCCGTCCTCATGGATGTTTCTTCGGGCCTGGCATTTATGCCGCTCGCGCTGACGCCGACTTATTGCGCGACCAAGGCTGCGATCCATTCGTATACGCAGTCGCTGCGGTATCAACTGCGGGGAACGCACATTGAGGTTCTGGAACTCGTGCCCCCATATGTGGCAACGGACCTGATGAGCGGGAAGTCCGATCCGCGAGCGATGCCGCTGGACAAGTTCATTGCCGAGGTGATGGAGATTCTGAGAACGCAACCCACTCCTGCCGAGATCTGCGTTGAAAGCGTGAAGGGATTGCGGTTCGCGGCGGAGTCGGGGAAGTATGACACCATTTTTCACGGGCTGAACGCGGCAATGGCGGATATTCACTGAGCGCTCCGCCTGATGTTTCCCATGTTGGAGCTTGTACCTCCCAGGTCTCATGAGCGAGACCCGGGGCACCCGGCGCCGACAGCTCTCAGCTCGCGAGGGTCGGTGCTGCGCTTGCGAAAGACTACCTTCAATTCGCGGCGCCAGTGCTCACTCAGGGCTACTAACTCCCACTCCACCTGCGGGGAAAAATAGCGCAGCACAGGCTCATTCGCGGGATGAATGCGGAGGGCCGGAGCAGCGAGGAGAAGGCGCGGCGGGAGCTCTGAGACTTCCGCCCCCGGAAAGTAACCCTGCCTCTCGAAGGCGGACAAGGGTCGGCCGCCGCCATTGCCCACCAACGGGTGACGATCGGCGTTGAGGGCACGGACCCTGATCCAGTAGTCCAGCGCTTGCAGAGGCAGATGAAGGTCTTCGTCCGCCTTGAGCTCAATGACTGCCAGGCGGCCGTTCCGGTCCAGGGTGAGCAAGTCGAGCATGCCGCGGTCGCCTGTTGAGAGAGCAGGCACCTGCGAGTAAATCAAATCTCCTCTTAGCCCAGGAAGCAGCTCCGCGATCTCCGCACGAAGACGAGATTCAAGCCAGCGCTCAGGCTGCATGCGATAGAGCGGGTCGGTGTGGGAACCATCGGGCTGCCTGCTGCGGAACAGGCGGGCAAGAAGCTCGCGACACATAGCCTCGTTTTCATCCGTGAGCGGAGTCTCATTGGCTCCTGCTCCGAATGTAAGCTCATCTTCGCGGGAGAAGCTCTTGGACGCAAACCCATGACGGACGCGCGCAAACTCCAACCCATGGAGGTGGAGGCCGACCTCGCTGGCCGAAGTTGCACGGATTTCCACGCGCTCGCGAGACATTAAAGGAGCCAGATCCAGCAAACGGCCAACGCCAGCCTGGCAGCGCTCGATAGCAGCGTCACTGGAAAACGCGTGAACGAGCCGCGCATCCAGGTTGCCGGTGTCGCGAAAATCAACTGGCTCCAGTTCTTCGCTGCGCTCGTCCAGCGTGAAAAGCTGGAAGTCCGCTGCGCCATGATTCAGCCAGGCCATTCGCTCCGCGGTAGTACGCCAGGCGCCGATGGGAAGGACCACCTTCAATCCGCCAAAGTTTCGCCGCGCATCGCTTCTTTTGCGGCAATGGTCGAGCCAGAGAATGCCAAGAGTGAGAATGCCGTCGACCATGGCTCCAGACTCGGATTCGCTTACGCCGATCACCGCATCGGCAGCCGTGCCTTTGAGCAGGCGCCCACGCACATAACCAGGCCCAAAGCTGTGCTCCAGGTCCATGGCGGAACGCATTCCATCGACCTTCGATCCAAGAAAGCGGCGGGTCAATGCCCGCTCCAGCAGGCGCTGATAATTGCGCCGCGATGCATCGCGGGCGGTCGGGGTACGGCGGTCGCTGGTCGGCACCAGCTCAAGCGCCTGCGGCTTGGGCGCGCCCATGCGCCGGGTCATCAAACGCAAACAATGCGCGCGCTGCTTTAAGTCGACCACGGTGCGAATCAGGTTTCGCTCATCGCTCCAAAGCTGGAAAAGGCAGCGCCCATGCTGATCGCTCACCGCGTAGCGAGCCGAGCGCATGTCGAACAGAACACGGCCATCCTCCAGTACGGCTGCCGCTGGGTGGTCAGTCAAATACTCTTCAATGCATTCCGCCAGCTTGGTTGCGGTTGGGCCTGCTTCACCGTCCGACACCGCGGCGCTACCAGCTCTGCCGCGCGCGCAGGCTGGTAACGTGCGCAGTGTGGTGGCGCGAATGCCAGTCGTAAAGCGCCAACACCTTGGCCAGATTTTGCCGGCCTGTTTCAGGATGCTCAAAGCCCTTTTGAAAATCTTCGTCGGAGAGGGATTCCAGCAAGCCTACCCAGCGCCCGTGCAGCGACTCGACCAGCGCGAGAGATACGTCGACGGGGAGCCAGCGGCTGTCTGGCAGGTTGGCCCAGGCCACTTCGTCATAGGGCTTGATGGTCGGCCAGTCTTCCGTGAGTGCCAGCTTGAACCGGATGTAGCAGTTGGCGTGGCTGTCCGCCACATGATGCACCACCTGGCGCACGGTCCAGCCTTCAGGCCTGTAGGGTGTATCCAGTTGGGAGTCGGAGAGGCCGTTAACAGCGGCGCGGAGACGCTCAGGAAGCAGCCGCAGCGTTTGAATATGCGCGGCGCGAATGCCCGCGAGGCTGCTGGCCGGCGGGCTGAAGCGTCCGATGGGATAGCGAAGATCGTCCTGATCAGGCATGGCTCGAACTTTAACAGCTTTGGCGCTGCAAGTCCGTGCCCGGGATGAGGAAAAAGTGCAGCCCGGCCCTGGGGATTGTGCCACTTTGGGCCGGGTTTCGTTTTAGGCGTGCGCGTGGTGATGATGGTGGTGGTGGCGATGGTGATGGCCGGCGGCGAACGCTGGAGCGGCAAACACCATCAGAAGCAGGGCAGCTGCGAGAATCTTTTTCATGGCACGAATGTAGCACGGCGTCGTTTGCTGTGGAAGAGGATTCCATTAAGCGCATCAAGAGATGCACGGGGTAGGGCGCAGAAGCACCATGCCGCGCACGAATCGGCGTAGACTGAGAGTACGATGACCAATCCGTCTGCTTCCCCCAACCCTGGCCACAAGCGTTTTTTCTTTGAGAAATTTGGCATTACCGAGCGCCTGCTGGAGCGCTGCCTGGGTGAGGCTTTAGCCGCCGGGGGAGACTACGCCGACCTGTATTTTGAATCGGTTACAGCCACTTCGCTGGGCGTGGATGAGCAGATTGTGAAATCCGCCAGCCAGGGAACCAGCGCCGGCTGCGGCATCCGCGTGCTCTCCGGCGAGCGCACCGGATACGCGTACACCGACAATCTGAGCCCCGAGCGCCTGCTCCACGCCGCGCGTACCGCCGCCCTCATTGCCTCCGGCCCCGCCAAGCAAACCGTGCAGGGATTTGTCGAAGCTCCCGTGGCCGATCTCTACCCAGTCCCGCTGGGCGGATTCGACCTCGACCTCGCCGCCCGCCTTGAACTCATTCTCCGCGCCGACCGCGCCGCACGTGCCTTCGATCCCCGCATCGTCCAGGTCCGCGCCGGCTACTCCGAAGAGCTCCGCCGGATCCTCATCGCTGCTTCCGATGGCGCGTTCGCCAGCGACACCCAGCCGCTTTGCCGCCTCAATGTATTCGTAATCGCCAAAGAAGACGCGACCACGACCAAGGGTTCCGCAGGCGGCGGCGGCCGCGCAGGACTCGATCAGTTCGTCGGCTCCAAAAGCCCTGAGAGCCTCGCCAGCGAGGCTGCGCGCTGTGCCATCCTCCAGCTAGGCGCCGTAGCCGCGCCCGCTGGCGAAATGGAAGTGGTGCTCGGACCCGGCTGGCCTGGAATTCTGCTCCATGAAGCTGTAGGCCACGGCCTCGAGGCCGACTTCAACCGCAAGAAGACCTCCGCGTTTGCCGGCCTCATCGGCCAATCCGTCGCCAGTTCAAAAGTCACGGTCGTAGACAACGGAACCATCACCGGCCGTCGCGGCTCTCTCAACGTGGACGACGAAGGCTCCGCCACCCAGGAAACCACTCTCATTGAAAACGGAATTCTCCGCGGCTATCTCACTGACAAGCTCTCCGCCCGCCTCACCGGAGCCGCCAACACGGGCTCCGGCCGCCGCGAAAGCTACCAGTCGATCCCCATGCCCCGCATGACCAACACCTACATGCTGGCCGGCGACGACGAGCCCGAAGACATTCTTCGCAGCGTCAAGCGCGGCCTCTATGCGGTAAATTTCGGAGGGGGCCAAGTCGACATCACCAACGGCAAATTCGTCTTTTCCGCCTCTGAAGCCTATCTGATCGAGGACGGCAAGATCACAGCGCCCGTCCGCGACGCCACGCTAATCGGCAACGGCCCCGAAGCCTTGAAATACGTCTCCATGGTCGGCCACGACCTCAAGTTAGACGAAGGCATTGGCACTTGTGGCAAAGACGGCCAGAGTGTCCCCGTAGGCGTTGGCATGCCCACCATCAAGCTGGACAAAATGACGGTGGGGGGGACGGGAAGATAAGCAAGTTTCATTGCCCCTTCCGATGCTGCGCTTCGCCGAAGCAACAAAATCAAAGGTCGAGTTGCGTCTGATCGCTGCCTGAGAAATCACGCTGGACAAATCGACGGTTCGGGGAACCGGAAGCGAGGCGTTCGCGGTTTTTCGAGCGACAGCCAGCCCCGACAGACTCAGTAGTAATCCGCGCAGCTCATGTAATACCCGCACTCCGTGCAAACGAGCTTGCAACTATGTCCGCTGAGCCGATGCCCGCAGTTGGGGCAAATCTGGCAATGGTGATCCACTGGCTCTTCTGCCTGCTCAGACGCACCGGAATGTGAAACTTCTGTTTCAAAACCAGCGTCGAATGCGTGGGGCCGCTGCGGCAACATGCTGGACAGATTAGCATAGGAACAGTGGCAGCCTGCTTTGTTGAAACTCCGCAGCTGCCAGTCGCATCAACTCGACTCTGTGGGTCCGCCTTGTCTTCCCCGTGGCGGCGCGCCCAATAAGAGTCCTAATCCAATCAACATCCGAGATCCGGATCTCCCCAAGGAGGGACAATGGCAAGCAAGGCAAGTGCAGTTTGGACAGGTTCACTGAAAGAAGGCAAAGGCACCATCTCCACCGCGACGGGCGTCCTGAGCAACGCAAACTACTCGTTCGCCACCCGTTTTGAAGGCGCCGATTCGGGCACAACTCCCGAGGAGCTCATCGCCGCGGCCCACGCCAGCTGCTTTTCCATGGCTTTGGGCGCGCAGTTGGGTGGCGCAGGCCTCACGCCGGACAAAATCGAAACCCACGCAGCCGTCACCCTCGCCAAGACCGACGCGGGCTTTGCAATCACCAAGATCGCGTTGACCACCACGGCCAGCGTTCCCGGCGCAACCCAGGAAGCCTTCGACAAGGCCGCCGCGGACGCCAAGGCCGGCTGCCCTATCAGCAAGCTCTTCGCCAACAACACGGAGATTGAGCTCGACGCCAAGCTGGTTTAAGCCAACACCACTATCGTTTCTTCTCAGGTGAACACAGGGGCCGGTACCCGACAAGGGCCGGCCTTGCTGAATTTGCGCGCCGGTTTATATGCAAACTCGCGAATAGAGCGGCCTTCCGGGCACGAAATGCGCTATCCTTCCGACGACCCCAATTTTCGGTTGAAAGCGAGTTCGAACGTTGGGACGCTCTTTTCTGATCGCCCTTGTTTTGACTGTTTCTCTTTCTGCCCAGAGCCCGCTAAATACCATGACCGAAATGGTGGTTCAGCTCCAAGGCCACGACGCGCCAGCGGGCAGCTTTGCAGCCAAGCCGAGGACATTGTTTCGTGCGGGAAACCAGTTTTGCCGCACCGAAGAGGAGCCAGACCCGGAACACGGCATCCACGGTTTGTTGATTGTCAATGAGCCCGATGCCTGGCTTGTGAACCTGGAAACCAAGTCGGTCCAGCACATGGTCGATCCTGGCCCCACTTTCAACTGCCGGATGCCGATCTTCGCAGCTTTGCCATCCTCGGCACCTGAAGATGAAGCCAAGCAGATCAATGCGCTGGAGTTTGGCTACGAACTCGAGTTTTTTAAGAGCAAAGGTGCGACAGGACAACCAGGCGGGGTGCAACAAGGCCAGCAGACCACCGCCTACAAGCTGCGAATCGGAGATTCCACGCTAGCCCTTTTCACCTACGGGACACCCGAGCGGCCTTTGGCCGCAGCCTGGCTACGTGGCGACAAAAATGAGATTTTCTGGTACAGCGGATACGGGCAGGTGGACTTCGACTCCAAGCTCTTTGCTAAACCGGTAAATGTAAAGATCGAGGACGCAAAGCACTGACAGCAAGGCTGCAATCCCCATTCGGCAGGTCACCGAAAATTCCTGCATTATTATTTGACACAGTTCCTTGCATTTGCGAGACTCAGAGATGCTGCCAGTTCAGCAAAAGTGCTGAACTTGTTTACCGTGCCGAAGTGGCGGAATTGGCAGACGCGCGTGGTTCAGGTCCACGTACTCGCAAGGGTGTGGGGGTTCGAGTCCCTTCTTCGGCACCAAATCTTTTAGAATCAGTAACTTAGAGCGGACCGTGAGGTCCGTTTTACTATTTTGGGCCTCTCGCTGGCATCTGCTGGCAGCCGCTGGCACTCGCTGGCGGCCCCTAATTCCAGTCCATTAACGCTTCCATCTCAACCATAGGAAGAGGCATGGACAGCCGCTGCTGATCTCAGCATCCATCATTTCATCAAGGCCTTCCGGCAAACGGAGGGACAGACGCCTCATGCGCATGTGATCTATCGTCGTCTGGGCCATGCTCTTGAGTTGCTGCTTCGAAGAAATGCGCGGGTGGATCAGGTCTCGGAAGATACAGGTTTCTCCTCTCCCTCGCACTTCGTCAGCACCTTTCGAAAGCATATGGGTGCTACGCCCGGCGCACTGCGGGATGCAGCATTGTTTCGGCATTAGCGACATTCAGAATTTGCAAGAGTCGCTATTTCTTGATACCGCTGAGACGCGCTGAGCACTTAGTCTTCCCTCAGAGGAGGTTCTTCATGGTCATTGCGAAGTGGATTGTCGCATTCGTCGCTTTGTACTGCTTCGGCGGATTTGTTGCAGATGCCATTGTTCCGTCAACATCGAAGCAACATCTTTGGAACCCGAGGTGGCCGCCTCACGCGAAGTTTCACAACGGCCAGACGATGCTAATGGGCATCTTTGCCGGCTCCATTTCGCTGTTCGTCTTGTTCTACTTTCGGCCCCTCACGCTTCCGCTCTTGCTCCTCGCGGCGGCAGTCTCGTCTATGTACTGGTTGTCGATGGTATTCTCACCGCTGTTTCCCGGAACCGCCTGGTATGATCCCGAGTTCAAAGATGAAACGAAACGTCCGTTCGGATTTAGTCCGCAGCAGCTCTTGACGTATGTACTCTGCTTGCTTCTGATAGTTGCGGTTATCCTGGCCGTCCGGTCGGTTTAACACCTATGGGAAAGCAGGGTATGTTCGCCAACGGCAGTGCTCCACGTACGCTTGCCGATCTCGAACCCCGCGGACTTTCCGCGAATTTCCGAACTTGAAAGGGCACCTAAGATGACTACCCTGAACGGTCGAACCGCCGACCATCCGATCGATCCGATGTTCCTGGCGCGCTGGTCTCCACGCGCCTTTACGGAAGAGCCTATCAGCGAACGGGATCTCTTCACCATGCTCGAAGCCGCTAGGTGGGCGGCCTCTTCGTACAATTCGCAACCGTGGAGATTTGTTTATGCGCGTCGAGACACCCCGCATTGGGAAAAGTTCTTGGATTTGCTGGTGCCGTTCAACAGGAGCTGGGCAAAAGACGCTTCTGCGCTGGTGATTGTGGTCTCAAACTCCACGATGCGGCGGCCAGGCTCCGACAGTGAAGTACCTTCTCCCACACACTCCTTCGATGCTGGCACCGCATCTGGATATTTCGCTCTGCAGGCTTCGATGATGGGCTGGTGTGTGCATGGGATGGTCGGGTTCGATAAAGAGCGTGCCTTTACAGAACTTGACGTCCCGAGGGGCTACAGAGTCGAGGCAGCCTTCGCCGTTGGTCGTCTCGGAGATCGCGCGAAACTGCCGGAGGCGCTTCAAGCGAGAGAACATCCGAGTGGTCGCCTGCCGATCGCCGAACTAGCGTTTGAAGGTTCCTTCAAACGCTGATTGAAACCGGCAAATCAGCCAGGCTGAAACGGCGACCGCGAAGAGGGCAAGAAGACGCGCAGAATTCCGGCACGGTTAAACGCTATGGATACCTCTTACACAGCACAGGTTGCACGGGTCGTCGAGCTGTTGCGAGGAAAGTGGACGGTTCAAATACTAGCCAAACATATTTGAAATTTGCCTCCGCCGGTCGTCCGTCCGATGATCTTGTTGTCAGGACGAGAACACAGGAGGGCGACCGGTGGAGACATTCACAAGACTGTTTGGCAGCCTGCTGCTCTTTGTATATCACTGTTTTGACCGGGTGGTGGTCAACGGTTATTTGAGCGGACTGTCCCGTCCGGGGCAGGTGGCGTATTTCTTTCACAACGTGGTCGGCGAACCGGTGATCGGCAAGGAGGTGCTGTCGCGGCGGACCAACGAATATCAGGCGTGGGTGGAGGCTTTTGCCCGCAACCACGGTACTGCCATCGAATGGGCTGAGCCGAAGGTGCGCAAGGAGGATTATGTGCGTCCCGCCCTTCGCCGCATGGAGCGGGCCGGGCGGCACGGTGTCTACTTCATTCTGAAAAGCATGGAGCAGGGCCAGACATTCCGCTCCACGGTTCCCCGCTTTGCCGCCGACGATCCGAACTACCGCATTCTGGCTCGCCAGCGCAGCCGTTTCACGCATTATTACTTCTACATCCGCGACGAAACGCTGGGGCCGATGGTGATGCGCGTGGCCTCGTTCTTTCCCTTTCAAACCACTTACTATCTCAACGGCCATAACTTCATCGAGAAGGAGTTAGTCCGCGAGAAGGTCGGCTTTCGCAAGAACGACAACGCCTTTCTATCGGTCTCCGATCCGCAGGCGTTGCAAGCAGCCGCGGACCGCTTTACCTCCGAGGCGATCCGCAAGCGGCTCGAGTACTGGACGCTTATCCTGGGGCCGAAGTTCTCCAAGCGCGAGCGGGCGGCGATGAACCTGCGCCGCTTCTATGCCGTCAGCCAGATCGAATACTGCCGCAACTTCATCTTCAAGCGCAACTTCCCCATCCACAAGATCTTCGA
>Ga0182016_10004525_pt1 | contig 15328 bp, 9 predicted proteins | sample 712S2MmetaG_FD_120491 | JGI IMG/M metagenome (GOLD analysis project Ga0182016, IMG submission 120491) | Permafrost microbial communities from Stordalen Mire, Sweden - 712S2M metaG | ecosystem: Environmental > Terrestrial > Soil > Wetlands > Permafrost | place: Sweden: Stordalen | collected...
AATCCCTTTACAACGCCCTGCAGGTTACTTACAACCACCGCATCAGCAAGGGGCTTACCGCGCTGGTGTCTTACACCTACTCCAAGTTCCTCGATAACGTTGAGGGCAACAACGGCTGGTCCTACAACGGAGCTGCCAACTGGGCTGCCGTCGCAAACTACTACAACATCGCCGGTGAAAAGAGCGTTGACGCGGGCGATATTCCGCAGGCGCTGGTGGCCAGTTACAGTTATCGGCTGCCCATCGGCCGCGGCAAAGCTGTGGGCTCGGGAATGGGCCGCCTGGCGGATGCCGTGGTTGGCGGCTGGGAACTTTCAGGAATCGCAAGCTTCAAGGGCGGAATTCCACTGAGCGTTTTCGGAAACCAGTGGAACTCCTACGGCGGCGATCCGAGGCCTGATATCGTCGGCAATCCAAAACCGGCACATCAAAAAATAAGCAGCACTGTGGCCAACTCCTGGGCCAACAGCAGTGCATTCGCCTATGCGCCCTATGGCAGTTTCGGAACTGCTTCCCGCTACCTCTCAAATCTGCGCGGACCCCATTACACCAACTGGGATAGCGCTCTTGAGAAGAACTGGGAAATTCGAGAGTCGATGAGGGCTCAATTCCGCTTTGAGACTTTCAACTCCTTCAACCATCCAAACTTCTATGCCCCGGGACCTGGGAATATGAGTCTGTATAGCCCCGGTAGTTTCGGGCTCATCACCACAGCATTCCCTGGCAGAGTCGTCCAGTTCGCAGGGAAATTCTATTGGTAGATCGCTCGTGAAAACTTGCTTCAACTTACTGTTGCTGATTCTGCTGGTCAGGCCCTATGCGGGGCTTGGCCAGCAGCCATCGGCGCCAGGTTTCGATTCGCTGGTAGCTGCGGCCGAAAAGGCTCAGGCCGCCAACGATTACGCCACGGCTGCGGCCGACTTGAGCAGGGCTGTAAAGCTGCATCCGGAGATACCGGAGCTGTGGGCGAACCTTGGACTCATGCAGCACGAAATTTCAGATACGAGCGGCGCAATCATGAGCTTTCAAAAAGCACTGCACATCAATCCGTCGCTCTACGTGCCAAATCTGTTTCTCGGCATCGATTACCAGCATTCGGGCAAATCAGAAGAAGCAATTCCATATCTAACCAAGGCTGAGAAGATCAATCCCACCGATCCGCAAGCTCCACTCGCACTGGGCCGTGCCTACGTTCGGGTCGACAAATTCAACGCGGCAGCAAAGGAACTCAATCGCGCAATTACGCTGGACTCGAAGCTCGGAGCGGCGTGGTTCACGCTCGGCATCGCCCGCCTCGATCAGGTTGAGAGCGACGCATACCTGATGTCTTCCGTGGATAAGGCTTCGCCCTTTGCAGGAGCGCTCTACGCAGAATCGCTCGAAAAGCAGGCACGATTCGGAGAAGCCGTAACCCTCTTGAAGACTCTGCTCAATTCTGACCCGCAGCCTCCGTGCATCCGCTCTGAACTTGGTTTCGCGCTGATCCGCGAGCACGACGCAGACGGCGCAGCTTCAGCCTTTGCCGATGAGCGCACCCGTCACCCCGGATGCGGCCTGGCGCTGCTCGGCCAGGCTCGCCTCGCCATCGAAAAGGGCGATACCGAACAGGCCCTCAAGACTCTCGGCGAGCTCTGGAAACGTGATCATGGGTTCTTCGCTGCCAATGTTGCGGTTCTCCTTGAAGGCATGCCCGAGTCGCAATCCTCGGCCTTCCTCAACAATGTCGCAGCCGTAGACAATTCCACATTGCCTGCCGACGCGCGCGATGCCCTGCTTGCCGCATTCAACCAACCGGGCTTCACAACCCCTCAGGCCGCCGTCGATGACGCGTCGGCCAAATCAACTGAAACATCACCGGTTCGTACCGCCGAAGACTACTATGCGGCCGGCCAATTCGAGGCGTGCAAAAACAAAATCGACGCCGGGCAAAAGCCGATCGGGTCCGGAGCAAAGCCGATCGACGCCGCACATCTCCGTCTGCTGGCCGCCTGCGCTTTCTCAACGGGCGACAATCGCACAGCATCTGAAGCGGCAACCGAACTTCGTACGCTTGATCCGCATTCCATCGAGGGGCTCTACTGGTCGATCCAGGCCAACGAGCGCCTCGCCTTTCAGTCGCTGGCTCATTTTCAACAACTCGAGCCTGACTCGGCCCGGAGTCACGTACTTCTCGGCAACATCTATCACCAGCTCGAGCGGTACGACGACGCGCAGATCGAATATCAGAAGGCTCTCGCGCTCGCCCCATCCGATCCCGCCGCGGCACTCGGCCTGGCCACATCGTATCTCGACAACTACAACTCCAAAGGCGCAATCGCTCTCGCGCAAGACGCGTTGGCTCGCAATCCAGACGATCCAGAATGGAACCTGCTTATGGGCGAGGCTCTCATCGACCAGCGGCAGTTCGCCGATGCCGAGCTGCATCTTAAGAAAAGCCTCAATGTCAAACCGCAAATGCTGCCCGGCATCCATGCGCTCATGGGCAAGGCCTACGCAGAAACCGGCGATACCAAACTGGCGATTGAAGAGTTGAAGCTGGGCGAGTCGAGTGACACCGACGGATCCCTTGAGTATTTGCTCGCCCGTCTCTACCGGCAGACTGGCGACACCAAAGACGCAATAGAAGCTCTCAACCGGATGAAGCTCATTAAACAGCAGCGCGAGGCTCGCGGAGTCAAACGGGTCGAAGATCCCGACCTGTCTCCCGTTGAGGCAGTCGCGTCGCAGGTTTCCACACCTTAGCTGCACAACTTATTTCGTTCATCCCGCAAATGCAGCTCATGCACCGAAACAAATACGGGAGTTATCATGCGCTTCATCCGCCCTTTTACTGTCATTCTTGTGCTCTTTCTCGCTGCCTTTGCACTTAAAGCGCAGCAATCTGCGAGTCAACGGTCCGCAGTTTTATCGCTTCCCAATGGCGTCGAGGTGCAGGCGGGCGATGTGCACGAGCGCGTCACCGCTCTGCGCAACGACGTTCTCCGCGTCCGCATCTGGCGCGGAGAAAACCCTCCTGAAGATGCGTCGTGGGCCGTGCTTGCTGAAGCGCGTCAAGCCTCGGCAGCCGTCACTCCGGCAGGCGGTGCGAGCTTCCGTACGCCTGCACTCACCGTTGTCATCGACCCCGCCACGCTTGAGCTCACCGTTCGCGACTCCAACGGAAACATCGTCAGCCAGGATGCGCGGCCGGTTCGCTTTGACGGCGACGAGTTCCGCATTTCAAAAGCCATGCCCATCGACGAGCACTACTTCGGCCTTGGCGACAAAACCGGACCGCTCGATCGCCGCAACGAGGCCTTCACCCTCTGGAACACCGACGCATATCGCTTTCAGGAGTCGACCGATCCGCTCTACAAAGCCATTCCATATTTCATGACATATCGCGCCGGCCGCGCCGCGGGCGTATTGCTCGATAACACCTGGCGCTCCAGCTTCGACTTCGGCAAAGAACTGCCCGACGCCTACAGTTTTGGCAGCGTGAACGGGCCCATCGACTACTACACCTTCGTGGGGCCCACGCCCAAACAAGTCGTCGAAACGTACGCCTGGCTCACCGGCATGCCGCCATTGCCGCCGCTCTGGTCGCTCGGCTTTCAGCAGTCGCGCTACAGCTACATGTCGCAAGCGCGCGTTCTGGCGATCGCCAATCGCCTTCGCGCCGACCATATCCCTGTTGATGCTATCTATCTCGACATTGATTACCAGGATCACAACCGCCCCTTCTCTGTGAACACTAAAGCGTTCCCCGATTTGAAAGCGTTGATGGCAACGCTCAAGGCCGAGCAGTTTCACGCCGTCATGATCACCGACCTGCACATCGCCAACTATCCCGAGCCAACCTACCCGCCCTACGATACGGGCCTCGCCGGCGACAACTTCGTCAAGAATCCAGACGGCTCAATCTACTCCGGCAAAGTGTGGCCGGGCCCCAGCGTCTTTCCTGACTTCACGCGCCAGCAAACCCGCGCCTGGTGGGGCACACTCTATCGCGATTTCAAGCACGACGGCGCCGACGGCTTCTGGAACGACATGAACGAGCCATCGGTCTTCAATACGCCCACGGCTACCATGCCGGTCGGCGTGGTTCACCGCATCGACGAGCCGGGCTTTACTCCGCGCACCGCAACCCACGCCGAGATTCACAACGTTTACGGCATGGAAAACTCGCGCGCCACATACGACGGGCTCGTCGCCATCGATCCCAACACGCGCCCCTTTGTGCTCACCCGCGCTACTTATGCGGGCGGGCAGCGTTACGCAGCGACCTGGACCGGCGACAATTCAAGCAGCTGGAACCACCTGCGCATGACCACGCCGATGATCGAGAATCTGGGCCTGAGCGGTTTTGCTTTCACGGGCGCGGACGTGGGCGGCTACGCCGGCTCACCCTCAATGGATCTGCTAACGCGCTGGTTTGAGGTGGGCGCATTCCAGCCCATCGACCGCGATCACACTGAGAAGGGCACGGCCGACCAGGAACCATGGGTCGGAGGTCCTGCGCAGGAGGCCATTCGCCGCCATTTCATTGAAACCCGCTACCAGCTAATGCCCTATCTCTACACCCTCGCCGACCAGGCCTCGCGCACCGGCCTGCCGCTGGTTCGCCCACTCTTTTTTGAGTTCCCCAACGCCGCTTCAGACGGCCACCCCATCGATCTCGACAATGGCGCGACCGGTGAATTCATGCTCGGCCCTGACTTGCTGGTCGCGCCTTCGCCCTACCCCGAAGAGCCCGACGCTTACTCGGTCGAGCTTCCCACTCCGCTCTGGTATGACTTCTGGACCGGCGAGCGAGTCAAGCTTCCGCCGCCCGATCCGCCCGTTCCGGGCGCGCCCGACCGCACCGTCACTTATTCCATCAGTGTCGCGCCAAAACTTGCCGATCTTCCGGTCTTCGTACGCGCCGGCGCCATCGTGCCCATGGAGCCACTGGTTGAGAGCACCACCGAAACGCCCAAAGGCCCCCTCACTCTTCGCATCTATGCCGGAGACAAAGGCGCGGCTGGAGCCAACTGCGCGGGCGAGCTTTATCTGGACGATGGAAAGAGCTTCGACTTCAAGAAGGACGCCTACCTGCGCATGAGCTTCACTTGCCAGGTGGCGAACGATGGCCTGCACCTGACCATCGGCGCGCACCAGGGCTCATATCCTGCATGGTGGAAGGAAATCCGCGCCGAGGTTTATGGATGGAAGCCGGAGAAGGGAACCGTCCTCGTCAACTCGAAGCCGGTTGCGCTCTCTCGCGAGGCACATGGATTCGCATTCACCGTCGCCGACGACGGAAAGGGAATTGAAGCAACGGTTCAATAGCGCCGGCCTCCAGGCCGGTTGTACCGCCGGTCTCCTGACCGGCGGTAGCGTAGGTCTCCAGACCCACGCCTTCACCCAAGATGCCACCAGGCGATCCCAAAGAGATCGCCCGGCTCACATCTCCACTTTGTTTTCAGCTTCTACGGGTTAGCTGTCCCAATCACTTCAAGCCGCACGTTTGCGATGCCGGTTTTCAGCGTGCCAAGCTCCCGGGCCGCCGCGTAGGAGAGATCTACCACGTGGTCCCCTGGCAACTCGCCGCGGTCCGTCACCCTCACCACCACCGACCGGGAGGTGTCGAGGTCCACCACCCTCACAACAGTGCCGAAGGGCAGCGACTTATGGGCGCAGGTCATGGCCATCATGTTGAACCGCTCCCCGCTAGCCGTCTTGCGTCCGTTCAGCACCTTGCCATACCAGGTGGCTATTCCCCTCAGCGCGCTGAATGCGCGAACCGGCTTTTTCGCCGGCGCGGTCACAATCCTTGATTCAACATTTGCTGGTGCGGTTGGGGGAAGGGTTACGGCAGGGCGGGCAAGCGGCGTATATGCCTGCACCGTCAACGTCGAGTCGGCAAAGAAAACGGCGGCCACTGAGAGGGATATTAATGCTCCCGTCACCCAGAACCATGCCGATCGTTTGTCGTTCAGAGTACGCGATTTCTGTCGTTCAACCATCCGCCCATTTTACTAAACTGGACCTCAAAACTCCGGTATTCAGCAAGAGTCTTTACGGTAAATAATTGAAAATAAGGCGAATAAATAGCACATTTTTCGGTGCGTTTTGCGGCTCAACAGGCCCTGAGACGGCAAATAGGTCCCCGGGCGGCATCGGCTTCCACACCCTGTTTACGCGCTGGTTTCCACCCCAGCGCTTTTGCCCGGTCCGTAATCCGCCCCGTGATACAGTGTTTGCAAGGTTCACACCTCTCGCTCCGGGCCCCGTTTTTCCGTCCAAAGGTCCGGTAATCTCGACCGGATATCTGACATGCAGGTCAGTGCAGCTCCCTTTTATGTCTTCCTCGCCGCAGTGTGTCTACTCTACTGGGTGTCGGCTGGCTCTCGGCGTCTCAGGCTCGGGCTGCTGGCGTTAGCTAACCTGTTCTTTCTGGCGCACTTCAGCCTGGTTTACCTCGCGCTTCCGTTCTGCGCCGCCACTGACTTCCTCATCGGCCTCGGGCTCGGCCGTTTCGAGCGCCCAGCCACTCGCAGACTTCTCTTATTTATCTCGCTCGCTGTCAACGTCGGCGTCCTGGCCAGCCTCAAAATGCTTCCTCTCCTAACCGGATCACGCTGGCAGTGGCTCTTCCCGCTGAGTCTATCGTTCTATTGTTTTCAATCGCTTACATACACCATCGACCTTTATCTCGGTGAGATGCAGCCCACCCGCAGTCTGCTCACCTACATCTCCGGCGCGCTCTTTTTTCCATCCATGACCGCCGGGCCCATCCCGCGCATGAAGAACCTGCTCCCGCAGCTTGCCCGCCCCTTCACTCTCACCACCGAAGCGGCCGGCCAGGCCCTGCTGCTCATCGGCATCGGCCTGGTCAAAAAACTCCTCATCGCCGATTTCCTGGCCAACAACCTGGTCAACCGTGTCTTTGACACCCCGGCACTCTACTCCAGCTCCGAAATCCTCGTCGCCGTCTACGGCTACGCGCTCCAGCTTTTCTTTGACTTTTCGGGCTACACCGACATCGCCCGCGGCGCGGCCATACTGCTCGGCATCGATCTGCCCGAAAACTTCCGCCGCCCCTACCTCGCGGCGAACGTCGCCGAGTTCTGGCGTCGCTGGCACATCTCTTTTTCAGAGTGGCTGCGCGACTACCTCTTCGACTTCTTTCCCAAGCGACGCAAGTATCCCGTTGCGTCATACAGCTACGCCTTTGTGCTCACTTTTGTCATCGGCGGACTGTGGCACGGCATCTCGTGGAACTTCCTTATCTGGGGCGCGCTTCACGGCCTGGCGCTGGGCCTGGTTTTTGCGTGGAAACGCAGCCGCGCGGTTCCTTCCCCGGCAATCTGGGCCAAGGTTCTCGGCGGCATCGTTACATTCAATTTTGTCTGCTTTACCTGGATTTTCTTCCGTGCCTCGACCCTCGACAACGCGCTCGCCATTCTGCGCGGCCTGGGCGAGCTCACCTGGTCGCTCGGCAATATCACGCCCGCGTTCGCCGCGGTGCTGGTAATCGCCGCCATATTCCACTCACTGCCTGAAAGCTGGTTCCAATCCTCTTCCGCCCTCGTCGCCCGCATGCCCTTCTGGGCGCAGGGGCTGGCCGTGGCTGCGCTCATCCTCGTCATTCAAACGCTGGCGGGCCGCGGCTCCGCTCCTTTTGTTTATGGCAATTTTTAACCTTTCCGAGCAGCCAATCGCCGACGCGCCAGCCTCCGGTCCGGCTGGCTCACCTGCGCCTGCGTCAAAGCCGCACGGCAGCCGCTTTCCATTCAAGACCGCGCTCGTTATCGCCGTTGTGGCTGCGCTGCTCATCGGCTGGCGGCTCAAGGTCGACCCCGGCAAGGGCCTCGATCCGGCCATCATCACCGACGCATTCAGCATCCGCTGGCCCAGGCGTCCAGCTCCGCCCGTCCCGGTGCCGCCGCGGATTGAGGCTTCAAAACTGCCCGCATCCAGTCCCGTCTTCGTCGACGACTCCAACAACCTCGACTCATTTTTTGCCAGCCTTTACAAGCTAGAGCAGGGCCAGGACGGCGTAGTTACCATCCTCCACTACGGCGACTCGCCCACCACCGCCGATCTCATCACCGGCGACATTCGCGCCCAGATGCAGGCGCGCTTTGGCGATGCCGGCCGCGGGTACACGCTGGTTGCCAAGCCATGGGCCTGGTACGGCCACCGCGGGGTCGAAATGACGAGTTCCGGTTGGAAGATCCGCACCGGGGTGGGTCTGATCCGCGAAGGCATCTACGGGCTGGGCGGCGCTGCCTTTGAGGGCAAGCCGGGAGCATGGAGCAGCTTTCGCATCACCGAATCGGCGCAATCTGCCGTCAATATCGAGTACCTCGCCCATCCCGGCGCCGGTTCGTTCATTGTCTCGGCCGATAACAATCAAATCGCTTCTCAGTCCACCGCGGCCGACACGCAATCCGCGGCATTTCTCAGCGCCGCCATTCCTCCCGGAACCAAAGTCGTCTCCATTCAGCCCTTCGCCGGCGATGTCACTCTCTTCGGCGTCGACTTCCGCCGCGGTCAAAAGGGCCTGCTCTACGACAGCCTTGGCCTCAATGGCGCAACCACCAGTGTGCTGGCCCGGGTGATGCAACCGGAGATCTGGAAGCAGGAGCTCGACCATGCCGGTCCGGCGCTCGTAATCGTCAACTACGGTTCGAACGAAAGCAGCTTCGGCAAGTTCGTCCACACTCAATACGCCAACGAGCTGCGTCGCGCCATCGCGCGCATCCGCCAACTCGAGCCTGGCGCGTCCATCCTCATCATGAGCCCCATGGACCGCGGCGAGCGTACCGGACTCGACGAGATCGAGACCATGGAGACGATCCCCGAGATTGTGGCCATTCAGCGCCAGGTTGCAGCAGAAACGCACTGCGCGTTCTTTTCGACTTACGACGCCATGGGCTCAAGCGGCACTATGGCGCGCTGGTACACTGCATCGCCGCGACTGGTTACCGCCGACCTGTTGCATCCAACTCCACAGGGCGCAACCATTGTGGCCGGGCTTTTCCTCGGTCAACTCTCCCTGCGCTATGATCGGTGGAAGATGCAACACGGAATCGCGGTGCCTGCCGCCCCAGCAGCGCCTGCTGCCAAACCCGCCACAATCAATGCCGCATTGAATGCGGCGGCCGCCAGCCGTACCCGTGGCAAGAAGGCCGGTACGAAGTGAGCGCAGGTTTCTCCAGGGCAATCAAGCTTGTTGTGGCGCTCGCTGCGCTTATGGCGATTGCGGCCGTTTCGCCGGCTCAAAGCACTGCGCCGGCGCACGCAAAAACGCACACCACTCCCGCAACCAGGCACGCGGCCACCACAACCTCAAAATCCCGCACCACGCATTCGGCCCATTCCGCCGCAACCCGCGCACACCACCGCACGGCTGTTCACTATTACGTGCAGCGCGTCAATCCGGCCCGCCGCGCCGAAATGGTTGACGAGATCACAGACCGGCTCAAAAAGCCCGAAGACCACGCCATTGCCTTCAGCACGGCGCTCGATGGTTTCTTCGCCGATCTCGCCGCGTACCAGGACTCGCGCAAAGATAGCGCTGCCCCCACCAGCACTGTCCGCGTGCTGCAATGGGGCGACTCGCATACCGCAGCCGACATGTTTACCGGCGAGGCGCGCCGCGTCTTCCAGAGTCAGTTCGGTGATGGCGGCATCGGGTTTGCCTACGCCGGCCATCCCTTTGCCGGGTACCGCATCTTCGGCTCGCACCACGGGCAATCCGCCGGCTGGAAGACCCAGGGCACGCACTTTCTGGCTCTCGGCGATGGCGAACTTGGAATGGGTGGCATCAGCATCACGGCCACGCGCACCGGAGAGTGGATTTCGCTCGATGCCAGCTGCACCAGCCTCGATCTCGAGTTCCTTGCCCAGCCTGGCGGCGGCAGCCTGAGCTTTACCGACAACGGCGGCGACCCGGTGCAGGTTGACACCGCAGCCGACGCAATCGGCCCCGGCTCGTTCCACTACACGTGCCCGGCCGGCGATCACCATTTCCTGCTCACTAAAGCCGACAGCTTGCCCGTCACACTGCTTGGCTGGGTTGCCACGCAGCCCGGCGTCACCTGGGAGGCGATCGGTATCAACGGCGCGGAGGCTCCGCTCATTCTGCGCTGGGACCAGAAGCTGTTCGCCCAATACATCAAAGACAATTCACCCGCGCTTGTCGTGCTGGCCTACGGCACCAACGAGGCCGCCAGCAAAGATTGGGACGAAGAGAGCTACCGCACCGCCTTCGCCAACATCATCGACACCATTCACAGTTATGTGCCTGAGTCGTCCATCCTGGTGCTTGGCCCGGCCGATCGCTCCACCATGCAGCGCCATGCCTGGCGCACCTTTGACGGCACCGACAGAATTGTTGAAGCCCAGCGTACCGTTTGCCGCACGCACGGCTGCGCGTATTGGGATTGGCAGCAGCGCATGGGCGGCGACGGTTCAATGCAGCAGTGGGCCTACGCCGGTTGGGCGCAACCTGACCATACGCACTTTACAGGCGACGGATATCGCGCCCTCGCCGACGCACTGATGGCTGACCTGATGGCCAGTTATCAGGCCTATGAAGAAAGCAACTCGCCCACCACCCAGACAGCCGTAAAGGGAGAGAAAGATGGAAGTGCAAACACGAATCCTTAAGGTTCTGAACACCATCACCAAGAAAGAAGTCGGGGCGGGGAAGGACGTCGGGCCGGCCCCCGAGGATTCGCTTTTCGTATCAGGCCTGCTCGATTCATTTGCGCTCACTGACTTCGTGGCCGGTCTCGAAGAGGAGTTCGGCATCTCCATTCCCGACTCCGATCTCTCGGCGCGCAAGTTCGATACGCTCAACAAGGTAACGGCCTACGTATCGGCCAGGTTAGGCTGATCGATGTCTTTTCTCAACGCCTTCGGTTCCCACCTGCCAGACCGCCGCGTCAGCAACGCCGAGATCTCCGCGCTGGTTGGCACAACACCCGAGTGGATTCTCGATGTCTCGGGCATTGAAGAGCGCCGCTACGCCGCTGACTCCGACACCGTCGCTTCACTCGGCCTGCTTGCCGCGCAAAACTGCCTGGCGAATGCTGGAAAAACAGCTGCCGATCTCGGCATGATCCTGGTTGCTTCGGGCTCCGCGCCACGATTCAGCCCCGGCCCGGCCAGCCAGATTGCAAACGGCCTCGGCCTCGCTGCCACTCCCGCGTACGATATTCCCGTTGCCTCATGCGGCTCGCTGATCGGCCTCGCGCTCGCCGCCGAACTCGCGCCAAGGTTCGGGCCAATCCTCGTCATCGGCGCCGAAATTATGTCGCGCTGCATCGAGCTCACACCCGAAACCAAAGACACCTCAATCCTGTTCGGCGACGGCGCAGGCGCATGCCTGGTCGACGCCAACTCCGGCTTCGCGCGCATTGCAGACTCGATTCTTTCCACCGACGGCGCGTCGGCCGAGATTCTCAAGATCGAAAACGGCCGCATCGCCATGGAAGGCCGCAGCGTGATCCTGCAGGCCGTGCGCAAAATTCCGCGCGTGCTGAACGATCTGCTCGCGCGCAACCAACTCGCCGCGTCCGATCCGATTGAATGGATCATGCACCAGGCCAACCTCAACCTGATTGAGCGCGTCGCCCTTTCCATCAAGGTTCCCAAAGAGCGCTTCTTCGTGAACGTGGCTCGCTACGGCAACACATCGTCTGCATCACTGCTGATCGCCGCCGACGAGTGGCGCGGAGCCAATCCAGGCGAGCTCGCGGGGCCGCTGGTCTTTACAGCTTTTGGCGCGGGACTCAACTGGGGCGCGCTGCTGGCGCTGCCGGCCTGACTTCGAGCCATTTTGCCGCGGCACAGCAATTGACCGCAGGTGCAGCCCTCGCGCAGTGAGCTGGCGCATTGACATAATCTGCATTGCCTCGTAGGATGATCCGCGATTATCAATCGAGGCCATCATGAAATTTATCAGTAAGGCCGGCATTCGTTCGGTCGGGTGCACTTCTTTCATTCTCTTAGGATTAGCTGCATTTTCAGGCCACGCCGCCCTCTGGGGCCAAACCTACCCAACCCAGATCGGCACTGAGGCTTCAGACCGGCCCACTGGCTTTATTGACGCCTTCAAAGACCAGGGCAGACTTACGGTAGACAGCGCCGGAAACCCCGTGCCTACCGATGCCAGCGGCAACCCGCTGTCCGACGGCACCGTGGTTGTCTTCGACGACCGCCCCACCTTTGCCTGGGCGCCCCCCATCGACGATCCGTCTGAAGACCAGCCAAACATGAGCGGCCTGTATACCTTGTCGTTTACGGGGCAGGCCGTCCTGTCCAACGTCGCCGGCAATCCCATGCTCACCTTCAGTAATCAGACCTATGACGCGGCCACCAACACCACCACCGTAAACGTGTTGATGCCCGGTGGCCCCACGTATGCCGACGGCCCGGCCCTCATGGTGATCAGCTTTACGAATACTCAGTTGACTGCCACCAGCGGCACCAATACAGGCTTCGCCAACCTCCAGGTCATCCGGCCGGGCTTCACGCTGGCAGAGGCCGCCAACCCAACGCAGGTTTACGATCCCGCATTTTTAGCCGCGTATGGCCCTTTTGCCTATATCCGTTTCATGGGCTGGCTGGGAACCAACCAGAATCCCTACATTGCCACAACCTGCGCCTCCGCGGCGCCGGCCTGCTCCACGGTGAACACTCCCACCATCGGCTGGACCCAGCGCAGCCTTCCTACCGACTTTTATCAGGGGGTCGGCGCCAGCGTCTCCACCAGCAACCCCAACCTGAATACCGGCGGCTGGGGCATCTCCTGGGAATACGTCATCTTATTGGCCAATGCCACCAACAAAGACATTTGGGTCAACGTACCCATCAACGCCACGGGCTCGTCCGATCAATACGATCCCACCTATGTCGCCTCGCCAGACACAACCAGCTACGTCTACAACCTGGCCATGCTGCTCAAAAACGGTGACGCATTCACCGGCAACGTGGGCTTGAATCCCGGCTTGCACATTTATATCGAGCACAGCAACGAGGTGTGGAATTCAGGCTTCATGCAATATGGCTGGAACGAGAACGCAGCCGACGCTGAGGTGGCAGCCGCCCCAGGTAAAGTCTCGGTGCTGAATAACGACGGAGACACCAACAGCAACGACTGGGCCGACCGCCGTCACATCAAGCGGCTCTACGAAATCGCAAATATCTTTGAGTCGGTCTTTGGGTCTGGTTCTTTTGGAACCACCATCCGCCCCGTATACGCATGGTGGCAGCTGGACGAAGGCTCGAGCTCCGGCGCAGCCAATGCCCTGGCGTGGTTCAAAACCAACTACGGCGCGCCGGCCAACTACTTTTACGCCATGGCCCAGGGTGACTATTTCTCCCCAACGAATTGGTCCACAGACACCACCATCGCCGACGTTCTTACAGACATGACGGCGAACAGCAACGCCAGCGTGGGTCTGGTCACCAATAACCTGGCCACTGCAACCCAGTATGGCCTCAAACTGGCTGCCTACGAGGGCGGACCGGGCAACACCAACGGCGGCGCCAACTCCACCACCAACCTCGGGGTGCAAATCCTCGCCAACCGCGATCCCGGCATGGATACGCTGGTTCAAACCCACATCCGCAACAACTGGTTCCAGCAGGGCGGCGACTTGTTCGGCTACTTCGCCATGTCATCGGCCTACAGCCGCTATGGTGATTGGGGCGCAACCGACGACTACCGCAACCTGACAACCGCAAAATACAACGCCCTCGTCAACCTTACGGGCTACGAGCCCAACGGTGTGCCCTTTACACCGGGAGACCTGATAGCCACCGCCGGCGACAGCGCGGTCGAGCTGGTATGGCAGCCCGTGCCCGGCGCTACCAGCTACAGTGTTTATCGCGGCACAGCGCCTGGAGCGGAGAGCGCGACTGCAATCGGTACCGTCAGTACCACGACATATTCTGACACCGGCTTAGCTGATGGAACTACCTACTACTACGTTGTCACAGCGGCAAACTCAACCGGCACCAGCGCGTCCTCGAACGAGGCCAGCGCAATGCCAGTCGGAGTTCCGCCCGCTGCCCCGGTGCTTTCTGCCACGGCCGGAAATGCGCAAGCCAACCTTTCATGGGTAGCTGTTGCGGGAGCTGCAACCTACAACGTCTACCAAGGCTCAACGTCGGGCGGAGAAAGCTCAACCCCAATTGCAACCGGGATTACCGCGACCACCTATACGGTCGACAACCTGACCAACGGCACCGCGTATTACTTCGAGGTCGCGGCGGTCAACAGCTACGGGACCGGGGCCATGTCGAATGAAGAAGCGGTTACCCCGGTGGCGCCCAGCTTCAGCGTCAGCGGAGCACCCGTCAGCCTTGCACCCGGTGCAACCACTTCAAATACTTCCACTGTTACCCTTACGCCCGGCGGCGGCTTTACCGGCAACGTCACGCTGACTGCGGCCCTAACAACCAGCCCCGCCGGAGCTGTGGATCCTCCAACCTTCAGCTTTGGTACCACCAGCCCGGTCGATATCACCGGCTCCGCTGCGGGCACAGCCACCCTCACCATCAGCACCACCGCAGCCACCAGCAGCCAGGTATCGTATCCCAATCGACAAGGCATTCCCTGGTACGCTGCCGGGGGCGCAACTTTGGCCTGCCTCTTGCTCTTTGGTGTTCCCGCGCGGCGACGCAGCTGGCGTAGCATGCTGGGAATGGTTCTGCTCCTTGTGGCCCTTGCCGGCGGAGCATTTGCATGCGGCGGCGGCAGCGCTGGAGGCGGCGGCGGTGGCAATGGCAATCCAGGCACCACTGCCGGAACTTACACCATCACAGTCACCGGTACGTCGGGCACCATCACGCAAACAGGAACAGTCACCCTCGACGTCCAATAGATTGGGTTGCAGAAGAGGAACACCGCGCGTCAGGGGTGCGAAGTGCACCACAGCAGAATCCACGTCAGCGCAGTCGCTGCCAGCACAATCAAGGCAGGCCGCATAAACCGGTGATCGGGCGTGCCCGAATCTATGGTCTGCAATCGTATGGTTGTTGCCTGGGCGGCAGCGTGGATTTGAGCGGGCGGCAATGTCGAAGCAAAAGCGGACGCTGTGGCAGGGGTCCCAGCAGGATTCTCAGGCGCCTGCGGAGTTTTGGATTGCCCTTTGAGATAGCGAAATCCACCCGGCAGAGGCACAGCTGAAAACCAGCCGTTGGACTTCAGAACGGTGAAGTATCCGTTCTGCGTTATCGAGAATTCCCTGCGATTCCAAGTTCGAGGACTCGTCATCGTGTCCCCCTCACCGGCTGTTCGCCGCTGCCGGCACGATTTGCCGCGCTGGCGCTGGGCTGAATCATA
>Ga0182016_10004529_pt1 | contig 15314 bp, 9 predicted proteins | sample 712S2MmetaG_FD_120491 | JGI IMG/M metagenome (GOLD analysis project Ga0182016, IMG submission 120491) | Permafrost microbial communities from Stordalen Mire, Sweden - 712S2M metaG | ecosystem: Environmental > Terrestrial > Soil > Wetlands > Permafrost | place: Sweden: Stordalen | collected...
CCGGTGCCAGGCGGTCCGGTGCCAGACGGTCCGGTGCCAGGCGGTTCGGTGCCAGGCGGTTCGGTGCCGGCTTCGGCGCCGAACCCTACGTCGGGCACGGGGATGGGTCCGAAGTGGGCGAGGGCGACATCGTCAGCATCACCACTGTGGCCCGCCTCCTCCTCGCCTTCCTGGCCGTCGGCACCCTCGGGCTCAGGCACGAGCCCATCGTGGGCATCGGGGGTACCGGCAAGATCCTCGGTCTCGACCGCCGTCTCGGCGTCGGCACCGAGCCCGTCCCCGAGCGGCACCGACTCCCGGACCGGGGCCGCCGACGACCCGGACCCGCGGCCATCGTCATCATCGCCCCCGCCCCCGCCGCCGTCGTCGTCACCCTCGCCGCCGACGGCGTGACCACCCACGACATCGCCCCGGTCCCGGGGGACCTTCTGGCTCACGACCTTGGACGAGCCTCCGGGGGCCATCGTCACCCCGTAGAGGGCGTCGGCCGCCTCCATGGTGCGCTTCTGATGGCTCACGATGATCAGCTGGGCCCCCTCCCGGAACTCGTGGACCAGGCCCAGGAAGCGCTGCAGGTTGACGTCGTCGAGCGCCGCCTCCACCTCGTCCATCAGGTAGAAGGGGGACGGCCGGCTGCGGAACACGGCGAAGAGGAAGGCCAGGGCCACCAACGACCTCTCGCCCCCCGACAGCAGGGACAGTCGCCGGACATTGCGCCCGGCCGGGCGGACTTCGACCTCCACGCCGGTGTCGAGCAGGTTTTCCGGGTCGGTGAGGGACAGCCTCCCTGTCCCCCCGGGGAACAGGGAGGTCACCAGGGTCGAGAAGTGCTCGTTGACATCGGCGAAGGCCGAGTCGAAGACGTGCATGATCTCCTCGTCCAGGGTACGGATCACGTGATGGAGCTCCCGACGGGCGGCCCGGACGTCCTCGACCTGGCCCTCGAGGAAGGCGTGGCGCTCCCCGAGCTCGGAGAGCTCCTCCAGGGCCAGCGGATTGACCGGGCCCAGCGCGGCCAGCTGCGACTCCAACTGGGCGATCCGGGTGGGCGGATCGGTGTCCGCGGGGAGCTCCGGCGCCGGGGCCACCAGGGCCTCCTCGGGGCCGCAGGCCAGGTCGTGGCGGAGCATCTCGACCACGGTCTCCCGACGGATGGACGATTCCACCAGGTCCAGCTCGACCTTCTGGAGCCGGCCCCGGACCGCCGCCAGCTCGTGCTCACCGGCGGCGCGTTGGCGGCGCAACTCCTCCAGCCGCGCCCCGCCGGCCCGGACCGCCTCGATCTGGTGCCGGTGCCGCTCCCGCAGGTCGCCGAGTGCCGCATCCAGTTCGGCCTGGGCCGTCCCCACCACCACCAGCAGCCGTTCCACGGCGGTGGCGTCGGACTCCAGCCGGGTCCGGCGCGCCGCGGCCTCACGGCGCTCGTCAGCGTGGCCGGTGAGCCGGCGCTCCACCTCCGCCAGGCGTTCGGAGAGGACCCGGCGGCGTTCGATCAGGCCGGCCGACCTCGCCTCCCAGTCCGAGCGGAGCGCCGCGGCCCCGGCGATGCGTTCGTCGATCCGCCGACGTTCCTCCCGGGCCGTCTCCACCCGGGCCGCGGCCCGGCTCCGCTCCTGCTCCAGGCCGGGCAGCTCCTGGCCGAGTTCGACCGCCCGGGCCGTGTCGCGGCCGATCCTCTCCTCGAGCTCGGCGTGGGCACGCCCGATCTCCTCGAGCTCGGAGGCCAGGGCCAGTCGATCCTCGGCCACCCGGTGCCGGGCCGACCGGGCGGTCACGTGGTCCACCTCGTTGCGGTCGTCGGCCCGCACGGCCTCGGCCGCCGCGGCCCGGGTGGCTTCGACGGCCCCGTGGGCCGTGGTGCGCTCCTCGGCCGCCTGGGTGGCGGCCACCAGGGCCACCTCGGCCCGGGCCCGGGCCTCATCGACCAGGGCGGCGGTGACGACACCGCCGGCGGCCCGCACCCGCCATCCGGTCGAGGAGAACCGGTCCCCCTCCCGGGTCACCACCACCAGATCCGGACGGGTCAGGGCCAGGTCGATGGCCTCGGACCAGCCCCCGCGCGCACAGAACGCCCCGGCCAGGAGCGTGTCCAACACGGTGTCGAGGCCCCGGAGGGGAGCGGCACCCGGTCGGGGCCGCACGTGGGGGCGGATGGATTCGGTCCCCGGAGGCGCGTCGCCGACCCGGACCGGTCCACCGTCGGGGCCGGGGGCCGCTCCGGTCAGGGCCAGCACCGCTCCGGTGGCCCCCCCTTCACGCAGGCGGGCCAGGGCCGAACGGGCCGGGGCACTCCCCGAGACCACCACGGCGGCCACCGAGGCCCCGGCGGCGGCCTCGAAGGCGTCCTCCCAGCCGGGGTCCAGCTCCACCAGGTCCAACAGGATCCCCATCACGCCGTCCACCCCGGCCAGCAGCTCGGCCCCGGCCGACCCCCGGGCCTCGTCCAGCGACCGTTCGAGGGCGTCGGCCCGGGCCACCGACCGGTGGTGCTCCCGTTCGGCCTGGCGGAGGGACTCTTCGGCCACCTCGAGGCGGCGGACGGCTCCGGCGTGGGCGGCCTCGGTCTCCGCCACGGCGGCCTGCAGCCGGTGCCGGGCCTGTTCCGTCTCCGCCAGGCGCTCGCCCAGCTCGTGATCCTCACCCTCGACCACCGCCAAGCGCCGCTCGATGGTCGTCCGGCGCGCCGAGAGCTGGTCCAGCGACCGCCGGTCACGGTCGAGGGCGTGTTCGATCGACCCCAGCTGGGCCCGGGCCACCGTGACCGCCTCATCGGCGGCGCGCAGCTCCGCTCCGTCCCCCCAGGCGGCGAGGTGGGCCTCGAGCTCGGCGGCCGTCTCGGCCTCGGCGGCGGCCAGGACGGCCTGCTCGGGGGCCAGCGCCTCGGCCTGGTCCTCGGCGGCGGCCAGCTCCTCGGCCAGGCGGGCCCCCTCGGCTTCGAGGGTGGACACCACATCGGCGTCGGCGGCGGCATCGAGGGCCTGGGCCAGGGACCGCTGGCGCTCCCGCAGGACCCCGGTGAGGCCACGGGCCCGTTCCACCATGCCCTCGGCCCGGCCCAGGGACGAGACCAGGTCCGACTGGCGTTGGGCGGACATCTCGTCCGCCGTCCGTTCGGTGTCGGCGTCGAGCCGGGAGAGCGAGCCTCGGATGGTGTCCTCGCTGTCGCGCAGCTCGGTCCGGGACCGGGTCCCCTCGGTGTGGCGGAGGTCCAGGGCCTTCAGCTCGGTCCCGGCCACGTACAGCCGCACGGCCCGCAGCTCGTCGGCCAGCCCGGCGTGGGAGCGGGCCGCGGCGGCCTGGCGCTCGAGGGGGCGGATCTGACGTTTGACCTCACGGACCAGGTCGAAGAGACGTTCGAGATTCTCCTCGGTGGAGGCCAGCCGCCGCTCGGAGCGCTCGCGGCGCCGGCGGTACTTGAGCACCCCGGCCGCCTCCTCGATGACCGAGCGCCGGTCCTCGGGCCTCGCCTCCAGGATGGCGTCGAGATGGCCCTGGCTGATGATCACGTGCTGCTGACGCCCCACCCCGGTGTCCGACAGGAGCTCCTGGATGTCGAGGAGCCGGCACGGGGCGCCGTTGAGGGAGTACTCGCTGTCACCCGAGCGGAACAGCGTCCGGGTGATGGTGATCTCCGCCAGGTCGGTGCCCAGGGTGCCCGAGCTGTTGTCGATGGTGAGGGCCACCTCGGCCCGGCCCAGCGCCGGCCGGTTGGCCGTGCCCATGAAGATGACGTCCTCCATCTTCGCCGACCGGACCGTCCGGGGTCCCTGGGCTCCGAGCACCCAGGCCACGGCGTCGACCACGTTCGACTTCCCACTGCCGTTGGGACCGACCACGACGGTGATGCCGGGTTCGAATTCGAGCACCGCCGGATCGGCGAAGGACTTGAATCCCTTGAGGGTGAGTGACTTCAGGAACACCGCGGCCTCACCCTATCGGTCGTCACAGCGCTCCGCCGGAATACCTGGTGGCAAGGGACGGGAACCTTCCGACGACCCGGGGACGGGACGGTCACACCTGGCAGTGTTCGCAGAAGTACGTCGACCGTCCGCCCGACTTGACCTTCACGATGGTGGCCCGGCACCGCCGGCAGGCCTGCCCCTCCCGGTCGTAGGCCTGGTGCTGGTCCTGGTAGTCGCCGATCTCGCCGAACAGGTCGCGGTACTGCTCGTCGGCCAGCGAGGAGCCCCGGCGCTTGACCGCCTCGGCCAGGGTCTCGACCATGGACCGGTAGAGGCGCCGCACCTCCTGGGACGACAGTGAGTTGGACAGGCGGTCGTAGCGCAGGCCGGCGGCGAAGAGAATCTCGTCGGCGTACATGTTCCCGATGCCGGCCACGAACTCCTGATCCATCAGGAGGGCCTTGAGGCCGCTCTTGTGGGATGAGAGCAGCACCCAGAACTTCTCCCAGCTCATGACGTCCTCGAGGGGGTCGAACCCGAGGTGGGCGAGTTCGGGGAGGGGAGGCTGTCCGCTTTCGGGTGCGGCCGACACGAACATCTCGCCGAAGGTGCGGGGGTCGACGAAGCGGAGCTGGCCCCCCTGGGTGAAGGTGATCACGGCGTGGGTGTGGGGGGCCTTGGCCTCCTTGGCGCTCTTGGCCCGCTGCAGCTGCCCGCTCATTCCGAGGTGGACCACCAGGGTCTGCCCGTCGTCCAGGCCCAGGAGCAGGTACTTTCCGGCGCGGTCGATGGAGGTGATGGAACGGCCCTCGAGGCGGGCGCGGAAGTGCTTGGCACTCGGATGGCGCCGGACGGTGCGACCGTTGCGCACCTCGACCGACTTGATCTTCCGACCCACGACCTCGCCCTGGAGATCGCGCCGGATGGTCTCGACTTCGGGAAGCTCAGGCATCCCCCCCGCCTCTCTCGACGTCCAACGCTCCGCAGGCCACCTGGGCGGCCACCTGCTCGGCGTCTTTTTTGGAGCGCCCCTCCCCCCTGCCGAAGCGCTGGCCAGCAACGTACACCGTGGCCAGGTACCGTCGGGCGTGATCGGGGCCGAAGCTCTCCATGTCGTAGTGGGGGACCCCCCGTCCCAGTCGGACTGCTAACTCCTGCAAGCGGCTCTTGTGGTCCGATTCGCCCGGTTCCCCAACCGCCACCGAGATCCGGTCGGCCAGCAGGGACAGGATCAGGGGTCGGACGCTCTCCAGTCCCCCGTCGACATAGACGGCCCCGAGCACCGCCTCGGTGGCGTCGGCCAGGATCGACTCCTTGGTCCGGCCCCCGGAGAGATCCTCACCCCGCCCCAGCCGCAGGGCACGGTCGATGCCCAGCCCCAGGCCGACCTGGCCGAGGGCCCGGCTGTTGACCACGGCGGCCCGCACCTTGGACATCTCCCCGTCGGACAGCTCGGGGTGGGACCGGTAGGTGAATTCCGCCACCACCAGGCCCAACACGGCATCACCCAAAAACTCCAACCTCTCGTTGGAGGTCCGCCCGGGCTGTTCGGCGCACCACGAGCGGTGGGCCATGGCCCGGTCGAGCAGGGACGGGTCACCGAACCGGTATCCCAGCCGCTCGGCCAGCTCCCCGCCGGACCGTTCCGGCCCGGTGTCGGGCGTCATCGGGCTGCTCAGGCCCCTCCGAGCTTGGCGTACACATAGTCGACCGAATCCCGCACCGTCCGGAGCTCCTCCAGGTCCTCGTCGTCGATGCGGAAGCCGACCGACCGCTCGCCGAGCTCCTCTTCGAGTCCCTCGACCAGCTCGATCAGGGCCAGGGAGTCGGCATCGAGGTCCTCGGAGAACGAGGCCGACTCGGTGATGGTGGCCGGCTCGATCTCCAGGATGTCGGCCAGGAGGTCACGGATCAGGTCGAGAACCTGTTGGCGGTCGAGGGGACCCTTCTCCATGTGGGTCTCTGCGGGCACGGCTGCTCCTGTGGGTCGTGGGCGGTGGGTACGGGTGTGGCCTTCGGGTCGGATCACGGCCGAAAACTGCAGGTCAGCGCCGACCCGACAAGACGGTTGGGCGTCGGGCCGTCTCCGTCGGTCATCGGACCCGGCCGAGACGTCGCCCCGCCTGCGGGAGCACCCTGACCGGCGTTCGGTGCAACCCGGAGGGGCACCGCCGCCGGCGGTCCGCCCCGGAGGGACGGAGCGACCACCCGGGCCGGGACCTTTCACCTGGCCAGATGTTACCGGATGGTGACATTCACGGAGCGGAAACACTGTGGCAACCATTCCGACCCATGATGGTCGTATCAAAAGGAATGTGGACGACCACGAACCAACGGACGCGCCCGGCCCCGGGTCGGGGATCGGCCCCCACGCGGACAGCGCCACCGGGGCACCGCTGCTGATCGAGCCGTGGCCGTCCTACGACCCCGATGGCTTCTACGACGAGCTGGTCGGCCCGCAGGGGGTTCCCCGGGAGGCGGCGGTGCCGCTGTGGAAGCACTTCGCCGATCTCGGACCCGGTGCCCTGGCCGAGCGGCAGGAGGCCGCCGATCGGGAGATGCGCGCCATCGGCGTGACCTTCACCGTCTACGAGGGCACCACCGGCAAGGACCGTCCGTGGCCCTTCGACATCATCCCCCGGGTGATGCCCTCGGACGAGTGGCACATGATCGAGGCCGGACTGGTCCAGAGGCTGAGTGCCCTCAACCTCTTCATCGACGACGTCTACCACGACCAGCGCACCGTCAGTGCCGGGGTGGTGCCCTCCGAGCTGGTCTCGGGCTCCCCCAACTTCCGCCGCGAGTGCGTGGGCGTGGACCCGCCGGGAGGCGTCTGGGCCCACATCTGCGGTAGCGACCTCATCCGTGACGCCGACGGCACGGTCTTCGTATTGGAGGACAACCTGCGGGTCCCGTCCGGCGTCTCCTACCTGCTGGAGAACCGGATCGTGGCCAAGCACGTGTTCCCCGAGATGTTCCGGCACTACAGCATCGAGCCGGTCGACCCCTATATCGGCCGGCTGGCCGCCATGCTGGCGTCGGTGTCCCCCTCGACGGGCGACCCGACCATCGTGGTCCTGACCCCGGGCATCTACAACTCGGCCTACTTCGAACATGCCTTCCTGGCCCAACAGCTCGGGGTGGAGTTGGTGGAGGGCGGGGACCTGGTGGTCCTGGACGACGACTGCGTCTACGCCCGGACCATCGACGGGCTCCAGCGGGTCGACGTCATCTACCGCCGCGTCGACGACCTCTTCCTCGACCCCGAGGCCTTCCGGCCCGATTCGATGCTGGGGGTGCCGGGGCTGATGCGGTCGTGGCGGTCGGGAAGGGTGGCGCTGGTCAACGCCCCGGGGGCCGGCATCGCCGACGACAAGAAGGTCTACTCCTACGTCCCCGACATCATCCGCTTCTTCCTGGACGAGGAGCCCATCCTCGCCACCGTGCCCACCCTCCGCTGCGGCGACCCCGAATCCCGCCGCTTCGTCCTGGAGAACCTGGCCAAGCTGGTGGTCAAGCCGGCCAACGAGTCCGGGGGGTACGGCGTGCTGGTCGGCACCCAGGCCAGCCCCTCCGAGCTGGTCGATGCAGCCAAGGAGATCGAGGACCAACCCACCCGGTGGGTGGCCCAGCCGGTGATACCCCTGTCGACCGCTCCTACACTGTGCGAAGGAGAGATCGCCCCCCGTCACGTGGATCTCCGGCCGTTCACCCTGTACGGCCCGGAGGGCGCCTATGTCACCCGGGGCGGCCTGACCCGGGTGGCCCGCCGGGCCGGTTCGCTGGTGGTCAACTCGTCCCAGGGGGGTGGGAGCAAGGACACCTGGGTGGTGGACACCGCCGGCTCCACCGGACCGGCCCAGAGCCAGAGCCATACCCGGACCGCCCAGACCCAGACCCAGACCCAGACCCAGACCCAGACCCAGACCCACACAGAGACAGAACGGTGAACAGGAGTGCAGGAGCGACGCGGGGGGACACGGGGGGACCACGAGATGACAGATCCGACCACTGATCCGACCGGGGACGCAGACCCGCCGAACGAAACCGAGGAGCCCAAGATGCTGCTGGCACGCATGGCCGAGGCCGTCTACTGGACCGGGCGCTATCTCGAGCGCGCCGAGTGCACCGCCCGCATCGTCCAGGTCCACACCGACGCCCACGTGGACATGCCCATCGGCGAGGACGTGGGATGGGAACCGCTGCTGGCCATCGCCGGGGTGGGCACCGAGTTCGGCGCCCACTATCCGGCCGCGGCCGGCGCGGGTGATGCCGCGGCCGAGGACGACGTCATCGAATTTCTCCTCCACAGCGAGTCCAACCCGTCGTCGATCCTGGCCGCCATCTCGGCGGCCCGGGAGAACCTCCGCACGGCGCGGCCCGTCGTCCCACGCGAGGCGTGGGAGGCCGGCCACAAGCTGTGGCTCAACTGCTCGGACTACCTCGACGAGACCCAGACGCGCAAGGGACGGGTCCAGTGGCTGCGGAGGGTGATCGACGGCTGCCAGAGGATCAACGGCATCATGCTCGGTACGATGAGCCGCGATGAGGCCATGTCGTTCCTGACCATCGGCCAGAACCTCGAACGAGCCGACCTGACCTCCCGGGTCCTCGACGTCCGGTCCGACAACCTCCACCCGCACCACGGGGACGACCCCTATGTCGAGGTCCACTGGATGGCCGTGCTCCGGTCGTTGGCCGCCTACCAGCCCTTCCGCCGGGCCATGCCCGCCCGACCGCAGGGCGGCTCCACCCTCCGGTTCCTCCTGCAGGATGACCGGTTCCCCCGCGCCGTGAGCGCGTGCCTCACCGAGGCCCGCGGGCAGCTGAAGGGTCTGGCCCGGTCCGAGGATGCCCTCGAGGCCTGTGCCGACGCCTCGTTCCTGGTGGCGTCGGCAGCCGTCCCGCGCCTGACCCTGGGCGGCCTGAGCGAGTTCCTCGACGAGGTGCAGGTGGCCCTGGACGAGATCCATCACCGGATCGACGCCACCTACTTCCGGCCCACCTTCGAGGGATGGCAGCCGGCGTCCGTGGCGTCATGACCACCGCGACCTCGGCGGAGCCCTACGGGGACGGGGACGCGCTGGACGGCGAGACGGGACGGCGGGGTGGCGGGGCCGGACGGCGGGACGGCGACGCCGCCGGGGCCGCCGACCGGGTGGATGAGGCCTGGGCCGACTACGTGCCGGTGCCGGGACGCAACGACGAATTTCTGGGGCCCGACGGCACTGTCCGGACCCGGTGGAAACAGGTGGCGGCGGAGATGGCCGGGCTCGGATCCACCGGCCTGCTGTCCCGCCGCACCGAGTTGGCCCGCCTCATGCGCAACGAGGGGGCCACCTACAACGTCACCGTCGACCAGCAGTCGCGACGACGGCCCTGGCACCTCGACCCCTTCCCCCTGGTCATCGACGAGACCGAGTGGGCCGGCCTGGAGTCGGCGGTGGCGCAGCGGGCGGCCCTCCTCGACCTGATCTTCGCCGACACCTACGGGGAGCGGCGGCTGGTCGACCGGGGCCTCGTCCCCGCCGAGCTGATCCTGGGCCATCCCGGATTCCTGCGGGCGTGCGTGGGTATCGACGCCCCTTCCGACCGGCGGCTGTTCATCACCGCGGTGGACGTGGCCCGTGACCGCGACGGCACCTTCCGGGCCATCGGCGACCGCGTCCAGGCCCCGTCCGGGCTGGGCTACGCCATGGTCAACCGCACCATCCTCTCCCGTGTCCTGCCGTCCCTGCAGCGGGAGCTGGGGGTGGAACGGCTGGCCGGATTCTTCCGCTCCATCCGGGCCGGCCTGTCCCGGGCCGCCCCCGAGGGCACCGACGAGCCCCGCGTGGTCATCCTGACCCCGGGCCCCCTCAGCGAGACCTACTTCGAGCACGCCTATCTGGCCTCGTACCTGGGGTATTCGCTGGTCGAGGGCCGGGACCTGGTGGTGGACAACAACCGGGTCTGGCTGCGCTCGCTGGCCGGCTACGAACCCGTCGATGTGATCATCCGCCGGGTCGACGACCGGTGGTGCGATCCGGTGGAACTGCGCGCCGACTCGCTCCTCGGGGTACCCGGGCTGCTGGAGGCCACCCGCCGGGGCCGGGTGACGGTGGTCAACCCCCTGGGCAGCGGGGTGGTGGAGGATCCCGCGCTGACCGGCCTGCTCGGCACGCTGGCATCGGTGCTGTTGGGCGAGGAGCTGGCCCTGCGGGGCCCCGACACGTGGTGGTGCGGCACGCCGACCGGACTCAGCCACGTGATGGCCGAGCTCGACAACCTGATCATCCTGCCCGTGCATCCGACCCCGGCCCAACGACCGCTGCTGGTGGCGAACATGACCGAGGCGGGCCGGGACGACCTCCGGGCCCGCCTCCGGGCCCGCCCCGGCGACTGGGTGGGCATGGAGGTCATCGAGCCGTCCACCACCCCCACGGTCACCGGCACCGGCTCGCTGGAGCCGCGGCCCACCATCCTGCGCACCTTCACCGTCACCGATGACAGCGCCAGCCGGTCCGACACCCACGGCTACCGGGTCATGCCCGGTGGACTGACCCGGGTGGGGGCCACACCGTCGGCGCTGCTCATCTCCAGCCGGCGCAAGGGCACCAGCAAGGACACCTGGGTGGCGTCGGCCGAACCCGCCCTGCAGCAGAGCGCCTGGCTGCGCTCCGCCCGGGCCGGCGCCCGCCCCCAGGCGGTGCCGGACGCCGCCACCCCGTTGCCGGGGCGGGTGGCGGCCCAACTGTTCGTGCTGGGGCGGACCTCCGAGCACGCCGAACTGGTCATCCGGCTCATCCGGACCGTGCTGGCCCGGCTCGACCAGCCGCTGGGGCTCGGGGTGGACGGGGGTGCCGAATCCCTCCAGGTGCTGCTGTCGGCCCTCGGGACAGTCTCCGGATTCGACCCGGTGTCCGAGCCCGAGGGCACCTCCCCACCGACCGGGGGGCACCCCGGCGCCCCCGGTGGGGCCGGACCCTCCGGAGCCGCCGCCGTCGCCGGGGGCACAGCGGAGGGGACGACCGGCGGGGCGACCGGCCGGCCCGGGCCGGAGCTCCCCACCGACCGGAGGGCCCTCGCCCTGGTGCTCGATGCCGGGGTCGACGGCAGCCTGGTGTCCTCCCTCGGGCTGCTGGTGGAGGCGGCGTACTCGGTCCGGGAGCAGCTCTCGAGCGATTCGTGGCAGCTGGTCGGGGACGTCGAGGAGGAGGTGGCCCGCCTGCGCAGCCGACCGCCCACCCAGCTGGTCGGGGTGCAGCCGAGCCTGCAGAGGCTCCTCCAGGCTCTCCTCGGACTGTCCGGCCTGGCCGCCGAGAACATGGAGCGGGACGCGGCCTGGCTATTCCTCGACGCCGGCCGGCGGCTGGAGCGGGCCCAGTCGCTGGTGCGACTGGTGCGCGCCGTGCTGGCCCACCAGCGGGCCGGCGTGGTGGAGGACCTGCTGGTCGAGTCGCTGCTCAAGACGTTCGACAGCCTGATCACCTTCCGCCGGCGCTCCGGATCCATCATGGAGGTGGCGGCGGCCGTGGACCTGGTCGTCTACGACTCGGGGAACCCGCGCAGCGTGATCTACCAACTCGACCGGCTGGTCCGCCACCTCTCGGACCTGCCCACCCAGTCTCCGACCCGCCGCCTGGGTGACGAGCAGCAACTGGTGCTCCAGACCACCACGGTGCTGCGGCTGACCGACGCCGGGCGGTTGGCCGCGGTCGATCCCGCCACCAAGAGGCGTCCGGAACTCGACGCCGTCCTGGGCCGGGTGGACGGGTTGTTGGCCGAGCTGCTCGACAGTCTGCGCCAGACGTTCTTCGCCCACGAACGCCTCTCGGTCCTGGCCGGTGGGCGGCCCGACCCGCAGGTTGACACCCCGTGATCTACCGGATCGTGCACCGCACGAACTACCGCTACAACGCCCCCGTGTCCCGGTGTCGCAACGAAGCCCACCTCCGGCCCCGGGACACGGACCGCCAGCAGTGTGTGTCCAGTGAGCTGGTGGTCGAGCCCACCCCCACCAGCTGGTCCGAGCGCACCGACTTCTTCGGGAATCCGGTCTTCTCCTTCGTCGTGGACGGGCCCTTTGAGGAGCTGACGGTGACCTCGGTCAGTTCGGTGTCGGTCACGGGTCACGAGCCGCTGCCCCCCACCGGGCCGGCGTGGGAGGCGGTCCGCGACTCGTTGGCGTCCGACCTGGGCCGGGACATGCTGGCGGCACGGGAGTTCTGTTTCGAGTCCCCCCTGGTCCCGGTGTCGGGGAACGTCCGGGAGTACGCCCGGCAGTCCTTCACGGCCGGGCGGGCCGTGGTGGAGGCCATCGCCGAGCTGACGGAGCGGATCTTCACCGACTTCGTCTACGACCCCGGCTTCACCACGGTGACGACACCGTTGGAGGAGGTGGTCCGGTTCCGGCGGGGCGTCTGCCAGGACTTCGCCCATCTGGCCATCGGGTGTTTCCGGTCCATGGGCCTGGCGGCCCGCTACGTCAGCGGCTACCTGGAGACGGCGCCCCCGGCGGGAGGGGCCCGGCTGATCGGTGCCGATGCCTCCCACGCCTGGCCGTCGGTGTATGTGCCCGGGTGGGGATGGCTCGATGTGGACCCGACCAACAACACCATCGTCGGACCGACCTATGTCACGACGGCCTGGGGACGGGACTACGGGGACGTCTCCCCGCTGAAGGGAATCGTCTTCGGGGGGGGCGACTCCCACCTGCTGGACGTCTCGGTGGATGTGTCCCGGGAGCCGGTCCCCGAGCCCACCCCCTGACCGCTCCCGGGTCGGCCGGCTCCCGGTCGGCCGGCTCCGGGCCGGACGGGGGACCGCCACCGGACCGGGAGCGGTGGCTACGCTCGCCGTGATGCGGATCCTGATCACCGGTTCGGCCCGGGCCATCGGCGCGGCTACGGCCACCGAACTCTCCCGGGCCGGCCACGATGTGATCGCCACGGCCCGGGACGCCTCCCTGCTCGACGGGCTGGACGTGGCCCTGCGGTTGCCCCTGGACGTCACCGACGAGAACTCCGTCCGGTCGGCCCTGGACCGGGCGGGCGAGCTCGACGCCATCGTCAACAACGCCGCCATCTCCGTCAAGGGACCGATGGAGAGCTTCCCGATCGACCAGCTCCGGGACATGTTCGAGACCAACACCTTCGGACCGCTCCGCCTCCTCCAACAGGTGGTGCCCCACTGGCGGGTCCGGGGCAGCGGGGTGGTGGTCAACGTCAGCTCGGTCCAGGGTCGGCTGGCCACGCCGTTGGAGGGCCCCTACGCCGGGACCAAGCACGCCCTCGAGGCCATCTCCGAGAGCCTGCACTACGAACTCGGACACTTCGGGATCCGGGTGGTGATCGTCGAGCCCGGCTACATCGCCCCGGGGATGAAGCGGGCCGACCGGATCGCGGGCAGCCCGGACTACCGCGAGCTGTGGGACCAGTGGGAGGGAACCGACCAGAAGGTCGCCGGGCCGGGAGGTCGGCCGGGTCCCGACCTGGTGGCGGTGGCCATCCGGCGGGCCATCGAGGACCCGTCCACACCGCTCCGGGTGCCCGTGGGCGACGATGCGGTGGCCGTGCTCGGCGCCCGGGCCCAGCTCGACGACGCCGCCTTCGAATCGGCCATGCGCACCACCCTCGGCGTCACCTGGTGAACCGGCGGCACCCGGTGCACCGGTGCGGGCCAGGTGCACCGGTGCGGGCCGGCGCCGACCCGGTGCCGACCCGGGGGTGGACCGCAGGGCTCCTGGGCGATTCGGCTCAGGTCGACGCGTTGATCAGGCTGCGGGCCGCCATGGCCAGATAGTCGAGCAGCTCGCTCTCGTCGGCCGGAGGCAGACCGGCGGCGTGGACCGCGGCGGTCATGTGCCGCAGCCAGGCATCGGACTCGCGGGTGCCGATGGCGAACGGGGCGTGGCGCATCCGGAGGCGGGGATGGCCCCGCTCCTCGCTGTAGCGGCGGGGTCCACCCCAGTACTGCATGAGGAACAGGGCCAGATGGGCCTTCGAGTCGGTCAGGTCGTCGGGGTACAGGGGCCGGAGCACCGGGTCGGCGACCACTCCGTCGTAGAACCGTTCCACTAGGTCGGTGAAGAAGGCGTCCCCGCCCCACCGCTCGAATGCCGTCTGTTGCGGCTCCCGTCCCAGTCTCACCACGTACCGACTGTAGGCCGACCTCGGATAGCCTCGGAACCAGCCGGGCGGTGAACGGCCGGAGAAGTCGACGGGACGTCAGGGGGTCCAGCGTGTACGAATGGTCCGACGAGCAGCTCATGATCCGGGACGCCGTCCGCAGGTTCGTGGAGGCTGAGGTGGTGCCCAACATCGAGGCGCTGGAGCACGGCGACCTCCCCCCCTACGACATCATCCGCAAGCTGTACGCCACCTTCGGCATGGACCAGGTGGCCCGCGAGCGGTTCAAGGCCCAGCTCGACCGCAAGATCGCCGCCGGCTCCGCCGGGAGCACCACCGCCTCCGCCGGGTCGGGCCCGGCGGACGCATCGGCACAGGCGGAGCGGCGGGGTGACGGCGGCGCGGCGGCGATGACCCTCATCCCCATCATCGAGCTGTGCCACTACTGCCCGGGCATCGTGACGGCGATGGGCGTGAGCGTGGGGCTGGCCGCCGGCACCATCATGAAGCAGGGGACCCCGGCGCAGATGGAACGGTGGGGTCTCGATCTGCTCACCGGCGAGAAGGTCGGGTCGTGGGCCATCACCGAGCCCGACTCCGGGTCCGACGCCCTCGGCGGGATGAAGTCGACGGCCCGGCGGGACGGGGACGAGTACGTCCTGAACGGCAACAAGACCTTCATCACCAACGGTCCCTTCGCCGACACCATCGTCTTCTACGCCAAACTGGACGACGGTTCGCAGACCCCGCTGCGCGACCGCCAGGTCCTGACCTTCGTGCTCGACAGCGGCACCCCGGGCCTGGTCCAGTCGGCGCCGTTCCGGAAGATGGGCCTGCACTCGTCACCGACCGGGGAGCTCTTCCTCTCCGACGTCCGGGTGTCCCGCCGGCACCTGCTGGGAGAGACCGAGGACGAGAGCGCCGGCAGCGGCCGGGAGTCGGCCAAGGGGAACTTCGTCACCGAACGGGCCGGGTTGGCGGCCATGTCGTTGGGGCTCATCGAGGAGTGCCTGGCCCTGTCGGTCGAGTACGCCAGGAACCGGATGCTGTGGGGCCAACCCATCGGCGACCGCCAGCTGATCCAACTCAAGCTGGCCAAGATGGAAGTGGCCCGGCTCAACGTGCAGAACCTGGTCTTCCGGCACATCGAACTCTCCGCCGCCGGCAAGAGCCTCTCACTGGCCGAGGCCTCGGCCATGAAGCTGTACTCGGCCCAGGCCGCCTCCGAGGTGGCCATGGAGGCGGTGCAGCTCTTCGGGGGCAACGGCTACATGGCCGAGTTCCGGGTGGAGCAGCTGGCCCG
>Ga0182016_10004530_pt1 | contig 15310 bp, 12 predicted proteins | sample 712S2MmetaG_FD_120491 | JGI IMG/M metagenome (GOLD analysis project Ga0182016, IMG submission 120491) | Permafrost microbial communities from Stordalen Mire, Sweden - 712S2M metaG | ecosystem: Environmental > Terrestrial > Soil > Wetlands > Permafrost | place: Sweden: Stordalen | collected...
TCTGCGGATATCACGTCCTATAAGAAAAGCGCCGCAAACACTTCCACTACCCGGGACCGGTCGATCGCCCTGGATGGGCTGGCCGCGCACACCGCCTATAACGCCGTAGTCGCCTGCAGCGGCGCCTCTGACGAAACCGTAGTAGCATTTTCTACGCCGTAGCGGGTCGTGGCACAAACGCTCCAGGCTGCGCCGCGAACACTCATGCTAACTTATTGGTTCTGTCAAAAGTCCGCCAAGTGACGTATGCTTTTTAACTCCGCCCAGTTCTTAATCTTCTTCCCCATCGTCACTGCGCTTTATTTTCTCCTCCCGCACCGCCTGCGCTGGATCCTTCTGCTCACGGCCAGTTGCTATTTCTACATGGCCTTCCGCCCCATCTACATCCTGATCCTGGCCTTCACCATCCTGGTCGACTATTGCGCCGGGATCTGGATCGAGGACGCTCCCGCCGGACGCCGAAAGCTCTACCTGATTGCCAGCATCGTGGCCAACGTCGGAGTCCTGGCATTTTTTAAATACTTTAACTTCCTGAACGGTACCGGCCGGTCGCTGGCGACGGCTTTGGGCTCGTCCTACCCCATTCCTTTTCTCGACATCGTGCTGCCCATCGGGCTCTCCTTCCACACCTTTCAGTCGCTCAGCTATACCATCGAGGTCTACCGCGGCAACTACCGGGCGGAACGGAATCCGGGGATCTTCGCCCTCTACGTCATGTTCTATCCCCAGCTGGTCGCCGGCCCCATCGAGCGCCCTCAGAACCTGCTGCACGAGTTTCATCGCGAGCATTTCTTCGATTACACCCGGGTCGTCGCGGGTCTTCAGTTGATGCTGTGGGGCTTCTTCCAGAAAGTATTTATCGCCGACCGTCTGGCGCCCTTCGTCAATACGGTCTACAACGATGCACACCACTACCAGGGGATCTCCTTCCTGATCGCCACCGTGTTCTTCGCCTTCCAGATCTATTGCGATTTCTCTGGCTACACGGATATCGCCCTCGGCGCCGCGCAGGTGATGGGCTTCTATCTGATGCGCAATTTCAATCGCCCTTATTTCAGCCAGTCCATCGCCGAGTTTTGGACGCGCTGGCATATTTCACTGTCCACCTGGTTTCGCGATTACTTCTACATCCCCCTCGGCGGCAACCGGGTATCCCGGCCGCGGTGGTACTTCAATCTCTTTTTCACCTTCCTGATCAGCGGCCTGTGGCACGGCGCCAACTGGACCTACGTGATTTGGGGCGCGGTGAACGGTCTCTACCTCATCGCCGAGATCGTTGCCCGTAATTGGTCTGCGCGATTGTTCCACCGCCCGGCTACGCCTCCGGCTGGCTTTCTGCCCGGCGCCATGCTGCGCACCTTTTGCCTGACCTGTTTCGCCTGGATCTTCTTTCGCGCCAATAGCCTGCGGGATGCGACTTACATCGTCCGCAACCTGTTCACCGGCTTGACTGCGCTGCCGCGTCAGTTACACCAGGTGGCCTTTGTCAAGGGCGCCATACTGTTGGGGCAGGATAAGCAGGATTTTGCGCTGGCCTTGCTGGGGATTGCCATCCTGCTCGGCGTCCATATCTTACAGAGCAACGTGCATCTCGGCGAGGTGTTCGCGCGGCAAAGAATCGGTTTACGCTGGGGCGTCTATTATGCCGCGTTGATCCTGATCCTGTTCTTTGGCGCTTTCAACCAGTCCCAGCAGTTCATCTATTTCCAGTTCTGATGCCGCAGCTATGACGCACCTTATCAAGCGACTTCTTTTGTTCAGCGTGCCGTTCCTGCTGTACGCACTCTGCATCTATCTCATCGATCCTTTCAACTTCCTCGGCGGACCTTCCATCATTTCCACCGAGATCAAGAAGCGGACCGCTTATCCCCTCAACTATTGCCTGTGGAAGATGCCGGAATTCGCGCGGAATCCCTCCCCCCACCTCCTCCTGGGCGATTCCCGCATGGATGCGCTGAAATCCGAACGCGTGAAAGAGCTCACCGGCACGGACTTCTTCAACCTCGCCTACGGCGGCGGGACCCTCCGGGAAATTGTCCAGTCGTTCTGGTTCGCTTCCCGGCATGCCAACCTGAACCGGGTCTACATCGGCCTCAATTTCAATCTCTATACCGATTACGAGCAACTCGACCGCACGGCGGAAGTTCTGGCCATCGAGCGTGCGCCGGCGCTGTACTTCATCAACCGTACCGTGTTGAAGGGTGCGGCTTTCAGTGTCGCGGGAAAATGGCTGAACTACGACCCCCGCATCGGCGCAGTCGAAGAGGATCGGGAGACATTCTGGAAGAGCCAGCTCGGTCCCCTGACGGAAGCTTTCTATATACGCTATGTTTACCCCAGAAAGTACTATGGCGAACTCGAAAAGATTTCGCTCTACTCCCGGCAGCACGGCGTAGACCTCTCCTTCATCATCTTTCCCACCCACGTGGAATTGCAGAACCGCGTCCGCGACTTCGGCCTGGAGCAACAATACGCCTCCTTCAAGCAGGATCTCGGTTCCCTGGCGCCCACCTACGATTACGACTATCCCAACGAGATGACCGCGAACAAAGATAATTTCTCCGATCCGTACCATTGCCGGCACGAATGTACCGACGAGATCATCCAGGAAGTCTGGTCGGGCCACCTGAAATACGGAAGACTGTTGTCCGGCTACGACCACCGCGCCGGTTTCTAAACCTGCCCTTGGTCCGATCGAACCTGAAAACAAAACTAATATGGTACTTTGGGGTTCAAACCTGAGGCGATTCCGCCCCGGTTCCCCGAAAAGTGATTACTGCATGAAAACCATCGTTGGAGTTGTGTTGGCGCTCTGCTTCACCCTGCCCATGGCAGCATTGACCGTGACGCTGGGCACCACGATGAACGTCTCCGCAACCATTAATCAGGGATCGGTTACCTTATCGGTGTCCAACACCACTCCGTTCGCCATAAACCAGCAAATTGCGATACCTGGACTGTCGGGCTTGCGGACCGTTACGGCCATCGGCGTCAATCTCGTGATCCTGAACTCACCCGCCGACAATTCAGTGGCCAACGCCGCGGTGCGCCTCGTCGTCGACAGCATAGAGCATTCAAGTTTGCGCGTTCTCTGGACCACTGATTCGCCGGTTTACGGATCGGTCTCGTTTGGCGTGGCCTCCAATCAGTACCCTTATCGCACCTACGAAACCTCGGGCGCGCAATCGGAGACGCATATTTCCCTGGGTGGACTCCAGCCCTCCACCCAGTACTTTTTGCGGGTGAATGCCAAACCGAGTCCCGGCCTGAACACATCCGGGATCTGTAACACCGATTCCTGCGGAGCCACCGAGATCACCGTAACTACGCTGCAGGAGCCTGTCATTCATCCCGCGCCTCCGGCGCCGCCCGCGACTTTCAACACCACCGCTCCGGATACCACCGGCTATACCATCTTTCCGGTTCCCGCATTTTCCGACGGTCTCAAAACCGGAACTATCCTGGCAGGATCAAATGTCCTTGTCGTGAATAACTCCTCCGGCATGGCTCCCAACCACTGGATCGTCATCCAAGGGACCTCCTGTTCGCTGCTCGCCCCCTATCTCACCATGCCCGCGTTTCCCGGCTGTAAGATCCAGAGCGTAAGTGGCAATACCGTTACACTGACTTCCACTGTCTCCCAGACGGCAGCCAACGCGCCGGTTAGCTGGGCCTTGTACACCATTCAGGATATGATCATCGCCTCTAACCCCAATCGCCTGACCTACGGAACGGTATTCGAATGGGCGCAAGGGTACAAAGGCATCTGGTATCCGGTCTTTCAGAGCTATGGTCCGATGGGACTGCGCCTCGATGGCCTGCCTCCCGATGACAATCCGAACTGCGCGGAACATCCCTGCTCACTGAGCGACCCGGCTCACCGGTGGATTGTCTTCCGCACCGCCTCCGGACCCGGCTTACTCCCTCCCACAGGCGTTCAGACCGGACCGCTATGGGCTCCGGTTCTCGGAGCGATTGTTGCGCAATCCCCGAACATCACTCTGAACGGCGGCGAAGCGCTCTACGCCAGCGACGGGACATTTACCACCGGAGCGCATCACTATCGCATTGAGAACCTGGAGATTACCACCGCGCCGGTACCGGATGATTCGACTGACCCGCGCCCTTTTGCCACGCTGGTTTACTGGGACGCAACTACCGCGAACCAGGTCCCCAATCATATGGTTCTCGATCGGGTTTATATCCATAGCCCATCCACCACCACCAGAGTCTTCATTGCCGGCTTGACCATGGGAGGAGCTTCCAATGCCCTGCTGAACAGCTACATCGGGCCGATCGACTTCTGGCACGCCTATGCCCCACTGTCGCAACCCTGCAGCATTTCCGGGAGTAATCTGATCATCCCTGCACAGACCTACCAGCAGAATGAATTCAAGACCGTCTGGACTCTCCCGGCTCCGGTGACAGCGACCCTATCAGCTCAGTCTTCTTATACCGGCAATTTCATTGCCTATCTGCAACCCGGAGGTTCGGTTGGCATCTCCTATTCTCCCGGCTCCGCGTCGCTCTCCTGCAGCCCGAACTGCAGCACTTCGCCGGTAGCTGGAGTCACCACCGATACGAACGCTCCTGTCGGTTGGCCCTATAACAGCGTCAAAATCTGCTCCGGAACCATCGCCAATAACGCCCTGTCTCTTACCATCCCTCTCTACCAGGATTCCTATTACACCATTGAAGGTTCTAACGGCATTCAGTTTAACGACGGACCCGGCCCGTATGTCTTCACCAACAACTACATTGAAGGCTATGGCGAAAGCTTCTTTATTGACAGCAGCGGTAGTCAGCCCGCTATCCCGAGCGATGTGACCTTCTCCAGAAATTACCTCTACTGGAATCAGAATCACCGCATCAATTCTCCGACCAGCAACGGGTTTGTGTACGTGGTTCGCAATCTCTTCGAAATCAAGCGCGGAAAACGCTGGAATATCGTCGGCAACCTGTTCGAGGGCGAATGGGCTCAGGTCAATCAAGGCTCGACGATTCTTTTGAGCGGCCGTCAGATTAACGCAGGACCAGCCGGGGAAGGCATTTCCGATATCGCCATCACCAACAATACGATCCGCAATGGCGCGGCCCCCTTTTACTGCCAGGGTGGTTCTCCCGGCCTCGATCCGCCGCTCACAACCCGGGTCTCCTACCTGGATAATCTGACTTATGGCATGAACGGGTTCACCTATCAATACAATCCCTCTACGCCGTACATCGGAGAAACATTCCGTATTCTCTACGGTTGTCAGGATGTCTCCGCGCATCACAACACAACTTACTATCCCATCGGTACCGCACCCTGGCAGGTAGTCTTAGGGAATGAGATCTGGTCGGAAGGCTTGGCCTTTGTGGATAACATCCTGTATCTGAGTAGCGCGAATTCCCAAAGTGGTATCGCGGCCGACCCGACGCAGACCGCGTATCCCTTTATTCCGGCCATCAGATCCGGCATCAGCTACCAGGACACGCTGAATTCCTTCAGTGTCCGTATCGGCGCTTCCGTGCAGCCGAACTATACCTTCTCCAACAACGTCATTATCGCCGGAACGATCGGCGATACTTTAGCGAGTCAAACCGATATCTCCAGCTCTCAGTTTCAGCAGACCTACATTCCTCAATACGGTTCCCTGGCTGCAGCCCAACTGTTTCCGGCGGGAGACACCCGGGCGGCTCGCGAGGCCAATGTGAACTGGGTGAATCCGGCGGCCGGAAATTTTCAGTTGAACTCTGGTAGCAGTTACGCGGGAAAGGGAACCGACGGTCTCGACATTGGACTGAATATGACTGGTCTCACCGCCGCTCAGGGAACCATCAGCAGTATCAGCGCCACCACCTCGGGAGGAAGCACCACGGTCACGTTTTCCACTCCGGATGTCGGGACCAGTTGTTGGGTGGCCTACGGGCAGCGCGGAGCTCCCCTCAGTAGCTATACCCTTTCGAGTGCCGATAACTCCCAGAGCATGCAGCGAAGTATCGCAGTTCCCGGACTCAATATGGTGATTGGACCCCAGCGAGGTCCGGACCGCATCTCCCCCGCCCTCGCCGTCCTGTGCAATGGAACCGTAGCCCAGCTTTACTAAGCGGCATTGTAAGGCGGACGCCCTCGTCCGCGTGCGACCCCCAGGTCACAATCACCCGGCGTTTTTCCGCAGCACGCAAATCAGATTGCTGCGCAGATGCTGGAAACGTTCCTGCCGCAACATCCGGATGAAAAGTAATTCCCACACCACCACCGGCGCCAGCATTTGCGTTAAAGCCGAGGTGCTGACCAGATCGAGCGCCGAGATCTCAAACCCCGTGGCCCCGGCAAGCGCGGCAATCTGGTCCGGCCGGTTAGCCAGGTACTGCGTGGGAAAGACATCCTCCGCCTTACGATGTTCGAGTAAATAGATGATCCTGTTCTTCAGTCCTTGTGGAACTTTCGCGGCGATGCGGAGCAGCGGATTCCGCTCGTTGGTAGTGTGGAAGACAAAGATTCCGTCCGGCTTCAATAACCGGTGCACCTGGCGGAACACTGCCGCGGGTTGATTCAAATGTTCAACCACCATATTGGCCGTAATCAACTCGAAGGACTCGTCCTTCAAAGGGATTTGGGTAAGATTTCCGTAGATCTTCGCATGGAGACCCTTATGTGCCTTAAGGGCCGGTAAATCCAGATCGATTCCCACCGCCAGCCCGGTCCGGCGGACCAGCTGTTCCTGATCGGACATCATCCAGTCGCCGAACACCTGGTGGCCGCACCCCAGGTCGAGCCACGAAAAGCCGGTCGCCGGCAGCACCGAAAACAACTTATCCCGGTAATGAGTTTGTGAGCTGCGTAGTTCTGGAACAATTAACTTTTCAAGCTTCCAGTAGAGCTTGCGGAGCGCGGGAATGTCCATCTATGTGTATCTTAGGTCAGGGTCACAGCAGCATCAGCGCACGCCGGTTTGAAAGCGGTTGGGTTTCACTCCCCACATCATAACCGGACCCACCGGAGCGGATACCGTCTCCGGCTGCGCTCCCCGCGCTTCGTTGTTCGAGGCGGCATATGCGGCCCCGCAAACCCCCACAATCACATAGAGCAGAGGTCCGTAACCCACGCTCAGAAAAAACGAGCACACCGCCACGGCAATCAGGCAGTGGCGTAAATGAACAGCCATCTCGACAATATCCGGCCGGTTACCGTTCGGCGCGCGGTTCTGCCGGATCACCGAATTGATGGAACGGAAGCTTTGAAAGTAAACCACCAACAATAAGATGAGTCCCGGAATACCAGTTTCGCTCGAAACTTGCGTATAAGTGTTATGAGTGACCATAGCACCGGGTCCGTTGCCGCGTTTGGCGTGGTTCACCAGCCAGTTAGTCTGTGAAAACTGATCGAGGCCTACACCGAATATCGGGTAGGCCATCGTGAGCTTTATGGAATCGACCAGCAGCGTCAGACGCCCCTCTGACGATCCCATGTCCGCCGCCAGCGAGTCCTGTTCCTGCTGGTTGATATTTTCCGAGGACGAAGGTTCGAATAAAGTGAAATAGCGGAGCCGGATATAATCCGGCAAAGTCAGATTGGCGACTACCAGTAAAGCGGCGACGCCGGCCAGCATGGCCAACTTACGTCCTAGCGACGCGGACATCAGGACACTCACCAGCATGGCGATCAGTCCAATGGCGCCCCCGCGCGATCCGGTCCGGAGAAGCGCATACAGAATCGGTCCCAGCGCCAGGAACATCGCCACCTTGCGAGGTTTACTGATCGCCTGGGAACTCATCCAAAGCCACATCGGTACGGTTAGTACCAGAAACATCGCATAAATATTCGGGTCGCGAAAAGTACCGCTGTCCAGTACCAGACGGCCGTTATCGGTCATACCGTATGCAAAACTCAACAACGCTGCCGTAAGTCCGGCCAAGGCCACCGTGCGCATCAGGCGGCCGGCATCCTTCACCGTCCTGCCGATACCGATGACACAGATGCCCAGCATTAAGCACTGCAGAACAATCATGTAAACCGGCGTGCTGCCGCCTTTCCATTGACTGAACGGGACCGTGACGCCCATCCACGCCACCAGCAGGGTCAAAGCTATGCCGAGTCTGGAGGTGATACCGCGAAAGAAAACTCCGGAAGGTATGGATATTGCTGACAGAATGATCAGCAGAATCATCGGAATATGCAGAAACGGGAGGGTCAAATCCAGAACACGGCTCAAAATGAGGTAAAGGTAAGCGATCCCGATTAACCCAGCCAGCCGGTCCATTGGATTACTCTCACTGGCGACTAAAACTGTCTGAGCGGCAGGCTGGCCAGGCGTAAAAGATACTGGGAACCGGGCATTCATACTGGGATTGGGACTCACAATTTACATTGTACCGTTCAAACGCGGCACAGACACTCCTGTCTGCAGCGAAGCCAGTCGCACCGCCGGCATCATGGGTAGAGGTAAGGATGCCGGCTAAAACGTCACACTGGTTTTAATCTTTGGCTGGGTGGCGATCTACTGGACCAGGTTCTCACCTATCGGTCACAACCCTTCCCGGGGGGCTGAAACCTGGCACGTGGTTGGTTCTGGACGGTGAGATACTGAAGGTGTGCCAACCATACTGATGGTGGGGCCGTACCGCATGTATTTTTACAGCCATGAACCGAACGAACTCCCCCATATCCATGTGGATCGCGACGATCTGTCGGCAAAGTTCTGGTTGGACCCAGTTGTGCCCGCCAGAAACCTCGGTTTCGGGCCGGCAGAGCTTCGGCGAGTCTTTCGGCTAGTGGAAGAGAATCGCAATCTGTTGTTGGAGAAATGGTATGAACGCTTTCCCTCTTAATTCCGGAGAACGCGTACGGGACGTCCACATCACTGAGGACACCCTGGCGGTGGACCTTGCTGACGGACGCACGATCGTCGTTCCGCTAGCGTGGTATCCCCGGCTCTTGAACGCCACCATGGAACAGCGATCCCGCTGGAAAGTAAGCGGGGCAGGCTATGGGATTCATTGGGCGGACATTGATGAAGACTTAAGCACGGAAGGCTTGCTTCGCGGCGCACCTGCCGCCGTTGAACCAGTTCGCATGAGGTACTAAGCGGGTCGCGACGTTCGCAGGTTCTACCTCGCCTTTGTAGCCCGCTAATATATCCCCTGTGTCGCCGAGCGTTTAACGATCGGCGCGCCCTGGGGGGTCGCGGCTGAGATATGCCAGTGTTGTGTCGGAAGGTTGCTGGGTTCTGGTGTGGTCTAGCCAACGACTAAGCTCAATCTCACAACCCTGCGGCAAAGTCACGGAGAAGGCCAGCCAGAAGCGCCAGAGCAAAAATCCGGGCGTCACCCACACCCCGGACCCCAAATCGAACGTACCACGGGGCCAGGAACGGCAAGGTCACCCGGAAGGGCATTCTGATTGACTCCGGCATCAATGTGAAGCGTTTGGCGTATACTAAGTGGGTCCGGGAAACCAAAAATGGAAATTCCGGGCTAAAAACCAACCAAGGACCTGACAAGACCATGTCTTATTACTCAGATATGTACTGCTACGGTTGCGACGGACAGGAAGTAGGTATCACTGGCTTCAGATCATGCTTGGGAGTCGTATATGTAGGCCAACGGTGGCTTTACGCAATCCATATACCCCCTACAGGTTCCGCCGCAAGAGCCCCCAGGGCTTTCGCCGACTTAATCTCAAGCTTCGTGGAACCCAAAGGGAAGGGTCGGTTGTTAGTTTTCACGAATGCAAATGAGAGGGCTAACGTCGAAACCGAAGCTAAAACCATAAAGCGCGCACTTGGCGACCCAACCACTTATCTGTATCGCCTGACCGGCTACCCCAATATCGCTGCCGTGGTCCGCGTCCGTTGGGAAGGGAGAGTTGTCGGGGTCCAAAGTGCATCTGAAGATCACGCAGCCGTTGTGAACGGAGGAGACCGCCGAGTAGGCACCTACGACCAGATCCAAGGGCCTAACTATGCTGAACCCAAGATTCCGTCCAATCCTAATGGTTGGTCTGAAATCACGGCAGCCGCGCAGGTTTCAAGGGTCTACTTCTAGACGCACAGGCCCTGCGCCTTCCACACAGTGCCTCAACCACCCGAAGCGATGATGGCATCCTCCGCGGATCACTCTTTGAGCCAGGGGGCGAGCCAGGAAGCGTAGGGGCGCCCACCTCGAACGCGCTACGGAGCCAGGAAGCCCACGGCGACCCCTTCCACAACCCGGGCCCCGGGCTGGAATCAGGACGGCAGGAAGAGAATGCAATCTCCCTAACCCGATAAATGAAGCGGGTCTCATTCGATCAGGCGGCAGAAGGCGGACTTCTGGTCCGGGTTTATGTGCGCCATGGCCGTATCAACCTGTCACTCGATTACCCGAATGAGCAATTGCCGAAGCCTAAGAGGTCTCAAGTTACGAGATCGATTTTCGGCGGCCCGACTTGCTTGGGTGCTTGTATTGGCGATGGCTTCCTTTGGTTTTTACGTGCCTCCAGCCATCGCTCTCAACAGTTCTAATAAGGCCGCGGATCTTCATCCTTATAGCGGATTGTACCTTGGTCGTGCCGCGAGGAAGCGGCTACGCACTTGCAAATTTGGTGCAGCCAGTTCCGCCCTCTTGGTCGGCATTCATATGTTCTGGTCGCCAAACCGCGGTATCGGAAAAGTACCATGCCGTTCCGGTATTCACAAAACCCTATGTGTTGCGTCGCCGGGAAGTAGTTGAGAACGGGCGGCGGTTCTCAACTTTTTGGCTGTTCACAAAACTACATTCCAGTGAACGGGTGGAACATTAAGAAATCACTGACGTTCTCGCCAGCATACCCATTATGCTATGTTCCAATAAACTACCCTATGGCGCTACTCCCTTACATCCTCGACCGCATAACCGAAGCCAACAGTCAGCTCGGCGAGAAGTTACGCGCTCATGTCAACTCCATGGACCCCGTGTTTCATGAGAGAGCCGAGGACTTTTTCAACCGTTACGATCGCTTTATCGTGAGCACCGGCCGCACGCTCGATTTCGGGATCGAATGCTTTCTCGAACTCCGCGAAAGTATGCTGGAAGAGAGTTTGCATTTCATGCGCACCGGCGAGTACTCGAGTAAGTCCTTCGCCGAAGTCAATGAGCGTGTGTACAGCAACCCCAAAACCATGCAATTTCATATGCATGGCCTCGTCCTTGCCCAGTTTCTCTGGCCCGATCAGTATGTCCGGTTCAGTTTCTTTTCCGACAACCTTCCCGCCTATGGACCGGCCATCCGCCGCTACCTCGAGATCGGCTCCGGGCACGCCCTGTATCTGGTCGAGGCTATCCGCGCCCTCCCTTCCGGGACCCACTTCGAAGCCGTGGATATCAGCCCCAGTTCCATGCAACTGGCTGAAGGCATTGCCGCCGGAGCACCCTGCCGTTTCCGCCTGATGGACATCTTTGACTTACCGGAAGATACCACCTATGACTTTATAACCATGGGTGAGGTGCTGGAACACGTGGAACAGCCGCGGGATCTCCTGCTGAGAGTACATAGCTTACTGTCGCCGGAAGGTCGCGCTTATATTACAACTCCGGCGAATGCTCCTACGCGCGATCATATCTACCTGTTTAACAGTGCTGCCGAGATTCGCGACATGCTGAACTCTGCAGGTCTGACAATTGAGCGTGAAGTAACCCAATTTGCCTCAGACCTGCCGCCCAAGAAGGCCGAGAAGCTAAAAATGCCACTTATGTTCGCGGCTTTTGTGAAGAAGTCGTGACAGCCGCAGTAGGATCCGGCTGCTATAATAACTAATCGACTGTATATTTTCTTTTGTAGAGTCAGTAGGTAGTTAACCTTATTATACGTATGGACATAGGTAGCCAGGTGAGTGCATGCGTTCCCGTGAAAGCGCCAGTTAAGGTCGCACTGCTGGGAGCCGGAGTCATTGCCGAGCCTCATGCTCATGCGCTGAAGCAGTTAAGCGGCGCCGCGGAACTGACGGCGGTATGCGATCGCGATGCCGCCAAAGCCAAAGCGTTGCAGCAGAAGTGGTCCATCCCGGCTGTATACGAATCGGTACATGCCATGCTGGACGGTGCACGCCCCGATGTCGTGCATGTGCTCCTGCCGCCCGCGGCTCACGCGGACGCCGCCATCGAATGCATCGAAGGCGGAAGTCATGTATTTGTAGAGAAGCCATTTTGTCTCTCGACTAAGGATTGCCGCCGCGTGATGGATGCTGCCGCAGCCCATCAACGCCGGGTCGGGGTGAGCCACAACCTGACATTTATGCCGTCGATCCTGCGTATGGTCGAAGAGATTCGCAACTGCCGGATCGGCGCAGTGCAGCATGTCACCTTGGTCTACAGCCTTCCCTTGCGTCCGCTGCTCGTTTCCGGCCCGCATACTCACTGGATGTTTGGCAGTCCCGAGCGGATCATGCTGGAGCTAGGCCCGCACCCCTTGTCGGTGATTTACCGCTTGCTCGGTCCCACCGTTTCGGCCGCCACCTCCCTGGCGGGGAAACGCACGCTTTCCAACGGCCAGACATTCTACAGCTCCTGGTTGACTTCGCTCGTCTGCGAACGCGGCTCGGCGCAGTGCACCCTCATGCTCGGCGGGGAGTATCTGGATACCTGGGTCCACGCGGTCGGCCAGGATGGAGAGATCGTTGCCGATTTACGGCGCAACACCTTGCGTCTTTCCGAGAAAAGCCGCTACCCGAGAACCGATAACATGCGGGACGCCTGGAAGAACGGTAAAGGAATCCTCGGCCAGAGCCTGCGCAATTTCAAGGCGCAGATGGCCGGAGCGCTGGGCTTCGCGCCCGCTTACGAAATGCAGACGCTGTCGATGAATGCCAGCATCAAAGCTTTCTACGATGCGCTGATCGCCGGCCAACGCCTGCCGGTCGATGGTTCGGACGGCCTCGCCGTCATGGAGTCCTGCGAAGCCGTGCTCGATGGCGCACGCGTCCTTTCACAAGCCAGCGAGGTGGAACAAATTGTCGCGATCCGATAATGCTGTCGTGATCGGCGGCGCCGGCTTCATCGGCCGCCATTTGACTTCGCAGTTGCGCGCCGCGGGTTGCAACGTGACAGTCGTCAGCCGGAGCGCCGGGCAAGGACGTCGCGACGAGCCGGGACTACGCTATTTCCGCGCCGAAGTGGCCGACTCAGAACGCATTCGCCAAGCCATCGAAGGCGCTAACTTGGTCTATCATCTCGCCATGGGCGGCGGCGCTACGTGGGCCGATTTCGAACGCGATTTTGTCGGCGGCGCACGCACCATTGCCCGCGCCTGCCAGGACTTCGGAGTCCGTCGTTTACTGTTTACCAGTTCCATCTCGGCGTTGTATCTCGGCAAGCCTGGAAAGCTCGACGATTCGGTTCCCGCCGATACCCTGGCCGACGGCCGCAGCTTCTATTCACGCGGCAAGGTCAAGACCGAGCAGATGCTGCTCGAAATGCACCGTACCGAGAAGCTTCCGGTAGTCATTCTCCGGCCGGCGATCGTGTTGGGGCCGGGCGGTATGCTGGCGCATGGCGCGTTGGGCGTCTCCATCTCCGACACCTGCATTCTGGGCTGGGGCAAAGGCAATAACCCGTTGCCCTGTGTGCTGGCCCGCGATGTCGCCAGCGCGCTGGTGCTGGCCAAAGACGCTCCCGGCGTCGACGGGATGTCTTTTAACCTTTCCGGAGATATCCGTCCCACGGCGCAGGAGTTTGTCCAGATCCTGCGCGAGCGCACGCGGCGTAATTTCCGCTTCTATCCGCGCAATGTCTGGATGATGAATGCGGTGGAATACAGCCTCTGGTTGATCAAAGAGATGGTCCACAAACCCGATAATTCGCGCAACAGCTACCGCGATCTGCGCAGCCTCACCATGGCCGCGGATCTCGATTGCTCTGCCGCCAAGAAACTGCTGGGCTGGCAGCCGGAAACCGATCGGGAGACATTCCTGCGCGAAGCCGTCGATTCCCACCTGGAGCCCTTCCATCCCGGAGACCTCCGCACAGCCCTGCCGGTGTGACAGACTCTGGCAACCTCGGGCGGGTTGGTGATCTATGCCTCACTCGGGTTTTGCGTTCTTTGCGCCTTCGCGGCTTTGCGTGAGATTCGCAGTCCTGTTGGTGTCGATAACAACCCTGATCATGAGCCCGGTTTCAACCCGGACTCACGCCGTGCTTTCGGGCAGCGGCAATCTCTGCGTCGATCCCCTCCATCGCAAGCTGGTCGAGACCTGCCTGTTTCGCGCTCTCCCACGACTGCTGAAGCCATTCCGGCGCGAGATCTTGCTCCAGCACTTGCCGGGCGTATTCCTCTGCTGACAAACCCTTCGCACGCGCCTTCGCCGTCAGGGCGGCGGTTTTGTCGTCCGGCAAGGTGATCGTCAAGTTCATAAGCAGATGCCTGATTTCAAGGTAGCAACGGCCGCCCTTCCCCCAACTTCATCGATAGCTGTAGCCCACCTGTTATGGTTTGTCGCCTTCACCAGTATCTCGTCTGTTTGAGGTCGAAGACCGCGCTCAAAACACAACGCCAGAAGTCTTTGCGTTGGCGCAGGCCTCATTCTGACTCCTGGCTTCCGACTTCTGTCTTCGGGTTTATGGCCCCCTAAAATGACTTATACACAATCTCCGGAGCCGGTTGGTTAAGCAGTAAGTTCACCGCCACTATGACCACCAGCAGCATCGTGCCCCAGGCAGTTCGCAAACTGAGCGACAGCAACGGGACCCCATTCCAGGGCGCACTCACGATCCGCTGGTAGACTTCTTCCCACGCCGCCAGCAGAACAGTGGATCCGGCGAAAATCGCCAGCCATATCGCCACCAACATCCTCGCGCCCAGAGCAGCTTCAATCATCCGCAGTTGATTCCAGTTGGACCAGAACCAGATCAGCGTGAAGGCCATCCAGGTGAACGTCAATCCGCGGGAGAGTGCAATATAGAGCGGATTTCTGCTCAGAGCATTGTAGCCTTTCCGTCCCATCCGCGCGGTGACCAGCAGCTGGTAGAGCTTATTCACGCTGACTCCCAGCCCCAGCAGAAAGCCGCAGAAAATGAATTCGGACGTCTGGCCATGCCACACTCCGACCAGGAAAAAGGTCACAAAAAAAGCCAGCACGGCCGAAGCTGATGCCATCCCGGAAGACGGGAAGCGGCGCATCAAGGTGAGTAACAGAGGGTTGTAGACGTACGTCTTCAGCCAGCCCGAAAGCGTAATGTGCCAGCGATTGCTCCAAAAGTCGATCACATTGTCGGCGGAAAACGGGCGGGCGAAGTTCTCGGGCAAAGTCACTCCCAGTAGCCGGCCAACGCCGATCACAATGTCGATATAACCGGCAAAATTACTGTAAATAAA
>Ga0182016_10004535_pt1 | contig 15302 bp, 17 predicted proteins | sample 712S2MmetaG_FD_120491 | JGI IMG/M metagenome (GOLD analysis project Ga0182016, IMG submission 120491) | Permafrost microbial communities from Stordalen Mire, Sweden - 712S2M metaG | ecosystem: Environmental > Terrestrial > Soil > Wetlands > Permafrost | place: Sweden: Stordalen | collected...
GCGATTACTTCTCTTGCAGAGTGCCCGCGGCGAACAGGGGACTCCAATTCCCGCCGGCATTACGCATCAGCTTAAACGCCATGGCTTCGCCGGGCTTGGCCGATTGCATGATGTTGCGCACGTCGGCGGCCGTGGCTATGCGGTGGCGGTTGATTTCGACGAGCACATCGCCCTTCTGCAGGCCGATGTCTTCGGCGAAGGAACCTGGCTCGACGCTGGCGATCGCCACGCCGCCAGTCTTCAGGCCCATTTGTTCGCGGTCGGAGTCGGTCAGGTTTTGGACGTTGACGCCGAGGCGCGCATGCGCGGCCCCGCCTTCGACTTCTTCGCCTTCCCCAGGCTCTTTGCCGGAACCATTCTCCGCCACGATCTCGGCGCGGTCGCCGATCTTGACGGAAACTTCGACTGGCTTGCCCTCGCGCAGGAGTTTGAGCTCGACCGTGGCGCCGGGCTGCGCCGCCGAAATCGTCTCGACTAGCTGGTCGCCGCTTTTGATGGTTTGGCCGTTGATTCCGACGATGACATCGGACACCTGCACGCCGGCCTTGGCAGCCGGTCCACCGGGCGTCACCTGCGACACGAATACGCCGCTCGATGCGCCATACACCTTCAGCAGCGAGGCATTCTCTTCGCGGGCGAACTGAATGCCGATGGCGCCGCGGGAGACTTTGCCGCTCTTCACGATTTGGTTATAGGAATTCACGGCCAGGTTGATGGGCAGCGCGAAGCCAATGCCTTCAAAGTTGCCGCTGCCGCTGACGATCATGGTGTTGATGCCGATGACTTCGCCATTGATATTGAGCAGCGGGCCGCCGCTATTGCCGCGGTTGATGGCGGCGTCGGTCTGGAGGAAGCGCTGCAGTTGGTGGTCGCGCTCGCCGAGGTCGCGGCCTTTGGCGCTGATGATGCCGGCGGTCATGGTCTGGTCGAGTCCGAAGGGAGAGCCGATGGCGACAGCCCAGTCGCCGACTTCCATGGCATCGGAGTTGCCGATGCGGAGCTGCGAGAGCTGCTTGCCCGCGTCGATCTTCAGCACCGCCAGGTCCAGTTCGGTATCGGTGCCGATCAGCTTAGCCGGATACTTCGTGTGGTCGCCGGGCAGTGTCACTTCAATGCGGATGGCGTTCTCGACCACGTGGTTGTTGGTCAGGATGTAGCCGTTGTGGTCCACGACGAAGCCGGAGCCGAGGCCCTGGGCGCGCCGCGGCTGCTGCGGCACGTTCGGCATCATGTTACCGAACGGGTTCATCTCGCCAAACGGATTCTCGCCGTTGGACGGCTGGCCGTTGAAGAAAAAACGGGTGTTCGCGCGTTTTTCCTGTATCGTGCTGACGATCTGCACGACGGAAGGCTCGGACTCCTTGGCGATCTTGGTGAACGAGTTGGATAGTTGAACCGGACTGGGAATGGTCAGCGCGGCAGGTGTGGCGCCGGCCGCGCGGGCGATCCCAGTGTGGCTCACCATGTTTGCGACTAATAGCCCCGCACAAGAGAGCAGGAGCGCAAGGGTGACGTTGCTTCTGTTCAGTTTCATATGGTTGTCCTTTGTTTGAGAGAATCTGTTGCTTAGATACCGTTCAACGGCGCGCGTGGCGGCGGCTCGAAGAAGACCACCGCGATTACGAAGTAAGTTGGGGACACTTGCACCTGCCACGCGCGCACCAGCACGACGGGAGCATCCGTCAGGGCGGGCGGGGCCGGCAGTTCGAGTTCGGGCATGCGCCTGGCGGCCAGGCGCGGCCGCGGCGGAGTAAACCTCTTAGGCGCCCGTGAGATCGCCGGGGCCGCGGGGGCGCTCAGATGCGCAAGCTCCATGCTGGCCACGGGGACTTCCTGCACCCCAACCGGCGGCGTAGTCCGTGCGGCCACGATGAGCGCGGCGCCCACCAGGGCGCATGCCGCCATCCAGCCGGAACGTGAAAAGCGGGGCGTGGCGTCGCGATCCGGCTGCAGCAGAGCCTCCACGCGGGCACTGATCTGCCACCGCGTTCTGCCAGTCGCGCCTGGCGCCAGTTGGGGGGCCGGCGCGCGGCGGGTCAGTTCATGCAAATGCGTGAGGCAAGCGGCGTACGGGCGGGCCTCCCCTATGGTCGAGACCACCCAATCGTCGCAAGCCATTTCGCGCTCGATCTTCAGGCGGCGTCCGATCCAATACATGGCGGGATTGAAGAAGAACACGGCTTGCGCGATGGCATGCGCGAGTTGCATCCAGTCGTCCCAACGGCGCAGATGGGCCGTTTCGTGGCAGAGCACCTGCTCGAATTCCTGGGTGGTGAGTTCGTCGAGCAGGGATTGCGGGAAGACGATGGCGCGGCGTACAAAACCGGCCGCCATGGGCACCCGGGCTTCAGCCGAGACGAGCACCCGGATGTTGCCGCGCCGGCCGACCAGGGTGGCGTAGCTTTTCAGGCGATGGAGATGGACCAAGCTCCAGCCGACGCGCGCCAACAGGAGCACCGCGATCGCCAGCCAGGCCACCACGGCGTACAGCGGCCACTGCGCCGTTGTCGGAACCATCCACGGCGCGGAAGGCTGCGCCGAGGCAATCGCGGCCGACGCCTGCCCAGGCCTGGGAATCAACAACAGGGCGGGCGTCGTGACAGCCAGCAGGAGGGCGGTGAACCAGACCGCGTAACGCGTAGTGGCGTTGGCGCGCGGTAGGAGGCGGACCATACCGGCGGCCAGAACCGCCAACAGCGCGCTCAGCCAGAGGTTGTTGAGGCCGGTCGAAACCGCCCCGGCCGCCGCCACATTTGCTAATTCAAGCCAGTTCACTTCTCCCCTCCTTCACCCATAACGTCACCCGAGATCAGGTGCTTGAGCCTGTCCAGTTCGCTTTCGGCCAACTGCTCGTCTTCTAAGACATTTAGAATGAGCAGTTCGGGCGAATCCTGGAAAAACCGTTTCACCAGGTTCCGCACCGCCTTGCGGCTGGCCTCGCCGCGTTCCACTACAGGATGATAGACGAACGCGCGGCCTTCTTTGGTATGCCGAACATAACCTTTTCGTTCCAGGATGCGGAGCGTGGTGAGGACCGTGTTGTAGGCGACAGCCGAGTTGGCCAGGCCAGCGACGACATCGGTCACCACGGCGAAACCCTTTTGCCAAAGGATATCCATGATGGGAAGCTCGGCTTCGGTAAGTGTGGGTGACTGTTTCCTTGCCATGGGCGATTCTCTTAACGAATTAAGAATTGCTCTATTTCAGTTTTACAACGAACCGGGGTGAGCTGTCAACTAATTTCTTAAGAGTTGAGCGAATAGGATCTACACGTATATAATACGTACAGAGGATTAATGTGAATCGCAAACTCACCATTATGGTTAGCGACGAAGTCTACCAGGGCCTCCATCGTACTGTAGGACGTCGGCGCATCGGGAAATTCCTTGAAAAGCTCGCCAGGCCGCATGTTGTGCCGCAGGACATCGAAGCGGCCTACCGCGAAATGGCAAGCGACGAGGAACGCGAGCGCGAGGCCCATGCGTGGACCGAAGGCGTCATCGGCGATGTAGCGGGGGACCCGCCCAATGCTGCGCGGTGAGGTCTGGTGGGTTGATTTTGGCCCTTCGCTCGGTGGCGAAATCCAAAAGACGCGGCCGGCGGTGATTGTCAGTAATGACGCGTCCAACCGAAACCTGAATCGGGTACAGGTTGTTCCAATCACCAGCAACGTCGCCCGGATCTACCCCAGTGAAGCCGCCATCGATTTAAACGGAGAGGCGCGAAAAGCAATGGCTGATCAGATCGCCACCGTCAGCAAACAGCGGCTGAAGTCGAAACTGGGCGATCTTTCGCGGGAAGACCTGCAGGGGATGGAGCGCGCGATACGCGTGCAGCTTGGTTTGAGTGGGGAGCATTCGACAGGTTAGTGCGCCGAGCATATGATATCCTTAATGTAGGAAGTATGGAAGTAAGGAGGTAATAATGAACGCCAGTAAGGTTACCACGAAAGGACAAGTCACGATTCCGAAGGCGGTTCGCGAGCGCTTGCGGATAGGGGCGGGGGACGTGATCGCCTATGAGTTCCAGGAGAACGGATTGGTGGTGGTCCGCAAGATGGAGCCGTTCGACGGCGGTTGGCACCGCGCTCTTTCCACAACTTTGGCGGACGAGTGGAACTCCCCGGAAGATAACGAGGCGTTCGGTGACCTGTGACCCATGGGATGTCGTCGTGGTACCTTTTCCGTTTACCGATTCTCCGGCAAGCAAGCGGCGGCCGGCGCTGGTGCTCAGCTCGCGGGAATTCAACCACGGCTCCGGCCATTCGCTGATGGCCCAGATTACCAAGGCGAAGCAGTCGAGTTGGCCCGGCGATTTTCAAATCCGGAACGTTGAGGCGGGTTTGCCGGAGGAGTGCATTGTGCGCATGAAACTGTTCACGATTGACAGCCGTCTGATCCAAAAGCGCATAGGGCGATTGAGTGAAACCGACCAGGAGCAAGTAAGCAGCGGCTTGCGGCAGACGATGGCTGGGGGAAACCTAAGATGAACTTGAAGGCGTCACGGCTGTTCCTTGGGGTTGGAATTCTAGCGCTTTGGCTGCCGAGCCAGGGGCTGCTGCACGCACAGGCCGGAGACGCTGCGCTGTCCGGCACCGTCAAGGACCCTTCGGGGGCCGTCGTTCCAAACGCCAAAGTATCCGTCAAGAGCGTGACCGCGGGTCAAACGACGGAAACTGTAACCAATTCGGCCGGGATCTACAACGTGCCAACCCTGGCGCCGGGTGACTACGAGGTTTCGGTCTCGGCGGAAGGATTCAGCGCCAAAGCAGCCAGTGTGACCCTCGCTGCGGGCGCCAAGCAGACGATGGACCTGGCTTTGACGGCCTCTACCGGCAATGCAGCGCGGCCTTCGCTAGGGGATCTGGGCTTTCCTCCGGAACAGGTCCAAGGAAGCGCCCAGAATCAGGCGCTGCTAGACCGACGGTCGCACATGCTCAAGACCCATCAGCGGTTGGGTTTGATCACGATCGCTCCTTTGGTGGCCACCATCGTCGCCTCCAGCATGGCCGGTGGTAAGCACGCCACGGCGACCGGCCGCGATGTGCACGGCGCTCTGGGCACGGTGACCGCGGGCATGTACTTCACTACCGCCTACTTCGCGATCCGCGCCCCCACGATACCGGGAACCACAACCCGCGGGCCCATCCGCCTGCACAAGGCGCTGGCCTGGATTCATGGCCCGGGTATGATCCTGACCCCCATCCTGGGGGCCATGGCCTTCAATCAGGAGAGCAACGGGGAAAAGGTGCATGGAATCGCCAAGGCGCATGGGGCTGTGGCCGCTGTGACATACACCGCGTTCGGGCTCGCCGTGCTGTCCGTGACCATCAAATTCTAAGCGGGATCTATGAACAAAAATCGGCGGGCGCTGACGTTTCTTTTGCTGCTGGTCCCTGGGCTAGCCCAAGCGGACAGCCTATGGGTTCTGGAGCAATCCACGCTCACCTATCACGTGTCTCACCCGCTGCATCAGAGCGAGGGCGTCAGCAAAGCGGCGCGCGGCAAGGGCGTTTGCCACGCTGGACAATGCGAATTTCTAATTGCGGTGCCGGTGAAGTCGTTCGATTCGGCGGATAGCAACCGCGATCTCCACATGCTGCAGGTGACGCGCGGCGCGCAGTTCCCGATGGTCACCGTGCGCACGCGATTGCCCGAAACAGCGTCCGCATCGGCGACCATCCAAGCCGATCTGGAGATCCAGTTTGCCGGCCAAACGGTCGCATATAAGCAGGTGCCGTTCCAACTGACCACCCAGGGAAAGCAGATCCGCATATCGGGGACCATTCCGGCCACGCTAGCGGATTTCAAGATCGACCCGCCATCGCTGCTGGCGGTCCCCGTCAAGAACGAAATGCCGGTGCGCGTGGAGATGACCTGGCATCCGCAGTGAACCGCGCTGTCAGTGAACCGCGCTTGCATTTTCTTCCCGTTTGCGGTTACCCTGAATTCGTTCGAAGATTGCCGGTGTTTATGGGAAGCTGGTGCAAATCCAGCACGGCCCCGCCACTGTAAGCGTGGAGGACCGGTCGCGTGAGCCACTGTCCCGAGCGGATGGGAAGGCTGACCGGTTCGTGGAAGCGCAAGTCAGGAGACCGACCGGCAAGACTCCGTAATTGCGGCTCTCGAGGGAGGAGCCTACAATGCGCTTTCTTGTCTTATGGCTGGGGCTGTTGCCCGCGGCCGCCGCAGCTCAGTTCACCGTCCGTGGAACCGTGCTCGATCCGTCTGGCGCTGCCATTGCCGCCGCGCAGGTATCCGCCGTTAACAGGTTGGGCGTAGCTCAACAAACCACCACGGACCAGGCGGGCGGTTTCACGCTGAAACTTTCCGAAACCGTCGGCGTGCATCTCGCCGTCACCGCGCCCGGCTTCGAGACGAAGAGCATCCCGCTGGCCGGGACGTCCGCCCCGGAGCCGCTCACCGTGCACTTGAATCTCGCGCCGCAAGTGGATTCGGTGCGGGTGTCGGGATCGGCGATTGACGTGCCGCTCAGCGAGCAGGGCAGCAGCATCGCCATCGTGCCGCGCGAGGAGATCGCGGAACGCAACGAAGGGCTGGCGGTGGATCTGCTTCGCTACATGCCCGGAATCACGATCGGACAAAGCGGCGGCGCCGGCGCCGTGGCCGACATGTTCATCCGCGGCGGCAACTACAATTTCAACCTGGTGCAGATCGATGGCGTCCCCGTAAACTCGGTCGGCGGCGGTTTCGACTTCGCGCACATTCCCACCGATTGGCTGGATCGCGTGGAGGTGATCGAAGGGGCGCAATCCTCGGTCTACGGAGCCTACGCCAATAGCGGCGTGGTCAACTTCGTCACGCGCACGGCGGCCGATTCGCCACAACTCGAGGTGCTCGCCGAGGGGGGCACTTATCAGGAGCACCGGTTCGCGCTGGGTGCCTCGGGTACGCTGGCGGGCTTTGGCGTGGCCGCATTCGCTTCGCAGCTTGGGGACAACGGACCGGTCCCCGATAGCGACTACCGTAATGACAATGTGGCGCTGCACTTCACGCGCTCGTTCGGCAGGCAAAGCCTGTCATTCGGCGGCGACTATAACGCCAACGACGTGGGAAGCCCCGGCCCCTACGGTTCCGATCCCGGGCACGATTTCACCGGACTCGACACCATCACTCGCGACAAGAACGATTTTTCCGACTACTTCCTGCATCACCAGATCGATTTCACGCCGCGCGTCCGCCAGGAGACCTTCGCCAGTTTCTTTCTGGAAAACAGCGGATACACCAGTCCCTACGGGTTCAGTTACGAGAAGGATCTGCGCGGGCAGTTCGAGACGCGCAGCATCGTCAGCGTGGCGCGCTGGTACATGGCGGCGTTCGGCGTCAGCCTGGCGCGCGAGGAAGTCAAGAACACTTACATCAGCGACGATAACTTCAATGCATTCCCAATAAAGCGCGATGACGCGGGCATCTATTGGGAGAATCGCTTTCAGGTTGGCAGCCGATTCTTTTTCAATGCCGGAGTGCGCGGCGAGATCATCGGCACGCCATTCATCCCGGAGAATACGTCGGATGGCCGGCCGGGATTCCCGGCCAACACGGTGGCCAAAGTCAACCCCAAGCTGGCGGCCACCTATGTGCTGCGCAGCACGCGGTTGCATAGCTCGTTCGGAACTGGGATCCGCCCGCCTGCCGGGCTGGAACTCGCGTTCACCAACAATCCGGCGCTGAAACCCGAGCGCACGGCCAGCTTCGATTTCGGCGTGGAGCAGCGTGTGTTTGGCGACAAGCTGTCGCTGGATGCGACTTACTTCTACAACCGGTTCTACGATCTGATCGTCTCGCTGGGCGGCAACCTGGCGGTGCTGAGCGCCTTTCAAACCGACAACCTGTCGAACGCGCGGGCGCAGGGTGCGGAACTATCGGCGCGTTACCGGCCGGCGCGTTGGATCTCGGTGACGGGATCTTACACTTATCTCGCTTCGGAGGTCCTATCGCTGAATGGCTCCACGGGCCTCGCGCCGATTCCTTTCTCGGTGGGTCAGGAGCTGATCCGGCGGCCCGCGAATTCCGGCTCGTTCGTCTCAACGTTCAGCCGTGGGCGGGTTTCGGCGAATGTGACCGGTTACTTTCGCGGCTCCGACCTGGACGTAGACCCGACTTATGGCGCGTCGGCGGGTCTCTATCCCTGCCGCGGCTTTGTGGATATGGGGGTCAACCTGAATCTTCGCCTGGGCGCGGGACTGACCGCCTATGGAAACCTGCGCAATGCGCTGAATCAGTCTTATGAGGAAGTCTTGGGATATCCGGCGCCAAAGCTGAACTTCGTGGCGGGGTTGAAGTGGGCTTTGCCTAAGGGGAAATAGAAGACGCGCTCATGCGGTCCTCCGATCCGGGTTCTCCCTCCGCCAGATAGCGCGTGCGATACTTCTCGGTGGTGTCGATCGGCACCACCCCCTCGACCAAGACCGCCCGCCTCGGCAAAGTGCGGCAACTTTGGCATTCCCGCGTGCAGGTTCTGCACGTTCTGCACCTCCGATCTGACGACTATAGGACGCCAACGCAGTCCGGAGTTCTGCATGAAATCGCAGGCTTCCGGTTTTGGCCCAAATCTTGCAGCGATGACACCGGGCGAACACAGCGTTGCCCGCATGGCAATCGCGCCAGGACGGCTTTCCGTTCGGCCGTCGCCCGAGAATAGAAGGAGAAAATGAGACTTTTTAGCGTTGCTCGAGCGGTTCTTCGTGTCAGCTTCGTTCCTTCGCTGTTGTTGGCAGTAGGAACGCTATGCCTGTCGACGGCATCTTTCGCGCAAGTTGGCATATCGGTCAGCATCGCGCCCCCTGAGTTGCCCGCCTACGAGCAGCCTATGTGCCCCGGCGACGGTTATATCTGGACGCCTGGGTATTGGGCCTGGGATGGTGAGTACTACTGGGTACCGGGCACATGGGTGATGGCTCCCGAGGCCGGGTACCTCTGGACTCCGGGCTATTGGGGTTGGGGCGGCAGCGGATTTTTTTTCAATGAAGGCTACTGGGGCATGTCAGTGGGTTTCTACGGTGGGATCGACTATGGCTTCGGATACTTCGGTCATGGCTATGAAGGCGGCCGCTGGGATAACGGGCATTTTTTCTACAACACGGCGGTGAATCGAGTGGACGCCAATGCCATCCACAACGTTTACAACGCGCGAGTGAACGAGAACGCTAACCGCGTCAGCTACAACGGCGGTAACGGCGGGATCGATGCGCGCGCCACTTCTGACGAAGAGGCTGCTGCTCGTGGCAAACGTGCTGGGCCTGTATCCGCTCAAACTCAACACGCCTACTCTGCCCGCAATAACCCCCAGCAACGGCTTTCCGCGAACCATGGCGCGCCGCCAGTCACTGCGACTCCTCGCGCCAACCTTGCATCCCATCCTAAGGAGCTGCCGCCCGTCGAGCGCCCCGCTACTCCTAAGACAGGGAAAGCGTCGCAGGACCAGAAATACCAGAAGCAGCAGGACAAGCTGGTAGCGCAGCAGAATCAGGATCGGCAGAAACTCCAGCAGCAGCAGGACAAGGAACATCAGCAACTGGCTAAACAAAAGGCCGATCCAGCAAGAACGCAGCAAGTGGAGCAGAAACACCAGCAACAGACGCAGCAAATGCACCAAGGACACACGCAGCAGATGCAGCAGATGCAGCAGAGACAGTCATCTGGCGGCGGAGGTGGCGGGCGTCGTCGCTAATCTAACTTCCGTTGCGTTCCTGCTGAGCATTGCATCATATCAGCCAGCTTCGCGCTCTGGCGCCGCAGAAAGAGATACGCCAGCAAGGCCAAGGCCACCAGCCATGTCCAGGGCCATCGAAGCAGGATCGACGGCTTCCGCCGTGTGGCCTGAACGTAATTCCCAAGCGCGGAAATGTATTCGCCCTTCTGGCAGTAGGCCCAGCCGCGGCTTTGATAATCGGAGGCTTCCGGATTGATACGCAACGCGCGATCGTATTCCTGGATCGCCAGATCGTATTGATGCCGCACGGCGTAGATATGCCCGCGCCCCTGTAGGCGACGGCCACATTGGGCGCAATGCGGATGGCTTGGTAGGAATCCGGCATCGCACCCCAGTACTCGCCCCGCCGCAGGTAGCACCAGCCGCGCCAGTAATAGGCTTCGGCATCCGGACCGAGGCACAGCGCCTGCCCGCAATCCTGGACCCCTTGGTCGTACTCGCCGCGCGCAAAGTGGGCCTGTGCGCGGCCGGTGTAGCCCTTGGCGTGGTTGGGCTGTAGGCGGATGGCCTGGTCGAAGTCCCGCAGGGCCGATTCGGCCGATTGGTAGTCGCGCTTGCCCGTAATCCTGGATCGCCTGGTCGTATTGGCCCCGCTCGATGTGCACGGACGCGCGGCCGGTATAGGCCACGGCGAGGTTGGGATCCAGGCGGATGGCCTGCTCGAAATCGAGGGCCGCCCGATCGCGGTCGCCGGAATGCCACCGAATCAAACCGCGTCCGTACACAGGCCGGCCGGATGGCTTGCTCGCAGTCCGGCAAAGCCCGCGCATTGTCGTGCTTGCGAAAATAGGCCTGGCAACGGCGGTCGAACGCCGCAGCTAGATCCGGCTGGCCGCGGATGGCCTGGTCGAAGTCACGAATCGTCAGGTCGTAGTTTTCCTTGTGCAGGTAAGCGATGCCGCGGTCGAGCGACGCACTGGCGAGATCGGCGCCGGAAAGTTGCCCCGAACCGATCGCCGCCGTGCATGCACGAATCGCCACGTCTGGGTTGGTGGCCGGGTTCTCGTGGCACAACTGGAAGTCGCCGGCCTGCGCCGCTAGGCAAACGCCGGCGCGAGGGCCATAATCGGCAGGACCGCCGTCGCGCGAGTCAGGGAGGCAATCATCACATCGGCTAACTGGTCTGTTGCTTTTCCAGAACGATGGTGATGTCGAAGGCGCCCTGCGGCGTTTGGACATGATTGGCGATAGTGAGGGTTTGCCCATCGGTGGAAAGGGTCCAGCTCTCTCTCTGGACGATTTCCATCCCCTGCACCTCGCGCTTGCTTTCGATCACCAGCGTATCGCCATCCCACGACGCGGTGCCGGTGAACTCCTGTCCGCGGATCACGTTCTTGCATGTCGCGCCATCCGTGGTGTACGCCAGTTCGGTGACGATCTCGCGGTCCTGGCCAAACTGGGTTGTCTTTATTTTCAAGTGGGAGTCGTGTTGGCTGATATTACGGACCATCTTGTCCGGCGCTGGCAACGGAGCGAAGCTGCTCTTTGCGGAGTTCATCTTCCATTCGCCCGTGAAATTCGGTTTTGCGGATAACTGGTTGATAGCGCCGCACAGTACGGCCAGCGCCAACATGCGGGGAACGATTGTCTTGGCCTGCATTCGATGCTCCTTGGTTAAATTGAACGTAGCGTCTACTTTCAGCGGGTCCTTAGCACGATGTCGTAACTGCAACCGGAGGTGCCCTGCGCCGAAGTCACATCGATGCACTGAAACGGTCCGCTTCTGTCCAGCGCCTGGCGCGCGGCGCGAAAATGCATATGATTCGGGTCCCAATTCTCTCCCACCTCCGCCAGGAGATCGTACAGTCCTGGCGCGATATTCCGCATGCATACCTTGCTCTTCGCCTGGATGTAGATAGCCCGCAGCGGCGCCGCCGTGTGCGCCTGCACCAGCGTGGCGAGGGCGTCGCGGCTGGTTTCGTTTGAAACCCACAGCTCGCCTGCGCCGGTCCTCCGGGTCCACAGCAATTCAGTCCCATTTAGCGGCAGCACGGGCGCCGCGGCGGTGTCCCGATGAAGCGGCGGGCCGCTCCGAGCCAAATCGTCCTGTTGCGGGCCCCGGTCGCTCGCAGCTCCCACCAAACGCTCCGGCGTCCTCTCCCCGATCTTGGGAATCGATCTCCTGAGATCCGCCATTTCTCCGCGCGCCCAGGCAGACAATTCGGCAGCCGTGGCAAGTTTGCCGTCAGGAGGATCGATGAACCGCGAAGGCATCAGCATCAGTGGTCTCGGCTGGCTGGCCTGCAGGAGAATGGCATCCAGGTTGGGAACCCGGAGAGCGTTGAGAAAGCCGGCAAAAACCAGCAGCGTCAGACACACCACGCCCAATGCGGCGATCCTTAGCGGCCATTGAAATTGCAGGCCGCGCAGCCACCGATCGGGACCGCGGCGGCGATGCGGATGGACGGATACCGAAGAATCGGCGCTCTGCGGCTGAGGTGGCGGCTGGGGCGGCGACTGTGGTGGCGGCGGCGCGGGATCTGGCCGGGATGCTCTGAAGATCTGGGAGTTCTTGAGGGCGTAGTAAGCTTCATTGATCCTCTGAAGCTTCTGCTCGGCTCTTTCCCGCAACTCGGGATCGGACTGGAATCGATCCGGATGCCATACGCGCACAAGGTCTTTATAGGCCTGCCGGACCTCCTCCCACGAAGCATTAGGGGCAACGCCTAATGCCCGGAAACAATCGGTGTCAGACATCGGGGTAGTTGGTCGAGTCCGCTGGATTGCACCTCAGTCACGCCCGCGCGTGGCTTCGGGAACACAGAGTTCCACGCTCCAGTCTGGCATGAATCCGCAGTGAAGTAAGTGCTATCCGAAGATAGCATTCGACCGAGTCCTATTTAACCTTGCCGATTGCCTCCATCATCCCGGTTTCCCACTTTTGGGTGGCGTCGTAGCCCACCCCTTTCAGCTTCACTACACCGCTGGAATCCACAATCCAGTTTTGGGGTATGCCGTTTACCTTGAGTGTGTCTTCCACAAAGCTGTACGCCGGGAGAACCGTCAATACCAGCTTCTTTTCATTCAGGAATGGCTCGATCAAACCGGGATTCTCATCCATGTTCAGGGTCAGGAACTGGACCTCGGGACGATCTTTATACGCCTCAATCAACTTCTGCAGGCGAGGCAACTCCTCGCGGCAATACGTTCACCAGGAGGCCCAGAAGTTCAAGAAGGTCACTTTGCCCTTCAACGACGCCTGGGTCCAGGTCTTACCTTTAAGGTCCGCAAGCTCGAACGAGGGTAACGGCTGGTTGGCATCTTCCCATGTGAGCGTGGCCTGGCTGGCCAGCTTGTCGGCGCGGCTGCCATACCAGATCTGCCAGCCGTCGTTGGTCCCGCCCAGCTTGGTGAAGAGCCGGCGCGCATTCTCCGCGATTTCGTCCCGCATTCCGGTTTCCGGCATTTGCTGCGCTTCGAAGCGCGCGAGCAGAGCATGTTCATAGAACGCCATGGCGTCCTGCTCGTGGTTCTGAAGTTCGGCCGTACGCGCCATCAGCCCCCACCAGGCAGCCAGGCGGCTCGTGTACTCTTTTTTGAGCTCCGCCTTGTCACCGACCAGCGCATTCGTCGCTTGTAGCTCGTCCTCCATCCGCACCAGCGCGAGACGGGCCTTGTCAGCCTGCTTCAGTTGGATATAGCTTTCCGCTTCGAGCCCGGAGCCTGTAACAGGGTCCAGTGACTGATAGAAGTGAGACTCTTGAAGGTTCTCTTTCGTGGCGTATGTGTCCCAATACGGTTCCGAGGATTCCACCTTCACCTGGGCCAGACCCTTCCCGGCCAGATCCAGCACGCGCTCCGGTTGAACGTGCCGCTTAGAGAGTACGCGGGCGATGGTGAAGTAGTCGTAAGGAGCAGTTCCATCCGGCCCGGCCTCGTTCGTAAGAAGCTTGAGATATTCGCCGGCGACCGCCTCCACGTCAGCGGCCGGTGTGTCTTCAAGATGCTCCATGGCGTTCAGCCGCGAGTCCCAAACGCCGCTCATCTTCGGGCGCTCTTTCAGCCACGCATCCGTCTGTTTCAGCAGCTCGGTGTAATAGGTGCGCTTGGTGTCCGCGGCATCGTCTATCTGTGGACGCGGATGATCCTTATTCCATTTCGACATGGACGCCAGTTCCCACGACTGCGGTAAACGGCGCTGCCGCTCATCGTTGGCCCAGTCGGATTGCTTCTGGTCGTTGACCAGTTTGTAGCCCTGTTCGAGTGTCTGATACCACTCCCGCTTGTCCTCGCGATTCAGTGACCGGATGCGCTTCAGGTCCTCGCCAACTTGCTTCCGCAGGCCATCGTAATCGGACGTGGCGTGCGCCTTGAACTCAATCGACCAGAGCGTTCCGTATGCGCGGATCGCATCGATGTCCGTGCGCGCCTGGAGCAAGGCCCGCAGCTTCGCGGCATTCGACGCCAGGACGTCCTTATCGTCCAGTTCGGTGAGTTTCTGGTAGCCGTCCAGCGACTCGGGACAGGCGGCCAGAAAGGCTTTCACTTGCTTGGCCTTTTCGTCCTTGTTCAGGAACACCGGCGTGCCGTAGAAGCTCGCCAGTCCGAGATGCGGCCAGGGAAACTGCGGATTCTTTATGAGAGTGGCGTTCAGCATTTTGATGGCCTCCGCCGACTGGCGGCCTTCGAGCGCCATATTATACAAGTAGGCCACTACCGGATCGTCAGGACTATGCTCGTAGCGCGCCTTGTACTCGGCGATCACTTTGTCTTTGTCGGCGCGGCGGTACATCGATCGGATATAGATCTTTTGCACGAACAGGTCGCCGGGAAAGCGGGTGAGCAGCGCTTGAATGGCGGCGCTGTATTTTTGCTGGAACTCCCACCTTGTCTCGGTCGGCGACTGGGTAGGCAACTCGTCGAGAGCCGCCTTAACCGCCGTCGAGGGAGTGCACCAATCCGTCGGCTGAGCCGGCATGCGGATTGGCAGCACAGCCAGAAATAACGCGAAAAGCACGTATATGCGCATAACAGCCTCCTTATGCGGCGCGGGATGGATCGTCCGGAGGGTGCTCGTGATCGTCAAGCCGGACATCGTGCGCTTCCGCGATATTCGCCAGGCGGTTGATGGCATCCAGCACCTGCGCCATGCGCCGCTCGTTTTCCTGAAGCATGGAAGCCAGCAGATCCACGGCTTGCGTCAGAGCTTCATGGCGTTCGGCGAGTTTTTCGAGGCGGTCGTCAATGTTCACGGAGATCGTTTTCATCATAACAGCGAGAGCGGCGCGAGGTGTATCCTGCATGCATGGGGTCAAAATTCGACGAACCGCGTTTGGCCATCAACCGCGTCTACACGCGCCAGGGCGACGCGGGGGAAACCAGCCTGGCGGGCGGGCAGCGTGTGCCCAAGGATTCGCGGCGCATCGAAGCCTACGGCACAGTGGACGAGTTGAACTCGTTCGTGGGCCTGGCGCGCGAAACCGCCGCGGGCGACCCGGCCCATCCGGAACTTGCCGCGCTGGCCGGGATTCTGCTGCGCGTGCAGCACGAGTTGTTCAACCTGGGATCCATCCTGGCCACGCTGCCCGAGGACGTGCATCCGCGACAGGCGCGGATTACGGAGGCGGAAA
>Ga0182016_10004536_pt1 | contig 15300 bp, 23 predicted proteins | sample 712S2MmetaG_FD_120491 | JGI IMG/M metagenome (GOLD analysis project Ga0182016, IMG submission 120491) | Permafrost microbial communities from Stordalen Mire, Sweden - 712S2M metaG | ecosystem: Environmental > Terrestrial > Soil > Wetlands > Permafrost | place: Sweden: Stordalen | collected...
CTGGTGAAAAACGCAACGATCTTTTTGAAGGTGCCTTTTCCGATTTTGAGCAAGCCTGCGAATTCTTCGGGTGTTACGGCGTCTTGAATAGCTACTGGCACGTAATAATATTTACGCTCAAGGTCTGATTCTTCAGTACGCTTGGGGTCTGCTTCGATTTTGGTTGCGACGTGTCGGAGCCGCCCAACGAGTTGTTTGAGATAGCGCATGTGATGTTCGGTCATTGCAGTTTGAACGCTAATCCGACAACACTGAGCGTAAATCGAATTGAGTGGCGACTTCGATTGTATTGCCAACAGCTTTTTGCTGGCTTTGACGGGATCACAACCGCGCAGGGGCTCCGCTACGAAAATTGCTTCAGCCATGGTTGCGCGTAACTCAAGACACTTGTTGCGAAGGTCTTGTGTTGCTGCAACTTTAGATGTGGTGAGGGTGCCGACCGCAAGTGGAAGGGCGCGAAAATCATGCGTTTTTGCAGATTTTCCATTTCCATAGGGCATACTCAAATCCTAACATAATCTTGATGGTTTGCAAAACGCTTCGGCACTATCGGCTCCTCCCCGGCCTAAAGGCCGGGGTATCCGCCGGCTAGTTATTCGATGATGTCGAGAGCCGGTCGTGTCTGGGGGTTGAGTTCGTTATATATCGTTGTCGCGATTTGGGTAAATTCGATTGATCGGTCAACGCGTTTGAGTTTATTCACGAGGGGCCAATAGACTTTGATTTTACCTGCACCGCTTGACGGGCCGACTCCGACAAGGTAGCTTTCTGTTGGGCGAGACATGCCAGGCTCTTTTTGAAAACTATATTTTGCCGGATCCAGTGTTTTGAGCACGTTGATGCAGATTTGTTTTGGAGGGACGATGGCAATAATGGTTCCGGTTTTTGTTGTTTCGCTGCCTTGTGCTTGGCTTGTCCACGACACAACGGTATTTATTTCGAATGTCACGATTAACAATATCCTAGTGGGCCAGAGGCGATGGTCTTTTGCATTGGGCCGAGAATTGGGTTGTCGATCGCGATTTGGAGGCGATCTTCGTAGGCGATTGTATCTTCTGGCGGATGTTCCGGGATGGCGAGGAGTCGAAAATCGACGGCGTCGCGCTGATAAAGATTCCCGAACCGATCGCTAATCGCTGTGCCACAAAGGTAATGAATAAGATCGTTGCCGACTTGCGCCATGCCGGCGGGCGTGAAGTAGAATGTGACGATATCATATTTCATGGCTCGTGCGGGATCGAGTCCTAGCCGTTCCATGACCAAGCCGACTTCTTCGTCGCGTCCGCAGCCATGCCAGGTCTGGTCTTTGGGATTCAGGATTTCGATACGTTCGAGCATGGATATTGTCTTTCGGTTGTCGGCTGTGTGAGGTTGTTTAGATGCTTGGTGTCTTGAAGCGACAGAATTCGATGATGACGATTTTGATGACGAGATCCTTCAAGCGACGTTTGAGTTCAAAAATCACAGGAGTAATAGGTTCGCCATTTACGATAAAGGTGAAGTGTCGTCTTCCTCCTGCGCCGACTCCTGGTCCGCTTGATTCAAAGATGTTGGAAAGCAGCTTTAGCTCGGGCGGAAGCCGGTTGATACTCCAGAGGTAGCCGGTTGTCGGATTTTCGTCGAGTTCGATTTCGAGGGTCATTCCGGCGCGCACGGCAGCGATGAGATCGGTCGCCGGATTAATGAGTTTGAGAAAATTCGGATTGTCGTTCATCGTTTTTCTCCTATTCAATAATTCTAAAAGTGCCAACGCAGTTTTTTGATTCGTCGTGAATTTTGCCTTGCGTTCGTGGATCTGCAATAATCGCTTGAGTGTAGTGGTTGGTGACAATTTTGCGGTTGATTTGGGTTGCGAGCTGTTCTTCAAGAAGTGCCAATAATTGGTGCCTGGTTTTGACGTGATCGTCGCCGAGTGTTATTTCGATTTGCAGCTTCATCGAATCTTCTTTTTGAGTGTGAACGGTTTGTCGGTGAGGTCGAAGAACGGAAGCTCTTTTTCTGCGAGAATCGCGAGTGTTTGTGTTGTTTCTAACTGAAGTTCGGCCAACTCTTCACGGAACCGGACGAGTTCGTTTTCGAGCGCAACCAAGGCTTCCTCGGTTGTTTTGAATACGAGACCTGACCTCACAGATAATCCTCGGGTAAAGGTAATGTCTTTTCCGGCGTTGCGTATCTGTGAGATTGTGCGTTTTTCAACCGATGGCACTTGTCCCGTTCGTAAGATAATTACGAAAACGTGGTCGCCTTTTTTCATAGAATCTCCTCATCATCTTCGTCTTCTTCGGCGTGAAAGGCGATGATAGCTTCCTGGACTTCGACGTAGCCGGTCCCGCCATGCTTTTCCCAGACGTCGCTGGATTTTAGAACAAGTGCGTCGCTGTTGTCGCGATTGTCTTGAATGGCTGCGCGTTCTTCGACAGAAAGTCCCAAATAGACTTCGGTAACGTCGACATCAACGACTGAGTCGGAATCGACGGCATTGTCTTTGATCCACTGTTGTGGCTGAAAGTGAGCAATGAGCCGACGTCCGGGAACGAGATGGTTGAAATCGACGTCTTGCCAGTCGGCTTCTTCGTGCGGAAAGAGCATGCGGGTTTCTTTCTGAAATTTTTTGATAGATTTCGGTTCTCTAAGTCTAAGTGTATTGAATAGTCACTCTTGCTAGGAAACGTTTTGCGTCGTTGTCGGTTTTGTTTGCGCCCTTAAAAATGTTTGTGGCGACGTCTACGCAAGTCAGGGCGTCGCCACAACAGAAGGCATCTCTGCTGTATGCTTTTCGGCGGGTTTGATAAATATTCGTCGCATGTAGACGCCGGAATCTTCAAATCCGTATCGGCGGTACCATTTTTTGAGTTTTGTTTGGCACAGTCCGGACACGTGGCTGTGTTTCATCGAAGCGGCGACTAACGTGATGTTGAGGTGAAGATGATCAGCGATAGCGACGATATCAGCAAGCATGAGTGAGCCATGATGTTTATGGCGTTCGGTTGGTTTGACTTTGATCATTTCGAGTTCAATGTAGTCTTCCGAAAAATTGAGCAATGCAGATGCGGCGTCACGGCTTAACGATACCAATTGTTCTTCGAGGTCTATTTCGGGTTTGAGTCCGCGCGCGATCGCGATGGCGCACGCTTGTGTGATTCGTGTTTCTGTTTTTTTGTTCATACTATTTGCTTTGTGATGCTACGAGACACTCGTGATATTTCATTGCAGCATTCTTGCTGGCATACTTTTGTTTCAGTATCAATACCGAAAAAGGTTGAATATTTACTGATGAGTGATTTGGCGAGGATGTAATCTTGGTTGGTGGCTTCCCAGAGGTAGTCTGCGTCGATTTTCGGGTGTGCTACAGCGTAAGCTCGGTGATATGTCGTGTCGAGCATGTTAGAGGCATTTGGGTGAATACCGCGGATGTCGACTACCGATCCGTCTGACCGTTGGCACCAAGCATGGTCGATGAGTATCCGCAGGTTTTGGTATGTGTTGTCGCCGCCTTCGTTGCCGCCGGGATCGCAAACGAGTCCAAAGACGATAGTCCAACCGGTCATTTCATGCAGTGCAAGCGCAAACGTGTCGCATCTTCCCAACATAAAGGTTCGAATGTTGTTTGAGTCGATTGGGCTGTGAGAGTTAGCAAGGAAGGTGGGTCGCTCGGTATCATCAAGTTTTGGCCAGTTATGCCATTTGCCGTTGAGATAGGTTTTTGGGAAACGCCAGCCATCTGGGATATGTTCGTGTTTTTTGCAGAGAGCACACCAGGTGGATTTGACTTTCTGCTTTGTGGTTGTCGGCATAGTCATGTCCCAAAGGAATATTTAGAGATTTTTTCGTGTTTGTCCGTAGGGTAGATTGTTATATTTGAGCATGGCGGTCTTATATGTCTGGAACTCCGCCTGGGTGTGCCGCGTGCAATCGAAGTCGTGTATCCAGTTTTCGATTGGTAGGCCGAGCGTGAGGTGAGTACAATCGTCGTATGCATCACGATTGATGACGGACATGATGATAGGAGTGGTGCTTCTGGCCGCTACCACAACTCCGTTTTCGATAATAATCGTGATGTTTATTGGTTCTGGTGCCATTGTCTTTCTTTTTGGTTCTTCGCGTTCTTGATCATTGTCTATTCTTATTTTACCACATTGTTGTTTTGGGGGACTGTTTGTCGCGTAGACTGAATGTGTGCGTTTCTGGTTATATGTCGTTCTCTGTTTTGGAGAAATCGAGCAAAATCGCTACGGCTTTCGCTCCAGGTTTCTGAAATATTGTTTGCGCGATCGGTGATCATGCTGCCGACGTTTTTGCGCATGTCTTCGCGTTCTCGGTTTGATGTTTTTCCCACAAGTAACTTCCTGACGTTGTTTGAACTCAGTGCCGATTTGAGATTGTAGATTAAGGTGTAGGTCGGATTACACGGAGGTCATCTTGTTCATATTCTTGGATTTCCTCATCCGAGGAGAGCCAGTTTTTTCGATCTTCTGTTTGTAGCTGCTTGAGTAAAAGTATGCCGTCATCTGTGAGCCAGGAGTCGAGAATGTATCCACCGTGCTCGATCACTTCTGTGTGGTCGAGTGCATACCAGAACGCCATTCCGAGTACGGTATCTGGGATTAATGTGGACAGTCGTTTGTTTGATTCATCCCACCGATCTTCTGCGCGCAACGCAATCGCCGTCAGGACATCTCGAATGAGTTCTAGAACGGTTTCGGGGTCACCACAGCCGCAGCCGCCATATTTCTCGTGCCAATAGGTGGAAACTGTTGTACTCATCGTGATTCCTTCGAGTCGGGTCGTTGATCCATGATGTCGCCATTGAGGCTTTTGAGGATTGGGGCGTTGTGAATAATGTCAAATTCGACGTTTCCGCGAACGATGTCTTGATCGCGGGTGACGGAGATGGTGAGCGAGGCGACCCAGCACCGGCTGCCGGGCTTGCCGCCGGGCCCGTATATCTGTCGCATGCGTGGGTAGGCCATGCGAACGCTTGGGAGCTTTTGATAGGTGTCCAAGACGTGGATGTGGTCGGGATCTCCGAGATCAGACAGGATGGCATAGGTTCGCATGGACGGTATTCCTATCGGGGTTTTTCTTGGTTTGTGAAGTGTGGGCGGTTTTCAGTGCTTGAAATCGCCCACACGGCTTGTTTGGAATCGGAACGGTACTCGCGCGCTCTAGGCAGTTTTTGGCTGATCCTGGGGTGGGTTTTCGGGGATTGTGATCGGCACTCTGGCGATGGACGCCGAGTTTGCTGAAATTTTGCAATTTTCAGCGTCTCACCAAATTTTTCGATGTAGCTATTCGTATTATTGCGTTGAGGTGTTGTTTATCAAAAGTGCCGTAAAACTTCGGCGTTTAGGCCGGAGATATAAGGCACGACAGTCTGTGGTTTTGGTTTGCATTTAGTCGGTGGTTTTGGTATACTGTATTAGCAGTGGTATCTAATCATGTCATCACAATTCGCATCGACCATGCTCCCCAATCACACACGGTGATTCGAACGGAGTGTGCTCGGCTTTGGAATCGGATGGTAGCACTTCATCTTTGGTTTCGCAAACGTCGCCTATCGTGGCCAACGGAAACTCAATTTAAGGCGCATTTTAAGGGTCGCTTTGTGCTGCACAGCCAAACGATTCAAGGTGTCATCGAACGATTTTTCGACAATATTGACACAACGCGGACCAATCGGGCTAATGGCGATAAACGTGCGCGGTATCCGTATAAAACCAAATCGTACGTCGTGGCTGTTTGGAAACCTCTTGGCATCGATCGTAACAAACAGTGCTTAACGCTGTCGATGGGCAGAAAACGCAAACCTGTCATTCTTCACTTGCCAAAAAAATTCCCAAAAGGCAAGATCACTCTAGTCCAGCTTGGCTTTAACGAATTCTACGTTACGCTTGCGACGGAAATCAAAGTTCCAAAGCGACGACTAAAAGGAGTCGCGGCTGGTGACTTAGGAGTCATTCATTTGATGATGATGACCGACGGAAAAGAAACGGAATCGGTTGTTGGTCGTGGATTGCGATCAGTGATTCAAGGTCACAACAAAGCCAAAGCCGAGATATCGTCATTGCTGAGCAAGTGTACAAAGGGCTCGAAGCGGTACAAGCGGCTGCGATATGCGTTGTTTCGTGAGGGATATTACCGGCAGAATTTTCAGCGCAATTTCCTACATCATGCTGCCAATCATGTGGTTGATTTTTGCAAGCGCAAAAAGGTTGGAACGTTCTACGTCGGCGATATCACGGAGATGGTGCGTGGCAAGTCTGGGAAAAGATCGCGCCGCAACAATCAAGATGTCGCAAATATGCCGTGGGGCGATTACATAAAATATCTCACATACAAACTCGCAAAGCGAAATGTGGGATTAGAGAAGCAGAGCGAAGCATATACGTCGCAGACGTGTCCTCAATGTGCATCGAGAACAAAGGTTTCTGGTCGCGTGTACAAGTGCCGTGTGTGTAAATTCACGGCCCCTCGCGATCAGGTGGGAAGTTGGAACTTCCTAAATAAATGCGTGAACGGATCGATCATATCCGGCGCAATGGTTCCAGATGGTAAGTTGAACCTCCCCACGGCTAAAAGCCGGGGGATTCTGGGATCATAGTAGGTACGCTCTTTGGGGCCCTCACAATACGTGGTGTTGCCACCACGTTGCTACGACTTCCCCAACCTCGTGTACCGTTTTGGTTCCCTCCAACAGACGACTTCCTCTGACGCCGCAGGTGCCGTATTCTTCGCACATGTATGACGTGGAGTTTGGTTTTACCGCCCTCACTTGGTAGTTGTGAAAAACTCAACGCCGCCTGTCGCAGGAGCGGTTCCGCACCCGGCCAAGCTTTTAAAACTTGGCTTGCGTTGAGGAAATGTGTGTCGCAAAAGCGCGCTAAAAAAGCGCTATAGAGATCGCGTTGAACCGGAGCCGTAACGCCATCTCCAAAAATATGCATCCGCTGCGACAGCGGTTTTTTGATATAGGTGTTGGTCGAATGATCGTACTGCGATAGTTTTGTCGTGTACGTCTTAATATCGACATGCGTGCCACCTAGAGAAATGATTTTACGCTTTAAGCCGGTATGAAAAGTACCTGGGGCGCGAACGCCGACACTTTTACCGAAAACTTTTTGCCACGCCTTGTAGGACACACGTTCGGTTTTGACAGTATCGCATGAGCGAATGATGGTGTTCTGTAGCTCACCATGAGATCGCTTGCGCTCAGATTTGAGGCATCGTTGTATATTACGTCGCTTAGCCGCGAGTTTGTAATACCGTTTCGATCGGTTCCATTTCTTTTTGCCCTTTTTGATCGTGCCGTTGGCTTGGTAATTTTCAGGGTTGGTTGCCCGCCGTGAACGATCGAGTGCTCGTTCGATTCGTCGTAGTTTGGCTTTAGGCACAAGAACCGTTGGGCAGAATTGTTCGAGCGTTGCAGTTTTTTCGGACACATGCGCGATGGTCGATGGACCAATATCTAACCCTGTTTCGCCTTTCCCAAGTTCGACGGCATCGCGCGCAGGTGGTTTTCCTTCGAGAACGAGTTGAGCGTACCAACGTGTACGAGATCCGATTTCTTTCTTGACGACACGTACGAATTTGACGCGATTTTTCAGGGCTTCTTTCTGCCAATCAGATGTTTGGTCGACGATCATTGGCATCTCCAGATCGTACCAGATCACAATATTGTCTCGCAGCCTGATGCAAGCAGCGTTTGATTTTCCTTCGACCGACATCATCGTCCCGAATTGCTTAAAGCTTGGCCGTCCTTTTTTGCCGAAGGCGTATTGTTGTACGGCTTTGAACGCGCGCAGACCGGTGCTTTGTGTATCGTGCGATCCAAGGTGATGTTTGATCCAGCATGAATCTCGGCATTGTTCAACAAATTTTTGGATAGAGCTTTGGGTGAAATCGAATTTGTAGTTAAGTGCTTTGAATGCTTCTGTTCGAGGTTTGCCCTTCGGCATTGCACAGGCAGCTTTGAAGTTTTTCGATTCGCGCATGGTTGCTAATCGCTGTAAGGCTTGGCCCAGAGCAGCATTATAGATTTGTCGAGCAGCATCGAAGCGAACGCAGAGAATACTATCGTCCGCAGAACTCACGTTAAGAGGGAATTCCGCAACAAATCTTGGTGTCTTTGGTTCTTTCTTCGATTCTTTCAAGGTATCTCCGGGTTTACAGATGACGCTGTTTAAACGATTCTCAATCAGTTTATTGCTTCAGAGTGCCATATGTATGGCGTTTTGAAAACAAGGCACTAAAATATTTTTGGCTCCATTTCGTACCTAGTGGTGGGGGCTTTGGCTTTTCGGTCCTCACCCCATGGCTAAAGCCAGGGGCTTGCGGACCGATTCTGGTCAAGTATCTACGGCCTGTTTTAATGCGGAGCGTAGTAGTCCCGATGACGTCGGGCAAGTTGGTTCCTATGACCCTTGTTGCGGGCGACGCCGACTTAGTCGGCGAGGTATTTGGTACCGTTCGATCTGCGGCTTGAGGCTTCAGGAAAAAGAATCTCTGCCCTTTAGGGCGGGGAGAACGTCAAGTTAGTCGTGGTTGTGAAAGTTCGTCGTCAAGCTCTTTGGCAAGCTCAGCAACTATCATGTGAATAAGTTGTCGGGCCGCGTGTTTCGATATCCCCGCAGCGTGAATCATATCGTAACTAGATTCGATAATTTTTTCAAACATGAGTCGAATCGTGGCTCCGATTAAGGTATGCGTATCGGGGGTTTTTGATTGCATCATTATAATTGTCTTCAGCTTGGTGCAGTGACTTGTTATCATGTGGTCGAGAAACACGTGAGCGTCTTTCGTCGCGCTAGGGAATACAACCTTGCTCGATGGGTGGCTGGGCTTATGGTGAAACTAGGTCGTACGCTCAACCGCCTACTCTCGTGAAGCGTGGTAAATTACAAGCTAGAGTTGGTTGTGTTTCTTTAAAAACGCTCGCATTTTGCGGACGGCACTTTGACCACATTTCAGGCGGCCTCGCATTCGTTCAAAGAATTCCTCGATGGTAGCGAATGTTTCTCCGTCGCTTACGTGAAAGTAGCCCTGATCGCTTTCGATGAGATTGAGAAGTTCGTCGGTGAGCGCGAAGACGTGCTTACGCTCGTCACGATCATCTTCTTCTGGTCGAATTGGCATTTTCTTTTTCTTTCTTTCTCTGCGTCGGAGAAGTTGCTCGGATCATTGAAGGCCCGTAATCATCAGAGCCACGTTCGTGATAGGTGAAGCCGCATCGAAGGTACCAGGCCTGATTCCAGGCGGCGCTAGTTGATTTTTCGGAAGCTTCAAGGGTGAGGGTGATTCCGAAAATTTCGGACATCTCGATCAATTTTTCGAGAATGATTCGGCCGATGCCTTGGTTTTGGTGTTTCGGGCGGATCAAAATAAGCGAGATAAACAAATCGTCAGGTATGAGAAAACCGGGATTAGGTCGACGACCGGTGAATCATCGTGATGCCACGGTTGCTCCTTGAGCCATTCTTGAAATTCGTTAATCATGATTGCTTGTTTTTCGTTGTGACCGAATCGGAAAAAGAAAACGGCTTGAGATTGAAAACCATAATTTCCGCAATACCGGCGCATTGTCCAATGAGTGGACCGTCGCCGTACGTGGATTGCTTCACACTGTCGTCGAGAACGATTCTGCGCCGATCGGGGGAGACCGGATCGGTGTGGATGCTCATGACGGTGGCTTCTTGGCGTTTGTACAAGACGCGATCGCCGACTGAGATTCGATGGAGCTTCATTTTTCTCAGAGTTTCGGCGGTAAGGCCGCAGCCTTTGCATTTGAAGCAGACGCCGTCGGCATAATAGCTGTAGCGGCCGATGGTTCCCTGTCCACCACATTTCGAACACATATTTTTTTTGGTAAAGATGGATTGGTTGTTCATCAGACCGTCCGACAGTGAGCTTGTGGTTTGAGTATATCGCGAGAATGTCGCAAGATCAATCGAGGTTGCAAGTGCTTAGAAACAGAAAACAGAAAAGCTGTAGCGACCCGAAGGCCGCTACAGCAGTGTGAGTGCTTTTGGTTTATGGGCCGCTGGGTTTAGAGTGTGCGCATGTCCAGATAGTCGAAACCGTCATCATCGGTAGAAAAGTAGACGTGCCGGATGTTTTTCTCGTGGAGCATGGATTGGCAGAACGCGCACGGTTTGGCCATGCCCATCTTGCCGTTAGCTTTTTCGCGCACTACGTAAAGTTCGCCTTGGCTGCCGTCTGCAATTCCGGCGAGAACACTCATCTCTGCATGCATTCGTCCGTGGAAGCTGCCAAGTTTTGAGGCAATCGGTGAAGTTTTCATATCATTCGATGCAGTGATTATCCGCGAACCGAGAATAAATGCAGCTCCAACGCGTTTGCGTTTAAAGGGAAAATTTGATCGGTAGCTTGCCTCGCGGGCATAGGCAAACCCGCGCAGGTGTCGTCCAGTGAATTCCATTGGTGTCAATCAACCATATCGGCAAAAAAAACGCTGTTAGCGACCCGAAGGCCGCTAGAGCAGCAAGGAAAAGAGAAATATTAGTAATCGCGGTTTCGGGCTTCAAAGAGTTCTTTGAGGCTCATCGTGCTGGCGCGCGCATGGAGCGCCGAGATTTGGTCGTTGTGTGCGCTTAGGCGTCGTGCATGGGCGGCGTCGCGTTTCTGGGCTTGGCGGTCGGCGGTTTTGGCAGCGCTCGTAGCGGTCTTTGCTGGAGCAACAGCGTAAACAGCGGCGGTCATCTTTCGGTCCAAGAGAACTTCTCCTAAAAAGTTTTGCGGTTGGCGGACCAGCAACCGCAAAATTTCGTTATTTCTGTTTGTTCTTGTAATTGAGGTGGCGTATGTAGTGATGGAGAGAAACACTTCGATCGTGCCGGCAGAGTGTGCAATAGTCGACCGATGAGAAAAACTTTCGTTTAGATGATCGGAAACCGGAAGAATCAGAAATGTCGATCCGAGATCTCTCAGCGCGTGGGCCGGCCGGTTCTTCTTACGATCGCGTGTCTGAAATCGAACGATTACGTCGTCTGACGAATCTCTCAGGATGAGAAAAAGCCTCATCGCAAACTACTGGGAACCTACAGGTCCAGGCGGTTTTGCAAATTGTGAAATTATCTGGAACTTGTGCGCTTCGTAGTAGTCTGCGTGGCTGAGATGTTTCTCTTCTCTGTTTTTTGTCTTCCCAATCAAAGACCGTCTGCATCTTGCTCTCGGCGCTGGTTTTGGCGCGTTTGCGGTGCCTCCCACGGTGCATGTGACTTTGCAGGTGACTCATGCTTTCTTCTGCCACTTGCTTTCGTCGTGCGATGACGAACGGCGATTTCTTTGCTCTCTCCGACGCCTCGTAGATAACATGTTTTGCGAACTAAAGCAGCTTTTGAAGTCTGGTATCTCTCGCACAGATAACATGTTTTGATGATCGTGGTTCAAACGCATACTGCTATCACTTTTTCAGAGCGAGTTTCGCGGTAAGAATGCGTTGCCGGCGGTTCCGATTGTGCTCGATGAGCGTGTCCGAGTACGTTTGGTGAGTATCACCATTGAAAAATCGGGTGAGTATCACTCAGATGAAAAATCTGGTGAGCATTCACCAAGGAAAAATCTGGCTTGAGCCTGAGCAGAATCTTGAGCTATCAGCGAGGAGGTGCTGTCTTTTCTGTCGAGCCACGAGATCAGATTGGGGTTTCTGCGAAGAAATTGTCGGCTGTGCGGATTTGGCTAGTGTCCGGTGCTGCTGGCTATCGGAAAACATTGGGTTCTATGCCGATATATTTGTGTTTGGGCGTCAAATTTTTCGGGCGACATTTCTTTTTGGGGCGTCGTTTTTTGAGGGATTTTCGCGGCTCGGGCGCTGCGCGCCCGGCGTAAAGTCCGCGCAGCGGAGTTGTTTAATACGAGCCAGACTACGTGCGCGTGCAATAATCCGAGCGACCGCGCGCAGAAATAACATGTTTTCAAACAACGGAACCGCACAAATAACATGTTTTGGGGCGGCGTTTTTGGATTCAGAAAAAAGAAAACGCCGCATATCCTAAGAAGTGCGGCGTTGAGGGCTTAATCGAGGATTTGGCGATGTGCGTTGCGGGCGGCCGCTACGTGGAGAAGCCAGTCATATGCAAAATTGCCAGGTTCCCAAGCATAATATTTGGAGATGGACCGATTCATCACGACAGGGAAAACCTCATAATGTTCTTGGAGAGGATTGTTGAGGCGAAGGATGCGGACCGGATCGCTCTCACCGAATTGATTGGCGGTTGGATCGAGAATCGTTCCGTCTTCAAAGCGGAGCCACCAGTGGAGGTATCGTTTGCGCCGGCGGTAGCGGCGCACGACGTCCGAGCCCACATATCGGCCGAACTCTAGACAGCAGAGTTGGGTTGTGAAAACATCGCGAAAGGCGTAGTCGACGACGATTTGGCACGTTTGCAGAGTTTTGAGGTTTTCGTTGGTGTTATAGGTGTAGTTGCGTATGTCGGCGAGCTGGGCGTCATCGAAGGTGACAATCGAACCTTTTGGATGGATTGCACCGTCGAAGCAGGTGTCATAAAGATCGGTTGCTCCAGCGTGTCCCCAGGCAGCATAGCTATGATCGGGCATCCGATCGAAGTAGGTTAGGCGGACATATGTTTTGGCATCGTTGTAGTGACGTGCCGTGAATTGCGCGCGATGTGGGCTGATGTTGGCCATGAATTTGTCCTGGCTATGGGCGAGACCCGCGTAGGCGATAAATGCCGCGAGTGGGATGATCGAGTATTGCAGAGCGAGCCAAACGAGGAATGAGGCTGTTCGAGTGGACTCCGGCCGCTTCGAGTTCCTGCACAAAAGGTCCGTGTGCGAGAATGCCGCCGTGGGTACTCAAAACGGCGTAGAAGAGTTTTTCGATGCTATCGAGGACGTCGTTCGGGCATTTTGGGCTGTGGCTAACGACTATGTCGTTAGCGAGGTCGAGGTTAAGGTCTTGGCACAAGATAGGGATGAGCACATCTTGCGGTGGAATGGCTGCTCCACAGAGGGCACGGACGATTCCTGCAAAGAGGGTGTCGGCCTGGATGCGTGGGGCAACAGAGAGGATTTTTTGGGCGCTGGTGACGTAACGGCTCGGGGTTTTCCTAGCTAGCCGGATCCACGTGTCGTTTACGAAGAATTGGACATCAGAGTAGGACGCGAGCGCGAGACGCAGTTCGCGTTCGGCGATATCTTCAAAAGATGTGGTCATGAAATCGACAAAGGCGGTTAGCGGATACGCGCCATAGATGCACGTGAGCTCTGAAAGCTGTTCTTTGATGTCGTCGTATATCTCGTATATCTTGGAACAGGCTTCTTGGGTTCCGACTAATGCCGGATATCGGCCTTCGATGAGATAAAACATGCTGGTGTGGAGGCGTGCGACTCGCAGAACGTGGAGAAATGGTTCGTTTTGTTGGAGATAGCCGGCAGCGCGCAGGTGGGCTTCGACTTCTGGAACGGTCCAGACTTGGTCGCCAAGAAAGGTTTCTAGGGTTTGAAGGATCTTGCCGAGGATGGGCATTGGGTGTTTTGCGAGGCTATGGATGGCTTGTACGGATTTTTGTTGCATTCGCGCGGTCGATCGGTTTGCACGGAGCCCGGCTGCTTTGAGTGTGATTTTTGGTGTTAGGGCGAGGCCGAGGCATTCGCGCATGATTGGATCGGGGATGGCGTCGTGTATTTCTTCGGTCAGAGAGCGAAGTGAGGCGTCTAGGAATCGGTTGAGTGTTTGGACGGCGGTCATTTGGGCGGACGCTTTGGGTGGCAGACGAAACACTTCTTGCGTGGTTCTTTGGCCGCGCCACAGAGGCGGCACGAGTCGCGAGGTGGTGTTGGGGCTAGGAAATGGGCATTGGTCGCAGCGATCGCCGCGGCATCTGGCACATCTTCAGTTTTGGTTTTGGATTTGTTATCGCTCATTGTTGGCCTCACAGATTGGCTGAGACATAAGTCTAGAACATATGGCGGGTGTGGTGCGTCTCGTGAAGGACGCGCTAGGTGGGACGCTTTTTTGATCCGCGCCGGAACGTGACTTTTGTAGCACTCATCGCGTTGGTTGGAATGCGAAAACACCGACTATGAGGACCAAGGATTCCGTGGTTCGATTGTCTGAGACTCTATTTGGTATGTTGGCTGCGCCTTATGCTATAAGCTATGAATACTGTGCTGTTGTGGGTGATTTTGAAAAATGACTGATCGGGGAGGCAAGAAAGATCCGTGGGGTATGGTCAATGCGATCATTGCGACGATAGGTGTGATTGTGGCGGTTGTGGTGGGGCTTATGCCGCATCCGGGCGAGCCGGGTGTAAATAATGCCCAATATGTGATGCGTCTCATCGACGGACCGTCGCCGACACCAAGCGCACCAGGGTCTGTATCCGAGGTGCCGACGATATCTTGTCCGGATTCTTCCGTTCCGATGTCTACGCTTTCCGCAGGTAGTGGGATGCAAATGTTTCATGCGAAGGCAGCTCGTACAACGGTAACCGAAAATCGACAGGCACAGATCGTATTGTGTCTGACTTCGACAAAACCTTGGAAGGTTTTTGTTATGAACAATGGTGGTCCCCAAGGCTGGAGTATCACATCAGAACTAGGGAACCAGTGCTATGCTTTTCCGAATCTCCACGGGATTTCCGTCTTCGAGCGCAACAACTATCAGGAGCACGTTTCGGAGATGCAAGCGGTTGGGCCAGGAGCGGTTTTAACAACGAATATCGTCGCGGTGTGTAATCAAATTATTGCGCCTAACGATAAATTCGATGTAGCAACACAGATTTTTACGCTTCCGGCAAATGCGATTACCGGTGGTTCGGAAACTCAGAATCCTGTCGCAGTTAACTTTAGTGGAAACTCTGTGCCGCTCGAATAAGTATTTATCCTAAAACAAGACCCACTGGTGGGTCTTGTTTTGGTTGCCGTTCAGTCTTCGATGCAAATCTTTCCGTCTCGATCTCCCTCGATTGGTCCAAGAGTACGGAACCCTTTTTCAAAGGGTTTCGGCGCACGCGTCACCATGACCGTCGCTCCGTATCCCCGATTTGACGTGCTCCCCGCCCTTGTGAGGACGAGGATTCTGCGGTTATGTCCGCATCCTGGGCCGCTCACGCGGCACGCTTGCTTCCTGCTGTGACACAGGCAATCCGGACCCATCCGGCCCTTCCCAAAATATTTAACGCCGCGTTCGTATCCGCGTTTGCGGCATGACCGCACTTAACACACACAAACGATTCTTGCGTTTGACGATTTTCACTACTGACGTGTTTACACTCGTTGCACATCCGAGACGTATTGCACGGATTGACCCGCAGCAATTTC
>Ga0182016_10004538_pt1 | contig 15294 bp, 14 predicted proteins | sample 712S2MmetaG_FD_120491 | JGI IMG/M metagenome (GOLD analysis project Ga0182016, IMG submission 120491) | Permafrost microbial communities from Stordalen Mire, Sweden - 712S2M metaG | ecosystem: Environmental > Terrestrial > Soil > Wetlands > Permafrost | place: Sweden: Stordalen | collected...
CGCCAGAATCTCTCCCTTGACCTCCGGCGCCCGGTGGATGCGCTCGGAATAACGCACCCGCTCCCGCCGCAAGAGGCGCAACTGGGCGTCGGGAAACCAGCCGCAGCAGGTCAGCCATTGGCCGCGGTAGAAGTTGCGCCGCGGAATCCGCACCGCCGCCGCGCTCGTCCCCTCCAAATGAGTCGCCATCCAGGCCGCCAATCCCGGTGACACTCGTTCGTCCGCATCAACGACCAGCGCCCAAGGCCGGCGCGCCTGGGCCAGCGCGAAATTGCGCGCCGGTTCCACGTACTCCGCCCGCGGACATGTCGTCACCCGGCAGCCGAACTCCGCCGCGATGGCCGCGGTCCGGTCCTCGCTCTCCATATCCGCCACCACAATGTCGTCGGAAAACCGCACCGATTCCAAACAGCCGGGCAGGTTGGCTTCCTCATTCAACGTATTAATTACGACCGAGACAGGCGTCATTCCAGAACGTCAATCTAAAGAGCCGCCCGCCACGCGAACAGCCTAAAATCAACACTTGCCGACTCCGGTGCAACGCGCTATGGATGAGGCATGGTCGTTGATTCCGTCCGCGAGTTTAACACCCAGGGTTCCGGCACGGAAAAAGACGTCGCGGTCGTTTTGCCGGTTTTCAATCAATTGGAATACACCCGCGACTGCGTGCAAAGCCTCGCGGCGGACCTGGTCAACGGGCTCGAATTGATCGTTGTCAATAATGGTTCCACGGACGGGACGGGCGAGTTTCTCTCTGGCTTGGCGGGCGTCAAAATCGCCGGGAACGAGCGCAACCTGGGCTGTGCCGCGGCCTGGAATCAGGGGGTGCGTTTGTCCACTCGCGCATGGACCGTCATCATGAATAACGACGTCCTGGTCTCGCGCGGCTGGCTCGACGGCTTGGCCGCCTGTGCCGCGGATACGGGCGCGGAGATTGTCTCCCCGGCCTTGCGCGAGGGGCCGCTCAATTACTCTTTTTCTGACTATGCCGCCGATTTTGTCCAGACTATGCGCGGTGTCCGCCGCTGGGGTGAAGCGCACGGGATTTGTTTTATGGTGCGGCGGAGCGTCTTCGCGGCCGTGGGTCCCTTTGACGAGAATTTCCGCGTGGGCCAATTTGAAGACGCCGATTTTTTTCTCCGCGCCCAACGCGCCGGAATCAAAATGGCCACCACGGGCGGCGCCTTTCTGCATCATTTCGGGTCCGTCACCCAGAATGCCATCCGCCAGGCGCCGCTCCCGGAGAACGCTTCCTATTACGCTGCCAACCGCGCCTACTACCTCCGCAAATGGAAATTGGGCGCGCCGCGCCGGCTTGGGCAAAGGTGGCGCAGAAAAACCCGCAATTGGCGGCAACGCACCGTGGAACGCCTGCGGCACGGCCATTCCCTTTATGAGAAATGGCTCGACGGCGCTTTGCGTTATTATTGACTCAATCCGCCGGGCATGAATCCGTTCAAGCTGATCCGAAAACAGATTTCCGCCGAACGAAGGTTGCGGCGCGATTTTGATCGCTTTGCCCAACTGGCCAAAGATAGCGCGCACAAAATGGATGCCGCCATGCATTGGAGCGAGCGGCGCGCCCTCTTTGAAGATACGGCCGAGACGGACTTCGACGCCCATTACATTTATCATCCGGCCTGGGCGGCCAGAATTCTGGCGGCAACGCGGCCCGTTGCTCACACGGATATTTCTTCGACTCTCCATTTTTGCTCGATTGTCTCGGCCTTCATTCCGGTAAGTTTTTATGATTATCGCCCGGCCCGGCTTCGCCTCAATCACCTGACCACGGCCAAGGCCGATCTGACAGCCTTGCCCTTCGCGGTTGATTCCATCCCATCGCTTTCGTGCATGCACGTGGTCGAACATATCGGCCTGGGCCGCTACGGGGACCCCCTCGATCCCGCCGGCGATCAAAAAGCGATGAGCGAATTGGCGCGGGTTCTGGCCCGGGGCGGCTCTCTCCTTTTTGCCGTCCCCGTTGGCCGTCCCAAAATCATCTTCAACGCCCATCGCATCTATTCGTACCGGCAAATCGCGCAAGGTTTCCCCGGCTTGAAATTGCAAAAATTCTCCCTCATTCCAGATAACGCGCTCGAGGCCGGCATGACCGAGGAGGCGACCGAAGAGCAAGCCAATCAGCAAAACTATGGTTGCGGCTGTTTCTGGTTCAAGAAACCTTGACCGCGATGCTGCTAAAATCTTTCAGAACGCGACGATGGCAGGCCGCCTTTCACGCGCGTTACGCCTTTCTGGAAGACGCGGTCCCGGAACCGCAACGGCTGCGCGTGATATTGGGTGTGGGCCGGAGCGGCACCAGTTGGGTCAGCCAGGTGCTTTTCAAAACAACCCTGCCGGGCCGCTGCCTTTCCGAGCCGCTCTTTCATATGACTCCCCGCCTGCCTTTCCACCGTGCGGGGGATCATACCGCGGTCCCTTACGAAGCAATGCCCCCGCGGCACCCCCTGCGGCGGGCTTATGAATTGCTGGCCCATCGCCAATTTGACCCGGTCGGCCTGCATGGTGTGGCGCGGGACGAACCCGGCTGGGAAATCTGCCTCGTCAAGGAAGTCCACGCCTTGCTCGGCGCGGAAGGGCTGCTGCGCGCCTGGGGCGCGCCCGTGGTCTTCATTTTGCGGGACCCGGTTTATGTCCTTGACAGCCTTTTGGCGGCGCAGACCTTGCGCACCATCTATTTGGATCACGAAGTCGAAGCGGTGCGGGAACCCGCCTTCCTGCGGCGCTTCGCCCCCGGGCGGGAGGAAGCTGTCCGGCGGGCTTTTGCGCGGACCGCGCGGCAGGAGTCGCGCCCGCAAATCATCCAGCGCAAGGTTCTTTGCGTGCAATTGCTCCAGGAAATGTTCGCGGTCCTGGCCGGGGAATTTCCCTCCGCCAAAACATGGCGTTATGAGCAATGCTGCCAAACGCCCGAGGCCAGTTTTCGCGCCATCGCCGCGGCCCTCGCCCTGCCTTGGGACGAGGCCCTGGCCAGAGGTTTGGCGGAAACAACCCAAGCCGATGCCACCTCCCATCAACCTTACTCGGTCGTGCGCGATACCGCCCAGCAAACGGATCGTCCGTTGAAGTTCCTGACCAGCGCGGAAGCCGCCCTCTGCCGGGCCGCGCTCGCGGCAATCAGGAGTGACAGCAGCGACGCCCCCCGCTAAAGTTGGCGCGTGCAGAGCGAAACTGGAAATCCAGACTGGCGCTGGTTTGTCCGCGCCGGCGATTTGGTCTTTGACGTGGGCGCCAACGCGGGCGCCAAGGCCGCCCTTTTTCTGGCCCAGGGCGCCAGGGTGGTCTGCGTCGAGCCGCAACCCGCCTGTGTCGCGGCCTTGCGCCGGCGCTTCCGCCGCCATCGGCAGGTGACGATTGTCGGCCAAGGCTTGGCGGAAAAGAGCGGCGAACTCGAACTCTCCATTTGCAGCGAGGCCGATACCATTTCCACTTTCTCCCCGCAATGGAAGGCGGGTCGTTTTGCCGGCTATAAATGGGACCGCGTGGTGCGCGTGCCGGTCAGCACTCTCGATGAGATGATCGCCCGGCATGGTGTCCCCGCCTACTGCAAGGTGGATGTCGAAGGCTTTGAGGTCGCGGTGCTGCAAGGCTTGACGCGCCCGCTCCCGCTCCTGTCCTTTGAATTTGTCAAAGAATTCATTGACAATGCCGAAACCTGCGTCCGGCATTTGCGCCGGATTGGCTTCGAGCGCTTTAACTTTGCCCTCGGCGAAAACCCTCGGTTTGTCGCGCAGGGGTGGCTCGATGAAGCGGCCCTCCTGCGGAGCATCGGGCGAATTCAGGAAGCCGGGTTTTGGGGGGATATTTACGCGCAGCATGGCGGGAATCTCTCCGGCACACCGCCCTCATCCTCGGCCGAAGGCCAGACCGGAATCGCTGGCCGCTTGAAGCGTTTGCTTTCCGGCCAGCCGGCCGGCCCCGGAAATTCACTGACCGCATGATCTTGGTCATCTTCAGCAAAGACCGTCCCTTGCAACTGGACGCGACCCTGGCCTCGTTCCGCCGCCACTGCCTGGACGCCGAGACGGCCCAGGTCGCCGTTCTTTATAAAGCTGTCGGCTCGCGCATGTTGTCGCTCTACCGCCAGGTGGCACGCGAGCACCCAACGGTGGATTTTGTGCGGGAAGGGGATTTTCGCCGCGATCTGCTGCTGCTCTTGCGGGGCCACGATCAGGTCGGTTTCGTGGTGGATGACACGGTCTTCGTGCGCGATTTTCTACTCCGCCAGGTGGTCGCGGCCTTGGAAGCCAAGCCCGAAGCTCTGGGCTTTTCCCTGCGCCTGGGCCGCAATACAACCTACTGCTATTCTCTGGATCGACCGCAAAGGCTCCCGGAATTTCAGCGCGCCGCAGGAATTTGCCAGTATCACTGGCCTGCGGCCGAGCATGATTTTGGCTACCCCTTGGAACTTTCCAGTTCCATTTATCGCGCCGCGCAAGCGCTGCCCGTGTTGGAGCAACTCGTCTTCAACAACCCGAACGTGCTGGAAGCGGCCATGGCCCACCGCGCCGGCACTTTTCGCCAAAGCCATCCTTTGCTGTTCTGTCCGGAACAGTCCTGGGCCTTCTCCATTCCGGCCAATTTGACGCAAACGGTCTGCCAAAACCGTTCCGGCGGCCGTGCCGATTATTCCACAGCCGCCTTGGCGGATTTGTACGCGCAAGGCCAGCGCATCAATACGGCCGTGCTGGATGGACTGGCCCCGCGCGCCGTCCACGAGGAAGTCGTGTGGGGTTTTCGTTCCTCCGGGTACAAGGTGCCGCTGGTTTCGGTGGTCATTCCCTGCTATGAGCAAGCCCGCTACCTGCCCGAGGCGGTGGCCAGCGTCCTGGCGCAGACCTTTCAGGATTGGGAAATCATAATAGTTGACGATGGCAGTCCCGACGACACCGAACGGGTCGCGCGCGATTTAATCGCGCGCTCGCCCGAGCGCGCCATCCGCCTTTTGCAAAAAAGCAATGAGGGTCTGGCCCTGGCCCGCAACGACGGCATCGCGGCGGCGGCGGGGGCGTTCATCCTGCCCCTGGACGCGGATGATCGCCTGGCTCCCGCTATGCTGGAGAAAACGGTGGCCCTGCTGGAAGCCCGCCCGCAAACTGCCATTGCTTACACGGACCTTGTTCATTTCGGCAAGGTGGAGCAGACGATTCAAGCGGTCGAGTTCGATTTCCGCAAAATTTGCCAAAACAACCAACTCAATTACTGCTCTCTCTTTCGCCGCGAAGCTTGGGAAGCGGCCGGCGGTTACAATCCCAATATGCTCTGGGGCTATGAGGATTGGGATTTTTGGATCAGTTGCGGCGAAGCGGGCTTGGAGCCCGCGCGGGTTCCCGAGCCGCTGCTCCATTATCGTGTCAAAGAGGCCAGTATGCTCACGGCCGCCACCGCCCGCGAGGCGGAATTGCGCGCGCGCCTTGTTCTCAATCATCCCCGTTGTTACAACGACGCCCAAGCCGCCGCCGCCCGGGCCCTCTGGGGCCAACCTGGTCAGGCCCTGGCCAAAGGCGCGCCCAAAGTCTCGGTGATTGTCCCCACTTATAACCGGCCTCGGTTGCTCGAGGCCGCCCTCCGCAGCATCCTCGACCAAACCTTTCAGGATTTTGAAATCCTCGTCGTCAATGACCAGGGCATGGATGTCGAACACATCCTGGCACGGTTGCGCTCGCCGCGGCGGATTGTTCATCTGCGCCACGCGGTCAATCGCGGTTTGGCCGCCGCGCGCAATACCGGCTGCCGTTTTGCCCGCGGCAAATATCTCGCTTATCTCGACGACGACGACCTGTTCCTGCCCGACCATTTGCAAACGCTTGTCAGCTATCTGGAAAGCAGCGGCCGGCAGGCGGCCTACACGGACGCCTATCGCGCCGAGGAAAAATGGGAGCATGGAAAAAAAACCGTGGAACGGGTCGTGGCCTACTCCGAGGACTGGGACAACGACGCGATCTTGATCAGTAATATCGCGCCCGTGCTCTGCTTCATGCACGAGCGCTCCGTCGGTATCGCCACAGGCGAATTCGACGAATCGTTCACGACCCATGAGGATTGGGATTACTGGATTCGCCTCTCCCGCCTCTGCCAGCCCATGCACCTCAAGCAAGTCACCTGTGAATTTCGCGTGACAAGCGACGGCTCGACCATGACGCGCCGTCTGCGCCCGGACTTTCTGCGCACCGCGCAAATGATTTTCCGCAAACACAAGGCCCGCGCCGCCGGGAATCAGGAAGTCTTGCGCAAGCAACAAAGGGTCCTGCGGAAATTGCGCAAGGAAGCGGGCATGAAAGGCGTGGCGCCTTGGCGGCGCTGGTGGAGTCAATTATCGGGCGAAAAAAGCGGCGCGCTTCAGCCGGAGCGCGAGAACGAATAATACCATCGCCAAAGCCGCTTGCCCAACGACCGCCGCAGCCGCCGCGATAAGCCCCCCGCCTCGCCCGCGGCCCAAAAAACCGGCTGCTGGAGCGCCGGCACAGACTGACGATAGCTCGCGGCCAGCGCGGCCGTTGTCGCGTCCTGCACCCGCCCCGCCGATCGGGCCAGATTGCGCGCCATGCGAAAACGCTCACCGGCGGAAGCTTCCTCGCGCAACCACGGTTTGTCATATCGCCGGAACAAGCGTCCGTGCTCGTTTTCGCCCACTTGGCGCGCGGCGTTGGCCTTGGTTTGCTGCCCTGCATGAACGCGAAAACAGCAGAGTGGCTGGCGCGTGTAGGCGAAGTCCCCCTGTTCCAGAAGATGAAACCACATCTCCAGATCCACCAAATGCTGGAAAGACTCATCGAAACCACGCGCCGCCTTGTCCCGGCGGAAGACCACGGCGGAAGGTTCGCCAATCAAATTGGCGTTCCGCGTCAGACATTGGAGAATGGCTTTTTTTCCAGGAGAACGCCCGGCGGCCCCAAACGGCGCCCAGCGATCCGTGGGCCGGGACCGTTCATCCAGGATGATCCGTCCGCTGGCGGCCAGCGCCACGGCGGGATCGTTTTCGAGCATCGCGACCAATTGGCCCAGCGCTGTCGGACCCGCCAGCTTGTCGTCCCCAAAAAGGAATTTTATATACACTCCGCGCGCGGCCGCCAGGCAACGGTTCCAATTGGGCACCATGCCAACGTTGCGGGGATTGGCCTCAAAGCGAAAGCGCGGATGACGTCCGGCCCATCGCTCCGCCACCGCCCGGCTGTCGTCGGCGGAACAATCGTCCATAATAATCAGTTCGTAATCCGTGAAATCCTGCGCCAGGACCGATTCGATGGCCTCGCCCAGAAACCGGCCGTAATTATACGTCGGCATCAGCACGCTGACCTTCGGCGCTGGCATGGAGGCGGGCGAGTTCACTGCCGCCTTTTCCTTGGCCGAGTCGGTTTAATGCGTGTGTAGGGCTGGTTATGGTGGATGATTTTTTGTTCAAGCCGATCAATTATTTGTGGTTCCTGTTTGAGATCGGCCAGCGGCTTCAACTCCCTCACCTCCAGCGCAGTCGTGTAAAGCTCCGTCATTTCAGCAGCTTGGCAAAGAGCGCCTGTTGTTCGATCAAGCCGCAAATCGCTGCCGGATCGCGCCAGGCATTCTCGAGAGACTGTATGTGCTCAATGGCTCGCCATCCCTCCGCGTCGGTCATGTTCGCCAGTTCATCCCGTTTGACTTCCTCTAAAAAAATGGCCGCCTCGCGCCATTGGCGCATCCATTGTCGTTGTTCCTCGCTCGTGGTGGCGACTTTCATCCTGCCAATTTACTTCGTTTTAGCCGGCGTGTCAGTCAGAAAAACCGGCTGAGGGAATAATTCCGCGAGGGCATTGATGGCCGGCGGGACATCCTCCTCTTTGGCCAGAACGACGCAACGCACCCACGGCGCCTGATGGTAATGAACCCGATTGGCGCTGCGGAAGAGGGCCAGAGTAGGGACCCCCAGGGCCACCGCCATGTGATAAGGACCGCTGTCCGTGGAGATAAACAAGTCGCAGGCGCGAATCAGCCCGCTCAATTGCAAAAGGCTCGTTTGCCCCGCCAAATCAAAGAGCAGCGGCCTCCGTTCCGCCGGCCAGAGTCCGGCAAATTTCTGATTGACATCCCGTTCAAAACTGGCCCCGGTCAGCACCACGACCGCCTGTCGCGCCCCCTGCGCCTCTTGCACGACGTCCCGCAGCAGCCGCAGGTCCGGTCTCTTCCCCACGGCGTCCGGCGTGCCGCAACCAATATTGACTCCGACAATGGCCGCCTCCGCGGGAATTTGGAAGCGTTGCCGAAAGCTCTCCCGGAAAGTCCGGCCTTCCGCGGTTTCTTCCAATTCGATGGGCAGCCCTTGGCGTTCAATGCCCAAAGCCGACAAACAGACAAAATCACGGTTGGTGTATTCCAATGGAAATTCCAACCCCCGCTGGCGCGCGAACCGGGCTTTGGCCACCGAGGCCACGTCATAAAACATCCCGCGCAAGGGGATTTCACCAATGCCCGCCGTGACCGCGCCCGCCGCCCGCCCCAGCCGCCAGGCGGCAAAGGCCGAATACAAACCGGCCCACTCAAAATCAATCACCAGATCGGGTTTGATCTTTCGCGCGGCTTCCGCCGCCCACGCCCAGAGCCGGGGCCAGTGTTGCAAAAAACCGAGCTTTTTGTCAACAAAACTCGCCCCGTGCAGCAAATGGTGGCGGGAAATGAAGGAGAGCGAAGCGTACCCGGGGTCCCGCGTAAAAAGCGCCAGATGCAACTGGCTTTGCGGAAAGGCGTTTTTCAACGCCCGCCAGGCCGCCGAGCTTCGCAAAATATCGCCAATCCCCGCGCTGTGCCCCTTGAGCATCAGAATCCGCTGCGGCAGCTGGCCAAATCTTTTCTGGTAATTTTCCGTCGGTGTCATGTTGTGGCCAAGGTGCGGGTTCTCTCCGTTTTCCGGTGCCGCTACCGTGCCAGCCCCCAGCCTTGCCGCAGGGACTCGGCTTAACGCGCCGGAATAATGTGAATCCGCGCCAAGTCATCAATCCCCAGCTCCAGTTCGGCGGCGTTTTCATACAGTTTGGGATTGCCGCCCAGGGTGGGAATCTCCCGCGCTTGCCGCTCCCGGTCCAGTTCTTGCACCGCGAGAACATCGCACGCCACCGGATCTTTGCTCAGCCAGATTTGGTTCAACTCCATCGCGTATTGCAGCAGACTCAGTTGCTGCCCTTGGTACTGGCCAATCAACGCATCCGTGATGCAGAGGACCACTCGGTCCCCCAGAGGTCCCGGCCCGCGCCCCCCGGTCGCGCGCTCTTCTCCTGGCAAGGCATAAATTTCCGGCACGGCGTCCGCCATGGCGCGCGGGCTCTCAAAGCGCGTCGAATTGTCGATGCTCCCCATCGCCACGCTGTAAAGATGACCGCAAACCCCGGCCACATTATGGTTCAACAACGGACTGATGCTGATAATTTTCGTCATCGACTGCGTGACCAGTTTGCTCACGTACGATTTTCGTCCGGTTCTGGCCCCGGACCGGTCGAACTCCAGGTCCCCAAGAATGAGCGAGCCGATAATGGCGTTGTCGTAGAAAACCTTCTCGTCGTAGCCCGCATCCATGCTGCCCGCCACGCGCACATTGTAACGTTGCCCCAAGGCGACGAATTCAGACAGCCGCAAGTCGATCAGCCGTTTATCCCAAATAATGATATTTGACGCCGGCAGCCCGCTGGCCAGCAGGCCTTCAATCACTGCCGCGACCACCGCCGGCCGCGTGCCGCTGCTCGGCCCCGGCTCGGCATAGACCTTTAGACCCACCACGTCCTTGCTCGAGACCAACGATTGCCACCCCAAGGCTTCGTTTGTCTTCCCGGTCACCAGCAGAATCCCGCGCCGCACCATCTCCTCCACGATTTTCCCCTGCGGGACAAAGGCCTTGGTCGCGTTGGTATTATCCACCATCACCACCCGCGCATTGGTCGGAGGTCCCGTCACCGGCGTTTCCTGTCCCCTGGCGCCAACAGCTCCCCCAATCCATAGCGCGCACAGGCTCAATAAAATGAGCTCGCGTCGCAAACTAAAATGACCGTCTCTTGACACTATCAGCGCCGGATGCTACCACCCTCGACAATGATGACGACAAAAAAAAGCAGGCTGGCCGGGTTAAGCCTGCTGGTCATCGCCGCCAGTGTGTTTTTGACAGCATGCGGCCCTCCCGGCCAAAGCGATGCCCTGGCCGGCCGCCAACTGATCCGCTCCGGCCAATTTGTCGAAGCCATTGCCCCGTTGAAAAAGGCCGCGCAAACCCTCTCCACCGCCCCCGCCCCCTCTCAATCCAAAGTTTGGAACCTGCTCGGTCTGGCCTATCATGGTGCCAGACAATTTGACGCCGCTTCCGAGGCCTACGGCCGCGCGCTCAAATTCGATCGCAACAACGTCGCCGCCGATTACAATCTCGGCCGCTTGCGCTTGGACCAGGGCAATATGCAAGGTGCCATCGACTATTTGAACACCTACGTCATGCTGCGTCCGCGCGATCCCAACGGCTACCTTCACCTCGGCATTGCCCAATGTCATCTGGCCTTGGAACGGACCGGCTTGGCCCGCAATACTCAGATGGAATATGCGCGGCGCAACCTTGAAACGGCCGTGAAGTTGGACCCCGCCGCTCCCGCGCAAAATGCCTTGGGGATTCTCGAACTCTACCGCAAGAATCCCTCCCTCGAATCGCTCAAGGCCGCTGCCGCCTATTTTCAACTCGCCCTGGCCCGCGATCCCCACTATTCCCCGGCTTTGCTCAATCTGGCCATCCTCCAACAGCGTTACCTCAATCAACCCGGGCAAGCGCTGCAGAATTACCAGAAGTATTTAAACCTGGGTCCGGCCCTGCCCCACGTTCAGGAAATCGCCAAGTTGGCTGCGCTCCTGGAATTGCAGGCCAAGATCACCATTACCCCCGAACCTCACCCCATCCATACCAATCCGCCGCTGAACAATCTTGCTCCCAGCAATCCGGCCCCTCTGGTTGCCGCCAACACCCCGCCTCCGGTCCGCGCCAAAACCCCTCTTCCCGAGAAGGCTCCGCCTCCCGAGTCCAGCCGCCCCAAAACACCGGATACGGTTTCACTCCCCCCGCCGCAGCAAGAAAAACCGCTGGCTTCCAATCCTCCTCCCGCGCCGGTGCCGCCACCCGCCGCGCCCGCGCAAGTGCCGGTCGAAACGCCACCCGCCGTTTCTTCCAATCAGAACCCGCCCGCTGAAAGCCTGCCACTTGCTCCACCATCCTCGGCCCCGGCAGCCCCGCGGAAATCCATCACCCAGAAAATCAATCCGCTTCACTGGTTCTCCTCGGAACCAAAAGCCAAGCCGGCGGCGGAGGACGCTGCCGCCCTCGCCGAAGCTCCTCCCGCCTCAAAAGGCACACGCTATAATTATCCCCCGCGCGTCACCATCATTCCCGGCAACCGCCCCGAAGCGTTGCGCTGGGCCGCCCAGGGAGCGCAAGCCCGCCAACAGGGACTCTTGCCCGATGCCGTCCTGGCTTATCAGCAGGCCGTCAAAGCCGACCCCAGTTTCTACGACGTCAATGAGGCGCTGGGGCTGGCTGCCCTCGACAACCGCGACTATCCCCTCGCCTTGGAAGCCCTCAACCGCGCCCTCATGCTGCAAAACGATTCCGCCAACGCCCGTTATGCTTTTGCCTGGACGTTGCAAAGACGCGGCTACTACGAAGACGCTGCTCACGAATTGGACAAGCTCTTGGCCGCTCATCCGGAGGAAGTGCGCGGCCATTTGCTGCTCGGAAAGTTATATGCTGAAAAACTCAATCAGCCCAAGCTGGCCCGCGAACATTACGCCAGAGCTTTGAGCCTCGATCCCCAAAACCCCCAAGCCACTGCCATCCGTGCCTGGCTCGAGCAGAATCATTAGCCTCCTGGCTGATTCCCGGCCAGGGGGCAAGAAATAAGTAAAAAATAAGTCGTCAACGGCAAGCAAATTGCTACGATCTTCCTGATGACCTCTGTCGTCTCATTGCCATCTTGGTTAACTCATCTGAAATACGATTATTTCGACGGTTTTGTCCTGGTATGGCTCATTATTGGACTCTTCTGGGGCCGCAAGCGCGGCATGACCCAGGAGCTGCTCCCCACTCTGCAGTGGATCGCCATCGTGTTAGCCGCCGGCTTTTTTTATCGTCCCTTGAGCGTCTTGATCCGCCAATATGTCGGCTTTGGCGTGCTCTGGTCCAATATTTCCGCTTATCTCCTCGTCGCTTTTGGCGTCCATCTCGTTTATTTGTTTTGCAAGCACCTCTTCAACGAAAAACTCATCGGCTCAGACCTCTTTGGCCGCGCCGAATACTACCTGGGCATGGTTTCCGGGGTCGTGCGTTGCTCTTGCATGTTATTGGCTGCTTTGGCCTTGATGAACGCTCGCATCATCACCAAAGCGGAGCGCGCCAAGACCGAGAAAATGCAAAGTGAGAATTTTTCCGACATCCGCTTCCCCACCTACGGCTCGGTCCAGCAAGCCGTTCTTTTTGACTCCCTGACCGGCAGCCTGGTCGAAACCAATCTGCAACTCCTCCTCGTTTATCCGGCTCCCCCCAGTCCGCCGAAAAACGTCGTCACCCGCGCCAAACAGCAGGAGCAGGACATGGACGCCATCTTCGGACGCAAACATTAAATTCCCCTTCGCATGGGTGGCATCATTTCTTCCGCCACACTCGAGCAGATTCGGGCCGCCAGCGACATTGTCGATATCATCGGCGGCTATCTCCCCCTCAAACGCGCCGGCCTCAACTTCGTCGCTCTCTGCCCCTTCCATAAAGAAAAAACCCCCAGTTTCAACGTCCATCCGGCCAAACAGATCTTCCATTGCTTCGGCTGCCATAAGGGCGGCGACGTCTTCACTTTCGTCAAAGAATACGAAAATATTGACTTTCCCGACGCTGTCCGCCGCCTCGCCGAACGCGCTCACATCCCCATTGAATCCGAGCAAGGAACCGGCGCCGCCGCCACCCGCCATCTCAAAGACCGCCTCTTCCACCTCCACGAGCAAATCACCCAAAAATGGCAGCACGCCCTCGCCTTGGACGAGCGTGGCGCCATCGCCCGTGATTACCTCGCCAAGCGCGGCGTTTCCCAGGACGCGATCCAGCTTTTTCGCCTCGGCTACGCCTTCGATGCCTGGGACGACTCCGTCAACTGGGCCAAAAGCAAACACCACGACTTGCCCTTGCTCGAACAAGCCGGCCTGATCATCCGCAAAGAAGGCGCCGACCATTTTTACGACCGCTTTCGCGGCCGCCTCATCTTTCCCATCTGCGACGAGCAAGGCCGCGTCGTGGCCTTCAGCGGACGTATCCTGGCCGGCGACGAAAAAACCGCCAAATACGTCAATTCTCCCGAAACCCCCATTTTCACCAAGGGCAAGGTCATCTTCGGTTTGGACAAATCCAAACGCGCCCTCCTCGACACCCATCGCGCCGTCGTCTGCGAAGGGCAATTGGACCTCATCGCCTGTTTCATGGGCGGTGTCAAAAATGTGGTGGCCCCGCAAGGAACCGCCCTCACCGCCGAGCACGCCCGCCTCCTCAAGCGTTACGTCGATGAAGTCGTCCTCTGCTTTGATTCGGACAACGCCGGCCAAAACGCCGCCACCCGCTCGCTGGATGTTCTTCTCGCCGCCGGCTTGGCTGTCCGTGTCGCGACCATCCCCGCCCCGCACGATCCCGATAGCTTCATCAAAGAAACCGGGGCCGACGCCTTCGCCCAATTAATCGAAAAGGCCCCTGGCTTCTTCGATTACCATCTCGACCGGTTATGCGCCACCAACGACCCCGCCACCGATCGCGGCCGCGGCCTCATCGTCCGCGCCATGTCCGAAGCGGTTCACAAATCCGGCAGCGAGCTGATCCTGGACACTTATGCTCAGAAAACCGCCTTGCGCCTCGCCGTTTCCGCCGACGCCGTGCGCCATGAATTCAAAAAAAGGTCCTCTGCCTCCGCCGCCGAACCAGCCGACGAAACCGCCCCCTCTCCCGCTCTTTCCGTCTCACCCCAGGACCGCTGGCTCTTGCGCTTCCTCTTCGCCAGTGATGACCACGTCGAGTGGATTGCCTCTCATTTGGAACTGGAATGGGTGGAGAACCCCATCGTGCGCGAAATGATCGCCCGCCGCTTGCAAGCCGCCCCGGCCTGGCCCGGCCTGGCCGCCTGGCTTTCCCAATTGGAGGACCCGCAATGGGTCAGTTTAATCACCGATGTCTTGGCCGACCAAAGAGAAACCTCCCTCGAAGCCAGCCTCAAAGGCAGCGCCGAGCGCGCCGGCGCGATCAAAATTATTCGTGACAAAAGCATTATGCGCGAACTGGCCGCCATCACCCGCAATCTCTCCGCCCCCGGCCTGTCGGAAGCCGAGCAAACCCTGCTTCTCTCCCGTAAAGCCGCCCTGCACCGCTTGAAAAAAGCTCCCCTCACCGCCCGCAGCGACCAGCACTAATATGCCCGACGCACTCCAAGCAGCCGCCGAGACCCTCGGTCTCAGCCTTTATACCCGCCACATTTTTCTCTGCGCCGACCAAACCGAGCCCAAATGCTGCGCCAAAGAAGCCGGCTTGGAATCCTGGGAGTACCTCAAGCGCCGCCTCAAAGAACTCAACCTTGCCGGCTCGCGCCCCCAAATCTTTCGCACCAAAGCCAACTGCCTACGTCTCTGCCTGCGCGGCCCCATCGCCGTGGTGTACCCGGACGGCGTTTGGTATCATTCCTGCGCCCCCGCCGTCCTGGAAAGAATCATCCAGGAGCACCTCCTCCAGGGCCGCCTCGTCTCCGAATACGTCTTGACACAAAACCCAAACTTCCGCCCGGCCTAAGCCCCCCCTCCATCGTCCTCCCAACCACGCCTGGAATTAAGACATTCTTTAGTGGTCTAATTCATAAATCCGCTCACGTTCGCGGCCAGGCATTTTTGACGCAGGCAAGGCGCGAGCGACGAGCATACCCAAACCGGGTCTGTGAGGCGCGAGCAACGAAGCCTGCGGCAAAAAGGACTGCCGCCCGGAGGGTTGCGTTGCTTTTGGCTTGGGGCGTCGTTGCTCGTCGGTTGCAGCCCCACTCCGGGGGATGCGCTCTCCTTGCGCCTAGCCCCAAGCCAAAAGCAATGCAACGAACGTGAGCGTATTTATGAATTAGACCACTTAGGCCCATCCAGAAGGCCAATCCCCCAATCCTAACCCGACGATTTCCCCGGTCCGGGGAGCGCGACCCGTCCCGGTCGCTGTGGTCGGCGTCCCGCCGACCACATCTTCCCAGCCCGCGTCAACTACGAGGGCAACCGCGCTTTAAGCTGGCA
>Ga0182016_10004546_pt1 | contig 15280 bp, 12 predicted proteins | sample 712S2MmetaG_FD_120491 | JGI IMG/M metagenome (GOLD analysis project Ga0182016, IMG submission 120491) | Permafrost microbial communities from Stordalen Mire, Sweden - 712S2M metaG | ecosystem: Environmental > Terrestrial > Soil > Wetlands > Permafrost | place: Sweden: Stordalen | collected...
CTGGAATCCCGCGCCCAGGATCGACAACAGACAGCGTCACGCCGTTCGGATCGGGGCGCATCAGCACCGAAACAGTGGAGTTTCTGGGGGAGAACTTGATCGCATTCGAGAGCAGATTTGTCAGCACTTGGAGCAACCGGTCGGGGTCAGCCGCAATCTCCGCCTGGGTTGCATCGTGAATCAGCTGTACCCCGGCAGCATCGGCCACCGGCACCATGCAGTCGATGGCCTGGCGGACAATCTGGGACAGCTGCACCTTGCGGAATACCAGGCGGTCCCGGCCGCTCTGCATCCGCTCCAGGTCGAGAATGTCGTTGATCAGCCGCAGCAAGCGCTCGGAGTTGGCCAGCGCGATGCGCAGCAGATTTGCCGACTTGTCGTTAAGCTGCACCAGGCTGCCATGCGACAACAGGCCCAGCGCACCCCGGATAGCGGTGAGCGGTGTGCGCAGTTCGTGGCTGACCGTAGAGATAAATTCGTCCTTCAGCCGGTCGAGGGCATAGCGCGAGCTGATGTCGCGGAAACTCAGCACGGAACCCGAAAGGCGTCCATGATCGAGGATCGGAGTCAGCGCATAGTCCACACGGAAAGGAGTGCCGTCAATGCGATAGATGGTGTCCTCACCCGACGTGGCCATCAGCTGCAAACGGCCCGTAGCCCGCAGCAGAGCGCAATCGTCGCCGCATTCGCTTCCCGGAGGAGCGTAACCGTGCAGCAGATCGTGCACCGGCAAGCCGTTCAGGCCCGTTGCGGCCGCGCCCAGCATGCTCACGGCGGCTGGGTTGGCAAAACTGACCAACCCGTTGCAATCCAGGCCGCAGATTCCGTCTGCTACTGAATTGAGAAGAATCTCCTGCTGGCGATAAAGCTTCTCAGCCCAGCCTCGTTCCTGGGAACGGGCCAGCATTTGTCCAAGGGACGCGGCGACCGTTTCAACGGCTGCCATGGTCTCGCGATTCTCGCGCAGGCAGAAGTGGCAGTAGAATTCCAGAACAGCAAGCACCCGGTTGCCCACGCGAACCGGAACCGCGCACCCAGAGACCATTCCGCGCTTCTGGGCTGATTTGGTGTGAGGGTTGTCAGACTCCGCAGCCAGATCGGCGATCCAGATCGCCCGTCCGTCCTGCCATGCGCGTCCCGGCAATCCCACGCCAGGCGACATCGTAAGCCCCATGCTGTCTTTGATAAGGGTTTCGGTCTTGCGTCCGGGAGCGTTCCAGCCGGAACAGAACTCCAGCCGGTTTTCTTCGGCATTCACTTCCCACTTGAGGGCCACGTCCCAGCCCTGGGAAACGCAAAGCGCCTCAAGAATGCGCATCGCCGCGACTTCCGGGGAGATGTTCTCCCCAACAATCTCGCTTACCACCCGTTGCAGCGCCACGCGCCGTTCGCGCTGCACAAGCAGGCGCAGCACCAGCACCGCTGCCGCCGCTCCACCCAGGAAGATCAGTATCTGGTTGAAACGAGGGTCAATCGTCAAGTTGTGCGTGAAAAGGCCAATTACGACGGCCAGCGCCAGTCCGGCAAGTATCGGGGAAATGAAAGAGAACCCGCGCTTCACCAGCGTCGCGTGCCGCTCTGATTCGGTAGTCCTGATCCCGTAGGACGAGTCCGCCATTGCTCCCCCAAAATAGGCCAGTCGGTTTGCACTGCCTTCCCGGTTGCCGGCCATATGTCTATCGGCCGCCAGAAGACGGGATTCCAACTGAATGCAGCAAACAACGGGCCATTCCGTCAAAAGGTCCGATGCTTTGTTTTCAATCAGTTGAATAACCGGCAACTCGCCGGGCTGTGAACAGTTGTATACAGTTCAATCCAGACGATTACATTCTGCATGCTCGCTGCGAGGTTTTTGAGCGCTAAACTAAGCCTTTCCTAAGGATGCTGTTCAACCGCGATGTTGACTGTGGCAGTGTTGCCGGATGCGGCCAGCGCCACCAGCTGGGTGGCAACCCCGGGCAGCGATGCCGGCGCAAATGTCACCGTGCCATCCAGTGCGGAAGTGGCCGTTCCGGTTGCAGTGGCCAGCAGAATCGAAGGCGGGCAAGCGCCGTGCGGCCCGCAGGGTGGCGCCCAGGCGTAGAGCGCCTGATAGAGCGAAACAATTCCCCCGGCCATCGGATTGCCGTCCATGTCGAGCAGGCGCAGGGTGATTTGAGCGGGAGTTCCAGCGATCGAAAGGCTCTGCGTTGTCCCGGAGACCGCCTCAAGCCTGGCGTACTCCGGCCGGGAGCCGATAGCAGTGAATGCGACGCACTGGCTGGTGCCGTTCAGGCAGGCCTTTACGGTGGCAAGCTTACCCTCGCCCAATGGCCCTACCGTGAGCGTCTGCGTGGCGATGCCGGTGGAATCCGTGATGGAAGCGGTAGAGTTCAGGACTGAAATCCCGTTCCCTGCGGATTGCCATGTGACCGCCTGCCCCGCCGCAGCCACGCCATTGGACAGAACCAGCGCCTGCACGATCCAGGAGACGGTTGCACCCGCCGCAAGAGATTGTCGCGGTGTCAGAGCCGCCAGTACCGGAGGAACTCCGCCAACAAACTGCGCCTGCACACTGGAGCCGTTGAGAAGCGACGCAACGACGATGGACCAGGTTCCGCCCCGGGCCGTGACATTCATTGAGGCGCGGCCATCGCCTGTTGAGCTCACTGAGCAGGTGGGAAATCCACATGCCAATGTTGCGGTTCCGCTCGTCAAGGTGTAAATCACGGTCACCCCTCCCGCAGGGCTAAGATCGGGCCCAAGGGCGGTCACTGTAAACGGAATCGGCACGCCGATCGGGACTGTGCCCATCGGGGCGTTAAGCAATGTCAGCGCATCTCCGCTCCCGGAGTCGTAGCTGACCCCTCCCGAGACGATCGCAGCGGCATAGAAAGCAGGCAAGTCGTCGATTTCGACATCGACAGAGCCGGTAACGCCACTCGCTGCAGCAGGCGCAATCGCTGTAATTTCGTTGGGCGAGATGCTCGTGACCAGAGCCGCCTGGCCGCCAACCAACACCGTATCCGCGAGGCGAAATCCCATGCCATGAATGACAATTGGCCCGCCCGAAGCTGGAAGTCGCTGCGGTTCTACCGAGTCCGCATAGAGAGCCCAGCCGCTATACGCGTAATCGGGCCGTCCGTCCCCGCGCTGATCCGCAACGCCAATGCGGACCAGGTCATTGCCAATTGAGGTGACGCGCAGCCACGTTTCGCCCGTCGCCAGGCCATTCATGCCGGGAGCCGCGCCAATAGCCGTCGCACCGGCCCGGTCAAACGCATCCCATATGCCGATGGAAGGCATGGCTTTCAATTCCGTCGGCACCCCCATCTCATCCAGTGCCTGCGTGACAACCGTGAACGTCCGATTGCCTCGCACCGGGAAGGTGAACCAGTCCGTCTGCCCGATCTGGCTGATACGCCCAGCCCACATTCCGCTCACCGGCATCATGCGCGGCGACGCCTCGATTCCAATGGCGTCCTGGTACCCTCCAACCGCGGAGTCAGGGACTTTCACAATGAGGTTCTGCGTCCCTCCCGCGGATATCGCGGCTACGGAAACCGGCGCTAAAGTGCCCGAAGGCGAGACCTGCCCATCCAGATAAGGCCCCACCGAATCGTTGAGAATATAGAGCGGATTGATCGCCTCAAAAGTCACCTGATAATTCGCGCTTGTCATGCCGGCAGGCAGCGGCATATCGCTCAGGTCGAAGTACCCCTGAAGCGCAGGATCGTTCGAGCCCCACATCGTAAGCAGGTTTCCATTCCCATCCGTGAAACCGGTTATGGAATTGCCGTGGTTGCCGCTGAAGTAGCCTCCGGAGACGAATGAAACCGCGTACTGGTAAAGAGGGTTTCCGTTCGCATCCAGCGGCCGCGCTTCCACATTCACCCCCTCCATTCCCATCCCGGTGCGATATAAGATAGTCCCCTGAATAGAAACCGTGTTTGTTGCCGTCAGTTGTTTTCCAGGAAAACTGCCGAGGTTCTGCGCCGTAACGGGATAAATGCGATTCAGCGAGGCAATGTCGTCATAGCGCAAAACTGTTGCGTCGGGAATGCACTCTCCTCCACCCTGGGAGCAAACGCCGCTCAACGGCTGCATCACCGGCCAGCCCGCCATGCCGCCCGGAATCTCGTCAATGAGCGCTGCCGGGTTCACCTGCGCATAGTCCAGACCGAGCACCCGGCCGAATGCCCGCTCCAACTCGTAACTCATCATCGTGAGCAAATCCGGGTTAGTGGCGCAAAGGCCGTTCACCAGAATAACCCCATGTGCAATAGTAGCGTCGGTATTGATGTTATCGAGCCATGTCCAAACGCCGTTGTTCTGGCAACTGGTCGGATCGCTTGCGCCGGTCCCGAAGATAGCATCGATAACCGATCCATCCGAGTCGTAGATAACTCCCAGCGGATAAGTGGCAGCCTGCGAAGTTACATCGGCCGGCGCAGTTATTTGCCCGTCTATGACAACGATGTTAGCCCCGCTTACGTCTTCATTCAGTGAACCCATATCCGTGAGAGCGACAGCGGCCGTTGGCACTGCGGACCAGAGCGCTGCGGCTGCGTCCACCATAGCCGTAGCCTGCTGCTTGGGGATCGAACCATTGAGCGGCCCCTGGTCGACGTAGTAATTCACTCTACCCCCAGGCCAGTGAATCGGCTGCCCAAGAACCCCAGGATTGAAATAACTGGTCCCCGCCACATACTTCGGCCCGCCGGCCAGCGCAAACCCAGGCGCGCTCGACAAGACAAAATAGGGCAAAAAGAATGCCACCCGCCGCAAGTTTGAGAGATCGAGAAAGGACACGCAAGGAACTCCGGAAAGACAGTCGTGCGCTTCCGCACGCCTTTCAGAAGGCATTTACCTCGCCCTTCGTGGCCATATCGTTAAGCTCCCTAAAATGAATCGATTAGCGTATTTATGGACGCAAATCCTGCGTCAGGGATTGGAAGAATCTAATGAGAGACCGCTCAAAAAGCAGCGCTTGACGCAACTCCCCTCAGATCTCCGGGTAGAAATCGAAAAAAGCGTCCAGGCTCCGTTTCAGCTGCGCCTCAATCTCTTCCCGCGACCCGTCGATCATGTGCATCGTGACATGCGCCTTATGGCCGTTGGCCAGTTGCAGCGTTGCGTCCTGAATTTCAGTAACTTCGCCTTCAGGAAGGAGCCGGAGTCCGTATACAAGGGTAAGGTTCGCCATAACAAACATCATAGAGACAAAAGCCCTATGCCTGCGCCTCCGCCTCAATCCGCCCGCTGCCACCGCCTTCATCGACAAGTCTTTCGAGAGACACGCCGCCGCCAAGTTTTCGCACCCTTCGTTTGTCCGGGCCAACACGCTGCTTGGCGAAATTATAGTCAAGCCCGCATCGGAACGGCCCGCATTGCCGGCTCCGTCGCCAGGGCAAACGCATTGCAAAATATGGGACGATTTTGTTTTGAAAGGGCATGGCTTCAGCCGTGCCATAGAAAGCCACCAAGAAGATTTCCGGCCTTTAGGCCCCGAGGGGTTGAGTTGAGTAGGCAAAAAACACCCGCTCGGCCACTAAAGCCGTGGCGGTTTTGCCACATCAATCGGCACGGCCAGTGCCATGCCCTTTCATAAGGTGCGTTTCAAAATCCAAATGCGTTTGCCCTGGCTCCGTCGCTCAACTGAATCGGCCAAGTGTAGTGAATCATCTAAAATGCACTTGGAACCCTTTATGACAGAAATTCGCGACACAGTAATTCTTGGCTCCGGATGCGCCGGGCTAACGGCGGCTATCTACACCGCGCGCGCTGGTTTGAAACCGCTGGTTCTCGAAGGCCACGAGCCCGGCGGCCAGCTCTCCATCACCACGCTGGTGGAAAATTTTCCCGGCTGGCCTGACGGCATTCAGGGCCCCGAGCTGATCGAAAACATGAAGAAGCAGGCGGAGCGTTTCGGCGCAACGTTTCAGCTCGCCCATCTGTCCCGCGTTGAACTTGGCGCCCATCCCATCAAGCTGCACACCTCGGCAGGCGAAATCCATACGCGGACGCTGATTGTAGCCTCCGGCGCCAGCGCGCGTTGGCTGGGCCTGCCGAGCGAGCAGGCTCTCATCGGCCACGGCGTTTCCAGCTGCGCCACTTGCGACGGCTTCTTCTTCCGAGGCAAGGAGATTGCGGTGGTCGGCGGTGGCGACTCAGCCATGGAAGAAGCGCTCTTTCTCACCCGCTTTGCCAGCAAGGTAACGCTCCTGCATCGCCGCGACGCTTTCCGCGCTTCCAAGATCATGCTCGATCGCGCCATCGCTCATCCCAACATTGAGCTCCGAACCAACGCAACCGTGGTCGAGGTCCTGGGCGTTGAAGAGAAGGACGTGAAAGGGCTGCGTGTGAAAGACGTAAAAACCGGCCTGGAAGAGGAACTCGCGATAAGCGGCCTCTTTCTCGGCATCGGACACGAGCCTAACGCAAAAATGTTTGCCGGCCAGATGGACCTGGACGACGATGGATACATCAAGACCACGGGCAACGTGCTCACGACTCATGGCGGCAAAGTGATTCCCGGCGTATTTGCCTGCGGCGACGTTCAGGACCGCCGCTATCGCCAGGCCATTACCGCAGCCGGCTCAGGCTGCATGGCGGCACTGGAAGCCGAGAAGTATCTCGAGGAACGTGGCCACTGAGTTCCTGCCGGACGCACCAACAAGGCTCCCCATCCATTCACCTTTCTTCTGGCGAATGGGTTGCAAACCACGAACCTCGATCGGCCTTAAGCATGAAAACGCACTACCAGGAGTGAAATACAAAAAATGCCGCGGCAACCAGGCACACCGCTGCGGCGCCATGGTTCCAGCGCAGATGGCTCCCAAAATAGAACGTGGTGAACACGCCGAACACCGTCAGCGTAATAACTTCTTGAATCACCTTGAGCTGTACCGGCGAGAAACGGGCAGCGCCAATGCGGTTAGCCGGAACCTGCAGCAGATACTCGAAAAAAGCGATACCCCAGCTGACCAGGATGACCTTCCACAGAGCCTCCTGCCTGAACTTCAAGTGACCGTACCAGGCAAAGGTCATGAAGATGTTGGAGAAGATGAGAAGAACAACTGTCCACATGTATCAATTAGAAGCCCACGAGTTGGGCCGGGTTGCAGTAGCAGATTTTACGGAAGCAGTGATTCAATGACAGCGCTCGAAGAGAATCTTGCCAGGCTCGAAGACGCAATTGCCGGCGCCTGCCGGAAGGCCGCTCGCACTCGCGACGATGTCGAGCTCATGGCCGTTTCAAAGACCTACCCTGCGTCCACGATTGCCGAGGCCGCCTCTCTTGGCTTGCGCATCTTTGGTGAAAACCGTGTCCAGGAGTTTGCCAACAAAGCAACGAATGCTGCATCCATTCGGGCGACAATCGGGAAAGAAGATCTCCGCGTTCACCTGATCGGCCATCTGCAATCGAACAAAGCCGCCCGCGCGGTGGAGATGTTCGACGCGATTGATTCCGTAGATTCCGTGCATCTTGCCGAGCGCCTCAATGAGTCAGCCGGCAAACTCGGCAAGCGCCTCCCCATACTCATCGAAATCAAACTAAGCCCAGAGGAGACGAAGGCCGGACTCGAGCCCGAGTCCACCGAAGCCGCGCAATTGCTGGAACGTTTGCCCGATCTGGCGCACCTGGCCCCGCAGGGATTGATGACGATTGCACCATGGGGCGTCGCCGAGGACATCACGCGTGCCTGCTTCCGCAGCCTGCGCACTTGGCGCGACAAGTGGGTGGCGGCCAATCCGCACCTCTCGCTGAATGTCCTCTCCATGGGCATGAGCGGCGATTTCCCTCTAGCCATCGAAGAAGGCGCAACCCGCATCCGCGTCGGCACAGCCCTCTTCGGCAAGCGCCAACCCTGGACCGGAACCGAGTGATGCTGCGGGCAGTTGCAGGTGGAGTCACACTAGCCGTCCGCGCCCAACCCGGCGCAAAAAAGACAGCCATTCTCGGTGTCTACGGCGAAGGCGAATCCGCGCAATTGAAGATCGCCGTCCAAGCGCCGCCAGTAGAAGGCAAAGCCAACGCAGCGCTGATCGCCTTCCTTGCCGATACCTTCGGATTAGCCAAAAACAAAGTCGACCTAGTTACAGGGGAGTTATCCCGCAGCAAGGTATTTTTAATTCGTGATACCACCCGCGCCCAGGCCGAGCGCCTTTTCGCGACCCACCTCAAAATCTCCTGACCCGTCACAGGCCCTGCACTGCGCCGTCCTCTATAATTCATGCAATCAATCCAGGGAGTCTTCCGTGTTCGGTGCCACTTCAATCTTCCGGCCCCTCGCTGCTTTTGCCGCCGCAGTCCTCGCCGTCCCTCTCCTCGCCCAGACCGCCTATCCGATCGAGGGCTACATTAGCGCCATCCATCCGCCCATGGGCTTCGAGGTCATCGGCCACCGATTTGTGGTGACCCCTCAAACCTCCTTTGGCGTGATGGGCTTGGATTCTACCGCTAACGACAGCCCTCTGCGCCAATCATTGCGGATCGGCGTATATGTCCAGGTTGCAGGCAGCAGCGAAAACCTCCCTTCGATCATCCCCTTCAAGGCCACGGCCATCCAAATCCGCGACGACTGGGACCGAAAGCTCTCCGGCGTCGGCGTCATCACGCGGGTCGTCCTCTCACCCGCTCCCACCACCGCGGTGTATGAGGCGGACGGCTATCTCATACGCATTACGCCGTCAACCCAGCTCGACTTCCTGGGGGACCTTAGCTCCCTTTCCGAGGTCTCCGAGAATACCTGGATTCATTTCAGCGGCAAACGGGACAAGAACGGAATCGTCGAGGCCACCAAGGCGCAGTTCATCCCCGCCAAACCCACAAAGTTCAAGGCTGTCAAAGATCTTGAGATCGCCACGGTCAAAACTCGTCCCGTCGGTGCGATAGACGATTCCATGACCAGCAAGGCTACCGGCACACCCGCCATTTCAAACGACGGCGCAGCACTCCAGCAGGACGAGCAGCTCAAGATCGGTCTCGGCCGCTGGCACACCATTCCCGCCGACCAGCCCTTGCAACAGCGTGTGCATCGCATCGGCATGGCCCTCGTGCCCGCTTACCAGCGCGCCATGGCCGACGACAATCCATCCAAAATCCACTTTCGCTTCTTTGCTGTCGACGCCGACAAATGGCGTGCCGATGTCTGCTTGCTCGACGGCGCGGTTCTGATTCCAAAGCTGGCTGAGGAGCGCCTCAAGAGCGATGATCAACTGGCTGCGGTTCTTGCCGATGGTGTGGCCTGCAACCTGCAGCGCCAGGCAGCGAGAGAAATAGCGATGAACCGCGCGGCCTTAGGCGCTGAGATAGCAGGCGACGTTGCCGGAGCCTTTGTCCCGGGTCTTGGTCTCGCGATTCATGCGACGGGTGGAGTGGCCGGCGGCGACGCCGAACTTGCCCTGCAACAGGAACGGCTCCGCATCGCCCTTGCCCTCATGCACGATGCCGGCTACGACCCCTGGCAGGCGCCTCAGGCCTGGCGTTTCCTCGAACCCAAGAAGCTTCCCGCAAATCTCGCCTCGCTCCCATACCCCGACACCAGCTGCTATCAAATCGGAATATTGAACCTGCAGTATGCGCAGAAATAGCGGCTACCGCCAACACCGTTCAATAAACGGACCGGTTCGTGTTCCCAACTGAATTGGTGCCCCCTGTCCCTCGCATTTGGGGACCGAGGAATCCACAAACCCAAACCATCTCGAGGCACAAACTCCTCGAGTGAACGGCACTGACCCTAGCGCCGCTGATGCGCAAACGCCGCCGCCAGAGCCTCTTCCGGTTCCGGCCGCACGCGGAAATCAGCATGAGCCTCAGCAAACAGCACACGCCGATCGCGACCAATCACATAAGTCGCCGGAATCGGCAACTTCCAGCTAGCCTCCCCATTCACGAACGGAATATTCACCAGGATCGATAAGTAATAGCTCCGATGGTACTCAGGAACCGTGTAAACCAGCCCAAACTTTTCCGCCAGCGCGTTTCCCGGATCGTGCAGCACAGGGAAGGGAAGCCCATGCTGTCCCGCCATGAAGTCGCTCTGCCGCGCAATCTGCGGCCCAATCGCAACCATCAGCGCCTCGCGCTCCCGCAGCGTACCATAAAGGTCCCGCCAAGCCTCCAACTCCGTAACGCAATACGAACACCACCGTCCGCGAAAGAACTTGATCACCAGCGGCCCCAGCGCGAGCAAGTCCTCACTGCGAACCAGCCGTCCGTTGGCATCCTTCAGCGCAAACTCCGGCGCAATCGCCCCCACAGGCAGAGCGCGTTCTTCAATCCCGGAGTTGAACAGCTCCGCGACAGCCCGTTCCCCCACCGCCAGCCTCTCCGCCTGCACCAGTTGCCGCGTATTAGCCGTAATCTCGTCGAGTTGGTCCTGCAGGCTTGCGGAGTTAGGCATGGAGTGACTCCGGCAATAGGAATTCGCTGAATTCATAGTCGCGATTGCGTGTTTCAACCTGTAGCTTCATTTTGAATGTCTTTCGGAACTCTCTCTTCCAGCGGTCGATACTTGCTGTCGTTCTTGGATGAATACCCTGCCCGCGAACGACTAAGGCTCCGAATCGCTCGCCCGCCAATTCGTGAACTACCCAAACGGGCCGAGTTGCGCGAATCTGATCGATTGCCTTTGACACATCGCTCCCCTTCAACTCCACAATCACATCGAGAACCTTCGAGTGTGCGACGATGTAATCCGCCCGTTCTCCCGAAGTAATCAAGCCGCCATCCACATGAACGATCAGGACTTCATCTCTGTCAGCTTTGCGAAATCTCGCGATCCTCTTGTTTTCCTTGATAACGATCCACTCTCCGCGTGACGCTATCCGAATATAGCTTGGGAGCTTGCTGCGATCAATTGGCATATTCGATATCCAACAGCTTCTCGAACTCCCCGCCAAGTTGATCCGAAACACTATCGAGAAAATCCCCATCGATAAGCCCGCTCCCCGCCACGCCTTCCTTTTCCTTTTCGAAAATAGAAGTCAGCACCCCGTTGTCGATGGCATACGCAGCAAAATCGTTCTCGCTCACCCAATACTGCTCGGGCACAAGGGAAGCAACCTGCTCCCGCTTGCCCGTCTTGTTTCCCGCCCTCCAAGCTTGAATCAGAGTATTGAAAGCGGTAAGGATGTAAGGGCTGTGCGTGGTTATGACCCAATAGACATCGAGCGCCGGTTCATTTGCCATCCGAGTGAAAATGCGAACGAGATCATACTGGGTGGACGGAAAGACATTCGATTCTGGTTCCTCAAGGAAGAAGAGGCGCTTATGTAAAGCGTGAGGTAGGTCGAGAGTCTTCGCTACTGCGGCAGATGCAGCGACATACTCACGGAGGCAAGTCATTAGCGGGAGTAGCTCTTGCGTACCCGAGGAAAGGATTGGGAGCATGAGAGTGCGCCCATCTTTGCTTATGAAGTGATAGTCCGAGCCCGCAGGTATTACCTTTCCTTGGAGGAGGCGCTCACTCTCGTCATTGATCCAATACGTTAGGCGCTGGTCTAATCCAGGCTTTGGGATTCGGCTCTCGAAGCCATAGCTGAAATCTTGCGCGAAACGAAGCTGAATGTCGTCTCGCCTCCCCGCTGTTCCGAAGATCGCCTGATGAATGGATAGGAAGAACGACCTGGTGGACGGTATGTACGAATAGACCTCGGGTGAATGCTGTCCACGCAGATCCGAAAGTCGATTGCGAATCTCCTCTGCAAAAAACTTAGGGTTGGGCAGACTTTCACGGCGCACCTTTTCTTCGTTAAGTTTGTTCCAAACGAGTTTGTAGGAATTCTCGAAATCCGGGGAGAAGTTCCATTGCAGTCTGGCGCCTCCGGGCTCCCCTCGCCGCTCCTGGATATGTGCAACCATCAACGAACCAGCGCAATAACGAATCTCGGATGTCTGAGTCGCAACGGTGTCGAAGCCGAACCACAAAGAAAACGCATTATTTAGGCGCTGAGGAAGCTGTTCGAATTCCTCCGAGGCCTTTATCCCTTCTTGTGCTTGTTCCTCAACTACCTGCTGAAAAAAAAATGCCAGCTTGCAGAGAAGGCTCTTCCCGCTAGCCTGTGGCCCGATGAGCACGGTAATCTTCCCGAATTCCAACTCGGCTTCCTTAATCACCGAGAAGTTCTTAACCGTCAGCTTCCTCATCGAGCCCCCTTCGCCAGTTTTTACCGCCCAAACCGCTGTTTCCCACCCATCCCCATAGCCCCCAGCCCGCCGCGCATCATCTTTGCGCCCAGCCCGCCCTTGCCCATCTGCTTGAACATCTTGGCCATCTGCGCATATTGTCGCAGCAGGTTGTTGACGTCCTGCACCTCTGTCCCGCTGCCCCTGGCAATCCGTTTCCGCCGCGTTCCCGATATGATCTCGTGATTCCGCCGCTCCAACGGCGTCATCGAATTGATAATCGCCTCCAGCCGCACAAACTGCTTTTCATCCACCTGCTTGGTCGCCTGCTGCAGTCCTGCAAACGGCCCCACCGAAGGCAGCATCTTCAAGATGCTCTCCATCGATCCCATCTTCCTGATCTGCCGCAGTTGGTCGCGGAAATCTTCGAGCGTAAACCCGTCCCCCAGCAGCGCCTTCTTTGCGAATTCCTCTGATTTCTTCCGATCCAGAGTTGACTCCGCCTTCTCGATCAGCGACATCATGTCGCCCATGCCGAGAATGCGCCCCACAATCCGATCCGGATGAAACGGCTCAAACGCATCCGGCTTTTCTCCGACGCCGATAAACTTGATTGGCTGACCCGTCACATGCCGAATCGACAGCGCCGCGCCGCCTCTTGCATCGCCATCCATCTTCGTCAGAATTACACCCGTCAATCCCAGCCGCGTATGAAAATCCTGCGCCGAGTTGACCGCATCCTGCCCCGTCATGGCGTCTGCGATAAACAAAATTTCCGACGGGTTCAGCAGCTTCTTCAGCCGCTCCATTTCCGTCATGAGGTCCTCGTCGATATGCAGCCGTCCCGCCGTGTCGACGATCAGCGTGTCGCAACCCATGATGCGCGCCTCGCGCAGAGCCTCTTTCGCCAGCCGAACAACCAGGTCCGGGCCAGGCGTTTCGCCCTTCTGGTCGCCTTCATAGAGCTTGGCCTCAATGGACTTTGCAACGACTTTGAGTTGTTCCCGCGCCGCCGGCCGATACACGTCAACGGACACCAGCATCGGCCTGTGACCGCCCTTTTTCAGCCATGCCGCCAGCTTGCCCGAGGTCGTAGTTTTACCCGACCCCTGCAACCCCGCCATAAGAATCACCGTCGGAGGCTGCGAAGCAAACTTGAACCGCGCCGTGTCCTTGCCCAGCAGCGCGATCAGCTCATCGCGAACGATCTTGATCACCTGTTCCGAGGGCGAAAGCGCCGTAAGCACTTCGGTGCCAACTGCTTTCACGCGAATCTGCTCGATTAGATCCCGCGCCACGTTGAGGTTGACGTCCGCCTCAAGCAACGCCACACGAATCTCGCGCAGTGCTTCGGCAATGTTTTCTTCCGTAAGCGTGCCCTGGCCCCGCAGGGTCTTGAAGGCGCGCTGAAGTTTGTCTGTAAGGTTTTCAAACATAGTCAACTACAAGTGTATCGCGACCCCTGCGGTGCGGCAGACGGCGCTTGCGCGCCATGGACAAAAGTTCGTTGTACACTGCCGTAAGAAAGAGCCCAAATTCAGATGGAGATCAACCATGGCAGGGATCACGGTAAGTGTCGTTTATCAATCCGGGGGGGGCCACACACGCCGCCTGGCGGAATCGCTGGCTCAAGGTTGCCGCTCGATTCACGATGTGGACGTTCATTTGCTCGAAATTGTCGGCGCCGACGTTCACCAGGGTCGATGGCGGAACGACAAAATCTTCTCTGTACTCGACGCCTCGGATGCGATTGCTTTCGGCTGTGCAACCTACATGGGCAGCGTCTCCGCCATCTACAAAGCATTTCTTGAGACTTCATTTGAGAAATGGACGGCGCAGGCCTGGAAGGACAAATTCGCCTGCGGATTCACAAATTCCGCCTCCCAAAATGGAGATAAGCTCTCCTCCCTGATCCAGCTAGCCGTTTTCGGAGCGCAAATGGGCATGTTCTGGGTCGGAGTGGGGGATGGCCCTGGGAACAACTGGAGCGGCGGCAGCGTGAACGACAACAACCGCCTGGGAAGCTGGCTCGGCGCAATGGGCCAGTCCAACGGCGATCAGGGCCCTGACCTCACTCCTTCTCCAGGAGATCACCTCACGGCTGAAAGGCTCGGCAAGCGGCTTGCCGAAGTGACCGCGCGCTGGCACGGCCGCGAGGGATATGTAACCGAGCGCATCAAGCTGACTTAAGCCCTATTCCGCCGGCGCAATCAGATACTGCTCCAGCTTTCCATCCGGATATGTATACGTCGTCAACGTCAACCGTTTTCCGGGATAAACAATCTGGAACGCTCGAAACGTCATGCCGCCGCGGAGTGCCTCGCGAACTTGCTTAAACGTGAGCGGTTCTCCCAGCGGAGCCAAGCTGCTTTGAAAATCCGCAAGTGCCTCAGCCGTAAAATAATCGCTCAAGTTTTGCGCCAGCAGCGACCGATCGATCTTTCCCTGCTGCAGCCCGTGATAAATGTCGATTGCCTGTTGCTCCGCGGCCGTTAACGGAGCATTCACAACCACCGGCGCTACCAAATGAGCAATGGTAGAAGCAGCGCCAACCGCATCCTGGTTGGTAAGCACCGCCACCGCCACCTGGTCGTCAACCAGCACTTCGTTATCCGAAACAAATCCGGAAACCTCGCCGCTATGCTCAATCGACCGGTGCCCGTCGCGGTCTCTCACTTCCACGCCCAGCCCGTAATGCGTCCCCTTGCCGTCCTTCAGCTTGACCTCGGTAAACATCTGACTGTAGCTCTCCGGCTTCAACACCGTCTCCGCGATCAGGCTCTCATCCCACAGCGCCAGGTCATGCGCGGTCATCGCCAACTCACCGGCCGCAAACATCCAACCCCGGCCCTCTTTCGGCGCTGTCCGCAACGGCCCCAGCGCATGCCGATAATAAGCCGTCGCGTCCACAGAAGTCAGCTTAGCCTCGTCCGAGTTCCAAACCGACTTCATCCCCAGCGGCCGGAAAATGCGGTTCACCAGCAGGTCCATTAGCGGTTTGCCTGTGATGGTTTCAACAATGCGTCCAGCAATCACGAAGTTGGTGTTCGAATACTGCCACTGTGTCCCAGGCTCGAAGTCAAGCGGCTTTTTCGCCCATGTATCCAGAATCTGCTGCGCGCTCTCCGCCTTCAACATCGGAGTCATCACGTAGTCCTCCGGCCAATA
>Ga0182016_10004547_pt1 | contig 15278 bp, 17 predicted proteins | sample 712S2MmetaG_FD_120491 | JGI IMG/M metagenome (GOLD analysis project Ga0182016, IMG submission 120491) | Permafrost microbial communities from Stordalen Mire, Sweden - 712S2M metaG | ecosystem: Environmental > Terrestrial > Soil > Wetlands > Permafrost | place: Sweden: Stordalen | collected...
CTGCTGCGGGACGAATGCTATGCTCTCTTTACTCATCCCCAGATGCTGCGGGCATTTCGCCTCTGGTCCACCCGAAAACGCAAATAGCTGAATGCAAGCTCGATCAGGTTTTCAAAAGGGATTTTGCCTATGCTGGCTCGAATCGCGGCGGAACTGTCCGAAGTTGTCGCTGACCCGGCCCGGGTACTGACAGCGCCGGCCTTGCTTGAGCGGCTATCGCACGACTTCTACTGGTATTCGCCGGTGCTGCGGCCATTGCTCGCGGGCAAGAATGGCGATGTCGCCGTGCAAGCAGTGAACGTGGATGAGGTGCTTGCAATTTTGCGTTTAGCCGGCAAGCATGAAATTCCCGTAACGGTTCGCGGTGCGGGAACGGGAAATTACGGCCAGTGTGTCCCACTTGAAGGGGGCATCCTTCTCGATCTCTCGCTGATGGATAAGCTGGAGGAGATAACGGCCGACGGGGTTGCTGTTTGTCAGCCTGGACTGCGCCTGGCAGGGTTGGAAACGGAAGCTCGCAAGAAGGGATGGGAATTGCGGATGTACCCGTCGACGCTGGCCAAGGCGTCGATTGGCGGCTTTCTTGCAGGCGGGTCCGGTGGCATTGGTTCAGTGAGGCACGGGGGCCTACGCGACTTCGATACGGTGCGCGCGTTTGAAGTTGTGACTATGGAAGAGGAGCCGCGTGTCGTAACGCATGAAGGAGCGGCGGTACATGAGATTCTGCATGCGTGGGGCACCAACGGAGTGCTTACGCGGATCTGGTTTGCGCTCGCGCCGGCGGTGGAATGGACGCAACTCACTGTCGCATTCGACACCTATGAGCAGGCGTTTCGTTTTACGCAAGCTATCGCCGCGGAAGAAAAGTGGGCCAAGCGATTGGCAACAGTATTCGAGTGGCCGATCCCTTCCTTCTTCACGCCTGTGAAGCAGGTGGTGCGTGAAAACAAGTCGCTGGCACTGATCATGATTGCCAATGAGCAGGCCGATCGATTGCGCGCGGCCGCCGAGGAAGCTGGAGGGGAAGTCACGTTCGTCGGCGAATTCACAGGACCGCGCACGCAACCATTGCTCAGCGACTATACCTGGAACCACACGACGCTTTGGGCGATGAAGGCCGATCCGGCGTACACCTATTTACAATGCGGATTTTCGCCGGCAAACTGCGAGGAGCAGTTTCGCCAGCTGCGCGCGCGGTATGGCCAAGAGATTCTGTTTCACATTGAGTTCATGAAGAATGGCGATGGCGTCGTGATTCCAGGCGCAATCCCGATTGTGCGTTTTACCACTGAAGAGCGATTGAACGAAATGATTGCGTATTGCCGGTCGATCGGCGTTTTTGTTGCCAACCCGCATGTGAACTATCTGGAAGACGGCGGCCGTTTTCGCGCGGATAATATTCAGCTGTTGGCCAAGCAGAGGTACGATCCGCGAGGACTGCTGAATCCGGGCAAGATGATCAGCTTTCGCAAAGAGACGGTGACTCGATGAAAACGTGGATCCCCGACGCGCGCAACTTTGCCTATTTCACATGGAAACAGGTGGACGCTTTGCCGCGCGAGTCGACGCTGCTGATTCTGCCAACTGCCGCGATCGAACAACACGGGCATCATCTTCCCCTTGCAACCGACACGTTGATCAATAACCTGCTGCTGGGAAAGGCACTGGCGCACCTTCCTTCAGAGCTGCCGATCTATGCGCTGCCTGCTGTCTGTTATGGCAAGAGCAACGAGCACATCGGATTCCCGGGGACGCTATCGGTGAGTGCGCAGACATTTCTTTCCGTGGTGCGCGACCTTGGCGCAAGCATTGCCGCCAGTGGGTTCAAGAAGCTTGTTCTCTATAACACGCATGGGGGAAATACTTCGCTTGTGGATGTGCTTGCGCGCGATCTTCGTGCAGAGTTCGGGTTGCGCACATTCTCGCTGTTCGGTTCAGCAGGAATAGCGTTCGAGGGCGTAAGCGAGCAGGAGCGCACCTACGGCTTCCACGCAGGCGAGATCGAGACCGCATACCTGCTGCATGGAACTCCTGAGCTTGTGCATCCTGAGGAATACACGACGAATTACATTGCGAGCATCGATAAGCTGGAACTGCTGAAGCCGGAAGGCTCATCAGCCAATTTTGCATGGCTCACCAAAGATATTGCGCTCAGCGGCGTGATGGGAGATCCATCGCCGGCTACTGCGGAGAACGGCGAGCGATGGTCGAATGAAGCAGCTGCGCGCATCGCGGAGGTACTAGTGGCCATGTACAGATTTGAGCCGAGGCACGGAGCCTGACCATGAGCCTGGTCGAATGTGGAAGCGGGGTTCGCGTGGAGCGCGGAGTTGAATGCCTGCTTGCGGATGGAACATCGCTCGTGTCCGATCACTACTACCCTTCCGGCGCGGGGCCATGGCCCACCTTATTAATGCGCCAGCCGTATGGGCGCGATATTGCATCGACGGTTGTTTATGCGCATCCGGTGTGGTTTGCGCGGCATGGATATCATGTTGTGATTCAGGATGTGCGGGGGCGCGGCGGATCGGGCGGCGTGTTTTATCCCTTTCGTCACGAGGCCCGCGACGGTGCCGAAACGATTGCATGGCTGCGCATGCATTCTGCTTGCAATGGCCGCATCGGGATGTATGGGTTTTCGTATCAAGGCACAACGCAGTTGCTTGCGGCTGCTGAGCAGCCGGAGGGCCTTCAGTGTATTGCGCCGCATATGACGGCGACAGACCTGTATAACGGATGGTTCTACCACCACGGCGCATTGCGGCTGAATTCAAGCCTTGGGTGGGGTGTGCAAATGCTGCGCGAGGACGCGCGTCGCCTTGGCTTACGCGATGCAAGCGACAAGCTGGAGGCTGCATGGGCCAATATTCGCGCGCAAGGGGCACATGTACCCTATGCTCATCATCCGGCGATCGCGGATGCCGCGCTCCCCACCTATGTGCGTGACTGGTTTACAAATCGTGAACCCGGCGAGTATTGGAGCAGCCTGGACATCGGCGCACGACTCGATAGCATTTGCGTTCCTGCGCTGCACATCGCTGGATGGTTCGACACTTATCTGGAAGGCTCCATCGCCGGCTACGTAGCGCTGCGCAACCATGCAGGCAGCGAGTTTGCGCGCGACAATCAATATCTTATTGCGGGTCCGTGGGTGCACATTCCGTGGGGAGATCGCGTTGGAGATTCAAGCTTAGGCGCAGCCGCCAATCTGGATACCGACGACATTTTGCTGCGCTGGTTTGATCGCTGGCTCAAGGACTCCTCCGCATTCAGCGGCGAGCCGCGTATCCGCCACTTTGCACTTGGCCCAAACGAGTGGCGCACTGCCGTAGAGTGGCCGCCCGCTGCCGAATTCTCTCTCTATCTCCATAGCAAGGGAAATGCGAATTCGCGTAAGGGAGACGGTTCTCTCACCCTAAATCCACCGGGCGAAGAAGAGCCTCGCGATGTGTTTGTCTACGATCCGGAAGTGCCTGTTTCCGCGCCAGGTGGGCCGCAAGCATTAAGTGGCCCGTTCGATCAGTCGACGCTCGAATTGGGCAACAACCTGCTTGTCTATACATCGGATCCTGTTCTGCGCGAGACAGAGATCTTCGGCCATCCGCGCATCAAGCTGTATGCGGCCACGTCGGCGGCGCATGCGGACTTTACTGCGAAAATCGTACGCGTAACAGCAGGCGGGCGCGCGGAATTCCTATCTATAGGCATTGCGCGTAGTTCGTGGCTGTTCGGAGGTGCGGACTACACGGCGAATCAAGTTTACGCATGGGAATTTGCGCTGGAACCTGTGTCATTTGTTCTTGCTCCCGGCGAACGGATGCGTCTGGAGATTGCGAGTTCTGCATTTCCTCTTTACGATCGCAATCCTTCCACGGCAATTCCCCCGCAGGATGCCGACAATTGGAACTGGGCAAGATCGACGCAACAAGTATTGCACTCAGCCGCGTATCCATCGGCCATTTATTTGCCCGTGGTGGGGGATGCCGGATGGTGACTGGCAACAGAGGAGCCATTCCGGAGATAGCCCTTGAAGGCGTGACCAAGCGTTATCGCAACGCTGCGGTCGCGGTCGAGAACATCTGTCTGATGGTGGATCGTGGCGAGTTCGTTACGTTTCTCGGCCCCTCAGGGTGCGGCAAATCGACGCTGCTGAAACTTGTTTCTGGGCTAAGCCCGGTAAGCGAAGGCACAGTGCGCGTGAATGGGATGACACCTGAGAATGCGCGCGAATTGGTCAGCTTCATTTTTCAAGATGCAACATTATTGCCGTGGCGAACGGTTGAGCAGAATGTCGGGCTTGGGATGGAGCTTGAACATGCGGCAAGGGCGGAGCGGAAGGAGCGGGTGGCGAAGATGCTGGATCTCGTTAGCCTCTCGCACGTGGCCAATCGGTATCCGCGGCAGCTGTCCGGCGGCATGAAGATGCGTGTGTCTATTGCTCGGGCGCTGGTAAGCAGGCCGCGCATTTTGCTCATGGATGAGCCGTTTGCAGCATTGGATGAGATGACGCGCGACCGGTTGAATGAAGAATTGCTGCGTCTATACGGCGAGCAGAAATGGACCGTGTTGTTCGTAACACATTCTGTGGCGGAAGCAGTCTTTCTTTCCACGCGCATCGTTATCCTGGCCGCGCATCCAGGACGGGTAGCGCATCAGGTCAAGATAGATCTGCCCTGGCCGCGCACCGCGGAGACGCGCGAGTCAAAAGCTTTTGAGGAACTGGTTACAAAGGCATCGCGGCTCTTGCGAGGGGTATACCACGAATGACGAAGCGAAGCCTGCCGGCAATGCTAAACAGCGTGATTGTCTTTGCATGCCTGCTCGGCTTGTGGCAGGTTGTGGTGATCCTCAATCATCTACCGCCTTACATTCTTCCAGGCCCGTTGGCTGTGCTGATGGCGATGCGCGGGCGCGTCCCATCGTTGCTGAATTCGCTGCTGATTACGACAGAGGAGGCGGCAGGCGGTCTCGCGGCGAGCATTGTTGTCGGTGTGGCCGTAGCAATGGTATTTGCGCAGTGGCGCTGGCTGCGACAGCTGCTCTATCCGTATACGATCCTGTTGCAAACAGTGCCTATCGTGGCCATTGCACCGCTCATCATCAATTGGGCGGGAGCCGGAATTCTCTCTGTAACGATCGTGACCTTTATCATTTCGCTCGCACCCATCATCGCCAATACAACTCAGGGGCTAGTCAGCGTGGAGGAGAATCTGGTTCATCTGTTCCTGATGTACAAGGCGACGCCGCTGCAGATACTCTTTCGGCTGCGGCTACCGAATGCGCTGTCCAATCTGTTTACCGGCATTCGTATCTCCGCGGGGATCAGCGTTATCGGCGGCATTACTGGAGAGTTATTTGCGGGATCTACGCGCGTGGGTGAAGGCGGGTTGGGCTATGCAATTATTTACGCAAGCAATCAAATGGAGACCGGCTACCTGTTTGCGCTGGTATTCGCGGCCACGGTCCTCGGATTCAGCTTCTTCTTTATCGTGATGTTTTTGGAATGGCTGGCACTGCACAATTGGCATGAATCAAGCAGGCCCGAGACGGCAGAATAGGGAGGAGACCGATGTTACGCATGGAGTCGGAAACGGGATGGTGGCTGATTACTCACCCGGACCACGCGCATCTTGCGGGGGAATTCGCGACGGCATGGGGCAATGCGAATTTTCGCAAGCCGCAACCGAGGGCGCGTGTACTCAAGGGCATCGCCCGTCACGATGATGGCTGGGCGGCACGGGATGCGCATCCTTCCATCACCAGGCAGGGAAGGCCTTCCGCGTTTTCGACAGAGCTTGTTGGGAAGTATTCGGCCTTCGAAGAGATCGATCTTGAAGAGTACCTGGCAGTGCGGGATCACGCGGTACGCATCATTGCCGATGAGGACCCGTATGCAGGCTTGCTCATTTCCATGCATACCTATAATCTCCTCACCGTGCATGCCGATCGTTCGACAATTGCTCCAGCTGGACTGACCCTGCTGGACGCATTCCTTGATCGGCAGCGCGAATATCAGCGTGAGCTACATGTGAAGATTGCGGAGGATTGCTCTCTCACCGAAGTTGATGCAGCGGAAGAAACAATCGTGGAGCACTTCCGGCTTTTGCAGGCGTGCGACAATCTTTCGCTGCTGACCTGCGTAGCTTATTCGGCGCCGGCAGACCTGTTGCATCCGCTTCCGCTGAATGATGGTGGGACCGCAGAGGTGAAAGTCCATCCAATTGCACCGCGCCATTTTCGTCTGACCCCGTGGCCATTTTCAAGCCCGGAGCTTAGCTTCGGTTTTCCGGCGCGACATGTCGAAGGCAAGACTTTTGCGGATTCGCAGAGTCTCGAGAAAGGTTTCCATGCGGCCCCGATCGAGGAGTTGACTGTTAGACTCTCCGGGTGAGCCACTGCTTATCATTCGCCGTAACGGATTCCGGGCATTCAGCCGGGTGGCAACAGAGAAACGTGCGCCTGTACGATGCGCCAGCCCTCGGTCATTCGGACCCAAACCTGGCTCTGGCGGCCATGCACTATGCCATTGGCAGTCGCGCGCTCAAACTCCAGAGTAATGCTGGCGAATTCGCGCCCAAAGGTAGTGATGTCGAGCCGCGTTACGGTCCGCGCCAAGTTCGCCGCAGGACGCGCTTTGCGAAACTCTGCGAGTTCCTCAGGTCCGTAAAGATTTTCCGTGACGCCGAAGCGCATGACCTCTGCGCCCGCCCAGAACATGGCCAAAAGCGTATCCACATGGTTGTTGACCAGCGCCTCTTCGTAGCGCGGATAGAGTGCGCGTAGCTCTGCGACAACTTCAGGATCGTTGATGATCATTGGATAGGGAACAGTTCGCGACCCGGAAGGATCTGCTTGCTCAATGCGGCGCTGATTGTGTAGACGGGCTCGTTGACTACCTGGCTGAGACGAAGCTTGAGAGCCACGCTGCACAGAATGTAAGCGTGAATCTCGCTGAATCCCCATCGGCTCACGAGCAGGTCGATCATACGGCTGGTGGCAGCACGAGCGGTGTCGGCTAGATCGGAGCCTGTTTCCACCACGACCCAGGCATTGGCCGTCGAATCGGAAGCGGCGACCTCGCTAGCTTCGACAATCGGGCTCGAGAGCGGCTGCTGCTTGTGCAGATTAAAGCGCAAGGTCACGTCCAGCGGACACTCGATGCCGTTGATGCACACTTCGCCGTCACCCTGAGCGGCGTGTCCATCCCCGCAACTAAAGAGCGCGCCTTTGCTGAACACCGGCAGGTACAATCGCGACCCGGCACAGAGTTCGCGCACGTCAAGATTGCCGCCGAAGGAGCCCGGCGGGCGAGTGCGGAAGGCGCCATCCTCTGCCCGCGCAACACCCATCACTCCCAAAAATGGCCGAACCGGCACAACCGCCGGAGCCAGCGAAGTGGTGGATTCCCCATCGAGCTGCCAATGAAAAAGATATGGTTCGCGGAAACGATCTTTTAGAAATCCAAGGCCCTCGACAACGCTCGACCATCCCCAGCCGCTGTGGCGCGTGAACAAAACGTCCACCTGCAAAACATCGCCGGGTTCCGCGCCTTCGATCCAGATTGGACCGGTGAGGGCGTGGATGCGGGTTCGGTCGATAGTTAGATATTCGGCTGTCGTCATGCCGGGATGCACTTGGCCGCCGCTCGCATCCACACATTCGAATGCGACTTCATCGCCGGGAACGATGCGCAATCGGGGCGCAAGCGAGCGGTCCCACACGGAGTGGGTAGGTTCGGCGGAAAGTGCGTGCTCGGTCATGACTCTTTCACACGCACGGTCATTTGAATCTCAACCAAAGCGTTGCGCGGCAGAGCGTTCAAGCCGACGGCTGCGCGCACATGGCGACCTGCTTCGCCGAACACTTCAACCAGCAGATCGGAGGCTCCGTTGATAATCGCAGGCGAGTCCGGAAACCCATTCGCAGCGTTCACATAGCCGTTCAAGGTCAAGACCTCGGCCACATTGTCAAGGGAACCAAGCTCCCGTTTGAGTACGGCCAGCTGGGTGAGAGCGCAAGCTCTGGCCGCCGCGTACCCTTCTTCGATGGAACGGTCGACGCCGGCGGTACCGGTGATGATCCCCTCGGGGCTAGTGGAAACGACCCCGGAAAGATAGACGATTGTGCCTACGCGCTTGGCTGGCACGTAATTGCCGCCGGGGGCAGGCAGCGGGGGCAACTGGTACCCGAGGGCGATGAGTGTTTGTTCCGCGGATCGATTCGGCGTCATTTGCATATGAATGTAGCACGCGCGGGGGGAAATTTTCTTTGGTTCCTGCTTAAGAGCCAAGATAGGATGAGGCTATGGTTCACCTGTGCATCTGATTTTGGCGAGCCCGGCATTCAAACCACCGGAGAGAGACTGATGGTCACGCGCGCTGCAAAGATGCTGCTATTGGCGGGGATTGGCGTCTACTACACCTTGGTTGTGTTCAATAACCTCACCGATTTCGATTCGAACTACCAGTTTGTCCGCCATGTTTTGTCAATGGATTCGACGTTTCCCGGGAATCATGGCATGTGGCGCGCAGTTCTTTCGCCTGGAATGCACCTCGCGTTTTACATCGGAATAATTGCCTGGGAGATTGTCACCACAACCCTGCTCTGGTGGGGTGTGGTGGACCTTGTGCGAGCATTGAGGCTTCCGGCGGGCGCATTCAATCGAGCTAAGCGGGTGCCGGTGATGGCGCTTTCGCTTTCGCTTCTGATGTGGCTACTGGCGTTTCTGTCCGTAGGCGCTGAGTGGTTCCTGATGTGGCAGTCGCATACGTGGAATGGACAGGAGGCTGCGTTCCGGATGTTCGCGGTGATAGGAATTGTTCTATTGATCGTGCTGCAACCCGATGTGGAAGGGCAGCCGTGAGCGTTTCTGTCGCTGCGATTGTATTGGCCGCGGGCGCCAGTCGCCGCCTCGGCCAGCCAAAGCAGTTGCTGATACATGGCGGAGAAACACTGCTGGAGCGTGTCGATCGCATTGCAGGCGCGGCGGGCGCGGCTCCAGTAATCGCTGTGCTCGGCGCCAATTTTGAGACCATTTGCGCTTCAGTAAATCTAAAGAATTCCGTTCTTTCAATGAATGATCGCTGGGAACGGGGAATTGCCACTTCGATTCATAGTGGGCTCAAGACCCTCGCGGCGATTTCGCCCGATGCGCAGGGCGTGCTGATTTTGAGTTGCGATCAGCCGCGACTTAATGCCGATCATTTGCGCACGTTGATTGAGACCTTCATAGCGCAATCGGAGCCGGCGATCGTCGCTTCAACTTACGCTGACGTAATTGGTGTCCCCGCTGTGTTTCCGCAGATGGCCTTCCCGCACCTACTTGCGCTTCATGGAGACAAAGGCGCTCGGGCGCTGCTTGTTGAACCGCCGTGCCCCTTGATCGCGGTGCCTTTTCCCGGCGGCGAAATAGACATCGATCGGCCTGAGGATCTCAAGCACATAGGCTAACTCTTACCGTTCTACAGTAGCTTCGATATACCCGTGCGGCTCATCGATCGGAACAAAAATGTGGTTCGGATTGTCCTGTCCAAATGGGCTTAGGTCCGCAAGCAGATGGTGCAGATTAGGCATGGTCAGGGTGATGCGCGCAATCTCCGGCGCTGCCGCGAGGGCAGCCTTTCCCATATCGAACAGTGTGTGCTGCACGCTCATGCTATTGTGACCGGCAAACCCCTTGAGCAGCGCATCGATAACGCGCATGCGAACCTGCGCGTAATCTGGCGAAGCCCCTTCGGCGAAGGGCCAGGTGACTGTTGCGCAAGTGCCGAAGATGCGGTCGGTGGCTGGCTTGAGGGTCGTGAGCTTGTCTTTAATGTAGCCGGTGAACGCCGACTTGGTAGTCTTGAGAATCACCAGCCCGTCAACGCCCGATGTGACAGACCACTCGCGGCCTCGATCGCGGACGGCCCGCACCGTGTGCAACTCCGGTCCGCCAAGCTTGAATGTGCTTGGTTGGGGTGCGTCATCAATCACCATGCGCTCCCACGCTCTCTCCTCAATCTCTACGAGAACCCCGCTGGCTTGCGCATTGTTATTCAGGAAATAGTCGCCCAACTCGACGGCAAACTCTTCGATGGTCACTGCGCTTGAGTCGCGAGCCACGGAATAGACGGTATTTTTCATCGTGTCCGTGGGCAGGATTTTGCTGTTGTCCGCCTCAGTAAAGCTGGACTCGAAGTCGCCTTCCAGCAGGACGCGCACGGTCCACTCACTAAAGTCGTGACGGTCTTCATGGCGCGTGATGCGCGATAGACGTACGCGCGATTTTCCGTAGCGATTCTCGCCAAGTCTTGCCATCGTGTCAGCTTCCTCGATAGGTTGTGTAGCTGTTATCGCTCAATAACACAGGTAAGTGGTAGTGCGCTTCGCCGCTGCAGGTAAACGTGATGGTGATCTCCGGGTAGATCGTGCCCCGGCCCTTTTCTCTCAAGTAGGAGCCTGTGAAAAATGTAAGTCGGTAAAGCCCTTGGGTAGCTTCCTCGGTAAGATCGCGACAGCGTCCATCAGAATCGGTAACGCTTTCGCGGACAACGATCCATGCAGTGTCATCGCGCTTTTCGAGACGCACCGCGACCCCTGCCGCCGGCTTGCCGACGACGACGTCAAGAACGTGTGTCGTGATTCCGGTCATTCAATCAGCCACTTTCCCAGACGAAGCTGCGTAATTTGCCGTTGCTGTTCGGCTGCTTCGCGCAATTCGGTAGCGCGATCGCTATTGAGGCGGCGATTGAGGATCGCAAGCATATCTTCGGCGCTCTTTCCTGTTGCACAAACAATGAAGGTGAAGCCAAAGCGTTCTTCGTAGGTTAGATTACCGGCGGCGAGTTCGGCCAGCACGCCCTCCGCCGCACTGCCGGCAGAAGATTGCTCCTGTTGCGACCACGCTGTGGACTTCCTGGATGTACGAGGTGCTTTGCGCTCCCCGATACGCGGGTGACATGCAAATGCTTCCATCCAGTCAGTCTCCTCCATGGTGCCCCAGATTCGGTCGGCTGCGGCACTCAAATCGATGATGTTGGCAATGGGGCGAATAGCCACCATGGCCGCTGCCCATCGGCGTGCGCCGCAGCAGGCCAGCATAGCATCGAGCGCTGTTTCTTCATCCGCCGTGTTCCATGCTGAGAGAATCGCATTCATTTGGGTGAAATCTCCGAACGCAACTCTCGCAGAAATTCCTCGAGCAGATTGGCGGCAACACGTTTGCGATATTCAGCAGTAGAGCGGATGTCATCGATGGGCTTTGCCTCGGCTAACAAAACGTCACGCGCGAATTGAATAATGCTTGGATCGATGGTCTTGCCAAGCAGCGCACATTCAGTTGAGTAAAGCCGAACCGGAAAGGGAGCAAGGCTGGCCGCTGCAAGGCGAAGCTCGCGGATAACGTCCTTTTCAACGATCGCTGTCCCTGCCAATGCAACCTTGGAAATGGCCATGGCGCGACGCGTTCCAACCTTTCGCAGATACTGACGGTCGCGCGCGAATCGAATTGGCAAATGGATCGCGAAAAGAAGTTCGTCCGGCGCCATCGCGTTGCGCTTGTAGCCTGTGTGGAATTCAGAATATGGAATGCGTCGGTTGCCACGCACTGAGACTAACTCAATTTCTGCATCGTAGACCAGCAGCGCTGGCGATGAATCCGCGGCGGGAGATCCGTTCACAAGATTCCCGCCAACGGTAGCGCGGCTCTGGTTGGCAATCGATCCGATCCAGCTTGCGGCTTTGGCCAGAAGCGGGAAGTGGGCTGCGATGCCGGTATCTAAGCGCAAGTCACGAAATGTTGTACCCGCTCCAATCGAAATGCTGTCTACAGCGGTGTTGATGAAGCGCAACTCACGAATGCCCCAGAGGCTCACCAGCTTTGGCGCGGCAAGCCGCCCAGCTGCATGAGCCACCATTAACTCAGTGCCACCGGCGATGGGTGTCCACTCTCCGGGAGCGTTCGCAAGCAAATCCAACACCGTGGCCAGACTGCCCGGCGCTACGATTTCATGGGCACCGGGATTACCGCGCATGGGTCGCCTGCTCTGTGGTCCGGTTTTCAGCTGCGGCGGAGATTACCGAATCGAAGATGCGGATGAAACCAGTACAGCGACAGAGGTTTCCTGCAAGCCCTTCGCGAATTTCACACATGGATGGATGCGGGTTGATAGAAAGCAATTGCGTTGCGGCCATCAGCATTCCCGGTGTGCAAATGCCGCATTGTGCGCCCCCGCACTTCAGAAATGCCTGTTGCAGAGGATGAAGGATGCCATTCGTAGCGAGTCCTTCAACAGTCTGAATATCAGCGCCCTCGGCTTGCAGAACCGGCACCAGGCAACTGTTCACAAGCTCGCCACTCATGCGCACAGAACACGAGCCGCATTCGCCTTCGCCGCATCCCTCCTTTGTCCCGGTGAGATGGAGATCTTCGCGCAGCACGTCTAATAAACGCTTCATCGGCGGGACTTGCACGGCACAGTCTTTGCCGTTGACGGAGAACCGGAGGGTGCGCAGCGAGCGACTCATATTGCTGCAGCCTCCTCGACGATTTCACGCGCGGCCAATTGCTGGAACAGGTCTTCAGGCAGAAGTGGGATCGAGCGGAAGCTGGTGCCTGTTGCGTCTTTGATGGCATTCAGTATTGCGGGAGCTGGGCCGTCATGGGGTAATTCGCCGATGCCCTTTGCGCCGAACGCTCCATATTCAAACGGAATTTCTTCAAAGAAAACATGAATAGGCGGAACATCCTCGGCCGTTGGCATAATGTAATTCGTCATCTGGTTATTGGCCATGTGGCCGTTCTGCCAGACAACTTTTTCGTAAAGAGCGTAGCCGATTCCCTGCGCAACGCCGCCCTCGATTTGGCCGCCGGCCAAGACAGGATTGAGCACGCGGCCCACTTCCTGCACCGCCCAGAACTCCTCCACCTCGGCGGAATAAGTGACGGTGTCAACGGCGACCTGTGCAATCTGGACGGACCATGCAAACGCGGGATAGGCTTCTCCGCGATACTTCTGGTCGTCCCAAAAAACATTCGGCGGCGCCTCGTAACGGACCAGAGATACCACTTCGTCATGTGCGGCGCGATAGCGTTCACTGGCCGCAAAGAACTCTTCAGATGTGAAGTGTTCACGGAGTCCCGCATGCTCATGCAGCATGGAAACAAGCTGCAGGCAGGCGCGCTCTATCAGACGGCCTACGACCATGGAGGTCCGCGATGCAACGGTCGGGCCGCTGTTGGGAACAACGCTGGTGTCCGCCGGCGCCATAATGACATCGTCATAACCAATACCGATGGACTCTGCCGCAATCTGCGTGAGTATGGTGTTTGTGCCCTGGCCAAATTCAGTGTTCGCGACCAGCACGCGCAGCTTTCCATCAAGTGTTACATCAACACCAGCGAGGGAGTTCAAATATCGCTCGCCGGAGCCAGTGAATCCAGAACCGTGATAGAAGGCGGCGATGCCCATGCCGCGCTTGATTGCAGAGGTTTCGTTTTCGACGGCGAATCGCGCTCGCTTGGCATGATAATCACTTTCGCGCAACGCCCGATCGAGCAACTGGTCGAGGATGACGGGATCGCGCATCACCTGCTCGGTCGCTGTTGTGTCGCCATCGTGAAGAAAATTTCTGCGCCGCAATTCAACTGGATTGATCCCGATCGAAGATGCGATTTCGTCCATATGGCGTTCGATGGCAAAGATTGCCTGTGGCGCACCGAAGCCGCGAAATGCGCCGTAGGGGACCGTGTTGGTGGCCCAGGCGCGCGATCGAACGCGGACGTTGGGGCATACGTACGGCCCCGGCGAATGAAGAGTAGCGCGAGAAAGGACGGTAGATGAAAGCGTTGAGTACGCGCCTGCGTCGGTTGCGATGTCGATGTCCATCGCCAGCAACTTCCCATCTCTGTCGAGCGCGGTGCGATGGCGTATGCGCGATGGGTGACGCTTGGTTGTCGCGGCCAGATCTTCCATGCGGTCGTAGGCCATTTTGATTGGATGGCGAGACTTGAGAGCCAGCAAGGCCGCATGGGCAGCGAGCGTTGAGGGGTAGTCTTCCTTGCCGCCAAAGGCGCCGCCGGTCTCAGTCTGGATGACGCGCACCTTGTCTTCGGGCAAATCGAAAACGGCCAGCAGGGATCGATGCACGTAGTAGGGACATTGCAGCGAACCCCAAACCGTGATTCCGGATTCCTCGCTCCACTCCGCAATGACACCGTTGTTTTCTATGTAAAGATGCTCTTGCGCTCCGGTGCGATATTCGCCCTCGACAATGTGCGCCGCATGGGGCCACGCGGAATCCACATCGCCCTTCTCGAGCAGGAAGCTCTTGATCACGTTGTCCGAGCCCCAGACAATAACATCCTGCCGCTCGCTTTCTTCAATGGTGAAGATGGGCGGCAGTGGCTCATATTCGATGTGTACGGCCGCCACAGCCTCGCGCAGCTTGTGTTTGTCAGGATGGGCTAACAGAAGAATTGCTTCGTCGCAATGGTTGACGAATCCATCCGCAAGGCAGGGCTGGTCGGCGAAGATAAGTTGAACGTGGTTTTTGCCGGGAATGTCCGCGGCAGTAACAATTGTGAATTCGGACCAATCGATGCGGCGGCCGAAACCGATGGAGCGTATGAATCCGCGCGGAATCGTGCTGCGCACGGTTGCCCCCGGCCACATGCCTTCCCTGTCGATGTCATCCACGTAACGAGCGCGGCCGAGCAGCTTGTCCACACCTTCCTTGCGGGGGACGGGAGCGCCAACGATGCGGGTTTTCGCATTCGTGCTCATGGGCGGGGAATCCTGAAAATCGTACGGGTTGAGGCATAGCATACAACGGCTCGCCCCAGATTCAAAGTGAATCGTTCAGCTTGCGAGCCGCGCCAGGGTCCGCGACAGAACGTGAACTCCGCCGCCGATCCACTGCGGTGAGGCGTATTCATCGGGGCGGTGGCTGACCCCTCCGCGGCACGGGATGAAGAGCATGGCGACGGGCGCGATCCGGGCTATGAAAAGTGAATCGTGATACGCGCGGCTGACCATCTTCTTGTACGTCTTGCCGGCCTCGACTGCCGAAGCCTCCAACGCCGCAAGAATTGCGGCATCGCAGGCGGCGGGAGGATCGGCATTGACCAGTTCGGTCGAGATGACGACTCCGCGCCGGGCAGCAACATCGTCGCATACAGCATGCAGAACATCGAGCACGCGGTCGCGGCGCACACCGTCCGTGTCGCGGATGTCGGTCTCCAAACGCACACGTGAAGGGATGCTGTTGACTGCACCGGGAAATACTTCACAGACGCC
>Ga0182016_10004550_pt1 | contig 15272 bp, 10 predicted proteins | sample 712S2MmetaG_FD_120491 | JGI IMG/M metagenome (GOLD analysis project Ga0182016, IMG submission 120491) | Permafrost microbial communities from Stordalen Mire, Sweden - 712S2M metaG | ecosystem: Environmental > Terrestrial > Soil > Wetlands > Permafrost | place: Sweden: Stordalen | collected...
CTTCTGGGTCTCGGTGCGGATCAGCGCCGCGTCTTCGAGAATCTGCAGGTTCGACGACACGGTCGATTGCGGAAGCGCCAGCGCGCCGGCGATGTCGTTGACGTTGACGCCGGGACGGCTGTGCAGCAGCCGCAGCATGCGGACCCGCTGCGGAGAGGCGAGCGCGCGCAGGACTTCCGGCCGCTGCTCGGGGTCGATCACCAGGAAATTGCGCGACATGGACCGCTTAGCGCCCCTTTGGTTCCTTCGGTCTATATCAAATTCCCCGATATTTTTATAATGCTGACTGAAAACGTATAATCACGAGGACGCGGACCCGGGCCGGTTCGCCGCCCCAGGTTTGCGCCGAGGCGTCTCTCGACGTCCGCCGGCCTACGACAAAAACTAATCAAGATCAGTATATTAAGGGGCTCCGCGAGCTGGCCTCGGTCCCGCGTGGCGCAACGTTGCGAGACGGGCGGCGCGCGTCCCCGTCGCCGCGCGTCTCTATCGCCGATCGTGATCTGGGCCGGCCGAACGGCCCGCTGTCGCGCGGACCCGCGCCGCTCAGCCCGCAGAGGCGATCTTGTCCTGCGTGCGGACCTCGAAATCGCTCGCGTCATGGCGCTCGCGCAGCTGGCTCGACGGCTCGCCGCTGGTGCGGTTGACCATCCGCCCGCGCTTCACCGCCGGCCGCTCGAGCAGCAGGTCGGTCCAGCGCTGAAGGTGCTTGTAGTCCTGCACGGCGAGGAACTCCGCGGCGCCGTACTGCCAGCCTTTCGCCAGCGCGCCGTACCACGGCAGGATCGCCATGTCGGCGATCGTGTAGGCCGGGCCCGCGATATACGCGCTTTCGGCGAGGCGGCGGTCGAGCACGTCGAGCTGGCGCTTGACCTCCATCGCGTAGCGGTCGATCGCATATTCGATCTTGGTCGGCGCGTAGGCGTAGAAGTGGCCGAAGCCGCCGCCGAGATAGGGCGCGCTGCCCATCTGCCAGAACAGCCACGACAGGCATTCGGCGCGCGCCGTCGGCTCGGTCGGGACGAACGCGCCGAACTTCTCGGCGAGATGGAGCAGGATCGCGCCCGACTCGAACACCCGGATCGGCGCCGGGCCGCTGCGATCCATCAGCGCCGGGATCTTCGAATTGGGATTGACCGCGACGAAGCCGCTGCCGAACTGGTCGCCTTCGCCGATGTCGATCAGCCAGGCGTCGTATTCGGCGCCGCTCATGCCGAGCGCCAGCAGCTCCTCGAGCATGATCGTGACCTTCTGGCCGTTCGGCGTGCCAAGCGAATAGAGCTGCAGCGGATGGCGGCCGACCGGCAGCGCCTTCTCGTGAGTCGGTCCGGCGACCGGGCGGTTGGTCTTGGCGAAGCGCCCGCCGTTCGCGTTGTTCCCGGTCCACACCTTCGGCGGGACGTAGTCTGCCGGTTCGCCCATCTTCGACCTCCAACGCCATCGCCTGTGCGCTGCGCGCGCCTCGTGAACTGGCGATAAACCGGAGGAGCCTCGCGGTCGAGCCCAGCCTGCTTTGCGCCGACGCAAGCGGGTTCAAATCTTCGCCAGCGGCGGGCGCGAGCGGGGAAGGAGCGCTGGGCTCGATGATGCGCCTCGATCCCGCGCGGATCGCAGGGACAAACAACAAAAGCGCACGGACTCGACGAGTCGCTCGCGTTTCTCGACCGCTTCGAGGACCGCGTTGCAAACGGCCGAAGCGCGCCATTTGCAAGGGCCTAGCGATGTCGCGACAATCGGTCGCGCCACTAAACCGGTGACCATATGAAATCGTAAGCGTCGGCGCGTTGACCTCGCTCAATGCGCCGATGGCGAATTGATCTTGCGCAAGGCGCATGAGGCGGACAGAGCGATGGTGCCGATGCGAGCTTAAAGGTGGGAGGACCTGACGCTCGCGGCGGAGCTGGTCATGGAAAACCTCTCTTCGCATTCCTTGTCGGGAACAACAAAAAACTTCATCGACAAGGTCGTCTCGGAGGAGAATGGTCGCGCCGGAGCGCTGCTGGCCATCCTGCAGCGAGTCCAGGAAAGCCACGCGCGCAAGTTTCTTCCGCGCGAAACCCTCGAATACATATCCCAGAGAGCCAGTGTGCCGCTGTCGCGGCTGTTCAGCGTCGTGACGTTCTACGCGCTGTTCAATCTCGAGCCGCAGGGCCGCAACACCGTCTGCGTCTGTCGCGGCACCGCCTGCCACACCCGCGGCTCGAGCCGCCTGCTCGAGCAGGTGATGATGGATCTCGGGCTGCGCGCCAAGGAAGACGGGGAGTCGGACAAGCTGACGGCGACGACCGACGACGGCGAGACGACGCTGCGCACGGTCGCCTGTTTCGGCCAGTGCGCCCTCGCGCCGGTGGTCGAGGTCAATCACGTGATTTTCGGTCACATGAACGAGCGGTCGCTGCAGCGTGAACTCGAGGCGCTGAGCAAGCGGGAGGCACGTCCGTGACGCGAATTCGCGATCTGAGCACCTTCAATGCGGTGCGGAGCGCCGGTCTGGCCAAGTTGCAGCCTGCGCGCCCGCGCATCGCGGTCGGCATGGGCACCTGCGGAACCGGCAACGGGTCGGAGGGCGTCTACGCCGCGCTTGCCGACGCGATCGCGCAGCGTGGACTGGACGTGCACCTCGTCCGCACCGGCTGCTTCGGCTTCTGCGCCGAGGAGCCGCTGGTCAACGTCTGGATCCCCGGCCAGCCGCTCGTCATCCTCCATCGCGTGCAGACCGATCACGTCAACCAGATCCTCGACGCCCTGGCGACCAAGACGGTCCCGGAGCGACTGGCCCTTTGCAAGATCGAGGAGTGGGACCACATCACCGCGCAGCTCCATTACGGCAGCGGGTTTCCGAACATTCCGACGTGGAACGAGGTTCCGTTCTTCCGCGGACAGAAGAAGATCGTCCTGCGAAATTGCGGACTGATCAATCCCGACGACATCGAGGAATACATCGCCATCGGCGGTTACCAGTCGCTCTACAAGGTGCTGATCGACAAGACGCCGGAGCTGGTGAACGAGCAGATCAAGATTTCGCGGCTGCGCGGCCGCGGCGGCGCCGGCTTCCTGACCGGGCTGAAGTGGGAGTTCCTGCGCAAGGCGACGGCCGACCACAAGTATGTGATCTGCAACGCCGACGAAGGCGACCCCGGCGCCTACATGAATCGCAACGAGATCGAGGGCGATCCCCATTCGCTGATCGAAGGCATGGCGATCGGCGGCTACATCACCGGCGCCGACCAGGGCATCATCTATGTCCGCGCCGAATATCCGCTGGCGGTTCATCGGCTGAGGGTCGCGCTCGGCCAGGCGCGCGAGAGCGGGGTTCTCGGCGAAGACATCCTCGGACGCGGCTTCAAGTTCGACATCGATCTGGTCGAAGGCGCCGGGGCGTTCGTCTGCGGCGAAGAGACGGCGCTGATCAGTTCGCTCGAGGGACGTTCCGGGCGGCCGCGGCCGCGCCCGCCGTTTCCCGCCCAGAAGGGGCTGTGGGGCTATCCGACCAACATCAACAACGTCGAAACCTGGTTCAACATCGCTCCGATCGTCGCCAAGGGGCCGTCGTGGTTCAGCGAGACCGGCAGCGTCGCCAGCGCCGGGACGAAGGTGTTCTCGCTGGTCGGCAAGGTGAAGAACACCGGCCTGGTCGAAATGCCGTTCGGCACGCCGCTGTCGAGCTTCGTCTACGACGCCGGGTCCGGCAGCATGCGCGGCCATCCGGTCAAGGCGGTGCAGACCGGCGGACCGTCGGGCGGCTGCATCCCGCACGAACTGTTCGACACCCCCGTCGACTACGAGTCGCTCGGCAAGCTCGGCTCAATCATGGGCTCGGGCGGCATGGTGGTGATGGACGACGACAACTGCATGGTCGACGTCGCCCGCTACTTCGTCGAGTTCACCCGCTCCGAGTCGTGCGGCAAGTGCACGCCGTGTCGGGTCGGTCTCGACAAGGCGCTGCGCACGCTGACGCGGATCACCAAGGGCGAAGGCCGCGAGGAGGATCTCGCCGAGCTGAACGAGCTCGGGCGGATGATTCGCGACACGGCGCTGTGCGGGCTGGGCCAGACCGCGCCGAACTCGATCCTCACCACGCTCAGGCACTTCAACGACGAGTTCGAGGACCACATCAAGGCCAAGCGCTGCCGCGCCGGGGTCTGCCAGGACCTCGCGCTGTCGCCGTGCGAGAACAGTTGCCCGCTGCACATGAACATCCCGCGCTTCCTCCAGCTCTACAAGGAGGGCCGGCTCGCCGACGCGTTCGAATCCGTGATCATGGACAACCCGCTGCCCGCCTCGACCGGCCGGGTCTGTCAGCATCCGTGCGACGATCGCTGCCGCCGTCAGACCGTCGACGAGGCGGTCAACATGCGCGAGGTCCATCGCGTGATCGCCGACGCGATCCTGCTGTCGGATCGGTTCGACGAAATGGTCGACCGCATCCTCGCCAAGCGCCGCCCGCCGACGGGGAAGACCATCGCGGTGGCGGGCGCCGGCCCCACCGGGCTGACCGCCGGCTTCTACCTCGCCCTGCTCGGGCACGATGTGACGATTTTCGACTCCCACGCCGAAGCGGGCGGCATGCTGCGCTTCGCGCTGCCCGAATACCGTTTGCCGAAGGCTGTGCTCGACCGCGAAATCGAGATCATCCGCCGCCTCGGCGTCAAGTTCGTGTTCAACACCCGCATCGGCGCCGACGTCGCGCTCAACGATCTCGACGCGAAGTACGACGCGGTGTTCCTGTCGATCGGCACCTGGAAGGAAGGATGGGTCTACCTGTCCGGCACCGAGCTGACGGGCGTCACGCCGGCGTTGCCGTTCCTCGAGGCCGAAGCGGAGGCCAAGCCGGTCAAGCTGGGCGACCGCGTCGTCATCATCGGCGGCGGCAACGCCGCCATCGACTCGGCGCGCACCGTCATCCGCCGCGGCGCGGCGGCGACGGTCATCTACCGCCGCGAGCGCAAGGACATGCCGGCGATCCAGGAGGAAGTCGACGCGGCGGAGCAGGAGGGCGTGCGCTTCCGCTTCCTGGCGGCGCCGCACCGCATCGTCGGCGAGCAGGGCGACGTCAAGGCGATCGAAGTCGTCAAGACGCGGCTCGGCGAATTCGATTCGTCCGGACGTCGGCGGCCGATCGAGACCGACGAAGTGCACATCATTCCCTGCACCAGCGTCATCCTGGCGGTCGGCGAGAGCGTCGACACCGACTTCTCGCGCGCCTCCGGTCTGAGGATCAAGGAAAGCGCGATGCTCGAAGTCGATCGCTACACGCTGGCGACGAGCCGCGACAAGTTCTTCGCCGGCGGCGACTTGATCAGCGGCGCGTCGAATCTCTCCAACGCGATGGGCTTCGGCAAGAAGGCGGCGAGGAACATCGATCAGTTCCTCACCCGCGAGTCGCGCTTCGACGACGTCATGCCGAGCTTCGCCTATGACCAGACGGCGCCGGCCGAGACGAGCCCGTGTCGTCGCCACCATGCACACGAACTGCCGGCGGCGATTCGCGCCAAGACGTTCCAGGAGGCTGCGGCGGCCTTGTTGCCGGAGGAGGCGTACGAGGAGTCCTGCCGCTGCCTGCGCTGCGACATCCGCGAAACCGCCGGCGCCGGCGCCCACCGCTAAGGAGATTCGACCGTGTCCCAACAGGTCTCGGTGCGCATCGACGGTGAACTCTGCACCGCTGCCGAGGGCCAGACGATCTACGAGGTCGCCCAGGCCAACGGGCGTTCCATCCCCGCGCTCTGCCACATGGAAGGCCTGAGCTCGGCGGGAGCCTGTCGATTGTGCCTGGTCGAAGTGGCGGGGATCGGGCGGCTGCTGCCCGCTTGCACGACGCCGGTCAACACCGGCATGTCGGTCACCACCGAATCGGAGAATCTGGCTCACCACCGCGTGATGGCGTTGGAGCTGCTGTTCGTCGAGCGCAACCACATCTGCTCGGTGTGCGTGTCGAACGGCCACTGCGAACTGCAGGCTCTGGCGCAGAAGCTGGGCGTCACCCACGTCCGCTACCCCTACAACTATCCGCGACTGTCGGTCGACACGTCGCATCCCCGCTTCGTGCTCGACCACAACCGCTGCATCTTGTGCTCGCGCTGCGTGCGCGTCTGCGACGAGATCGAAGGCGCGCATGTCTGGGACATCGCCGCGCGCGGCATCAACTCCATGCTGGTTTCCGATCTCGATCGCCCCTGGGGCGAGTCGGAGAACTGCACGAGCTGCGGCAAATGCGTACAGGCCTGTCCGACCGGCGCCCTGGTGGAAAAGGGCCGCGCGGTCGAGGAAATGACCAAGCGGAACGTCGTCGTCACGACGCTCGCCGCGAAGAGGGACGCCCACCCATGAAAAAGGCGAGGCTGGCCACCCTTTGGCTCGACGGCTGCTCCGGCTGCCACATGTCGCTGCTCGATATCGACGAAGCGATCATCGCCGTCGTCCAGCGGGCCGACATCGTCTATGGGCCTTTGGTCGACGCGCAGGAGTTTCCCGTCGACGTCGACGTCGCGATCGTCGAGGGCGCGGTCAGCAGCCAGGACGACCTGGAGAAGATCAAGCGCGTGCGCGAGCGCAGCCGCATCCTGGTGGCGCTCGGCGATTGCGCCATCACCGGCAATGTCCCGTCGATGCGCAACCGGTTTCTGGTGAAGACGATCCTCGAACGCGTCTACGTCGAAGGCGCCGACGCGCAGAAAGGAATTCCGACCGACGGCGTCCCGACTCTGTTGAAGCAGGCGATCCCGCTTCAGGACGTGGTCAAGGTCGATCTGCACGTGCCGGGCTGCCCTCCGTCCGCCTCGGCGATCCTGTTCGTTCTCAACGAGCTGCTGGACGGCCGGATCCCCGATTTGGGAACGAAAGTGCGCTTTGGCTGAGGACGCCGTCATGCGAACCATCGTCATCGACCCTGTCACGCGCATCGAAGGCCACGCGAAGATCACCATCCGCCTCGACGAGGACGGCAAGGTCGCCGATACCGCCTTCCATGTCACGCAGGTGCGCGGCTTCGAGGCGTTCACGGAAGGGCGGCCGTTCTACGAGATGCCGGCGATCACCGCGCGCATCTGCGCCATCTGTCCGATCAGCCATCTGCTCGCTTCGGTGAAGGCCTGCGACGCGATCATGAGCGTGCGCATCCCGCCGACCGCGGCGATGCTGCGCGAACTGCTGCACTGCGGCCAGATCACCCAGTCGCACGCGCTGAGCTTCTTCCATCTGTCGTCGCCCGACATGCTGCTCGGCTTCGATTCCGATCCGGCCCGGCGCAACGTCGTCGGCGTGATCGAAGACCATCCTGCGCTCGCCAAGGACGGCGTGACGCTGCGCAAGTTCGGCCAGCAGGTGATCGAGAGCCTGGCCAAGGAGCGCATCCATCCGTCGTGGACCGTTCCCGGCGGCGTCAACGCGCCGCTCGATCGCGCCGTGCGCGACCGCATCCTCGCCGGTCTGCCGGAGGCCAAGGCGATCGCGCTGCGCACCTTGAGCTTCTACAAGGGCGTGGTCGACCAGTTCAGCGACGAGATCGCCAATTTCGGCACCACGCCGTCGATGTACGCGGGGCTGGTCGACGACGGCGGCAATCTCCAGCTCTATGACGGCGGCCTGCGCTTCGTCGACGCCGCCGGCAAGGTGGTCGTCGACCGGATGGCGGCCGAGGACTACCAGCAGTTCATTGGCGAAGCGACGATTCCGACGTCCTATCTGAAGGCGCCCTATTTCAAGCCGCTCGGCTTCCCCGGCGGCGTCTATCGGGTCGGGCCGCTGGCGCGGCTCAACGTCGCCGATCGCTGCGGGACGCCGCTGGCCGACGCCGAGTTCGACGAGTTCCACCAGCGCTTCGGCGCGCCCGCCGAGAGTTCGTTCCATTTCCACTATGCGCGGCTGGTCGAGATCATCTACGCGCTCGAGCGGATGGAGACGCTGCTCAACGATCCCGCGATTCTCGACAGGCACGTGCGCGCGACGGCCGGCGTCAACGCGCTCGAAGGCGTCGGCATGGCCGAAGCGCCGCGCGGCGTGCTGATCCACCACTACAAGGTCAACGAGGACGGCGCGATCGTGTGGGTCAATCTGATCGTCGCCACCGGCCACAACAACCTTGCGATCAGCCGCGGCGTCGATCAGGTCGCCCGCCGCTACGTCGACGGCGGCAAGTTCAAGGAGGGCATGCTCAACCGCGTCTCGGCGGTGGTGCGCTGCTACGATCCGTGCCTGAGCTGCTCGACCCACGCGGCAGATCAGTTCCCGCTCGACATCCAGCTCGTGAATCCCGCCGGCGAGATGGTCGACCGGATCCGCACCTGACGGCGACGTCCGCTCGGCGCAAGGCCTTTCATGCGGACCGCGGCGGCGCGAGCGCCAATCGGCGGACCGTCACGATGACCTCGGGCAGCGCCCTGGCGACCGGGGGCGACAGTTCCTCACCGAGCTCGAAGGAGCCCGCGCCGACGGTGACGAGATAAGCCTCGGGCGATCGCTCGTAGAGGCGCTGCGCCATGCCCAGCAATTCCGAGGGCTCGAAATGGTGGCCAAGACGCGCCGGACGCGCCGGCCCGGCCTGCAACGCGACGACGGAAATCGCGCCGGCCTCGCGTCCGGCGGCGGCGTCGACCAGGACGACGCGCGCCGCCGCGGCGAAGCGCTCGGCGAGCTCGGGCGCCAATTGGTGGCAGGCAAGCGCCTCAACGCCGTCGATCGCCGCCTCGCCGGCGAAGGCGCGCGCGACCGCCTGACCGAGGCCGTCGTCGCCGCGCAGCGGGTTGCCGTAGCCGACGATCAGCGTCGTCCGGGTCATTGACGACCTCTGGGAAGGTTGGCTGGGGCGCCTGGATTCGAACCAGGGGATGGCGGAATCAAAATCCGCTGCCTTACCACTTGGCTACGCCCCACCAGGCGCGAAGGCCGGGCCGGCGTTCGCGAGGCGGCGGGACCATAGTGCGAGCCCCCCGCCGTCGCAACACCCGGCGGCGTCGCCGGCAAGCTGTCTCCGCCGGAATCTAGCCGGCGACCCGTTGCGCCAGGGCGCCGAGCTCGACATTCGCGCCGCAGACGACCACGCCGACCCGTTCGCCGGCGGCCGGACGATAGGCGCCGCTCGCCAGGGCGGCGTAGGCGGCCGCGCCGCCCGGTTCGACGGCGATCTGCAGTTCGCGCCACAGCCGGCGCTGCGCCTCGCCAATCGCTGCGTCGCCGACCAGCGCGACATGGTCGACCGCGCGCTGCGCGATCGCCAGATTGAGCGCACCCACGCTGCGCGCGCCGAGCGAATCGGCGGCGACCGAGTGGACCGGCACGTCGACCGGCTCGCCGGCGGCGAGCGCCGCGTCGAGTGCGCGCGAGCCCTCCGGTTCGACCCCGACGACCTTGACCCGGCCGTCGAACCAGGCGGCGATCCCGGCGACCAGCCCGCCGCCGCCCACGGCGACGAGCGCCGTGTCGATCGGCGGCAGGCCCAGGCGCATGAGATCTTCCTCCCATTCCAACCCGACCGTGCCCTGGCCGGCGACGGTCGTCGCGGTCGCGTAGGGGTGGATCGCCAGCGCGCCGCTTTCGGCGACGTAGGCGTCGCACAGCGTCTGCGCGTCGGCGTAGGCGGCGCCCTTGACGACGACTTCGGCGCCATAGGCTTTGATCTTGGCGATCTTCGGCGGTGCGGCGATCTCCGGCACGAAGACGCGCGCCCTGATTCCGAGCCTGCCGGCCGCGTAAGCGACCGCGGCGCCGTGATTGCCGCCGGACGCGGTGGCGCAGCCGGTCGGCGGCGCCGCGCGGGTCAGGAGGTTATGGAAGGCGCCGCGCGGCTTGAACGAGCCGGCGTGCTGGAGGCATTCGAGCTTGAGCGAAATCGGCGGCAAGCCGGCGATCGGCGAAGCGTTCTCGATCAGCGGCGTGCGGCGCACGTGCGGCGCGATCACGGCGTAAGCGGCGCGGATGTCGGCTTGGCGGACGTTCGGTTCAGGCGGCACGGCGGTCCGTTTATCCTCAAACGGGAACGACGTCGACCTCGACTTCGAGCGCATGATCGCCCGACGAGACGATCAGCCCTTCGACCGGCGGCACGTCGGAATAGTCGCGGCCACGGGCGACGAAGATGTGATCGTCGCCGGCGGGGATGGCGTTGGTCGGGTCGAGGCCGAGCCAGCCGAAGCCGGGGCCGCACCACACCGAGGTCCAGGCGTGCGAAGCGTCGGCGCCCTCGAGCCGCGGCTTGCCCGGCGGCGGGATGGTGCGAATGTAGCCGCTGACGTAAAGCGCCGGCAGGCCGAGGCCGCGCAGGCCAGCGATCATCACGTGGGCGAAGTCCTGGCAGACGCCGCGCTTGCGGGCGAACGATTCGACCGGCGAGGTCGTCGCGTCGGTCGCGCCCGATTCGTAGGCGAAGTCGGTCTTGATGCGGCGCGCGAGCTCGGTCGCGCCCTCGTAGATCGGCCGACGCGGCGGAAAGCTCGCCCGCGCGTAATCGGTCGCCGCGGCGAATAGCGGCGCCAGTCGGCTCGGATAGATCGCCGCCGCCGGCGAATCGGCCTCGAGCGACGCCGTCGAGGCGGCGAGCGCGGCGATGTCCTCCCATGCGGGCGTCAGCGCGGCGAGCGGCGGCGACGGCCGCTCGACCACGACGCGCGAGCGCGACAGCAGCGTCAGTTCGCGGTGCGGCGTCTCGATGCGCAATTTGAGCACGCGATTGCCGAAAGCGTCGGTCCGCTCGACGATCATCAGCGGGCGCGGCGTCACTTCGACACCGGCTTTGAGCACGCGCTGTCCGTCTTCCGACCGCGGCAGCAGCCGCAGCATGCAGACGTTGACCGCCACCGGCGCGTCGTACTGATAGCGCGTGAGATGCGAGACTTCGTATTTCAAGCGAGACCCACGCCGCCTTCGGGACGACTTGCCGCCGCGCCGTGCAGGAAATAGCGGTCGGCGATGGCGTCGGCGAGCGTCATCACCCGCTGCTCGACGGCGAGAATGCGTCCATCGTCGACACGCTCGGCGTATTCGGCGGCGAGCTCGGCGCGCAACAGCGTCGCCAGCCGCCGCGGCTCCTCGGGCACCCCGTCCTGCCTCAGCGCCGGCAGGGCGGCGAGATGCTCGTCGACCAGGTTGACCTGGTAGGCGACCGAGCGCGGATTGAACGGATCGAGCAGCGCCATGTCGCGCACCGGCGCGAGCGCGACGCCGAGCAGCGTGCGCGAACGATAGGTGATCTGCGAGTCGATCAGGTCGAGCAGCACGTCGAGCGCATATTCGGTCGCGTCCTGGGCGGCGAACTGGCGCGACAGGCGGCAGGTATTGATCGCGCGCTCGATGCGGCGGCCGAGTTCGTAGAACACCCAGCCGGCGCTGCGGTTGAAGTTCTCGTCGAACAGGCCGGCGAGCGCCGCCACGACAGTCAACGCCTCGTCGACGCAGTCGAGAATTTCCGGCTCGCCGAGATGGCGGTCGGGCGTGTCGACGATGATCGTCTCGAGCCGGCCGATCAGTTGCCAGATTTGCGGCGTCAGGCGCTCGCGGATGACCGAGGCCGCGTGGCGCGCTGCGCGTGCAATGGCGAGGGCCGAGCCGTAATTCTGCTCATCGCGCAACGCGCTTTCGATGACGACGGTCGAGCTTTCGTTGGCGACCTCGGCGTCGACCGCGCCCCACGCGACCAACAGCCCCTTCAGCCGCCCGATCGACTGCTTCGAGCCGTGAATCGGCGCGTCGGGGTCGACCGCGCGCGCGGCCAGACAGCGCACCAACCTCAGCGTCGCTTCCTCGCGCTCGAGATAGCGGCCGAACCAGAAGAGATTGTCGGCGGCGCGGCTCGGCAGATTGCCGAGCATGCGCACGATGCGCGCCGTCTCGGGCGGCGGCAGCAGACTGGCCGCCTCGACCGGCTTCTCGGCGAGCACCCAGACGTCGGCCGACTCGACGCCTTCGCCCATCGACAGGGCGCGGGCGTCGAGCTTGTCGGAGATGCGGCAGAAGCCGCCCGGCATCACCCGCCAGCCGTTCGGCGTCGCCGCTGCGTAGACACGCAGCACGAAAGGCCGCGGCGCCAGCTTGCCGTTCTCCCAGCGCGGCGTCGTCGACAGCCGCACGACGTCCTGGCCGACGAAGTCGACGCCGCGCGCCGAGATCGCCGCGCGCAAAGCGGCGCGGTCGGTTTCCGACAATTCGGCGGCGGCGACCGGGCGGCCGTTGGGAAGGCCGGGAACGGAATCGGAAAAGGCGCCGGCGATCGAAAACAATTCGAGGTCCGCCAGCACGCGGTCGCGCTCGTTGGGCTGGCCGCACCACCAGGTGGCGATGTTGGGCATGGCGAGGTCTTCGCCGAGCAGCCGGCGGGCGAGGGCGGGGAGGAAGGCGAGCAGCGCCCGCGATTCCAGCAGGCCCGAGCCCGGCATGTTCTCGACGGCGACGCCGCCTTCGCGGATCGCTTCGATCAGCCCCGGCACGCCGATGCGCGAGGCGGCGTTCAACTCGAGCGGGTCGCACCATTCGGCGTCGACGTGGCGCCACAGCACGTCACAGCGCTTGAGGCCGGCGATGGTGCGCACGAAGGCGCGGCCGTCGCTGACGACGAGGTCGTCGCCCTCGACCAGCAGGAAGCCGAGATAGCGCGCGAGATAGGCCTGCTCGAAATAGGTCGCGCTGAGCGGACCGGGGGTGAGGATGCCGATGCGCGGCTCGCTGCGCACGCCTGCGGCGCGCAGGCCATTGCGCAGCTCGCGGAAGAACGGCGCCAACCGCTCGACGTTCATCCGTCCGTAGAGGTTGGAAAAGGCCTGCGAGACGACGAGCCGGTTCTCCAGCGCGTAGCCCGAGCCGGAGGGCGCCTGGGCGCGGTCGCCGAGGGCCCACCAGCGCCCGTCAGGGCCGCGGCCGATATCGGCGGCGTAGAGCCTCAGCCAGCGCTTGCCGGGCGGGTCGACGCCGCGCATCGCCGCGACGAAGTCGCGCGAGCCGGTCACGGCCGCGGCGGGCAACAGACCCTCGGCGACCAGTCGCCCGTCGCCGTAGACGTCGGCGAGCACGCGATCGAGCAGCTCTGCGCGCTGGATCATGCCGCGCTCGATCTCGCGCCATTCCGACTCGGGGATCAGCAGCGGCATGCGGCTCAACGGCCAGCTGCGCTCGACCGCTTCGCCCTGAACGCGGTAGGACATGCCGCGGTTGCGGACGCGGCGGTCGGCGGCGGCGAATCGCTGGTCGATCTCGTCCGGCTCGAGGTCGGCGAGGGCGCGCAACAGCCGCTCCCAATGCGGCCGCCGTTCGCCGTCGGCGCCGACGAACTCGTCGGGAATCCCCGGCAGCGGCGCGTAGCCGCGCGTCCAGTCGGCGGCGCGCGCGAGCGCGTCGTTCTCGGACGATGCCTCGGCGCGAGCTCTAGCGGGCAATCGACCTCCGCAGATCCAAAGTCATCGGGAACTCGCTCGACGACTCGTCGGGAGGGATGGGAGTCGCGCCGCCAGTATGGCCGTGATCCGCGAATCGCGCCAGACGCCGCGCCTCCGCTTCGTAGGCGTTGACGGGCGAGGTCTCGTAGTTGCGGCCGCCCGGATGGGCGACGTGATAGACGCAACCGCCGAGCGACCGGCCGTTCCAGGAATCGAGGATGTCGAAGGTCAGCGGCGCGTGGACGTCGATGGTCGGATGGAGGCTGGAGTAGGGCTTCCACGCCTTGAAGCGCACCCCCGCCACCCCTTCGCCCGCCCGCCCGGTCGCCTGCAGCGGCAGATGGCGGCCGTTGCAGGTCACGACATGGCGGCCGACAACCAGCCCCTTGGCCTTGGCTTGCAGCCGCTCGACCGAGGAATCGACGTAGCGCGCCGTGCCGCCGGCGGTCGTCTCCTCGCCGAGCACGTGCCAGGGCTCCAGCGCCTGGCGGATTTCCAGTTCGACGCCGCCGTGGGCGACGCGGCCATAGGTGGGAAAGCGGAATTCACACTGCGCTTCGTACCACTCTGGGTCGAACGCATAGCCGGCGCCTTTGAGATCGTCGAGGACGCCGAGGAAGTCGTCCCAGACGAAATGCGGCAACATGAAACGGTCGTGCAAACTGGTGCCCCAGCGCACCGGCGCGCCCTGTTGCGGTTCGCGCCAGAACCAGGCGATCAGCGCGCGCAGCAGCAGTTGCTGGGCGAGGCTCATGCGCGCGTCGGGCGGCATCTCGAACGAGCGAAACTCGACCAGGCCGAGCCGTCCGGTCGCGCTGTCGGGCGAATAGAGCTTGTCGATGCAGATTTCTGCGCGGTGGGTGTTGCCGGTGACGTCGACGAGGAGATTGCGGAACAGCCGGTCGACCAGCCACAACGGCGCCGCCTCGCCCACCGACGGCGTGCGCGACAGCGCGATCTCCAATTCATAGAGCTGGTCGTTGCGCGCTTCGTCGAGGCGCGGCGCCTGACTGGTCGGGCCGATGAAAAGTCCGGAAAACAGATACGAAAGGGATGGATGGCGCTGCCAATAGAGGATCAGGCTCGCCAGCAGATCGGGTCGGCGCAAGAACGGCGAATCGGCCGGCAGAGCGCCGCCGAGCACGACGTGATTGCCGCCGCCGGTGCCGGTGTGGCGGCCGTCGGCCATGAACTTGTCCGTGCCGAGCCGCGACTGGCGCGCGTCTTCATAGAGCGCGGTCGTCGTCTCCACCGCCTGGCGCCACGACGCGGCGGGATGGATATTGACTTCGATGACGCCGGGATCGGGCGTCACCTTGATGCAGTCGACGCGCGGGTCGAACGGCGGCGTGTAGCCCTCGATGCGGATCGGGACGTTTCTCTCGCGCGCGGTCGCTTCGACCGTGCCGAGCAATTCGAGATAGTCGTCGAGTTTCGGCGTCGGCGGCATGAAGACGCACAGCACGCCGTCGCGCGGCTCGATGGTGAGCGCGGTGCGCACCGCGCCCTCGGCGGCGAACTGTTCGTTCTGGGTTTGCTGTTCCACGCCGGTCAGCGCCGGCGCGACCTGGCGGAACTGCATCGGCTCGGGCAATTCGCCGCGCGGGTCCATCGGGTCCTGCTCGTGGACGAACGGGGCGTCGGACGGTTTGACGTGGGGCAGCGTCTTCATCGGCAAGCGCAGCCCGACCGGCGAGTCGCCGGGCACGAGAAAGAGCTTGCCGCGCCTCAGCGGCCAGCGCTCGCTGCGCCAGGCGGGCTTGGCCTCGGCGTTCCAGCGCTGCACCGGCAGGACGAAGCCGGTCGGGCGCGCCAGGCCGTGGTCGAAGGTGCGCACCATGCGCGCGCGTTCTTCCGGATCGTCGATCTTCGGGTCGGAGGGATCGACGTTGATCGGCAGCGCGCTCTCGCGCA
>Ga0182016_10004551_pt1 | contig 15271 bp, 13 predicted proteins | sample 712S2MmetaG_FD_120491 | JGI IMG/M metagenome (GOLD analysis project Ga0182016, IMG submission 120491) | Permafrost microbial communities from Stordalen Mire, Sweden - 712S2M metaG | ecosystem: Environmental > Terrestrial > Soil > Wetlands > Permafrost | place: Sweden: Stordalen | collected...
GGACCTGATCGGGCAATCGTTTTGCGTTCTTCATGCCCAAGCCTAAAAAAGTCGTGCGCCGTAAGTCCAGCAAAAACACTCAAATTTCAGGCCGTCAATTACTTACGCCCTACTAAGCATTGGTCCTGGATGATATCCCACCACAGGCGGCTTCCTAAATCGTTTTTGAAATTATGCCGTGACCGAGAACGAATCGATTGACCGGCCAGTTATCATTCGAGCATCCGCGGCATGTCCTCTTGGGTTAGCCACGAGGCAAACAAACGCTGGCGCTGCAGAAAAATCTTGGCTCCAACCTAGACGGTTCTTAGTTGGGTGAATTTCTGGAACAAGGGTCCGCCGCAAATGAGGAACGACATTTTTTGGATGGTTAAACGCAGTATTTCGCCGCGATCCACCCGCGTTTTTTTTGTGGCGCAAACTAATGATCACCTCGGCAAGCTGACTTTAGGATCGGCAGGCTTCGGCTTGGCCGAAGCGGCGGGCTTGACCGGAAGGAATGGCTTTCGGAAAGCGTCGTCGAAACTGAAGTTGCCGGAAAAATCTTCCCGTTTGTCACTTTCAGTCTTTGAAGCGATGCCGTGCTCGATCATGTTGAAGACAATTTCACCAATGTCTTCGCAAGAATGAATACCCCATTCGCCAAAAACTGTGGGAACCATCGGACCAAAGGATTCAAGCGCATATTGACGCAAACCTTCCAGGAGTTCTTTCCCCGCCACATGCTTGTGGCCGGTCTTGGCGCGGCCCAGGGAGCGTTGCGTGTGTTGGAGGGCTTCCTGCACAAAAATATAGGCGTCGTAGGGATAGCGAGGGTCCATCGCCACTATTTTGCGAATGTCATCTTCTAAGTTTGCAGCACGCATATTAAGATTTGACGCGCACAAGCGCTGGCGCCGCTGGCGGATGAGCGATCCGATAAGCCTTGATGGCCCAACCGAATAGCAGCAATGCGAGTGTTAAATAAAGCATAAACTGTTCCTGTCGCGTCAGGTACCTCACACAACTAGCATACAACAGTTTCCCTCATCGCTCCAATAAAAATCAGGCAACAATATTGATCAAGCGACCGGGAACATTTATCACCTTCTTAACCGGCTTGCCTTCAAGCAATTGGCGAATCTTCTCGCTCGCCAAAGCCGTTTCCTGTATCTCCGCTGGGCTCGCGCTGGTCGGCACGCTGATTTTGTCGCGAAGTTTGCCATTGATCTGCACGGGGATCTCGATGTTATCGACTGTCAGAATGGCCGGGTCAAATTCCGGCCAGGGTTCGTAAGCCATGGAGGGCAAGCCATTGGCTCCGGCCAATTTGGCATGTAGCTCCTCCGCCAAATGTGGCGCAAATGGTTGAAGCAGAATGAGAAAGCTTCGCAGAACCGAGACGGGCTTTGTCTCCCAAGTGATGGCGTCGTTGATGAAAATCATTAAAGCAGAGATGGCGGTATTAAAGCGCAAACCGTCCAAGTCTGAGGTGATTTTTTTTATACAGGTATGCAGAGTTTTAAGCTGGGCGGGCGTGGCCGGGACATCCAGGATGGATGAACTAAGCCCAAGTCGGGACAGACTTGCTTCATCCGCCTGCCCGTGAACAGTTTGATCCTGCTCAAATTCGACCTCGCTGCGCTCATCAATAATCAGTCGCCAGACACGGCCTAAAAAGCGATATACGCCCTCCACTCCTTTGGTATTCCATGGCTTCACCATTTCCAGCGGGCCCATAAACATCTCATACAACCGGAAGGCGTCTGCGCCAAACTCACGCAATATATCGTCAGGATTCACCACATTGCCGCGGGATTTCGACATTTTCTGGCCGTCTTCACCGAGAATCAGGCCTTGATTGACCAATTTATGAAAGGGCTCCGGGGTGGAGACATAACCCAGATCAAAGAGCACATTATGCCAAAAGCGGGAGTAAAGTAAGTGCAACACCGCGTGTTCGATGCCCCCGACGTAGAGATCCACTCCGGGTGCGCCAGGCGCTTGGCCCTGCTCAGTGCCCATCCAATAGCGCTCCGGTCCCGGCGCACAAAAATGACCATCGTCGCGGGCATCGAGAAAACGCAAGTAATACCAGCAACTGCCAGCCCATTGCGGCATGGTGTTGGTCTCACGTTTGGAACCGTCCGGCAATTTTACCCAATCGGTAACCCGCGCCAGGGGCGGTTCGCCGGTGGAGGTGGGTTTAAAATCGGTTAATTCCGGCGGTTGCAGTGGGAGCGCGGATGCGGGCAACGCTTCATGCTGGAATCCGCCGCTCGCGGCGGATTTCCAAACAATGGGAAAAGGCTCCCCCCAATAGCGCTGCCGACTGAAAAGCCAATCGCGCAATTTATAATTGACCATTTTGCGGCCCAGGCTTTTTTCTTCCAGCCATGAAATGATTTTTTGCTTTGCTTCCGGGGTGGGCAAGCCAGTGAGAAAGCCTGAATTGACGCTGGTACCATCCTCCAAGAAACCAAGAGAGTCCTGGCCGCCGGGCGCCTGCACCACTAACCGGAGGGGCAAATCAAATTTGCGGGCAAACTCCAAATCCCGGCTATCATGCGCCGGTACCGCCATAATCGCACCCGTGCCATAACTGGCCAGGACATAATCCGCGATCCAGATAGGAATTTTCTCCTGGTTGACAGGGTTAACAGCATAAGCGCCGGTAAAAACACCCGTCTTTTCCGTGCTCAATTCCGTGCGCTCCAAATCACTCTTGGCGGAGGCCTGGGCCTGATAGGCCGCGACGGCGGCCTGCTGCGCGGCGGTAGTGATCGAACCGACCAGCTGATGCTCCGGCGAAAGAACCATGTAAGTCGTGCCGAATAGTGTATCAGGACGCGTGGTAAAGACCGTAATGGTCGCGGAGGCCTCCACAATTTTGAATTCCACTTCCGCGCCTTCGCTCCGACCAATCCAGTGCCGCTGCATCTCTTTGAGAGATTCGCTCCATTCAATCCGCTCCAACCCACGCAATAAGCGGTCGGCATATGCGGTAATGCGCAACATCCATTGCCGCATCGGTCTGCGCACGACGGGAAAGCCGCCTACTTCGCTCTTGCCCTCAACCACTTCCTCATTGGCCAGCACCGTACCCAACTGCTCGCACCACCAGACAGGAGCGTCGGCGACATAGGCCAGACGCTTGCTGTCGCGATACTGTCGAAAGTCTTCCGCTGAAACCGTGTGTTCCGGGGGACACGGCAACGTCTCAATCGGCTCCGCTTTGCCAGTGGCGGGGTTGAACCACGAATTGTAGAGCTGGAGAAAAATCCACTGGGTCCATTTGAAATAAGCGGGGTCGGTGGTATCGACTTCACGGCTCCAATCGTAGCTAAAGCCGAGCGACTTGATTTGCCGCTTAAACACAGCAATATTTGCCTCCGTGGTCTTGCGCGGGTGCTGGCCGGTCCGGATGGCATATTGTTCGGCGGGCAGTCCAAAGGCGTCCCAACCCATTGGATGCAAGACATTGCAACCCTTCGCGCGCCGGTACCGGGCCAGAATATCCGTGGCAGTATAGCCTTCCGGATGACCGACATGCAGGCCGGCGCCGGAAGGATAGGGAAACATGTCCAGAATATAGAACTTCTGCGGCAGGCTCGAAGCCGCGAGTTCGCCGGAAAGCCGATGACGGCGGGCGAAAGGGTGCTCCGCAGGCAAAACTTCTCCTGGATTCCAGGCGCGAAAAACCTGGTTTTCATCCCAGAGACGCTGCCACTTGGGTTCAATTAAATGAAAGGGATATTGTCTCCGCATAATCAGTGCGCGGGGATAATGCGGAAAGCGGCGTGGCGGAGCAAGGAGTTTGGAAGATTCCTACTTCTTATCCGCTGGAACCACACCCTTATCGATCAGCTTCCGCAATTTTGGCCGGATGACAAACTGGCAGTATGGTTGGGTTTGATGGAGGTTGTAGTAATCCTTGTGGTAATCTTCCGCTGGATAAAAGGCCTTCAGCGGCACGATCTCGGTGACAATCGGCTTGGAAAAAAGACGGGCGGCTTCCGCTTTGGCTTTTTCCGCCGCCGCCTTTTGCTCCGCATCACCGTAAAGGATAATGGAGCGATATTGGCTGCCGACGTCGTTCCCTTGCCGGTTGAGCGTAGTGGGATCATGCTCCTCAAAAAAAATCTCCAAAAGCTTGTCGTAGGAAATCACCGCGGGATCAAACTGAACTTGAATGACCTCAGCATGGCCAGTTTGCCCCGTGCAAACATCCTCATAAGAAGGATTGCGCGTGGTCCCCCCCGCGAAGCCGGAAGTGACGGACTTAACCCCAGGAATGCGCTGAAAGACCGCTTCGCCGCACCAAAAACAGCCACCGCCAAAGGTGGCAGTGGCAACTTTCGCGGTCGCAGGAGCAGGATCGGGGGCGGCATTCATATTGGAGGCGAGGCAAAAATAAACGAGCAGTAGGTTCAGCGTCAATCCACCGACCGTCCACTGATTATGAAGCGTTTTCATTACGAACCAGAACAACCGTGCCCGATTCTCAGCGAATATTCAAACCGAAACTTTATTTCGGTTTCGACCCTTCGACCCCGAGTTTTAGTGGAATGGTGGCCGACCTCCGGCGGAACAGGTTCGAGCTTTACCGTGTGCATCATGGTGTTCTATCGAAAATGGGCAAACGTCTATTTGACACTTTGCCCCGATGTCGTCCTGCCTAAAGCGACCATTCCCAAAGGGAAAATCGACGAGTTACTCGCCTTTGGATTGTGCAATGCTCCTTTTGAGTTGTTCGACCAAGTTCTTCAGGCCCTGAACCGTTTGCCTCAATGCCTTATTCTCGGCCTCAACCTTTTCGCGCCAACCCTGGATGGCGGCAATATCCACCCTTGCTTCATCCACGGTTACGATGTGTTTATCGTCGCAGCGGAGCAAGCCCCTGACCGGAAGGGGATCATTAAGAATGTGGAAAAATCTTCCAAAATCACTGTCGCAAGGCTCTTTGGAGGTGGTGAATCGTCGTTAGAGAAAAAAAACGGCCTGTGAAGCCGGTTGGATGATCATTCCTTCCGAAACCAGCTATCTTCCTTCAAAGCGGCGTCAACGTCCGAAACCAAAGTCTCCAAATCTTTTGGGGTAATCTCCAACACGTCGAGCGCTTCCGCGCAGGGGAGGGTCACCACGGAACTGGTTCCGCCCCCTGGCTCCAAGGAACGGGCGATCTGGTTGCCAAGCTGAACATAAGCCGCTAACCGCTCGTGGGGACGTGCCCGGAAGGGAGCATTCTGTTGCCAGACCGCGCGCACCAAATTCTCGGAAAAGCGCCAATGAGCCAAAACCCGCCCGCCCAGTTCAGCGTATTCCAAGCGCGGCAACTCTTTCTCCGTGCCGGAAAAAGAAGGACTCAAATCCCGGACTTTTTCGGCAACCCCCGGATAGCCGTCCACCAAGGCCCAATGGAGTAAGATCTTGCCGATGTCATGCAGCAATCCGGCGGTGAAAGAAGACTTTTCGTCGCCATAAAAATTCCGGGCCACAAAACGGGCGGCGAAGGCGGTAACCGTGGAATGCCGCCATAAATCGGCTCCCGCCCCGATGTGACCTTTTTCCGCCACTGCCATGACGGGTTGGCCCGCCAGCATCGTAAGCTGGTGGTAAACCTCGTTGAAGCCCAGATGTCGTACCGCGTCTTCCACACTTTCGACCGGCGTGGCCAGGCTCAAGGCGACACTGTTGCACCGGCAAAAAAGGCGGGTGGTCAGCGCCGGGTCGTAAGCGATGAGTTCGACAACTTTCGCAATGTCCGTGTCGTTGCCTCGCAGCAGTGGAACCAAATCCCTGAGGATGCGTGGCGCCGGGGGCAGTGTGCGAACCTGTTGGAGATAGTCGTCGAGTGTGGGCATGATTAAAAGATAGCTTCGCCATAAGCTCCGGAGGTGGTGATCCTGAGTTCTCCGGCCATCGCTCCTGCAGGGTGATTCCCCCAAGTTTTTGGGCGGAATTTATCATTTAGCCGCAGCAAGGCGATAAATTTGTTTAATGCTGTATAAATCACAAGTCGTTGTGGACCTGTGCCAATATAACCCTGCTCAACTCCCGGGGCGATGCAAAAATGTCGAGGGGGCTGATACACCTCGAATCCCCCTGGCCTTTCCTTAGGAAGTTAGGCCAATCCGAGTCACGAGATCGAGGCCAAAACTGTCGGCCCCAGAACCCCGTCCAAGGCGAAAGGCTCGAAGGAAAGCGCGGCGATCGGGCAATCCTCGTTGCTAGAACCGCGCGGTCACGCCGCCACGGATTTGGAAGGGCTCGACGGAATGGAAAACGTCGGTGAAGGCTGGCGAGGCGGTCGGCGTGATGCGTGCAGTGTAGGCGTAATCGATATCATGGTCCCGGTTGTCGAGCAGGTTCAAGAACTCGACAAAGACCCGCCAAGTCTTGTTGATCTGGTAACCCGCTTCCGCGTTGAGCAACAAAGTGGAAGCCGAACGGTAGTCTCCATCCGAAGTCAAATCGCGCGGACCGAAGTAGCGCAAACGCAGGCTCGCCGAGAACCCGCGCTCATTAAAAAGCGTGACGCCCCCTGAAATCACGGCTCCGACCGCTTCCGGCACGCGCGTACCTCCAGCGCCAAGGGTCGTGCTGCCAGGGGCAATTGGGGCGGCATCGGATGGGTCCGCCGAGGTGAATCGCGCGGTGGATTCGGCCAGATCAAAGTCAAAGGCGAGATGTTTGACCGGCGTGTAATAGTTGGCCCATTCGACCCCGAAGCGGTAATCCGGCTGTTTTGAAGCCACCGTGCTGCCGGTGTCGCCATCTTGCAGCAGTTCCGAATCACTGTAGAGATACCACAGCGAAAGGGTGCTTTGCAGATGAGGCAACGCCAACGTGCGTGCTCCAATTTCCACTCCTTTGGTTTGGATCAACCCGGGGATTCTCGAAACGGAAGCCCCCGGATAGGGATTGATGGCCGAGACCGGTTCGATCGTTTGCGTCGCCCCACGACCGTCGTTGCTGTGCAAACTAAATCCGCCCTGCGCATAGAACTCCGTTTGGGACCACGGTCCGAAAATCAAACTCAACTTCGGTTCGGGCAGCAGAGAGGCGGACGTGCCGGTATTGGCCGGGTTCACAAGACTGTTGACGTCGAAGCAATCCAGGTCGCCGCGCATGGCCAAGACCGAGCGGAACTTGTCGGTCCACTGGACTTTGTTCTCCGCGTAAAGACCCACGTCGGTGTCGGTGAAATAATCGGCTTCCACCGTGGTCGGCAAAACGGTGCCGGTGGCAGAATTGAACTTATTGACACGAACACGGTTCTCCGTCTGGTAGAGTCCATTATTGATCCAGTCGTTGCGGACTTGGAGGCCGAATGAGTTTTGCACTTCGCGCCCAAACCATTCGCTGGAAATGGTGTGGCGCGCGTCCAATCCGCCCACCCAGCGTCTGTCCTGTTGTTCAAATTGATCGCCGCGATGGGTGTCCGTCAGGTAATAGGTGAAATCGGAAAACAGGTCCAAGTCGTAATAAAATCCATAGGCCGTGACTTTGGTTTCGGAATTCCCCTCCTGGCGATGCCATTCAGCCTGCAAGCTGTAACGCTCCGAGTTGCCGCCGTCGGTCGAATTGAGCGTGCCAAAGTAGCCGACCAGCGGCACGGCGTTTTCGGCCAATTGATCGCTCGAGTTCCATTTGCCGTGATAGGCGCGACCTGTGATGCTGAAGCCGTTGGCCATATCACCCTGGCTGTAAGTTAATATCCCGTTGAATTTGGAATAGTCGTCCGGATGAATCCAAGGACCGTCGTCGTGAAACGCTTCGCCGCCGTAAAGCAGATTGCCTGTGCCGATTTTCTGCGAAAGGCCAAACACGCCGCGCTCATAGCCAAACATCCCGCCTTCCACCGTCAGGAAATCCTGCGGCAGGGTTTTGTAAAACTCCAGATGCGCCGCCCCCGCTGAACCGTAATTGCCCACGTCGGCGTAATAAGGCCCTTTCTCGTAATCCACGCGCTGCACAAATTCCGGGATAACAACGTTCATGTCCGAGTAGCCTTCGCCGTGCGCGTGGGACGGCAGGTTGAGCGGCATGTCATCAAGATAGGTGGCGAAGTCCGTGCCGTGGTCGAGGTTGAAGCCGCGGAGAAAATACTGGTTGGCTTTGCCGCCCCCAGCGTGTTGCGTGATGATCATGCCTGGGACGGTTTCCATGATTTCCCCGTCGCGTAAAAGCGGGCGCGCCTCCAGTTCATCTGCGCCCACCGTCCCCTGCGTGGCCGACGTGGCAATGCCGATCATACTGTCCTGGCGGCCTTCCACGACGACTTCGGGCAGAGCCAGAGGCACCTGGTTGGTCGAAGCCGAGGGCACATTGGTTTCCTGCGCCACGGCCGAACCGCTGAGAAGACATGCCGCGACAAACGCCACCAACCGCCCTGCCGCCAATCCCGTCAGATGCAACAGCAGCGTCGCCACGACAAAACCAAAGCCAAACATGAGCATGTTGGCCGAGCCCGGCATCTCCGCGCCATGCGCAAACCCATGGAAAAAGGCGAAGAATCCGACGAGGCCAACGCTGACGCCCAAGCCCAGAAGGGTTTTTCGCGCCGCCAGAGCGGCAAAAACCGCGACTGAGAGCAAAATAGCCAATTCCACTCCGGGCAGCGACATTCCCGTGGCACCAACCACTCCACCCGCCGCCATGACGGCTACGAAGGTCAACGGTATCAACCAGACCGCGCGCCCGCGTTGCTGGGCCGCCCACCATCCGACCGCGAGCATCACCAAAAGGTGATCCCAGCCGTGCAGCGGGTGATTGAATCCGTCCTCCCACCCGTTTAAAGCCGTGCCAGCCGGATGAGCCTGAGCCAAAGCGGGAAACAAGATCGCCAGCCCCAGGATTATTTTGAAACTTCGCATATCAACATCATACGTGACCCAATGACTTTTGGATGCGGGCAAAAAAAAGACTGCCCGCGTTCCGACAGTTACGGGCTTGGGGCCCGCCATCGTTGCCGCTGGCGGCTTCCCGAAACAATCACAGAAAAATCACTCGCGGGCCAACCTTGAGCGCTATCCAGTGTTATTTTCAGTAAGATTAGTAATACCGCTCAAACCCAAAAGGACGCAAGCGAGAAAGGTGGGCCAGGCAGATTTGCCAAACATCGAGTCGCTTTGCGCCGAAATCCTGTCGGCGCACGATTTGCAAGCCTGCTGATTTTGCCAGATGGGCCTGGCGCAAGTCGGTCGTGAGGAAAAGTTCACTACCCAGCAGGAGTGCGCAGGCGACATGCATCAGAAGAGCTTGGGCGAACCGAGGCGGCGATACTCAGCGATGGCTTCAGGCGAATCGACTTCCCCGGTGACCAGACGAATAATGAAGCTGCTGGCCGCGTAGATCCTCACCGGTGTGAATCCTGCAAAAGTTGGGCCGCGGTAATTCTCGACGGCTTTTCGCCCAGCACCTCATCCAGGATTTCGTCAATCGCCCGGCGGCGAGCCTCTTCGTCGCCCTGCCCGCCTTGTGGCGGTTGGAGGATCCACAAAGGCTGACCGTTGTCGGTCCCCTGCATGGCTTGGCCGGCACGGGTTAGGCGTTTGACCTTAAGCGGTTCCCTCAGCAGCGTGCGGAGCGAAATGGTCTTCACCCTGTCAGACACTGCCGGCCGACAGTGACTCTGTCAATCTGGCTTTACCCGCGGCAGAGGTTGCGAGTTCCGATTACAGCGCTTTCACTTCCGTCACCAACTCTTGCAGCGCTTTCTTGGCGTCGCCAAACAGCATGCGAGTTTTCGGGTCGAAAAAAAGTCCGTTTTCAATGCCGGCAAATCCAGCCCCGCGACCGCGCTTGATCACAATGATGTTCTTAGCTTTGTCCGCGTTCAGGATCGGCATGCCATAAATAGGACTCCCCGCATCGGTGCGCGCGGCGGGGTTGACCACGTCATTGGCGCCGATAATCAAGGCCACGTCTGCTTGGTCAAATTCCGGGTTGATTTCTTCCATGTCCAGCAGCTTCGGGTACGGGACATTGGCTTCGGCCAGGAGGACGTTCATGTGGCCCGGCATGCGTCCGGCGACAGGATGAATGGCATATTTAACTTCGACGCCGCGCTTCTCCAAGGCCTGGTCCAATTCGTGGACCAGATGCTGGCCTTGGGCGACCGCCAATCCGTAGCCGGGGATAATGATCACTTTGCGCGCGTAACCCATCATAATGGCGCATTCAGAACCGGCAATTTCGCGCATGGTTTGATCCACCTGGGCGGCCGCGCCCGCGGTGCCGACTGGAGCCAGTCCGAAGGAACCAAAGACCACCTTGGCCAGAGAGCGATTCATCGCCTTGCACATGAGCAGCGTCAACAAAGAACCGGCCGCGCCGACCAACGTGCCGGCGATGATCATCGACATGTTATGCATGGAGAACCCGGTCACAGCCGCCGCCAGGCCCGTGCAGGAATTCAAGACCGAGATGACCACAGGCATGTCGGCCCCGCCGATTGGCAGAACTTGCAACACTCCCAAGAGCAAGGCCACCGCGGCCAGTCCCACAGCCCAACCTGCATCCATGCGATGAGCGACAGCCTCCCCTGCCGTCACGAGGATGGCGATGAGGAGAAGAGCGTTAATGCTCTTTTGCAAAGGCCACCGGACTGGCTTTTCGGTGATCAATCCTTGCAGTTTGCCAAAGGCCACCAAGCTGCCGGTAAAACTGACTGAGCCAAAAACAATGCCGAGCAACATGGGGAAGGCCTGGCCAAAATCGCCTGTGGGGGTCGCTTCCCCGATCCATTCCCCCAAGGAAATAAAGAGCGCGCAGGCTCCCCCCATGCCATTAAAGAGGGAGACCATTTGCGGCATGGCCGTCATTTTGACCTTTTTGGCCAGCAACCAACCGGGAACGGTCCCGATGGCTATGCCGACAAAAATCCACCCGAAATGGCCCATGCCGGGCAGAAGAAGCGTGCCACCCAGCGCCAAACCCATGCCAATGGCGGCCAGCACATTCCCGGATCGCGCCGAGCGCGGGGAACTCAGACGTTTGAGTCCAAAGATGAAGAGCAACGATGCGGCGAGATACGTGGCTTCGGCAACAGAAGTGCGGCTCATTTGTCTTGGCTGCCTTTGGTCGGACTTTTGGCTTTAAACATTTCCAACATGCGGTCCGTGACGACAAATCCGCCCACGACGTTAAGCGTGCCAAGGATGACCGCAATAAATCCCAAGCCGCACAAAATCGCGCTGTCCCCCGCCATTCCCAAAAGAATGACCCCACCAATCAAGACAATGCCGTGAATGGCGTTAGCCCCGGACATCAACGGCGTGTGCAAGACCGCCGGCACCCGGCTAATCACCTCGACACCCGTGAAAATGGCCAGGATGAAAATATAAATCATCGCGAGGGTACCCATGTTACGCGGTCCTCCTTTTTTGACTGATCTCCCCGTTGCAGGTAATGCAAGTTTCGGCAAAGATCTCGTTTTTCCAGTCCATGGTGAACCCTTTCTCGTTGGTGATTTCCAGGATGAAATTGGCCAGATTGCGGGCAAACATACGGCTGGCATCCAGCGGGAGCGTCGCCGGCAGGTTGGTCGGTCCGACGATCGTTACGCCTTGAAACCGGATGACTTCTCCAGCCTTGGTCAATTCGCAATTGCCTCCGCTTTCCGCCGCCAAATCGATCACCACCGAGCCAGGTTTCATGTCGGCGACCATCTCGCGCGTCAGCAGGCGTGGAGCTGCTTTGCCTGGAACCTGGGCGGTAGTGATGATGAAATCGGCCACTTTGGCCCGTTCGTGCAGAAGTTTTTGCTGGCGCGCGAGCGTTTCTGCGGAGACTTCGCGCGCGTACCCGCCCTTGTCTTCCAGGTTTTCCGTGGTCGGAATTTCGACGAAGGTCGCTCCCAGACTCTTAACCTGCTCCTTGACAGCGGGCCGGACGTCGAAGGCCTCAACTACAGCCCCAAGGCGGCGGGCCGTCGCAATCGCTTGCAGTCCAGCCACTCCTGCCCCAAGGATCAATCCTTGCGCGGGGCGAATCGTTCCCGCGGCGGTGGTTAACATGGGTAGGAATTTGGGCAAATGCTGCGCGGCCAGGAGGACGGCCCGGTAGCCCGCAACCGTCGCCATGCTCGAAAGTGTGTCCATGCTTTGCGCGCGACTGATGCGCGGGATGGCATCCAGACTAAAGCTGGTCATGCGGCGTCCCGCCAGGATTCCGGCTATTTCCGGCTGTCGCAATGGTGCCAGGAAGGCGATGAGAGCTTTGCCCTCTGGAAAACTCCCGGCTTCCTGCGTTAAGACCGGGCGGATACGCAAAAGGCACTCCGCCTGAGCCGCCAGTTGGGCCGCATCGGCCACAATGCGGGCACCGGCCGCGACAAATTCCGCATCCGGAATTGAGGCCGCCAAGCCCGCTCCGCTTTGGACCAGGACCGAGTGCTTGCTCTTGAGCAAGAGCTTAATCGTGTCCGGCACGGCGGCCACCCGGGTCTCGTTCTCTTCTTTAAATACGCCAAACTGCATTAGTACCTTATCACCATTGGCGCGGAATAGTACGCAACCCGCCGCCAATATCAAACAATCTTTCGAGTGGATTTTCCCGCGCAAAGTTTTACAGTTTTGTCATGGCAGAGAAAATGACCAACCAAATTGCGCGTCCTTTGCGCGAACAATGGGAAAAGGGCAAAATGGCGCTGGACCGCCATAACTACGAATACGCTGTCGCTATTTTTAACCAGGTTCTCGATAAAGAGCCGGCGTTTTATGAGTGCCGAGAGGCATTGCGAGTAGCCCAATCCAAGAAAAGCGGAGGGGGGACCGGCTTTTTCAAAAAGATGATGAGCGGCGCGGGCTCGCAACCGTTGCTGGCTAAAGGCCAATTGCAATTGATGAAAAGTCCGCTGGAAGCCCTCAAGACGGCGGAACAAGTCCTCAATAGCGACCCGAATAGTTCGGCCGGACATAAACTGCTGGCCGAAGCGGCCTTGGCCGCCGACCTTCCCAAAACCGCTGTTCTCTCGCTGCAAATTGTTGTCAAGAATTCCCCCAAAGATGAGGACGCGCAAAAGGCGCTGGCCCGCGCCTATTCCGCCGCCGGCCAAGGAGAAAAGGCCGAGCAAATCCTGTCGGAATTAATGCGGTTGCATCCAGGGGACTTGGCTCTGGTCGATGAATTGAAAGACATTTCGGCGCGCAAGACCCTCAATGAAGGCGGCTACGAGGCCCTGTCCAGCGGCACAGGCTCGTATCGCGACATTCTCAAAAACAAAGACGAAGCGGTCGCGCTCGAACAAGAAAAACGCCAGGTCAAGGCGGACGACGTGGCGCAAAGGATGATTAACCAGTACGAAACCGAGCTGAAAGCGGAGCCGAACAATCTGAAAATCCTTCGTTCGCTGGCTGAGCTTTATTCCTCCAAGAAACGCTACGATCTGGCCTTGGAAGCTTATCAACGCATTGTGGAAAAGGAAGGCGGCACCGATTCTTCCCTGCAGAAGGCCATTGCCGAAACCACCATCAAAAAGCTGGATGAAGCCATCGCGCAGATCGATCCCACGGCGCCCGACGCCGCGGAACAGACCGCCAAACTCAAAGCCGAACGCGAAGAGTTTACTTTGACAGAGTGCAAGCAACGGGTCGAGCGGTATCCAAACGATTTAACCATTCGCTTTGAATTGGCCGAGCTTTATTTCAAGGCGGGGCGCATCGCGGAAGCCATGCCTGAATTCCAAAAGGCGCAAGCCAATCCGAACAAACGCTTGCAAGCCATGAGTTACCTCGGGCAATGCCTGGCGCGCCGCGGCATGAATGACATGGCGGCCCGCACGCTGCAAAACGCTTTGAAAGAAAAGGCCACTTTCGACGAAGAAAAGAAGGAGCTTTATTACGCGCTGGGCGGCGTGTTTGAAAAAATGGGCAAGACCGAGGAAGCCATGGAGCAGTACAAACAGATTTATGAGGTCGATATGGGGTTCAAAGATGTTTCCGCCAAGATCGACGCTTATTACCAGAGCAAAGGTTAAGCCTCACCTTTCTTGCAATCGGATAATCTGGTCCGCTCCCAGATTGGTCCAAATGTTCGTCAAGCCGCTCGGCCAGCGAACTTCAACTTGGTCGATGATGGCGGCGGACCCGAGGCCGAAATGGAGCCGCAAGTCTTCGGCGCTTTGGTAGCCTCGCCCGGCCCGGACTTCATCAACTTGACTGCGACCGCCCGCCGTCACGCGCGCGACCGCGCCGACGGCCGAGCGATTGCTCTTGGTGCCGAGGAGTTTCAGCAAGACCCAATGGTTGGTCGTGGCCGTTTCATTGATCATCAACGTGGGGTGGCTCCGCGCGTTTAACATCACAATGTCCATCTTGCCGTCGTTATTGAGATCGCCGAAAACCGCTCCGCGGCTGCTTTCCACCGTTGCCATAATGGCTCCGCTCGTGGCGGTCACATCGGCATATCGGCCGTTGCGTTGTTGGAGCAGAATACTCCGCTCCTTATAGGTGGTGCTCTTGTCATACTGCTCGACACTATCCTGCAGGTGACCCGCCGACGTAAAAATCTCCGGCACACCATCGTTGTCAAAATCAACGAGGCCGCAGCCCCACTTGACCAAAGCAAATGACCCGGTACCCGCGCCTGTTTTTACGGTGACGTCCTGAAACTGCATATGGCCCAGGTTGCGATAAAGGGTGGTCAATTTGCTTTGGTAGTCGGTCAAAATAATGTCCGGCAGACCGTCGCCATCAAAATCTCCGACATTCGCTCCCATGGATCCCAAAGGGTCGCCGTATTGGTCATAAGCCACCCCCGCCGGCAGACCGATTTCCTCAAACGTGCCGTCACCTTTGTTGTGAAAGAGGAAATTCTCCATGACATCGTTGCCGACGAAAATGTCAGGCCAACCGTCGTCGTCAAAATCTGAACAGACCACGCCCATGGCATAGCCCTTGTATTTGCCAATGCCCGAGGATTCACTCACATCTGTAAAAGTGCCGTCGCCGTTATTGTGGAACAGTTGGCTGGCCACGGGCGCAAAAGAACGGGGGTTGCAATAGGCCGGGACATTTTTCAAAGTCCACGGTTTCCAAGCCGCTTCGTCGAACTTCAAATAATGCCCCACATAAAGATCGAGGTGGCCATCACGATCGTAATCCAAAAAGGCGCAACCGGCTCCGACGCAGCCGGGGTAAGAGGATCGCGCCAAGCCCGCCTTTTCGGTCACATCGGTAAAAGTGCCGTCGCCGTTATTGTGCAGCAGCCAATTTTGGCCATAGCCAGTGACGAAATATCTTCGTAGCCGTCATTGTCGAAATCGGCCACGGCGCAACCGAGAGAA